>Ga0208305_10000012_pt1 | contig 164845 bp, 156 predicted proteins | sample ColrivemetaGS741_FD_187605 | JGI IMG/M metagenome (GOLD analysis project Ga0208305, IMG submission 187605) | Estuarine microbial communities from the Columbia River estuary - Flood tide ETM metaG S.741 (SPAdes) (version 2) | ecosystem: Environmental > Aquatic > Marine > Intertidal zone >... | reverse complement strand
TGTTGAGGTAGCACTTTGTCCACTATTTGTACAAGTAACGATTAAGTGCCATAGTGTAGTAATACCTAAAGCTGGTGCAGTTGCTGTATAATTTGAATATGTACCGGTTGCTGCTCCTTGATTTGTCCAAGTTGTTCCCCCATTTGTACTATATTGCCACTGAAATGTTAATCCAGAAGCATTGCTGAATCCGGTAGCTGAAACTATATATGAAGAACCAGGATTTCCTGAAACGGGAGATACTGTAGTTGTACCAGCTGTTGGAGTTCCTGAACATGCAGGAGCTGCAATTACCTGTATAGAATAGTCTTCCGCTTCACCATAATCAAAAGATCCACAAGCAGGAGCAGGGTTGCTTAAATAAGCATTACGTATACGCATTCGGTAGTTACCAGGTGCTTGACCCATTGGAATTGTTACATTCCCTAAACTTGCAGGTGTATTAAGATACCCAGTAGAAATTACATTTTCACCAGCATCGGCAAAATCTCCATCATTATTCCAATCTACCCATACACTATACCCATATGTACTAGATGGATGAGTTGCATTTAATGAAAAACTACTACCAGCTAATTGACTTACGAATTGAGCTGAATAATCTGTATAACCAGAGAAACCTGTTGGTGTATTACTAATATTAGCTACACCACCTGCTGTTGTAACTCCGCTAATATAATAAGAAGTTGAATATGTATTTGTAGGTGTGCAATAAGAGGGCGCTGCTTTATACACACAAATAGTACCAGTAAAAGAATTAGTACCAGTGTTGGTTCTCATCAACCGTAACAAGTAAGTTGTACTTGGAGTTACAGATACACTTGTTAAACTAGCATTAGCAGCATTTGGAACCGTGCAAGTCACCTCCGTTGGAGATGGACAAGAACCAGCTGTATATAAAGCTAAGCCAAGCCTTCTATTACTAGTTCCATCTATACTAATAGTAGTTGTAGTTGCATCAGTGGTAAAAGTGTACCAACCATCATAATTTGTCGTTCCAACACAGCCTGAAAGCACTGGTCCATCATTAGTAAACGAAGTCATTGTAAATGGAGTAGAGCTACAGCTAGAACCAACCGTAAGTGCACTTGCTCCTGAACATCCATCGCTTTGAGCAACTATTTTATTGGAACCTAAAAATAAAATAAACAAAAGACCTAAGAATATTTTTTTTGACCTAGTAAAGTTTTGAATTATTTCATGTATTTTTTTAATCATTTTAAAAAGTATTATTTATTGGATTATTACAAATATATTTTTTTTTTTCATTTTCAAACTACTTTTCTGATAAAATGTTAATAAATATCTTAATATAACTGATAAATTGCAAAAAAAGAGGCTTATGTATAACATAAGCCTCTTTTGTAAAAATTAATATTTGTTTTTAGAATATAACTTTCTTACTAATCATAGTTCCGTTGTTTAATTTTATTTTTAAAACAATGGCTGCATTATTTTTAGTTAAATTATATAGTTTAAATTCATTTGCATCTATGTTAGAATATGATTTTATTTTTTTACCTAATAAATCATAAACCTCAATAGAGTTCATTTTTTCAACAGTTGAATACACAGTTGCATTTTCATTTGTAACTACTCTTAAAGAGTTTTCCGTATCAAATGTTTCTTGAGAAAGAACATTGTTGTTTGTATAACGTAATACAAATCTACTCTCATCTTTACCAACTGTACCCGTAAATAAATATGGAGCAGTTCTAATATCATGAATTACTCCTAATTGTACATCTTCAAGGTATATATTTTGAGTTGTATTACTGAATATTCCATCTACCGCATTGATTGCAATTGTGTAAATTCCATTTTGAGGAATTTTTACACCAAGCTGCACTCTATCATTCTCATCAAATGGTAAGCTTCTTCCTTGAATTTGAAAACCTTTATTGTCTACAATAGAATACATTTCAAAATCTGTTTTAACATCTTGCGATGGTGCATCAAATTTATCATCAATATCATTAGTAGCTTCTGTAGCATAACCAACTAATACATCTGAATTAGAAGAGTTTGGCGCTATTAAGTTTAACCAAATTCTATGTTTTTCAATCGAAAGATTATGATTGTTTTCACCTGAAGTTCTATAGAATTGGTCATTTCTATGTGTATTACTTCTCATTGAATTGTTGAATACTGCATTTTCTGAAGTAGTTGCAGCGTCAGTCATAAGAACAAAGAACCCTTGGCCAGCACCAATTCTTCCATCATATCCAAACTGAGTTCCACCTAAAGCATTATATTGTAAGTAATCATTGATGTTATAATTCAATTGAAAATTTTGATAAAACGGAGAAACAATTGCAGCTGGATCTAAACCATGTGTCCATATTTTAACCCATTGAGCTAAATTAGTACTGTTTGCTGCTAAGAAAGCATCAGCACTTATTGCAGAAGGGTAAGGGTTTCCTATTAGGTTTAAATTATCATCATTTAGAGTTACTGGAGTTGCAGTTGGTCCAGCATAATTAGCACCAGTATACGTACCTCTTGTAATAGGTGTTGTTATGTTTCCATTATTTGGATTTCCTGTAAAAGTGCTAATTCCAGAAGAGCCTCTAATAATGTAACCTCTACCAGTAGTCATTGCTCCTGAAGCTGCTATCCAGTTACCGAAGTTGCTTGGGTAAGCTCTTGCTACAGTTGGTTCCCATCTATATCTAATTGTACTAGAAGGCGTTACGTTATTTAAACTAAATCCTGCTACTGGAGTAGACCAGTATACATAGTCTAGCGCACTGTCTGTAACAGCATTTCTCTTCATGCTAATAACACCTGTATTTGCAACATTGTTTATTTGTATTAAACTTGCAGAGTTTTCCATATTGAATACACCACCTGCAACTACATTAACCCATTCTGTATTTGTTAGGAATGTATTAGGATTCATGTTTAAAATACCACTTCCCTTAACTGTTGTGTTTTTAGCAAATGCTTGATATCCAGCTGGATTAATTAATGCTGTTCTTCCATCAGTAATTACAACACAATCATTAGCTGTAGGTACACCAACTGGATTCCAGTTTGCAGCAGTGTTCCAGTCTGACCCTGCACCAACATATAGCTTAGATTTATTTGTAATTGTAATAGGCTGACTTGCAGTACATCCATTTGATAACAATGCAGTAGCGTTAAAAGTATAACTTCCACTTGCTAATTGTGCTAATGTTGGTCTAACATAAACTGTTACTATTGGTGTTCCTGATACATATGGAATAGTACAAGCAAAATCTTGGAATGCATCTGGTAAAGAACCACCTGTCCAATTAAACGCAGTATTTAAAGGTACTTCACCAAATATTCTTATATCATCAACAGCAACACCATCTGGTAACCATCCTGAAACAGATCCAAGTGAACGGTGTAAAAGTCTTACTCTTATGTTGGTTTGATTTATATAAGCATTTAGGTTAAAACTTAAGTTTGCGAATGCAGTACCAATACCTGTATCTGCTGTGAAATCTCCAGCTGGTAAAGTATTCCATGCACCGCCATTTTGTGAGATTTGTATTCTTACATATTCATCTGCATTGTTTGTATTATCTGGATAATAACGTGAATAGTAAAACTTCATAGTCATTGTTAAATTCAAATAATTTGTTGAATTTAATACACCAGATTCTAATGAGTTTTGAATTAATTCATATGCAGGAGTTCCTGTATCTGAAGTAGCTAAAGCATAATGATTTGGTGCTAATCCACTTGATATTGCAGGTTTCCATGCTTGACCAGCAGTTGGTATAAACGTACTAGCTCTTTGAGTCCATCTACTATCCGCTTTAATAGGCGCAGCAGTGGCATCAGAATTAATATTTGTAAAAGCACCAAGTCCGCCTTCAAATCTTTCATATAATAAATCTGTCATTTGCTTATCTCCACCAGCTGTTAAAGCAACGATAGAGTTTTCGCCACAAACTTCTGGTGCAGCAGGATTGAATGTAAGCGTAGGTATTGGATTTACATTAGCAACAACTGGTTTTCTTACTAGTGATTCACATGAACCATTAAATGCAGTAACATAATAAGTTGTAGTTGTAGATATAGATGGAGTAGTCCAGCTACCTACAGTAGGAGAACCAGCTAATTGAGCGCCACCAGTTGCGTTAGCATACCATCTGTATTGAGTAGTACCAGCTGTACCTGTAGCGCTTAAGCTAACAGTTCCAGAATTACAAACTTGACCATCTGTTACAGATACAATATTTGCATCACAACGTTGTATTACTGTAAATAAATAATCTTCCGCTTCACCGTACTGTGTAGTTGGAAAACCACCTATTGTTCCGGTATTAAAAGTCTCACAAGCATTGAAATTATAACCAAAGTATTCGTCTGGGTTTCCATTTCCTGGATTTCCGTCATTATAAAAACTATTAAATGTTCTTACTCTTATTCTATAATTTCCTGGAACAGTTCCAGAAGGAATTATAAAACCAAATGTACTTGATATACCAGCTGCTGGTGGACCGTATACTATTTCTGTAGGTGCATATACACCGTCTTTATTCCAGTCAATCCAAGCAATTAACCTTCCTCTTCCTCCAATAGATTCAACAATTAAATTAACTCCTTCGCCTTGTGCTTGAATAGCTTTTGCAGCTAAGCCAGTAAAATCTTGATACCCTGGAGTTGCAGCTGAAAATGTACTTATATTATTGGTGTCATTTAAAGTTCCAATAAACGCTACTCTACTAATATATCTACTAGTATTGTTTGGGTTAACAGTTACAGGAGTACAATATGTTGGGTTTGTAGCTGTGGTAGTAGCATTTCCGGTTAACGGACTAACTAATCTGTATAAAGGACCTCCTGTACATAAATTATTCATCGAATAAACGAAGAAATAGTAAGTAGTAGAATTATTAAGTCCTGTAGCGGTAAACGTTGTATTTGTATCTGTATCAACTACAGTGTTTCCAACTCCAATACTTCCGCCAATAGTGTATGTAGTTCCATTTACAATAGTAGGAGCAATATTTGTTGTGTTCATAACAACTAAATAGCTTTGTACTGCTGGTATTGCTGCAACGAAGTTTCCATTAATTGCAGTTCCAGAAGGAGTTCCTGGTGTAAGAATTAAAGCAGTTGGCTGAGTAGTAGGTGCTGTACAAGCTGGTGCTGCATTAATTATAACTGTGTAATCTTCAATTTCACCATCATATCCAGTATCACATGGATTTGCATATGCATTGTATCTTGAAGAAACTCTCATTCTAATTGCGCCTGTAACAGATGTAACAGGTATTAAAACTGATAAAGGACAAAGAGAACTTATACCGTTAACCACATTTGTTGCTGTTCCTAAATCATATGCTTCACCTGGATCGTTAAAATCACCATCTCTGTTCCAGTCAAACCAAGCTCTTTGATATTGAGTAAAAGCACCATCTGTATTTACATAAACACTTAAGTTATGAAATTGTCCTTGTGTAACCGTTGTGTTTATTGCTGTGTAATCGTTATATTCATTACCAGCATTTGCAGAAGTAATATTGTTTATAGTATTAAACTGTACTCTAGTGATACCATCATTGAACCCTACATTTTGTGCTGTAACTGTACAATATGTTAAGGGTGTAGTTGCATTTCCTGTTAGAGGAGATACTGTTCTGTATAAAGGTCCTCCAGAACATGCACTATTAAATGAGTAAATAAAGAAATAATAAGTAGTGTTAGCTGCTAACGAAGTTGCAGAAAAATTAGTATTAGTATCTGTATCTATAATTACATTTGTTCCACCAAGTATAGTAGAGCCTATTGTATAGGTTGTTCCATTTACAGGTGTAGGCGCTACGCCTGTTGTATTCATGACTACTAAGTAGTTGTTAGGTGCTGGTATTGCAGCTGTAAAAGTTCCGTTTATTAAACCTCCAGCCGGTGTTAAAACCAAAGCTGTTGGTTGAGTTGTTGGAGCAACACAAGGTAAAAGATCAATAATATTAACTATATAATCTTCTGTTTCTCCAAACCCACTTGAAGAAGCTCCACAAGCCTGTGCAGTTGTTAAAATGGAGTCGTTACCTCCTCTAACTCTCATTCGTGTATTACCTAATACTGCTCCAGGTGGAACCGTAATTGTAATTACAGATGTTCCACTTGCACCAGCATTAACTGTCGATACAAAGCCTTCAGTGGCTTCAAAAATTCCATTTTGATTAAAATCTAACCAAACAGCACCCCATTGATTACCATCTGTTCCATAAGAAATAGAGATGTTTGGTGTTGTTGATCGTATTAAATTAGGTACTGTTACTGCGTTAAAAAATGTATAATATGGAGATACATTATTTGCTCCTGAATTATTATTTAATGTCAATAAAGTTACGTTTGTTATTCCGTCTATTGTGCCAGGTCCCGATGCGTATGTAGGAGCACAATAAGATAAACATCCAGGTCCTGAAGGAGAGGTAATTGTTACCGTATTGTTTGAAGATCCACAAGATCCATTTGTAATTGTCCATCTTAATACTAAAGGTGTACCTGGTACAATGCCAGTTACTCCAGAAGTTGCAGATGTAGGTGTTGTAACTGTACCTGATCCTGAAACTACTGTCCATGCGCCAGTTGCAGGTGCGGTTGCTGCGGTTGCTGCTAAAGTTGTAGTAGTAGCACAAGTTGCTAATGTTTGATTAGCTCCTGCAGAAAATGTAGGACAAGTAAAAGTAATGGTTATTCCACCATTACCTCCGTCACCACCGTTACGATTTCCCCCACCTCTTTCACCACCACCACCACCACCACCGGGTGCGATTCCATTTCCTCCATTTGCATTGATGTTACCTGCTCCTCCAGTTCCTCCTCCGGCTGGGGCGTTACCTCCATCTCCACCTACATTAGTTCCAATTAAACCGTTTCCACCTGTAGTATTTGTTGTTCCGCCTGTTGCAGTACCACCTGTTCCAATTGTTCCTTGGTTTGACTGACCACCAGTTCCTCCATTTCCTGTTAAAGTAAATCCTGAAAAAGTTAGTGTTGAGAGTGTTCCATTTGTTCCGTTACCTGTACTACCGGTCCCTCCTGTGCCTGTAGTGTAGTTAATAACTTGTCCAGCTGTTAGTCCAGTAAAAGTTCTAGTTGCATATCCTCCAGAACCTCCTCCAGAACCTCCTGAATTATTTGAAGTACTTCCTCCACCAGCTCCACCAGCTCCCCACAAAGAAATGGTTACTGAAGTTACTCCTGCAGGAACAGTAAATGATGTTACTCCTCCAGGTGTGTTGTCTGTGTATGGCGATTGTCCAAAATTTATTTGAATACCAAAAAGGATAAATAAAAAGGCAAGAACAGTTTTGCTTGAAAAAATTGATTTTTTCACTATTTCCTGAGTTAATGTTAAGTAATTTATATTCATAAGTTTTTTTTAACATATTATTGCTGTAAAGATATGTTTTTTTTTCAATTTTAAGTACAATTTGTTGTTAAAATGCGCAATGTGTTAAATGTAACAAATTAATGTAAATTGTGATTTTAATCTACAATAAGTTGCCGTTTGTCGAGTATTTTAAAAATCAAAATTAAAAATATTTGTTTATTACGAGTTATAAATAAGACTAATACAATAAATATAAATCAACTTTCTTTAAAAACACAAAGCCACTTGAGTTTAGTTTAAATCCTTTGTATGTTGTTTAACCTGTATTTTGCACATTTAATCGATTTTGTTAAAAAAAGACTAATATAGAGTATGGCAATTGAAAATATATTTTTTATATTTGTGTATGTTACTAATTCTAAAATAATTGATTATGAGAAAAATAATACTTACTTTAAGTTTAGCTTTGGGTTTTTGTACCGTTGCGGAAGCGCAAATGTATGTTAGTCCTAATAGTTATGTGTTTGTAAATGATCAGTTCATTTATGTAACACAAGATGTAAATTTAAATGCCGCAACAAGTAATTTTTATTTAAGAAATAGTTCGCAACTACTTCAAGGTACTGCTATTGCGGGTACTAACCGAGGATTAGGAAGACTTTCTGTTTTTCAAGAAGGTACTTCAAATAATTTTGGTTATAATTATTTCTGCTCGCCAGTTGGTACTCCATCTGTAGCTTTGTCTAATGGTAATTTTGGAATAGAGTTGTTAAATGTTCCTACTACCGTTACTGCAAGTTCTCTTGCGGCTGTAACTGGTAGTTATGATGGTGTTTCTAGTGCTGGAGCTTTAACTATTTCTAACCGTTGGATTTATAAATATATTCAGTCTAATAATTATGGTGCTTGGTCTTATGTTGGGGCTGCTGCAAATAATATAAATACAGGTCTTGGATTTACAATGAAAGGTGTTTCTGGGTCAGATGCTACTATTGCTCATGCAATTGAGGGTGTTGCTAATAATCCTGGAAATAACCAGCGTTATGATTTTAGAGGAAAACCAAATGATGGTTTAATTACTATTCCTGTTGGAATAACTGCAGGGCCAGATTATCCAAATAGGACTTTAACGGGTAATCCTTATCCTTCTGCAATTAATCTAAATTTATTTTTGTTAGAAAATAGTGGAAGAATTGTAAATTATGTTACCGGAACATATACAGCTGGTGGATTAGTAAATGTTATTAATGGAAATGCTTATTTTTGGGAACATGTTAAATCAGCAAATTCTCATATTCTTAATCAGTATATTGGAGGTTATGGTACTTATGCACCAACAGCAGCTAATGCTTTTTCTCCAGGAACTTACACTGCTGCTACATGGAATACATATAATGCTGATGGTACACCAAACACTACAGGTGGAACAACAGGAAGTACTTATGAAAGAATGTTTACGCCAATAGGTCAAGGTTTTAAAATACAAGGTACTGCTGTTGGAGCTGCTCAAATGAAAAATATCTACAGATCTTTTGTTAAAGAAGGTGTTGCAAGTAATTCTCAGTTTGAAAGAGCTGCAAGTAGTAACATAGATATTGAAGAAACAGGTAATTGGGATGAAATTCCAAATGTTGCTGGTGTAGATTATACTCAGTTTTCTAAACTCCAAGCCCCTCAATTTAAATTACATACTATTATTAATAATGCATATACAAGAGAAACTGCAATTGCTTTTAATGAGTTTGCAACAGACATGTATGATTTAGCTTTAGATGGTTTGGCTGCAGATGCAAATTTACCAAGAGATACTTATTTTCCTTTAGATGGAGATAGACAATTTGTAATTTCTACATTACCATTTGATATCAATAAAAGAATCCCGGTGGCTTTTAAATCAGACGTAGAAACTTCTTATTCTGTTTCTGTTTCAGAATTGATTAACTTTAATTTAGCTGAAAATATTTACATGTTTGATAAAACTACAGGTATCTATCATGACATTAAAAATGGAATGTTTAATGTTACAGTTGCTGCTGGAAATATAAAAGATAGATTTGAAGTTACATTTAAAAACGCTCAAGATGCTTTAAATGAAACAGAATTTTCTGTTGACTCTTTTCAAGTATTTCAAAACAACAACAACTCAATGTTAACTGTTGTAAACACTTTAAATAAAGATGTTGCGTCATTAAAATTATATGATGTTTCTGGAAAAATAATTGTTAACAAAGTGAATCTAGGTAAAGCAAATCAATATGAAATTTCAACTTCAGGTTTAAGTGATGGAATTTATATTGTGAAGTTAACTACAAAAGATAATTTAGCAATTGACAAAAAAGTATCGATCTTTAAAAAATAAATTTTTTCTAAAAAAGAATTGTAAAAGCAGCTTAGAAATAAGCTGCTTTTTTTTGTTTCTTTGTATGATGATTCAGCAATTAGTGTTGGCAAACTTGAATACTGTTTCTCTTTATATTAAAAGAGAGGATTTGTTGCATCCAATTATTTCTGGAAATAAGTTTAGAAAATTAAAGTATAACTTAGTGGAAGCTAAGAATAATAATTTTAAAAAATTATTGACTTTTGGAGGGGCTTTTTCAAATCATATTTTGGCAGTTGCCGCAGCAGGAAGTGAATTTGGATTTGAAACAATTGGTATTATTAGAGGAGAAGAATTAGCTTCAAAAGTTGAAGAAAATCCTACTTTGAAAAGAGCTAGAGAATTTGGTATGCAATTTGTGTTTGTTTCAAGGGAAGATTATCGATATAAAGAAGATGCTAAATACATTGATAAATGGGTTTTAAATAGTAAAGACTGTTATATAATTCCTGAAGGAGGAACAAATTCTTTAGCAATTAAGGGTTGTGAAGAGATAATTACATCAGAAGAGGAATCATTCACGCATATTTGTTGTTCTATTGGTACAGGAGGTACAGTTTCAGGATTAATAAATTCCTCCTTTGAAAATCAACATGTAATTGGTTTTTCTTCTTTAAAAGGAGCTTTTATGTCTAATCAAATTAGTAATTTTGTATCGAAATTTAATTGGGAAGTTAATTCAGACTATCATTTTGGTGGTTATGGAAAAATTACAGATGATTTAGTAACATTTTTGAATGCTTTTCATAACCAAACAGGAATACCTTTAGATCCAGTTTATACCGGTAAAATGGTTTTTGGTGTTATGGATTTAATAAAAAAAGAATATTTTCCTAAAAATTCTAAAATTTTGCTAATTCACACTGGTGGTTTGCAAGGAATTAATGGAATGAACCAAATGTTGCAGAAAAAAAACAAAGAACTTATAAATTATGGTACTTAGAAAAATAGCTTATTTAATTTTAATGCTTGCAATAATAAGTTGTGGGTCTTCTAAAAATGTTGTGAGAACAAAAACAACTAGCCCTAAAACACAAACTACTGTAGTTAAGAAATCACTACCAAAAAAAATAGCACCAAAACAGCCTATTGCTAAAGTTGTTGTTAAACCTAAAGAGGTAGAGAAAGAGGTTTCTATTTCTTCTTCTGAAGAGTTGGTTGCAACCTCTAAAATAACAACTACTACAGAACGTGTTTTAGCTTATATAGATAGTTTTAAAGATGTTGCAAAAAGCAATATGAAATCTCATGGAATACCAGCAAGTATTAAGCTTGCTCAAGGTATTCTAGAATCGGGAGCGGGAGTTGGAAGGTTAAGTACAATTGCAAATAATCATTTTGGAATTAAATGCCATAAAGGATGGACAGGTGAGTCTGTTACTCATGATGATGATGCGGCACAAGAGTGTTTTAGAAAGTATAACGATCCGGCAGATTCTTATAGAGATCATTCACTTTTTTTAACTTCAAGAAGTTGGTATAATGGACTTTTTAAGTTAGATAAGGGCGATTATGTTTCTTGGTCTAAAGGCTTAAAGGCTGCTGGTTATGCAACAGATCCTAAATATCCTGAAAAATTAATAGGAATTATTGAAAGGTATCAGTTGTATCAATATGATAATGAGGTTCTGAATAGAACATTTGTGCCAAAAACTACTACAGATGTTTTGAATATTGAAGAGGGAGATTATGTTATTCAGCAGGGAGACACTTTGTATTCTTTATCAAAGAAGTTTAATTTATCGGTTTATGAATTACAAAAAATGAATAACTTGAGTAATAATACAATTTCAATTGGTCAAAAAATAAAAACAAAATAATGTTATATAAAAGAAGTAGTGAGTTGTTTGTTGAGGCAAATAAAGTTATTCCTGGCGGTGTAAATTCTCCTGTTAGAGCATTTAAAGGCGTTGGCGGGACTCCAATATTTGTAAAAGAGGCAAAAGGAGCTTATTTGTTTGATGAAGATGGAAATAAATATATAGATTATATTAATTCTTGGGGTCCAATGATTTTAGGTCATGCTTTTGAACCTGTAGTAAATGCTATTATTGAGAGGGCAAAAAAAGGAACTTCTTTTGGGACTCCTACAGAATTAGAAACTAAAATTGCAGAACTTGTAGTTTCTATGGTTCCTAATATCGATAAGATTAGATTTGTAAATTCTGGTACAGAAGCTTGTATGAGTGCAATTAGGCTAGCTAGAGGGTTTGCAAAAAAAGATAAGATTGTTAAATTTGCAGGGTGTTATCATGGACATTCAGATTCTTTTTTAATTGCTGCAGGTAGTGGTTTAAGTACTTTTGGTGTGCCAAATAGCCCTGGAGTTACGGAAGGGACTGCGAAAGATACATTATTAGCTAAATTTAATGATATAGATAATGTTAGAAACCTATGCGAAGCTAATAAAAATGAGATTGCTGCTATTATTATTGAGCCAGTGGCTGGCAACATGGGTTGTATTCCTCCTAAAGACGGTTTTTTAAGCGATTTAAGAGATCTTTGTGATAAACATGATATTCTGTTAATTTTCGACGAAGTAATGACTGGATTTCGCTTAGCTAAAGGTGGAGCACAAGAGTTATACAATGTGAAAGCAGATATAGTTTGTTTTGGAAAAGTAATTGGTGGTGGTTTGCCTGTAGGTGCTTTTGCTGGACGTGAAGAGATAATGAATCATTTGTCTCCGTTAGGACCAGTTTATCAAGCAGGAACACTTTCGGGAAATCCACTTGCAATGGCAGCTGGATATGAAATGTTGAAGACAATTAATCAAGATAAAGAATTATTTAATAGGCTAGAAGCTAAAACAAAGTATTTAGAAGAAGGTATTAGAGAAAAGCTGACTTTAAAAAATATTTCTTTTACAATAAATAGAGTTGGTTCTATGATTTCAGTTCATTTTGATGAAGGTAAGGTTTATGATTTTGAAACTGCTAAAAATGGAGATAATGAAAAGTTTAAAAAATTCTTTCATTATTTGTTAAATGAAGGAATTTATATTGCACCATCAGCATATGAAACGTGGTTTATAACTGATGCTTTAACTTATGCAGATTTAGATAGAACTATTAAATGTATCGATGAAGTAACAAAAAAATTGTAACAAAAAAATCCCAATCATTTGATTGGGATTTTTTTGTTACTAACCAGTTAAAGTGTTAATTTTTTTAATAACTCTTTATTGTTTGAAATTTTAGCAAAGTCTTCTTTTCCTAAAACAGATTCAAGTTTAGAAATTATTTTTTTCGATAACATTATTCTTGACTCTTCATCGTTTCTTTCCGAAAGTGAAGATTGCTTTTGGATAAAAACATTATAAAGTTCTTTAGTTTTTTGATCATCAATTTTTAAATAATCAGTCAATAATTTAAGATCATTAATTGCTAAAGTTTTTGTGTCTCCTTTTTTTACTTCTTGTGCGTTAACTGAAAAACTAAAACCAAGGAATAAAAGGAATAAAGAAATAAGTTTTTTCATTTTGTTTTTTTATAGTTAAATGTTAAAACAAAAATAGACTAAAATTGTTTTGCAACCAAATAAAGATATTAATTACTTTTAGGTCTCTTCATTTCTTTTCTTTTACCTTTCATTTTTTGGGGCATATTTTCTTTTTTTGCTTCCCATTTTTTCATTTGCTCAGGAGTTAATATTTTTTTTATTTTGCCTTTCATCGCAATTTGCTCGTCAAGCATTTTTGATTTCATTGCAAAACGCTCTTCAGCTGTTGGTTTTTCTCCTTTTTCTTTGTGGTTTTTCATTTCAGCCATTTTTGATTCTCTTTTTTTAGATTGCTCTAATAATAAGGTTTTCATTTCTTTTTTCTGAGAATCATTTAGGTCTAAATCTAGAGTCATTTTTTTTAAATGTAACTCTGTTTGTTGTTCAGGAGTTAGTTTTTCTCTTTTTTCTCCTCTTTCTTGTGCAAAAGTTGTTATTCCAACAACTAGTAAAACTGCTACTAATAATTTTTTCATGTTTGTGATTTTAAGGTTTGTAGTTAAGACTATGTAATACAAAAAAGGTTTAATGTGTTTGAAAAAAAACAAATAAAAAAAGGAACTCTTGAGCGTTTTTTTTATATGCAAGTTTTAGTAACTTTGAAATAAATACAACAATATGAATTCACTTTGGTTTTTCGAAGATGTAGATCTTTTTAATATTCTTTGCCCTCACAAATTTAAAGGTTACAAAGGAGGTCATGCTTTTAATGAATATAAAAAAAACGATTATATTTATTTTGAAGAGGATGCGGCAGATAAAGTTTTCTTAGTAAATTCTGGAAAGGTTAAAATTGGTTATGTAACGGATGAAGGGGATGAAATTATTACTGCAATTTTATCTAAAGGAGAAATTTTTGGAGAAAAAGCTATTTTAGGACAAGAAACCCGAAATGAATTTGCTCAAGCAATAGATAAGGAAACTTCTGTTTGTCCAATTACAACTCCAGAAATGATTGATCTTTTAAGAGATAATAAAGAGTTTAGTTTGAAAATCTATAAATTTATAGGATTCAGGTTTAAAAAACTAGAAAGAAGGTTACAATTGCTTTTATTTAAAGATACAAAAACCCGTTTAAAAGAATATTTAAAAGAATTAGCAGAAGATTTTGGTTATACCAATCAAATTTCTGGCGATAAGATTATTCGTCATCCTTACACTCAAAAGGAAATTGCAACTTTAATTGGTACTTCTCGCCCAACTTTAAATATTTTATTAAATGAACTGCAAAGTGAAAAATATTTATCCTTTGTACGTAAAGAAATAATTTTAAAAAAGGACTAATGTTAGCTGTCTAACATTATAAAAACTTTTTCTTTTATAGCTTTGGTTAAACTAAAAAATTAACGCTATGAAAAAGTTATTATTAGGAATTTTAGGAATTTCAATGCTTACAACATCATGTAATAATAATGATGATGAATCTACAACATCAGCGCTAAACCTTGATATTACTGGTTTAGAAGACCTAGGTAGTGATTATGTATACGAAGGTTGGGCAATTGTAAATGGAGAAGCACTTTCTACTGGTAGGTTTTCAGTAAACTCAATGGGAGAATTGTCGCAAACATCTTTTGTAATGTCTAAAAGCCAATTAAATGCAACAACAACTTTTATTCTTACAATTGAGCCAGCTGTTGGCGATGTTCCAGAGCCAAGTTCTGTTCATATTTTGGCAGGAAATTTTTCTGGAAACGCAGGTACTTTAAGTGTTAGTCATTCTGCAGCTTTTGGGAATGATTTTACAAATTCTACAGGAAAATTTATAATGGCAACACCTACAGATGGTGGTTCAATGGACAATGAAGAAAGTGGTGTGTGGTTTTTAGATAATTCTGGAGCGTCACCAGTTGCTGGTTTGTCTTTACCTGTTTTACCTTCAGGATGGAAATACGAAGGTTGGGCGGTAATAAATGGTACACCAGTTAGTACGGGTACTTTTACAAGTGTTTCTGGAATTGATGATAACGGAATGTTTAGCGGAACAACTATGTCGCCACCTTTTCCTGGAGAAGATTTTTTACAAGCAGCGCCAATGGGTTTAAGTTTTCCAACAGATTTACGAGGTAAAACAATTGTGATTTCGGTTGAGCCAAGCCCAGATAATAGTCCAGCTCCATTTTCATTAAAACCATTGGTCAAAGCTATTTCGGCAATTGAAATGACACATAGTGTTGTAAGTATGGATCAAAATTTAAATTCATTGCCAACAGGTAGTTTCTTTAGATAAATATAAACAAAAACACAAAGAATAATTATACTTCTTTGTGTTTTTTAAATAGATTATTATGAAAAAAATCATCACTATTTTAATTGTATGCATTTCTTCTTTTGCTTATTCACAAGGCTGTAGCGATGCTGGTATTTGCACGGTCGATAATATGAAATATCAAGAAAATGACTCTTTAGTTTATAAAAATGCTGTTAAAGTAGGTTTTAATTATGGGTTGTCTTACGAAAATATTAATGTTCTAGGATCTTACTTGGCTTATAGTAGAAAAATATCAGATAAAGTTGATGTAGGAGCTAGATTAATTTATTTTAATCAGTTTAATGAAGATGCTTCTTCAGCTGCAATATCAGACGCAATTATTACATCAAATTTTAAATTAGCAAATGATTTAAAAGGGACTATTGGATTTAAAATTCCATTTACAGACGGAAATTTAAAAGAAAATGGAGCTGCATTGCCTATGGATTTTCAGCCTAGTTTAGGAACATTTGACTTAATTTTAGGGGTTTCTAAAAAAATAAATAAATTTAATTTTGTGTTAGGTTATCAACAACCTTTAACTCAAAACGAAAACGAATTTTTTGCACCTTTAAACAGTAAATTTTCTTCTACAAACAAGTTCAAGAGAGCTGGTGATTTGTTGTTTAGAGCGGTATATAATTATCAAATTTCTGAGCGTTTCGTTTTTAGTCCTAGTTTATTACCAATTTACCATATTGCAGAAGATAAATACACAGATTTAAGCAATGTGGAAAGAAATATAAAGGGTTCAGATGGTTTAACTTTAAATGCTAATTTATATTTTAATTATAGATTAGATAAAAAGCAATCTTTAGAATTTAGTTTAGGAGGTCCGTTAGTAGTTCGAGATGTTCGACCAGATGGATTAACAAGAGGTTTTGTTGCAAATTTAGAGTATAAAATTTCATTTTAATTAAACAAAAAAGCATTTCAAGTTAAAACCTGAAATGCTTTTTTTATGCCTTAATATTAAGTGATTATTTTCCTAGAAATTCAGCAATTTTAGCATCACCATCTACTTTAATTTTCATTAAACCATGTTTTGTGATTCCTTTACTGGCAGCGTCCCATTTTTTTCCGCTTAATTCCGATTTTACTTTTAAATCGCCTATGGAAATTCCTTCGTTAGCTTTTAAAATTTCAATAATGTGTTTCTCGTCTTCCGTTAATTCCGGACCTTTCTTCTCTGGTCGCATTTGTGGGAAGAATAAAACTTCTTGAATAGATGCATTATTCGTTAAAAACATCATCAATCTGTCCATTCCAATTCCTAGACCAGATGTTGGAGGCATTCCATATTCTAAAGCTCTCAAGAAATCTTCATCAATAATTCCGTTTGCTTCATCATCACCTTTAGCAGCAAGTGCCATTTGGTTTTCAAAACGTTCTCTTTGGTCAATTGGGTCGTTTAATTCCGAATAGGCATTCGCAATCTCTTTACCGCAAACTATTAATTCAAAACGCTCTGTCAATTCAGGGTTATCTCTGTGTTCCTTACATAAAGGAGACATTTCTTTTGGATAATCTGTAATAAACGTTGGTTGAATAAAATTTCCTTCACACTTTGCTCCAAAAATTTCATCAATTAACTTTCCTTTACCCATAGTGTCGTCCACTTCGATTCCCATAGATTTTGCAGCTTCAAACAATTCTGCTTCTGTTTTTCCAGAAATGTCAAAACCAGTAAATTGTATTATAGCATCTGTCATGGTTACTCTTGCATATGGAGCTTTAAAGCTAACTTTATGTTCTCCAAATACTGCTTCAGATGTGCCGTTTACTTCATTAGCACAATGTTCTAATAAATTTTCAGTAAATTCCATCATCCAGTTGTAGTCTTTATATGCTACATAAATTTCCATTGCTGTAAATTCCGGATTATGCGTTCTGTCCATTCCTTCGTTACGGAAGTTTTTCGAAAATTCATAAACACCATCAAAACCACCTACAATTAATCTTTTTAAATATAATTCGTTAGCAATACGCATGTATAATGGCATGTCTAAACTATTATGGTGTGTAATAAAAGGTCTTGCGGCTGCTCCACCAGGAATAGATTGTAAAACCGGAGTTTCCACTTCCATATAACCAGCTTCGTTAAAAAACGAACGCATAGCATTAAATAACTTTGTTCTCTTCTTAAACACTTCTTTTACTTGCGGATTTACAGCTAAATCTACATAACGCATTCTGTAACGCAATTCTGGATCAGCAAAAGCGTCATGCGTTTTTCCGTCCTCATCTACTTTTGGTAATGGTAAAGGACGTAGTGTTTTACTTAAAAAAGTAAATTTATCTACACGAATACATTTTGCACCTACTTGTGTAGTAAATAATTCACCTTCAATACCTATAAAATCACCTAAATCAGTTAATTTCTTAAAAACCTGATTATAAAGTGTCTTGTCTTCCTCAGGGCAAATAACATCTCTGTTTAAATACATCTGAATTCTTCCTTCGCTATCTTGCAATTCTGCGAAAGCAGCCTTTCCTTGATCACGAACACTCATAAGTCTTCCAGCAACAATAACACGTTTACTTTCTTCAAAATTCTCCTTTATCTGCTTCGATGTATGATTTACAGGAAATAAATCTGCAGGATAAGGGTTAATACCAAGTTCACGCAAAGCTTTAAGCTTGTCTCTTCTAATGATTTCTTGTTCTGAAAGTTGCATAGTATATTTTTAAATGTATTTAAAGGCGCAAATATAGCTATAAATTGAAAAACTGCCAACTGAATACTGCTTACAGAATGCTTTTTATTTGAAGCAAATCTTTCGGGAGCTTTTGCAATCTATTTTCCTGCCATACACTTTATCTTTCATTGCGAGGAACGAAGCAACTTAAAACACAGTTTATTTTAATCGCAATGAAAGGATGTCGTTTCTGTCAGGGCTAAACATGAAACTATTTGTATATTTGCAATATAATTTTTCAATTCAAAATTCGTGATTCAAAATAAAAATATTCAGCTACAAGATTTAGGTTCTAAAGACTATAAAGAAACTTGGGATTACCAAGAAGAGCTTTTTAAAGAAATTGTCGATATTAAAATCCGAAATAGAAGAGAAGAATTAAATTTACTTACTCCAAATTACTTTATATATGTAGAACATCCACATGTATATACTTTAGGTAAAAGTGGTGATTTTTCAAATTTATTACTTTCTGAAAAACAGTTAAAAGAAAAAGGAGCTACTTTCTACAAAATAAATAGAGGTGGAGATATAACCTATCATGGTCCAGGCCAAATTGTGGGTTACCCAATTTTAGATTTGGAAAACTTTTTCACCGATATTCATAAGTATTTGCGTTTTCTAGAAGAAGCTATTATTTTAACTTTAGCAGAATATGGAGTAGAATCTACTAGGAGTAACGGTGAAACAGGTGTTTGGTTAGGAGTAGGTACTCCATTTGCAAGAAAAATTTGTGCTATGGGAGTTCGAGCTTCTCGTTGGGTAACCATGCATGGTTTTGCTTTAAATGTAAATGCAAACCTTGGTTACTTTGATAATATTATCCCTTGTGGTATTAAAGGAAAAGCGGTTACATCATTAAATGTAGAGCTTGGAGTAGAAAAAGTAGACGAACAAGAGGTGAAAGCAAAAATTTTCAAACATTTTTGCAACCTATTTGAAGCGGAGGTTTCTAAATAGCTTAGTTATAATTCTAAAGTTAATTGTTCGGGTAATAGTCTAAAGGACATTCTGTGGTATTTAGTTGTACCGTATTTCCTTATTGCTTCCCTATGTTCTTTTGTAGGGTAGCCTTTGTTTTGCTTCCAATTATACATAGGAAACTCTTCATGAATTTTGTCCATGTATTCATCTCTGTAGGTTTTTGCTAAAATAGAAGCCGCTGCAATACTCATATATTTACTATCTCCTTTAATAATTGTGGTATATGGTATGTTATTTAGTGCTTTAAATCTGTTTCCGTCTACAATTATGTGCTCAGGAATTGGTTTTAAGTCTAAAATTGACAGTTGCATTGCTTCAATTGATGCATTTAAAATATTTATTTCATCAATAATTAAAGGTTCAATATTTCTAACAGAAAAAGAAATTGCTAATTTTTCAATTATAGGTTTTAAAATTTTTCTATTTTTTTCTGAAACTTTTTTTGAGTCGTTTAGTAAGTCTAATTTAAAATCAATAGGTAGTATAATTGCAGCTGCGGTTACAGGCCCAGCAAGACAACCTCTGCCAGCTTCGTCTGTTCCGCATTCGTAAATTTTGTTACTATAACTTTTAATTAACATTCTTTTTTTTTGTCAAAAATATAATTTTTAACGCAACCTATTTAGTAATTATGCATCTAAATAGTAAGATTGTTTCGTAAAATTGAAGTTTAGCGCTAAAAATTTAACAAAATTAATTACGAATATTCCTTACTTTTATTTGGTTATTTAAGAAATAATTAAGAAGTTTGCGGAATAACTAACTCAAATAAAATTAATATGAGATCGAAGTTTAAATGGATTTTCACGCTTATAATGGCGTTTTCAATGCAGTTTTCGTTCGCGCAAGAGAAAACTGTAACAGGTGTTGTGTCAGATGAATTAGGACCAATAGCTGGTGCAAACATTGTTGTTCAAGGAACAGCACGTGGTGCAGTAACTGATTTTGATGGAAATTATTCTATCAGTGCAAAACAAGGTGAAGTATTGGTTATTTCTTATGTAGGTAAGAAGGATGCTTCAGTAACTGTTGGTGCAGCAAATGCTTACAACGTTTCAATGCAAGAGGGTCTTGTGTTAGATGAAGTTGTTGTAACAGGTATTGTTGGTGTAAAAAGAAAAGCAGATGCAATAACATCTTCTTATGCTGTTGTGAAAGCTTCAGAACTTACACAAGCAGCTAACCCGAATGCAATTCAATCTTTAACTGGTAAGGTTACAGGTTTAACAATTAATACTACAAGTAATGGTGTAAACCAAACTACTAGTGTTGTATTAAGAGGTTTGCGTTCTATTTCTGGTAATAACCAGGCATTAATTGTAATTGACAATGCTATTTCTACAGCATCTGTTATGGCTTCGTTATCTCCTGAGATTATCGAATCTGTTAACGTTATAAAAGGGGGTCAAGGTGCCGCTTTATATGGTGATAAAGGTGTGAATGGTGTAATTGTTGTTACAACTAAAAGAGGGTCGAAAGATGACAAAGTAAATGTATCTATCAATTCTTCTGTAACTTTTGAAAATGTTGCTTACATGGCACAAAGACAAGAGCGTTACGGACAAGGTTGGAGTGGTACTCACGTTGCTTATGAAAATGGAGCATGGGGTGCAGAAATGGATGGTGTAATTAGACCAGTTGGGCAAGCTCAAGCAGATGGTACTTATATTATGGCGCCTTACTCTCCAATTAAAGATAATGTTAAAGATTTCTTCCAACAAGGTACTGTTTATCAAAATGGTGTTTCTATTGGTGGAGGTACTCCTGAAACTGGATATGCTTCTGTTTCGTTAAACAACCAACAAACTGAGTTTGTTGTTGAAAACGATAAATTAAGTAGAACAACTTTAGTTGCAAGAGGTGGTAAAAAAATGGGTAAATGGTCTATTGATGCGAATACTCAATTTTTCTCTCAAAAAACAAGTACTACAACTTCAGATTTATTAACTGAATTATACCAAGCGGCTACGAATATTCCAATTCAAAGTTTTAGAAATTCTGGTAATGAAGGTCACTGGACTTCTTATTATAACAATCCTTACTGGAGAATGGATAATGAGAGATTTGAAAGAAGAAGAGATTATTTTTCTGGATCTGTAACTTTAGGTTACCAATTTAACAAAAATATTGCAGTTAATTATATTGCAAATGTTGTTTCTGATGGACAATCTGGAATGGACCATGTTAATGGTTATAATGATGTTTTACAAAATGGAGGAGGAAATCTTTCAGTTATTTCTTCATTTGACCAGTTTAATTCTGGTACAAGAAGAATTAATAGTGATTTAGTTGTTAATTTTGATTATGATTTAACTAAAGACATTTCTTTAAATGCTGCTTTAGGTAATAATATTCAAGATGTAAGATTTCAGTATTCTTCTGCTGGTGGTACTAATTTAACTATTCCAGGTTTCTATAATATGGATAACGTTGAAAAGCCAGTTGCTAATCAAGGTAATACTAATTCAAGATCAAGATCATATTCATTTTTTGCAAATGTTGATTTAGGATATAAAGACTTTTTATTCTTAAATGGAACAGGTCGTGTAGATAATGTTTCTGAATTTGTAGGTGGATCAAATGGTTCTTCTTATTTCTATCCTTCTGCAGGTTTGTCTTTCATTCCTACAAAAGCGTTTGATGGTTTAAAATCTAATAAAGGTTTAAATTTCTTAAAACTTTACGGTTCGTTTGTAATCAATGGAAATAGATCTGATTTATTAGCTTATGAAATTAGTCCTGTCATGGTTGCAGGAAGTGGTTTCCCATTTGCTGGAGGTACTAACTCTTTTGGGATTGACTTTTCTCCAACAGATAATGCTTTAAAGCCTGAGTTTATGACTACTGTTGAAGCGGGTATTAATTTAGGATTCTTTAAAGATAGATTAACGTTAGATGTTTCTGCTTACAAGACTACTACAGATGACTTAATTACTGATATTAGCGCTTCTAGAGCATCAGGAGTTTCAAGAGTTAAAACTAATATTGGTCAAATGACTAATAAAGGTCTTGAAATTGATTTAGGATTTACTCCTATTGTTGCTGAAAGTTTTAATAACTTAGGTTTACGTTGGGAAAATAAATTAGGATATACTACTTATAAAGCAGTAGTTGATAAAGTTTCTGATGATGCTATTGAAGTAAATTTATTGGGTAATAATGAAGTTGGTATTTATGCTATTGAAGGAGAAGAATTTCCTTCTATAAAAGGTACTTCTTACATGAGAGATGATCAAGGTAGAGTTATTATTGACGCTACTACTGGTAATCCAATGAGAGATCCAAATTTAAAAATATTAGGAAAAAGTACTCCTGATTATATCTTAAACTACAACACTGCGTTTGAATTTAAAGGAATTCGTTTATCTGCAGTTATGGATTATAGAACTGGTCACCAATTTTGGTCTGGTACTAAAGATTGGTTAGCTTGGTCTGGTCATTTATATGAGTCTGGAGAAAACGGTAGAACTGGATTTATTTTCCCTAATTCTTCTGTATCTGATGGTGCAGGTGGATATGTTGCAAACACAAATGTTGTAACAGGTGGAAATAACTATAATTCTTATTTATCATATTTTCAAGATGAATATTCTGATATAGCTGAAAACTTTATTTTAGATGCTACAGCATTTAAAGTTAGAGAGTTAGCGTTATCTTATTCTTTCTCTGATAAAGTTTTAGGAAAAACAGGTTTGACTAATTTAAGATTAGGTGTTAATGCAAGAAACCCATTTACAGTTTTACCTGCAGAAAACAGAGGATATAGTGATCCAGAAACTAGTTTTAGTTCAGGAAATGCATCAGGTTTATCTAATGTTGGACAATATCCAACAACTAGAACTTTTGCTGTAACGTTAAATGCTTCATTTTAATAAAATTAATTATGAAAAAAATAAAATTTTTACTACCATTATTAGCTCTATTTATTTTATCGTGTGATAATTATTTAGATGTTAATAATCAGAACCCAAATAGTCCTTCACCTGATCAGGTTACTCCTGATTTATCATTAGCGAATGCAGAAGTTGCTTCTTATAGAGAAGTTGCACGTAACATGAACAGATTAGGTAACTTCTTCATGAACAACTGGGGAATGAATGTGAACTCTTTTGCAGTGACTAGCCCTGCTGAGTTCTCTTTAGTTATGGATAATAGTTTTTATTCTTCAATTTGGGATAATACTATGTTGAATACAGCTAATTTTACAGCTATTATCAACCATCCTGATGCTAATTTTGAAAACCATAAAGCGATTGCTAAAATATTGAAATCTTACTATTTTCAGTATATGGTAGATTTATATGGAGATATTCCATATTCTCAAGCGCACATGGGTACTTCTAATCTTACTCCTACATATGATGATGGTAAAGCGGTATATGCTGCTTTATATGCTCAAATTAATGAAGCTATTGCTATGATTAATGCTTCTACAACTGCAACTAAAGTTGTAGGTGCTGAAGATGTAGTTTATGGTGGAAATATGGGAGAATGGTTACGTTTTGCAAATACGTTAAAATTAAGAATGTTATTAAGACAATCTGAATTAACGGATGCTGCTACTACATCTATGTTAGCAACTGAATTTGCTCTTTTAGACGGTGCTGCTTTCCTTACTGCTGATGCTACTATTAACCCTGGTTATGATAATTCAGATGCTGCAAGACAAAACCCTTTCTACAATCAAATGTATGAATTAGATGAAACTACTCAGAAATCGACTTTCAATTTCTTAAGAGCTTCTAAATACATGGGAGATTTGTTAAACGGTTCTTCTGATCCAAGAAGAGGTGCATTATTTGCACTAGTTAGTTCAAATGTTGCTGGTGTTTTGCAAGGAGATTCTTCTCAGCAAAGTGGTGGTACTGCTCCATTAGTTATATCTTCTTTAGGTACAGGTATCGTAAATGCTTCATCTCAAAATGGGTATATGATTACTGCTGCTGAAAGTTATTTCTTACAAGCAGAAGCTTATCATAGAGGTTTTATTACTATGGGTCCTGATGCTCAAACTTTATTTGATATGGGTATTGCAGCTTCAATGGCACAATTAGGTGTTTCTGATGGTGGCTATACTGGTTTCATTAATGGTATTGTTGGTAAAGGTTATGGTGTTGGTACTGCAGCTGATCAAATGGAAGCTATTATGTATCAAAAAAATATTGCTTTACAAGGATCTGTTAATGCAATGGAATCTTTCATTGAGCACACTAGAACTGGTTTAATTGATAATATTCCTTTAGCTACTGGTGCTGCAAAAGCAAACAAGCCAAGAAGATTATTATACCCTAACTCAGAATATGTTGGTAACTCTGTAAACGTTCCTGCTCAAGGTGATGTTTACACTACTGGTTCATTCTGGTTTGCATACTAATTAATAATTTAAAAATTTAATAATATGAAAAAGATTTTAACATTGTTATGTATCTCTGCTGCACTTTTATCGTGTACAGATGATGACATAAACCCAGAACAAGTATTTACTAGTGGGCCAAAAGTTGTTGGTTTCGCAAATGCTTTTCAAACTGTTTCTTACTTCGTAGATGAAGGGGATGTACAAGTTGATTTTCCTGTTAATTTATCAGGAAATGGAGACGGTACTACTTTAGCTTCAGATATCGTTATTGATTATGAAGTAGATGCTGCTAGTAGTACTGCTACTGAAGGTACTGAATTTGATTTTGTTACTACAACAGGTCAATTAACATTAAAAGCTGGAAACACTTTTGTTGGTTTCCCTTTAATAGTACATACTGGAAGTTTAGACCCTACTATGAGAACAGAATTAATTATTAAATTAAAATCAGCTTCTAATAATACAGTTGTAGATTCTAAATACACTAATTTTAGAGTTGTTTTTGTTGGATGTCAATCTTTAATTGCTGGAAATTATACTTCTACAGTTACTAGAGTATCTCCTGCTGCTACAATTGTTCGTCCAGTAGATAATGTTACGATGACTTCAGTAAATAATTTTGAAACTATGCAATCTGGTATTTGGAGTCCAGGTACTTTAGCTGCTTCAGGTGAAGGATATGACCTTGTTGATATTTGTGGAGAGATTACTATTTCTGAGCAAAATTTAGCAGGAATTTACAGTAATTTATTACGTGGTTTAGTTACTAATAATGGTACTGATGGAAGTGTTATTAGTGCTACTCAGTTTGAAACTACTTATGAAATTGGTTTCACAGGAAATACAGTTTGGAGAGAGTATAGATCTACTTATACTAGAAATTAATTAAAAATTTAATACGATATGAAAAAAATATTTAATACTAAATTGTTGTTTTCAGCAATTGTGTTTTCTACACTTTTTATTTCTTGTAACGAGGATGATAATTCTACTGCAGATTTAAGATTTGTTAAACCAATTGTAACTGCAGACGCTACAAATTTCACTTTAAATGAAGGTGAAACGGCTACTGTAACACTTACTGTTAATAACCCTATCAAAGATGATATGGATTATAAATTAGAGTTAGTTGGTGGTTCAGGTTCTTTTAGAGATTTTACTTGTTCAGGTTCTGAAACTTCAGTAGGAGACGGATGGGGAATAATTGGACATATGTTACATTTTCCAGCTTATGCTACTACTTTTAGTTTTGACATTACTGCTGATTTAGATTATTTACCAGAAGGAACTGAGGAATTAGTTTTTAGATTATACTCTATGGGTAATGGTAAAGGTTTAGTTGATGCTGCTTCAGAAACTATTACAGTTAAGATTGCTAATACTGCAACTGCAGATTTAGCAATTAAATTTGACTGGGCTTCTATGACAAATGCGCATGGAAACATAGTTGACATGGAATATGCTGACGCTGATGGAGATATGCATTCTTATGCAGATTTCGATTTTGATATAATCATGGTTGATCCTAATGGTGTTAATTATGATGGGGCAACTGGTGCTCATCCTGAAGTTGTGTACTATACTGAAATGGATATTCTTGGTAACGGTGATGGTTCTTATTATGTAATTATAGATTTATATGATGGTTTATCTCCTACAACAGCAGATCCATCTTTTGGATTTACTCCAGTTCTTACTATTAGTAAGCCAGGTGTATGGGTTCATGAATTTAAATTAGATAATTTATGGGCTTCAACTGATGAAGGTTCAGATAATGGGGATGATGATTCTTATGTTGCAGCAGAAATTGTTGTTTCAGGATCAACTTACACTCTTTATGACTATAATTCAGGTGATGAATTAGCTTCTGGTAGAACTGCAAATATGCATTCTAACTTAAAGAATCTTATTAGAGGTAGAAAAAAATAATTATAAATTATTTTTATATAAGAAAAGGTCTGCATTTATGCAGGCCTTTTTTATTATCAATATTCTCATTACATTTGCATTTTACTTTAAACAATGAGAAAATATTTAATAGCCTTTCTTTTTTTTATTTCTAATTTTTTGTTTTCTCAAGTCGAGGATAATTTAGAATTAAAATCTACGCAAAATACCACTAAGGAAGTTAAACCAACTATAGATTTGTATAAGATTTATACAATTCAAAACGACACTACATTTGTAGATACTACTCTTTCTATTCAAAAAGAATATAAATATAATTTGCTAAGAAAAGATAATTTTGGTTTGATGTCTTTTTCTAATGAAGGGCATACTTATAACACATTAGATTATAATTTAGTAAAAAAAGATGTTTTTCCAAATTTTGGATTTTCAGGAAAGCATTTTAACTATTTAGAGGCTTCTGATATTAAATACTATAATGTACCAACACCTTTAACAGATTTGTATTTTAAAACGGTTATGGAACAAGGACAAACTTTAGATGCGTTTCTTACCATAAATACAAAGCCAAATTTAAATTTTTCTTTAGCCTATAAAGGTTTGCGTTCAAATGGAAAATATATTAATAATATAACTAGTTCAGGAAATTTTAGGTTTACCACTAGTTATTATACTTTAAATAAAAAATACCATTTAAATACTCATTTTGCAGGTCAAGATATTTCTAATCAAGAAAATGGCGGTATAATTGATGTTTCTTTGTTTGAATCAAGTGTTGAGCCATATAACGGACGAGATAGGTTAGATGTGTATTTTAGAGATGCTTCTTCTTTATTAAAAGGGAATCGCTTTTTTGTAGACCATTCCTATAAATTATACTCAAATAATTTAATTGTTTTTCATCAGTTTAATTATGAGAATAAATTTTTCCAATTTTCACAACCAACTGTAAATCCACGTTTTGGTAATTCCTTTACTAACTATGTCAATAATAAAACACGTTATAATCATTTGTATAACAAAGTTGGCGTTAGTTTTAAGCCAAAAGGTGTAGGTAATTTATCTGTTTACTTAGATGATAACACATACAACTATTTTTATAAAAGTGTTTTATTTGATAGTCTTGGAAATGTTTCAGTTCCTAATGCAATTAATAATAAAATAACTTCTTTAGGCGCTAATTATGACTTGCAAATACAAAAGTTTAATGTGGGTGTTAATGTATATAATTCTATTACAAATCAAGCAATTTCATCCATTGAAGCATTTGCGAAATTTAAGTTAGATAGCATTAATTCTTTTGAGTTTAAATATTCTAAAACAAGCACTTTGCCAAATTTAAATTTTTCTCTTTATCAAAGTGATTACATAGATTATAATTGGTCTAATAACTTTAAAAATGAAAAACGAAATCAAATAGAATTTGATGCGAAAACTAGGTTTCTAAATCTGTCTGCTCAATATTCTTACTTAGATGATTATTTGTATTTTGAAAATACAACGCATAATATTTCAACACTAACTGTTAAGCCTTTTCAGTATAATAAAACTATAGCATATCTTTCTGTTAAAGCTTCCAAAGAGTTTAAATTTAGAAAATTTGCCTTAGATAATACTGTTTTATATCAAAATGTAGAAAATTCGGATAAACATTTTAATGTGCCGCAGTTACTAACTAGAAACACTTTGTATTATACGGATTATGTGTTTAAAAGAGCAATGAAAATTCAAACTGGATTTACATTCCAGTACTTCTCAAAATATTACGCAAATGACTATAATCCTCTACTAGGTGAGTTTTATGTTCAAAACGAAACTAAAATAGGCGATTTTCCTATGGTTGATTTTTTCATAAATGCACAAGTTAAACAAGTTCGTATTTTTCTAAAAGCAGAACATTTTAATTCGGCATGGACTGGTTATGATTATTATTCAGCTCCTAATTATCCGTATCGTGATTTTCTAGTTCGTTTTGGTCTAGTTTGGAATTTCTTTAAATAAATTTGAAAACGAAACTTTTCGCGTTTTTGCAGTCGTAAATCCTGCTTTCGCTTATAGTATTTCGCAAGCTCAAAAGCTATTTAGCTCTATCAGGGTTAAATAGTTATCTGTTTTCTTTTTTGTATTCTTAATAATCAGACTATATTTGCAAAATAGTATAAATAAAACTGTTGTTGAATTATTTTATAATTAATCAATTTTACAAGTAAAATAAAGAATGAAGTACGCAAAAAACATATTAGAGACTATTGGTAACACACCATTAGTTAAATTAAATAAAGTTACAAGTGAAGTAGATGCTTTGGTTTTGGCAAAAGTAGAAACATTCAATCCAGGAAATTCTGTAAAAGATAGAATGGCTGTTAAAATGATTGAAGATGCTGAAGCTAACGGAAATTTAAAACCAGGCGGAACAATTATCGAAGGAACTTCTGGTAACACAGGAATGGGATTGGCTTTAGCTGCAATTGTGAAAGGTTACAAGCTTATTTGTGTAATTTCAGATAAGCAATCTAAAGAAAAATGCGATATTCTTCGTGCTGTTGGTGCAAAAGTAGTAGTTTGTCCTACAGATGTGGAGCCAACTGATCCTCGTTCATATTATTCAGTCTCTAAAAGATTAGCTGAAGAAACAGAAAATTCTTGGTATGTAAACCAATACGATAATCCATCTAATTCTATTGCACATTACGAGCAAACCGGACCAGAAATTTGGGAACAAACAGACGGTAAAATAACACATTTTGTTGTTGGTGTAGGAACTGGTGGAACAATTTCAGGTGTTGGTAAATACTTAAAAGAAAAAAATCCAAATATTAAAATCTGGGGAATAGATACGTATGGTTCTGTTTTCAAAAAATACCATGAAACCGGAATTTTTGATGAAAATGAAATTTACTCTTATATTACGGAAGGTATTGGAGAGGATATTTTACCTAAAAACGTTGATTTTTCGTTAATTGATGGTTTTACAAAGGTTACAGATAAGGATGCAGCAGTTTATACTCGAAAAATCGCATTAGAAGAAGGTATTTTTGTTGGTAATTCTGCAGGTTCAGCAATAAAAGGATTACTTCAGTTAAAGGAACATTTTAAACCAGAAGATGTAGTTGTTGTATTATTTCATGATAGTGGAAGTAGATATATTGGTAAAATGTTTAATGATGATTGGATGCGTGAGCGTGGTTTCTTAGAAGAGAATATTACTAAAGCAGAAGATTTAATTAAAGAGCATATAGACAAGCCTCTTGTTGTTGTTAAAACAGAAGAGTTAGTTTCGCATGCAATTGAGCGTATGCGTAAATATAAAATTTCGCAGATTCCGGTTGTAGATATAAATGGGTTTGTTGGTTCTATTGATGAAACTGACTTATTTCAAAGTTTTGTAAATGATAAAAATATTGCGGATAAACCTGTAAAAGAAGTTATGGGTGCTGCTTATCCAATTGTTAAAAAAGGCGCTTCAATTGAAGAAGTTTCAAAATTAATAACAAAAGAAAATCAAGCAGTTATTGTGGATTTAGGTAATGGATTGCATCATATTATAACAAAATACGACCTTATTAGTGCTATAAAATAGTAGTATTTTAAATTTTATAAAAGCCTCGTTTTTTACGGGGCTTTTTTGTTTTTTTTGTCATTCCGAGGCACGAGGAATCTCATAATTTAATTCATTTTTTTATAAATAAAAACCATTGTTTATAATTATTTAATGGTTACTAGGTTTTGCATTTTTTGTTTTGGAATAATCTTTATATTTGATAATAGTTTTAATAGATATGAAGGAAGATTTCTTGCACTATTTATGGAAGAATAAAAAATTTAATTTCACAAACCTTGTCTCTACAGATAAGGAAGAAATTGTTATTTTAAATTCAGGTTTGTATTTACAAAAAGAAGGGCCAGATTTTTTTAATGCACAAATAGTTATTGGGAACCAAAAATGGGCTGGTAATGTGGAAATTCATTTAAAATCTTCCGATTGGTATTTACACCATCATGAAGAAGATGCTAATTATGAAAATGTTATTTTACATGTGGTTTGGGAGCATGATTCTGAGATTTTTAGAAAGAATAATACTAAAATCCCAGTTTTAGAACTCAAAAACCTTGTGTCAAAGCACGATATAGATAAATATTCAGAGTTAACTAAGCTTAAATCTTGGATTTATTGTGAAAACAGTTTAAACGAAGTAGATGATTTTATTTTAAGTAAATGGCAAGAAAGACTTTACTTTGAAAGGTTAGAAAAGAAAATAATTCCAATTGAAAGTTTTCTACAGGAAAACGAAAATGACTGGGAAGCTACTTTATTTGCATTTTTATTAAAAGGTTTTGGTTTAAATATTAATGGCGAAGCTTTTTTTCAAATTGCTAAATCTATACCTTTTTCTATAATTAGAAAAGAGCGCTATAATTTAGATAACTTAGAGGCTTTATTATTTGGTTTTGCTAATTTGTTAAATGATGAACTGGAAGATGTTTACTATAAAATGCTCCAAGAAAACTGGAATTATTTAAAAATAAAATACAAGTTAGAAGATAGTTTGTTTGAAATAGTTCACTTTTTTAAATTAAGGCCAGATAATTTCCCAACAATAAGATTAGCACAAATTGCAATGTTTTATCATTTACAGGACAATTTATTTACTAAAATTATTTCATGTAAAAATAATATAGAATTCTATGATTTGTTTAAAGTTCAAGTTTCAGATTATTGGGAAACACACTATGTTTTCGATAAGGTAAGTAAAATGAGAGAAAAAAAAATCACGAACAAATTCATCGATTTATTGTTAATAAATGTTATAGTTCCATTTCAGTTTTTATATGCTAAAAAGCGGGGAAATGATGTTTTAGAAAACAGCATTTCTATTTTAAACGGTTTGCCTTCAGAAAGTAACGCGGTGATTTCAAAATTTAATAGTTTTGGAGTTAAAACAAATTCGGCATTTCATTCACAAGCTTTATTACAATTAAAAAATGAATATTGTAATCATAAAAAATGTTTAAATTGTGATATTGGACTATCTTTGTTAAAGCAATAAGTAAATAATGATACAAAACGTTTTACATTTTTTTGAGAAACACGGGTTTTTTGTAGCTACAAGATTAGCTGATAAATTGGGTATTCGTGCTACAAATATTCGTTTATTTTTTGTTTATATTTCGTTCATTACCATTGGGCTTGGTTTTGGATTTTACTTAACTCTTGCCTTTTTATTACGACTAAAAGATATGATTTATACAAAAAGAACTTCTGTATTTGACTTATAGTTATTAAAAATCATATAATTAAGTTTACTTTGTTTTTTAGATACTTTTATTATCTTTGAAGAATTAACAACCAATAAAATAATATGTCTACAAAAGCAGATTCTTGGGGATCACGAGTTGGTCTTATATTAGCAATGGCCGGAAATGCTGTTGGTCTTGGAAATTTTCTTAGGTTTCCTGTACAAGCAGTTCAAAATGGAGGAGGAGCCTTTATAATTCCATATTTAGTATGTTTCTTAGTAATGGGTATTCCATTATTGTTTATAGAATGGTCTTCTGGAAGATTTGGTGGTAGATCTGGAAATCACAGTACACCATATATTTTAGATTCAATGGTAAAAGGTAGAATTCTTAAATACATTGGTGTATTTGGAATTTTTACTAATATAGCTGTAGCGGCTTATTATTGTTATATTGAATCATGGACAATGTCTTATGTATATCATACATTAATAGGTACTTTTGACGGAATGAGTCAAGCTAATGTTGCTGGTTTTTTTAATTCGTATGTTGATGTAGCGCATTCTACAACAGGAATACCTTATGAGGCAGTTTTCTTTTATGTAATATGTTTAGCTTTAAATACTTTTATTTTATCTAAAGGAATTGGTGGAATTGAAAAAGTTGCTAAAGTTGGTATGCCATTATTAATTCTTTTTGGAGTTGTATTAGCAGTAAGAGGTTTAACTCTTGGTACTTCTGGAGCTTCAGAAATTTTTCCAGATGCAAATGCATGGGACGGTTTAAATTTCCTTTGGACGCCACAATACTCTTCTTTGTTAGACTTAAAAGTTTGGATGGCTGCGGCTGGACAAATTTTCTTTACACTGTCTGTAGGTATGGGGACAATTCATTGTTACGCTGCTTATATAGAGTCTAAAGACGATATTGCTTTAAATGCTGTTTCTGCAGGATTCATGAATGAATTTGTAGAAGTTGTTTTAGGAAGTTTAATTGTAATTCCAATCGCTGCAGGTTATTTAGGTTTGGACTGGGTTATTCAAAATGCTGGTTTCGGTATGGCTTTTCAAACAATGCCTTATTTGTTCCAACAATGGGGGTCTACTTTAGCAATTTTAGCTGGTGTTTGTTGGTTTGGACTTTTGTTCTTCGCTGGTATTACTTCATCATTAGCAATGGGTACACCTTGGATGGGATTCATGAGAGATGAATTTGGATGGTCAAAAAATAAAGGAGCTTGGTCTTTTGGAGCAATGATTCTTGTTTTAGGTTTGCCAACAGTAATTTTCTACCAAGAAGGAGTTTTTGACGAATATGATTATTGGGCAGGAACAGTTAGTTTAGTTGTTTTTGCAATGTTAGAAACAATCTTATTCTCATGGATTTTTGGAATGGATAAGGGATGGAGAGAAATTACAAGTGGTGCCGATATTAAAGTACCAAATATTTATAAGTTTATAATCAAATACGTAACTCCGGTTATGTTAATAATTATTTTCTTAGGTTCTTTGTTTAAACCTTTGGATAATGATTGGTCTGGAAATGTTTCAAGCTTTTTCTCTGGAAATGGATGGACTTTAGATAACGGTTCTATAATTAAAACAATAATGCATTCTGGGATTAAGGAGCAAATTGCTTTAGCTACAGATCCAGTTTTAATTGAACAGTTGCAAGATAAAATTTTCTATTTAAATTTTGCTAGGTTGTTGTTAGTTGGGCTATTTATGTTTATCAGTTTATTGGTTTACTTAGCGTTTCAGAAAAGACGTAGAGAAGGTAGAGCTACATTATAATAATATTAAAACACATTCAAAATGAATACAGAAGCATTAATAACAATGGTATTAACTCAAGGGATTGTAATTTCTTTTGCGGTATATTTTTTCTATAAAGTTTTGACAATTAAGCCAAAACAAGAGCCTGATTCTTATTCTGAAAATGACGACGAATTAGAAAGACAACCAGAAAAAAAATAATCCAGTTGTGATGAATAATATAAAATCCTACTTCCTGTTTTCGAAAGAACATAGAAGTGGGATTTTTTTGCTTTTTAGTATTATTTTTTTAATTCAATTATTTTTCATTTTTACAGATACTAGCTCTTTTTTTAAATCTTCAAAATCAAATGCTAATTCTGAGTGGCTTTCCATGCAATTTGAAATCGATAGTTTAAATAAAAATAATGTTCAGAAAAAATTTGAAATTCTGCCTTTTAACCCAAATTTTATCTCTGATTATAAAGGCTATCTGCTAGGTATGTCAACTCAAGAAATTGACAGATTACATTCGTATAGAATATTAAATAAGTATGTTAATTCTGCAAGTGAATTTCAGCAGATAACAAAAGTATCTGATTCTTTATTAAAGGTGATCTCCCCTAAATTTAAATTTCCAGATTGGGTATCAAACAAAAATATAAATCAAAGAAATAATTCGCATCAATTTTACGAGAAAAAAGTAATTATTAAAAAAGATATTAACCTTGCTTCCAAAGAAGAAATAATGGAAGTTTATGGTATTGGAGATAAGATTTCAGACATTGTTTTGCAAGAAAAAGATAAATTTGGAGCATTTGTTTCAATAGATCAATTGGAATATGTTTGGGGTGTTTCTCCTGAAGCATTAATTGATTTAAGAAAAAGATTTTTCGTCAAACCAAGTTCGCAGATTAAAAAAATTGACATCAATAATTTGTCTACTAAAGAGCTGTCAAAATTTCCTTATTTTAAATATGCTTTAGCAAAAGAAATTGTTACTTATAGAAGTATGAACGGTGGGATAAAGAGTATTGATGATTTGTCAAAAATTAATAATTTCCCAGTCGAAAAAATACAAATAATAGCCTTATATTTGACGTTTGATTAAGTATTGCCTAAATAAATAATAAAACAAACCTATATATGAATTCAATATATTTCACCGAAGAGCATCAGTTGTTTAGAGAGAGTTTTCGAGATTTTTTACATAAAGAAGTTGTTCCACATATTGAAAAATGGGAAAAAACAGGTGAAATAGAACGTTTTGTTTGGAAAAAATTTGGCGAAATGGGTTTTTTTGGAATCAATTATCCTGAAGCTTATGGAGGTATGAATTTGGATTTGTTTTACACGGTAGTCTTTTTAGAAGAATTACAAAAAATTAAATCTTCTGGTTTTGCTGCGGCAATGTGGGCACATTCCTATCTTGCAATGACACACCTTAATGCTGAAGGCGATGAACGAATTAAACAAGAGTATTTAGCGCCAAGTATTTCTGGTGATAAAATAGGGGCTTTATGTATTACCGAGCCTTTTGGAGGTAGTGATGTTGCGGGTATGCGTACAACAGCTGTAAAAAAAGGAAATAAATATATCATTAATGGATCAAAAACATTCATTACTAATGGTGTTTATGGGGATTATTATGTAGTAGCTGCGAAAACAAGCCCAGAACTTGGAAATAAAGGAATAAGCATATTTTTGGTAGATAGTAACCTTAAAGGAGTATCTGCAACAAAATTAGATAAATTAGGATGGAGAGCTTCAGATACTGCAGAAATAGCATTTGATAATGTCGAAATTCCTGAGGAAAATCTTATGGGAGAAGAAGGAAAAGGATTCCCTTATATTATGCAGCACTTTGCTTTAGAGCGCCTTATTATGGCTATAAATGCACATGCAAGGTCGGAATATGCAATTGAGTATACTATTGAATATATGTCGCAACGTGAGGCGTTTGGTAAGACTATCAATAAGTTTCAAGCTTTGCGTCATACTTTAGTAGAACACGCTACAGATGTTGAGCATTGCAAGGTGTTTAATTACGCTGCGGTAGCGCGTTTAAATAAAGGTGAATATGTGGTAAAAGAGGCTACTATGGCTAAATTAAAGTCAACAAAAGTAGCTGACGAAACAATTTATAGTTGTTTGCAAATGCTTGGAGGTTATGGTTATATGGAAGAATATCCTCTAGCTCGTTTGCTACGAGATAGTCGATTAGGTCCAATTGGTGGAGGTACGTCTGAAATTTTAAAAGAAATTTTATCAAAAATGATAATTGATAATCAAAACTATAAGCCAGCGGTGAAATAATATATTCATTGCGAGGAACGAAGCAATCTACATAAAATAAATATTCCAAGAAACAAGAAATTGTGACTTAGCTTTTTTATTAGAAGCTAATCCAGCTTTTCACTATATCTTTTTATTTTAAATATAAAATAAAAAGGATGTCGTTTCTATATGGGCTATAGAAGTGATTTTCAATTCATATCTCATTTTCTAAAATAATTCATAATTCATAATTCGTAATTCGTAATTTTTTTATAAATTTGCACTCTTAAAGAGAGGGGGTGTCAAGATTATGTTAATTATACCAATTAAAGACGGAGAAAATATAGATAAAGCTTTAAAACGCTACAAAAGAAAATTCGATAAGACCGGAACTGTTCGTCAGTTACGTGCGCGTCAGCAATTTCTAAAACCTTCTGTTACAAACAGAGCTAAAATTCAAAAAGCTTATTATATTCAACAAATGAATGACGCTTTAGAAAGCTAGTAATTTAGATTGCTAAATAATATTAACCGTTAGATAATAAAGTGTAACTTTGTTTCTAACGGTTTTTTTATGAGCTCTAATTTATCAGCATACCAAGATTATTTATCGAAAGAGAAAAAGTATTCTGCTTTAACGGTTAAAGCTTATGTGGGTGATATTAGTTCTTTTAATCAATATTTAATTAAGGAGCATGATGCGGTTAAGGTTGAGGGTGTTAATTATGTTTTGATTAGAAGTTGGATTGTTCATTTAGTTGATAATAAAAATTCAAATAATTCTGTGAATAGAAAAATTTCTTCTCTTAAATCTTATTTTAAGTTCCTATTAAGAATTAAGGTGATTAAAGAGAACCCTCTTATTAAGCACAAATCTTTAAAAACGCCAAAAAAAATACAGATTCCGTTTTCGGAAAATGAATTAAAAGAAGTCTTTGAAATTAATCAATTTCCTAAAGATTTTGAAGGAATTCGAAATCAATTAATTGTTGAATTGCTTTATGCTACAGGGATAAGGAGAGCAGAGTTGATTTCTTTAAAGTTTAATAATATAGATTTCGGAAATAAAACTATTAAAGTTCTGGGTAAAAGAAATAAAGAGAGAATTATACCTCTTTTGGATTGTACTTTAGGTTTGTTAAATGAGTACGCAATAATTAAGGATAGCTTTTTTAATTCAATTGAAAATAATTATTTAATCTTGTCTAAAAAAGGTAATAAAGTTAGCGAATCATTTGTGTATCGGCTAATAAATGATTACTTTAGTACTGTGTCTCAAAAAGTAAAAAAGAGCCCACACGTTCTAAGGCATACGTTTGCAACTCATTTGTTAAATAATGGTGCCGATTTAAATTCTGTAAAGGAATTATTAGGACATGCTAGTTTGTCATCTACCCAAATATATACGCATAGTAGTTTGTCTGAATTGCAAAAAGTGTATAAAGAAGCGCATCCTAGAAATAAATAATAATTTAATGTTTAACCTTGCTAAGCTAATTAAGTATGAAAGTAAATGTTCGCGCAGTAAATTTTAATATCGATAAAAAATTAGTCGATTTTGTACAAGAGAGAATGGATAAATTGGAAAAATATCATGACAAAGTTGTTTCTTCAGATATTTTTTTAAAATTAGAAAATTCAAGTGATAAAGAGAATAAAACAGTAGAGCTTGTAATTCATGTTCCTGGGAACGAGTTTGTTGTAAAAAAAACCAGTAAAAGTTTCGAAGAAGCAGTTGATTTAGCTTCAGATTCAGTGGAAAGAATGTTAGTTAAGAAGAAAGAAAAAACTAGAATGCATTCTTAATGTAAAAAAAACATGAAAAAAGTTTTGAATAAAAAATAAATTATATACATTTGCAGTCCGTTAGAAATAGCGGGCTTTTTTATTGAAACAAGCCGATGTAGCTCAGCTGGCTAGAGCAGCTGATTTGTAATCAGCAGGTCGTGGGTTCGAGTCCCTCTATCGGCTCAAGTTCTTAAAATATTGAAAACTAATTGTTTAAAAGGGGAGATACTCAAGCGGCCAACGAGGGCGGACTGTAAATCCGCTGATTACATCTTCGCAGGTTCGAATCCTGCTCTCCCCACAATTATTTTTAAAATGGCAATATTTGCCGTACCTGAGGAATTTTAGCCGGTGTAGCTCAGGGGTAGAGTGCTTCCTTGGTAAGGAAGAGGTCACGAGTTCAAATCTCGTCATTGGCTCATAAGGTTGTTTATTTAAATTGAACACTAATATATTATATAACACTAAGATTAAAACTCATTAAGTCATGGCAAAAGGAAATTTTGATCGTTCGAAACCGCACTTAAATATTGGTACTATCGGGCACGTAGATCACGGAAAAACAACTTTAACTGCTGCAATTACGAAAGTATTAGCAGATGCAGGTTTATCAGAAGCAAAATCATTTGACCAAATTGATAATGCACCTGAGGAAAAAGAAAGAGGTATTACAATTAATACATCACACGTTGAGTATTCAACAGCTAATCGTCATTACGCTCACGTTGACTGTCCAGGTCACGCGGATTACGTAAAGAACATGGTTACTGGAGCAGCTCAAATGGATGGTGCTATCTTAGTGGTTGCTGCTACAGATGGTCCAATGCCACAAACTCGTGAGCACATCCTTTTAGGACGCCAGGTAGGTATTCCAAGAATGGTTGTATTCATGAATAAAGTGGATATGGTTGATGATGAAGAATTATTGGAATTAGTTGAAATGGAAATTAGAGATTTATTATCTTTCTATCAATATGATGGTGATAATGGTCCTGTTATTCAAGGTTCAGCTTTAGGTGGATTAAATGGAGATGCGAAATGGGTTGCTTCTATCATGGAATTAATGGAAGCAGTTGATAACTGGATCGAATTACCTCCTCGTGATATTGATAAACCATTCTTAATGCCAGTTGAAGATGTATTTACAATTACAGGTCGTGGAACTGTTGCTACAGGTCGTATCGAAACTGGTATTGCAAATACAGGTGATCCTGTTGAGATTATCGGTATGGGTGCTGAGAAATTAGTTTCTACAATTACTGGTATTGAAATGTTCCGTCAAATCTTAGATAGAGGTGAGGCTGGAGATAATGCAGGTATCTTATTAAGAGGTATTGCTAAAGAAGATATTAAAAGAGGAATGGTTATTGTTAAGCCAGGATCTGTTAAGCCACACGCACATTTCAAAGCAGAGGTTTATATCTTGAAAAAAGAAGAAGGTGGACGTCATACTCCATTCCATAATAACTACCGTCCTCAGTTTTATGTACGTACTACTGATGTTACAGGTACTATTACTTTACCTGCAGGTGTAGAGATGGTAATGCCAGGAGATAACTTAACTATTGAAGTTAATTTATTAAGTGCTATTGCATTATCTGTTGGTTTACGTTTTGCTGTCCGTGAAGGTGGTAGAACAGTAGGTGCTGGTCAGGTTACTGAAATTTTAGACTAATTTTTAGTTTATAAATATTTTAAAGCCAGTTGGTGTTTATGCATCAACTGGCTTAAACAAACGGGCGTAGTTCAAGGGTAGAATAGCGGTCTCCAAAACCGTTGATGGGGGTTCGAATCCCTCCGCCCGTGCAAATTTAAAGATAATGACAAAAGTGGTTAATTATATATCAGAAGCTTTTCAAGAATTGAAAACAAATGTTACTTGGCCGGAATGGCCTGAAGTACAACGTTTGACTATCATTGTGGCTGTATTTTCTATATTATTTGCTCTTTTAACTTTCGGTGTTGATGAGTTATTTGTAAAAGCTCTTGAAGGGTTTTTTAATCTTATAAAATAATTTATTTATGGCTGAGAACAGTGTTAAAAAATGGTATGTAGTTAGAGCTGTAAGTGGGCAAGAAAATAAAGTAAAAGCTTATATTGAGACTGAAATTGTAAGATTAGGAATGGAAGATTATATATCTCAAGTTCTTGTTCCTACAGAAAAAGTTTTTCAGATTAAAGATGGTAAAAAGGTAGCTAAGGAGAAAGTTTATTTTCCTGGTTATATTATGATCGAAGCAAATCTTACTGGTGAAGTTCCTCATATTATAAAGTCAGTTACTAGTGTGATTGGTTTTTTGGGAGAAACTAAAGGTGGAGAGCCTGTACCGTTAAGATTATCTGAAGTTAATAGAATGTTAGGTAAAGTAGATGAGTTGTCTGTGAGAATAGATAATGTTGCTATTCCTTTTTCTATTGGAGAAACAGTTAAGGTGGTTGATGGTCCTTTCAATGGTTTCAATGGAACTATTGAGAAAGTTAACGATGAAAAGCGTAAACTTGAAGTAATGGTTAAGATTTTCGGAAGAAAAACACCATTAGAGTTAAGTTTTATGCAAGTTGAAAAAGTATAATATTTGTTACATTCATATCCACATTTTCGCTTCCAATGAAAGTGTGCTAAAATTTAAAAAATGGCAAAAGAAGTTAGTAAAGTAGTAAAACTACAAGTTAAGGGAGGTGCAGCGAATCCATCGCCACCGGTTGGACCTGCTTTGGGTGCTGCTGGAGTTAACATCATGGAGTTCTGTAAGCAGTTCAATGCTAGAACACAAGATAAACCCGGCAAAGTGTTACCAGTGCAAATCACTGTGTATAAAGACAAATCTTTTGATTTTGTTGTAAAAACACCACCAGCAGCGATTCAAATTTTAGAAGCAGCTAAGGTAAAATCTGGTTCAAGTGAACCTAACCGTAAAAAAGTAGCTAGTGTTACTTGGGATCAACTTAAAACAATTGCAGATGATAAAATGCCAGATTTAAATGCATTTACTATCCAATCGGCAATGAGTATGTTAGCTGGAACAGCTAGATCTATGGGGATAACAGTAACAGGAGACTCTCCTTTTAATTAGTTAAAAGAATTAGACAATGGCAAAATTGACAAAAAAACAAAAAGAAGCTGTAGCTAAAATTGATAAGAATAAATTATATTCTTTGAAAGATGCTGCAGTATTACTTAAAGAAGTTGCTTCTGCAAAATTCGATGAGTCTGTAGATATTTCTGTTCGTTTAGGAGTAGATCCTAGAAAAGCAAATCAAATGATTAGAGGTGTTGTTACACTTCCTCATGGAACTGGTAAAGATGTTAGAGTATTAGCATTAGTTACGCCGGATAAAGAAGCTGAAGCTAAAGCTGCAGGTGCAGACTTCGTAGGTTTAGATGATTATCTTCAAAAAATAAAAGAAGGTTGGACAGATGTTGATGTTATCATCACAATGCCAGCTGTAATGGGTAAATTAGGTCCATTAGGTCGTATTTTAGGGCCAAGAGGTTTAATGCCAAATCCTAAAACAGGAACAGTAACTATGGATGTTGCGAAAGCAGTTGAAGAAGTTAAATCTGGTAAAATTGACTTTAAAGTTGATAAAACTGGTATTGTTCATGCTGGTATTGGTAGAATATCTTTTGATGCTAATAAGATTTACGATAACGCACACGAAATTATTCAAACATTAATAAAATTAAAACCAACAGCAGCGAAAGGTACTTATGTTAAGTCTATTCACTTAACAAGTACAATGAGTCCTGCTATCGCTTTAGACCCTAAAGCAGTATAATTGGTAGTTAAAAATTTTTAGTATGACTAGAGAAGAAAAATCAATCGCGATTGAAAATTTAACTGCAAAGTTAGCTGGTATTAATGTTATTTATTTAGCGGATACATCTGGACTTAATGCAGCTATGACTTCAGATTTTAGAAGAGCTTGTTTTAAAGCTGGTATAAAATTAGAAGTTATTAAAAACACATTGTTAGAAAAAGCAATGGAAGCTTCTGACCTTGATTTTGGTGATTTACCATCAGTTTTAAAAGGGAATACAGCTATGATGATTGCTGACACAGCTAATGGGCCAGCAAAAATTATTAAAGAATTCCGTAAAAAAGGTAAAAAACCTATTCTAAAAGGAGCTTATATTACTGAAGACATTTATATTGGAGATGAAAACTTAGATAACCTTGCGGCTATTAAATCTAGAGCAGAAGTTATTGGAGAAATCATCGGATTATTACAGTCTCCAGCACAAAGAGTTATTGCTGCTCTTCAAAACCAAATTGGTAAAGAAGAAGCTGCAGAATAATACGCAGAACGCACTTAATAAAAATTATATTTTACAAAATCATTAAAGATAGAAAAGATGGCAGATTTAAAACAATTCGCAGAGCAATTAGTTAACTTATCAGTTAAAGAAGTTAATGAATTAGCTACAATATTAAAAGATGAATATGGTATTGAGCCAGCAGCAGCAGCAGTAGTTGTTTCAGCAGGTGGAGATGCAGGTGGTGCTGCAGAGCAAACTGAATTCACAGTAGTATTAAAAGAAGCTGGTGCTTCTAAATTAGCAGTAGTTAAAGCTGTTAAAGAATTAACAGGTTTAGGTCTTAAAGAGGCTAAAGATGTAGTTGATTCAGCTCCAACTAATGTAAAAGAAGGAGTTTCTAAAGATGAGGCTGAAGGTCTTAAGAAAGCTTTAGAAGAAGCAGGCGCTGTAGTTGAGCTTAAATAAGCTAAACTTAGGTTAAAAAACCAGGTTTAGGCCTTGAGAGTACTCTCAAAGGCCTAAACCATTTTGCGTATATTAATGTTAATGTACGTTTCAATTTTTTTTCATAATAAAAATTTATCCATTGATGATTGCTAATCAGACTGAAAGATTAAATTTTGCTTCAACGAAAAACATTCCAGATTACCCGGATTTTCTAGATATTCAGGTAAAATCTTTTCAAGATTTTTTCCAACTAGAAACCAAATCTGATGAAAGAGGCACAGAAGGTCTTTATAATACCTTCATGGAAAATTTCCCAATTACGGATACAAGAAATAACTTTGTGTTGGAATTTCTTGATTACTTTATTGATCCGCCACGTTATACAATTCAAGAATGTATAGAAAGAGGTTTAACTTATAGTGTTCCTCTTAAAGCAAGACTTAAATTGTATTGTACAGATCCTGAACATGAAGATTTTGAAACGATAGTTCAAGATGTTTATTTAGGAACTATTCCGTACATGTCGCCTAGTGGAACTTTTGTAATCAATGGAGCAGAACGTGTTGTTGTATCTCAATTACATAGATCTCCAGGTGTATTCTTTGGACAATCTTTCCATGCAAATGGAACTAAGTTGTATTCTGCAAGAGTAATACCTTTTAAAGGTTCTTGGATTGAATTCGCTACAGATATCAATAGTGTAATGTATGCATATATTGATAGAAAGAAAAAATTACCTGTAACTACTTTATTTAGAGCTATTGGTTTCGAAAGAGATAAAGATATTCTTGAAATATTTGATCTTGCTGAAGAAGTTAAAGTTTCTAAAACAGGTTTAAAAAAATATATAGGACGTAGACTTGCTGCTCGTGTATTGAATACATGGCATGAAGACTTCGTTGATGAAGATACTGGTGAAGTAGTTTCTATTGAAAGAAATGAAATTATCTTAGATCGTGATACGGTTTTAGATAAAGAAAATGTTGAAGAAATTATTAATGCAGATGTTAAAACTGTTCTTTTACATAAAGAAGACAATAATGCATCGGATTATACTATTATTCACAATACTCTTCAAAAAGATCCAACAAATTCTGAAAAAGAAGCTGTTGAACATATTTATAGACAATTACGTAATGCTGAACCGCCTGATGAAGAAACGGCACGTGGTATTATAGATAAATTATTCTTCTCAGATCAGCGTTATAACTTAGGTGAAGTTGGTCGTTATAGAATGAACAAAAAACTTGGTCTTGATATTCCTATGGAAAAACAAGTATTAACCAAGGAAGATATAATTACGATAGTTAAGTACTTAATTGAATTAATCAATTCGAAAGCTGAGATTGATGATATTGATCACTTGTCAAACCGTCGTGTAAGAACAGTTGGTGAACAACTTTCTTCACAATTTGGTGTTGGTTTAGCTCGTATGGCTAGAACTATTCGTGAGAGAATGAACGTTAGAGATAACGAGGTGTTTACACCTATTGATTTGATTAATGCTAAAACATTATCATCAGTTATTAATTCATTCTTTGGAACAAATCAGTTATCTCAATTTATGGATCAAACGAATCCATTAGCTGAGATTACACATAAAAGAAGATTATCTGCACTTGGACCTGGAGGTCTTTCTAGAGAAAGAGCTGGTTTCGAAGTACGTGACGTTCACTATACACATTATGGTCGTTTATGTCCTATTGAAACTCCTGAGGGACCAAATATTGGTTTGATTTCATCTTTAGCTGTTTACGCAAAAGTAAATGGAATGGGTTTCATTGAAACTCCTTATCGTAAAGTTGAAAATGGTGTTATTGACATCACTAGTACTCCAATCTATTTAAGTGCTGAAGAAGAGGAAGGTAAATTAATTTCTCAAGCAAATATTAATATTGATGCTAAAGGTAAAATTTTAGCGGATAATGTTATTGCTAGAGAAGAAGGTGATTTCCCGGTTGTTGTACCATCTAAAATTGATTATGCGGATGTTGCACCAAATCAAATTGCTTCTATATCTGCATCTTTAATTCCTTTCTTGGAACATGATGATGCGAATAGAGCCTTGATGGGATCTAACATGATGCGTCAAGCAGTACCATTATTACGTCCAGAATCTCCAATTGTTGGAACAGGATTAGAAAGACAAGTTGCTTCTGATTCAAGAGTTCTTATCAATGCTGAAGGTGAAGGTGTAGTAACTTATGTTGATGCAAATCAAATTACAATTAAATATGATCGTTCTGATGAAGAACGTTTAGTAAGCTTTGAAGCAGACGATAAAACATATCAATTAATTAAATTCAGAAAAACGAATCAAGGTACATCTATTAACTTAAAGCCTATAGTAAGAAAAGGAGATAGAGTTTCTAAAGGTCAAGTACTTTGTGAAGGATATGCAACACAAAAAGGAGAGTTAGCTTTAGGTAGAAACTTAAAAGTTGCTTTCATGCCTTGGAAAGGGTATAACTTTGAGGATGCAATTGTAATTTCTGAAAAAGTGGTTCGTGATGATATTTTCACATCTATTCATATTGATGATTATTCATTAGAAGTTAGAGATACAAAATTAGGTAACGAAGAGTTAACTAATGATATTCCTAATGTTTCTGAAGAAGCAACAAAAGATTTAGATGAAAATGGAATGATTAGAATTGGAGCAGAGGTTAAGCCTGGTGACATTCTAATTGGTAAAATTACTCCAAAAGGAGAGTCAGACCCAACTCCAGAAGAAAAATTATTACGTGCAATCTTTGGTGATAAAGCTGGTGATGTAAAAGATGCTTCTTTAAAAGCTTCTCCTTCATTACACGGTGTAGTTTTAGACAAAAAATTATTTGCAAAATCTGTTAAAGACAAGCGTAAGCGTTCTAAAGACAAAGAAGATATTGATAATCTAGAAACAGAATATCAAGTTAAATTTAATGAATTAAAAGACGTTCTTGTTGAAAAATTATTTGCAATTGTAAATGGTAAAACTTCACAAGGTGTTATGAATGATTTGGGTGAAGAAGTATTACCAAAAGGTAAGAAATACACACAAAAAATGTTAAACAACGTAGATGACTTTGCACACCTTACTAAAGGACAATGGGCAACTGATGATGCTACAAATAAATTGGTTAACGATTTAATTCATAATTATAAAATTAAATTAAACGATCTTCAAGGTTGGTTAAGAAGAGAAAAATTCACTATTTCTGTAGGGGATGAATTACCAGCTGGAATTTTAAAACTTGCTAAAGTTTACATTGCTAAAAAACGTAAATTAAAAGTAGGAGATAAAATGGCAGGACGTCACGGTAACAAAGGTATTGTTGCAAGAATCGTTCGTCATGAAGATATGCCATTCTTAGAAGATGGAACACCAGTGGATATTGTATTGAATCCACTTGGAGTACCTTCTCGTATGAATATTGGTCAGATTTATGAAACAGTATTAGGTTGGGCAGGTCAAAAATTAGATAGAAAGTTCGCAACACCAATTTTTGATGGAGCTACTTTAGATCAAATTAATGGATTTACTGACGAAGCTGGAATTCCAAGATTTGGACATACTTACTTATATGATGGTGGAACAGGAGAACGTTTCCATCAAGCTGCTACAGTAGGTGTTATTTATATGTTGAAACTTGGACATATGGTTGATGATAAAATGCATGCTCGTTCTATCGGACCATACTCATTAATTACGCAACAACCATTAGGAGGTAAGGCGCAATTTGGAGGTCAACGTTTTGGAGAGATGGAAGTTTGGGCATTAGAAGCATATGGTGCATCTAGTACTCTTCGTGAAATTTTAACAGTAAAATCGGATGATGTTATTGGTAGAGCTAAAACTTACGAAGCAATCGTTAAGGGAGAGTCTATGCCAGAACCAGGATTGCCAGAATCATTCAATGTATTGATGCATGAATTGAAAGGTCTTGGATTAGACATTCGTTTAGAAGAATAATTAGTATCTAAGTAATCAGTCTCTTTTAATAGGGACTGATTATTAATTTAAATAAGTTTTTAAGATTTATACCCGTAAACCGTTCCGATTTTTTATATTTTTTATAATTAGCACTTTTGAACAACAGTTCGAAGTTTAGAGAAGTAATTCGAGGTAGTAGTTTTATGATTTTAACATAAAACAGAATCAATTTTTTAATTGCAAATAAATCAATAGTAAAAACTATGATGAATAATAGAAATAATAAAGATAAAAATCCTATTAAAAGATTTAATAAAATCACAATAGGATTGTCGTCTCCAGAAGCAATTTTAGCTGAATCTAGAGGTGAAATATTAAAGCCAGAGACGATTAATTATCGTACACACAAACCAGAAAGAGATGGTCTTTTCTGTGAGCGTATTTTCGGTCCAGTTAAAGATTACGAATGTGCTTGTGGAAAATATAAAAGAATTCGCTACAAAGGTATCGTTTGTGATAGATGTGGTGTTGAAGTTACAGAGAAAAAAGTACGTAGAGATAGAGTAGGGCACATCAACCTTGTTGTGCCAATTGCTCATATCTGGTATTTCCGTTCTTTGCCTAACAAAATTGGTTACATTTTAGGATTACCTTCTAAGAAATTAGACATGATTATCTACTACGAAAGATATGTAGTTATTCAAGCAGGTATTGCAAAAGGACCAGAAGGTGATGACTTAAAAAGATTAGATTTTTTAACTGAAGAAGAGTATCTAAATATTTTAGACACTATTCCAATGGAAAATCAATATTTAGATGATAACGATCCTAATAAGTTTATCGCCAAAATGGGTGCTGAATGTATTATGGATTTATTAGCTCGTATTAATTTAGATGATTTATCATATGAATTACGTCACGCTGCTAACACAGAAACATCTAAACAAAGAAAAACAGAGGCTTTAAAAAGATTAAACATCGTTGAAGCATTCCGTGAAGCTAACAAAAACAGAGAAAACCGTCCAGAATGGATGATTTTAAAAGCAATTCCGGTTATACCACCAGAATTACGTCCTCTTGTGCCACTTGATGGTGGTCGTTTTGCAACTTCAGATTTAAATGATTTATACAGAAGAGTAATCATTCGTAATAATCGTTTAAAAAGATTAGTTGAAATTAAAGCTCCAGAAGTTATCTTAAGAAACGAAAAACGTATGTTACAGGAGTCTGTAGATTCGTTATTCGATAATACAAGAAAAGCATCTGCTGTTAAAACGGAATCTAACAGACCTTTAAAATCTTTGTCAGATTCATTAAAAGGTAAGCAAGGTCGTTTCCGTCAAAATTTACTTGGAAAACGTGTAGATTATTCTGCTCGTTCGGTAATTGTTGTTGGACCAGAATTAAAATTATTCGAATGTGGATTGCCAAAAGATATGGCAGCTGAATTATACAAACCTTTTGTTATTCGTAAATTAATAGAAAGAGGAATTGTAAAAACAGTTAAATCTGCGAAGAAAATTATAGACAAAAAAGAGCCAGTAGTTTGGGATATCCTTGAAAATGTAATTAAAGGACACCCAGTTATGCTTAACCGTGCTCCTACGTTACACAGATTAGGTATTCAAGCATTCCAACCAAAATTAATTGAAGGTAAAGCTATTCAGTTACACCCGTTAGTGTGTACTGCATTTAATGCCGATTTTGATGGTGATCAGATGGCTGTTCATTTACCATTAGGACCTGAAGCTATTTTAGAATGTCAACTTTTAATGTTAGCATCTCATAATATCTTGAATCCTGCAAATGGTGCACCTATTACTGTACCTTCTCAAGACATGGTGCTTGGTCTTTATTATATGACTAAAGAACGTTTGTCTGATGAAACAAAAACTATTAAGGGACAAGATTTAACTTTCTATTCTTCTGAAGAGGTAAATATTGCTTTAAATGAAGGAAGATTAGAGCTTAATGCTCGTATTAAAGTAAGAGCAAAAGACTTTAATGAAGAAGGTCAATTAGTTAATAAAATTATACAAACTACCGCAGGTAGAGTATTATTTAATGAAGTTGTTCCAGAAGCAGCAGGTTATGTAAATGAAGTTTTAACTAAGAAATCATTACGTGATATTATTGGTAAAATTTTAGGAGTAACTAGCGTTCCTGTAACGGCAGAATTCTTAGATAATATTAAAAATATGGGTTATAAATTCGCCTTCCAAGGTGGATTATCATTCTCATTAGGAGATATTAGAATTCCAGATCAAAAACCTCAATTAATTGCTGATGCTCGTAAAGAAGTAGAAGGAATTACTGGAAATTATAACATGGGACTTATAACGAACAATGAGCGTTATAACCAAGTTATTGATATTTGGACTTCTGCAAATGCTCAATTAACAGAATTAGCAATGAAAAATATTAGAGAAGACCAACAAGGGTTTAACTCTGTATATATGATGCTTGATTCTGGAGCAAGGGGATCTAAAGAACAAATTCGTCAGTTAACTGGTATGCGTGGTTTGATGGCTAAGCCTAAAAAATCTACAGCTGGTGGTGGTGAAATTATTGAAAATCCAATTCTTTCTAACTTTAAGGAAGGTCTTTCAATTTTAGAATACTTTATTTCTACTCACGGTGCTCGTAAAGGTCTTGCCGATACAGCACTTAAAACTGCCGATGCAGGATATTTAACAAGAAGATTACATGATGTGTCGCAAGATGTTATTGTAAACTCTGTTGACTGTGGTACATTAAGAGGTGTAGAAGTTTCTGCTTTAAAGAAAAATGAAGAAATCGTTGAATCTTTAGGAGAAAGAATTTTAGGACGTGTAACATTACATGATATTGTTAATCCTTTAACTTCTGATGTAATTGTTAAAGCTGGAGATCAAATTTTAGAATCTGCATTAAAAGCTATAAACGAATCTCCTTTAGAAACTATTGAAGTTCGTTCTCCATTATCGTGTGAGGCTGAAAAAGGAATTTGTGCTAAATGTTACGGACGTAACTTAGCTACTGGTAAAATGACTCAAAAAGGTGAAGCTGTAGGAGTAATTGCTGCACAATCTATTGGAGAGCCAGGTACACAGTTAACACTTAGAACTTTCCACGTTGGAGGGGTTGCTGGGGGTATTTCTGAAGAATCAAGTATTGTTACTCGTTTTGGAGGTCGTCTAGAGATTGAAGATTTAAAAACTGTTAAAAGTGAAGATAGCGATGGAAACACTGTAAATACTGTAATTTCTCGTTCTACAGAATTAAAGTTAGTCGACGTTAAAACAGGAATTGTTTTAAATACGCATAATTTACCTTACGGATCATTCTTATTTGTAAAAGATGGTGATGTTGTAGAAAAAGGAACTACTATTTGTAAGTGGGATCCATATAATGGAGTTATTATTTCTGAATTTACAGGAAAAGTTGAATATGAAGATCTTAAGCAAGGAGAAACTTTTGCAGTAGAAATTGATGATCAAACAGGTTTCCAAGAAAAAGTAGTTTCGGAAGCACGTAATAAAAAATTAATTCCAACTTTACATATTTATGGTAAAGACGGTGAGTTAATTCGTTCTTACAACTTACCAGTAGGTGCCCATTTAATGGTAGGAGATGGAGAGAAAATTAAAGCAGGAAAAATTCTTGTTAAAATACCTCGTCGTTCTTCTAAATCAAGTGATATTACTGGAGGTTTACCAAGAATTACAGAGTTGTTAGAGGCTCGTAATCCTTCAAACCCTGCTGTAGTAACTGAGATTGATGGAGTTGTTACTTTTGGTAAAATTAAAAGAGGAAATAGAGAGATTTCTATTGAATCTAAGTTTGGTGACATTAAGAAATACTTAGTAAAACTTTCAAGCCAAATTTTAGTTCAAGAAAATGACTTTGTTAAAGCTGGTACACCATTATCTGATGGAGCAATTACTCCAATAGATATTTTAAATATTAAAGGGCCATCTGCAGTACAACAATATCTTGTTAACGAAATTCAAGAAGTTTACCGTTTACAAGGAGTAAAAATTAACGATAAGCACTTTGAAGTAGTAATACGTCAAATGATGCGTAAAGTTAGAATTGTAGATCCAGGAGATACTTTAATGCTTGAAGATCAATTAGTTCATACAAGAGACTTTATTGTTGAAAACGATAAGTTATATGGTATGAAAGTTGTGGAAGACGCTGGGGATTCTGAAACATTAAAAGCTGGTCAAATTATTTCACCACGTGAATTGAGAGATGAAAATTCTATCTTAAAACGTAGTGATAAAAATTTAGTAACCGCTAGAGATGTTATTCAATCTACTGCAACTCCTGTATTACAAGGTATTACTAGAGCTTCTTTACAAACTAAATCATTCATTTCTGCGGCATCGTTCCAGGAAACTACTAAAGTATTAAACGAAGCTGCAGTAGCAGGTAAGATAGATACATTAGAAGGATTGAAAGAAAACGTTATTGTTGGTCATAGAATCCCTGCCGGAACTGGTATGAGAGATTATGATGATATTATCGTAGGTTCTAAAGAAGATTTTAATGAATTAATGGCTGCTAAAGAGGAATTTAATTATTAATTAAATGCATCTTAAAGCGTTCAAATAAACAAAAGCCTAATAGATGAATTTCTATTAGGCTTTTTTAAATTTTAAATTATGGAAAATAACAATCAACAAGGGCAAATTAATATTGAATTAGACGAAAATATTGCGGAAGGAATATATTCTAACCTAGCAATAATTAACCATTCAAATAGCGAATTTGTTTTAGACTTCGTAGCTATTATGCCAGGTGCACCAAAAGCAAAAGTAAAATCTAGAATTATACTAACGCCACAACACGCAAAACGTTTGTTAAAGGCAATGGCCGAGAATATTAAACGATTTGAAAACCAACACGGTGAAATTACGGAAGGAGAAACTCCGAATATTCCATTAAATTTTGGACCAACTGGTCAAGCTTAACAAATTAAAGTCTCGCAATTAGCGAGACTTTTTTATTTTTGTAAAAATTCTATTCTTTATGCAACCTATTTTAGCAAACTCTGCACACGTAACTATTATTAAAGATTTGGCTTACGCGATTTGGCCAACAGCTTATGGCGACATTCTTTCATCTGAGCAGTTGAACTATATGTTAGAGATGTTTTACTCTGAAACCGCTTTAAAACAGCAAATGGAAGAAAAGAAACATGTTTTTTACTTAGCAAAGAATGATACTGGGAAATTTGTAGGTTTTGTTGCTTATGAAATTAACTGCGAACCTAACAAAACTAAGATTCATAAAATATATGTGTTACCCGAAACACAGGGAACAGGAGTTGGTAAACAACTTTTTACTTTAGTGTGTGCAAATGCAAAAAAAGAAAACCAAACAGTAGTTTTCCTAAATGTAAATAAATACAATAAAGCCAAACAATTCTACGAAAGGCTAGGTTTTGTAATTACCAAAGAAGAAGTAATTGATATTGGTAAAAATTACATTATGGACGATTATGTAATGGAAGTAAAAGTTTAGTATTTTTAATACAATATTTGGTACTTTAGTGCGTTTTTGTTTACAAATCATTTTACTTACTAAAATATGAAAGTTTCAAATTTTTTCTGTTTATTTTTTCTTTTTCAAATTTGCTTTGTATTTGGTCAACAAGAGCAATTAAATAAATATGATGTTTTTTTATCTGAAAAAGACAAAGCAGAAACATTATATATAAATAATCAATATAAAGAAGCGATTATTGCTTTTGATAAAGTTGTAGAAAAGCACGTGAAAAGTAAATTTGACGTAGATATTTATTTTGAAAAGGCAGAATGTTTGTTTAAATTAAAAAAGTCAGTAAAAGCAATAGACGTTCTTAAAGAATCTATTAAATATGGGACAACTAAAGATTATTTTGACAATGGCTATTAATAGGAGATTCTTTATGCCAATTAGCTTGGAAGAAGATACAGCCTGAATATATTTCTTTAAGAAGAAAATATTATTCTAATTTAGAAAATCCAGATGTTTATTTTGAAGTTGAAAATTTGGTAGCAATAGATCAATTAGCTCGTAGATATCCTGATTTAGAAGATGCAATTGATAAAGATAATATTGAAAAATTTATTAAAATTGTAAGAGAGTACGGTTGGCAGCAAAATGGTTGGGTTTTGTTATGGCATCATAGAGATACCTATAAACAAGATAATGAAGTGTGGAATTTTTTCACTCCTTTTTTTGAAAAAGAAATAGAAAAAGGAAATTTGCCAAAAGGATTTCTTTCTTGGTATGAAGATTATGCTTCAAGAGAGAAAACAGGATTTACAATTTACGGGGCAATGCCTGGTAAAGTAAATAAAGAAACAGTTAATGTTAAAAGAAAAGAAATTAACTTAAAACCTTTAACTGAAGAACAAATTAATGAGAAAAATAAATAATTATGAAACAAATCATCTTTCTAATTCTGTTCTCAATAAGTCTTTATTCTCAAGAGTTTAAGACTGATTATTTTTTTTATCATAACCAAATAAACAAAGCTGAGACTTTTTTGTATAAAGAAAACAACGTAGATAGTTGTTTTTATTACTATGATAAAACTTTTAAAGAGTTTGATTTTATTTTTGTTAAAGATTTAGTAAATGCAGCTCAAATTGCTAAACTAAATAAAAAGGAATATAAAAAATATATTATTCAAGGTTTTGAAAACGGACTAAAACTAAATCATTTAGAGTCTTTTTTAATTTTTAAAAAGGAAGTAAGTTCTTTGCAAAAGGATAAAGAGCTTTTAGCTAAATATAATGAAGGTAGAAAAAAGTATTTAGCAAGAATTGATTTTGAGTATTTAGATAAAGTTTACAATATTGTTATAGGCGAAAGCGTAAACAGATATCTTAGAAAGGAAAATTACATACATAAATTAGAATATGAGTTTTCGGTTTTGTCTGGTTTGATTAAGAAAAAGGGTTTTCCAGGAGATAGATTATTAGGAATTGCTGACTCAACAATTTTTAGAGAAATAAAAAGCGTAAAACGAGATATTTCAACACGAGAAAATAAAACAAATATTCAACCTAAATATAGGTCTTACGATAAAATAAATGAAGTTGATTTTTCTCAATCTATTATAAGAACATTTCTTAGAAACCTTGATTTTTGTCTTTTTAATACACTAGACAAGAATACTATTTTAAGTGAAATTAAAAAGGGAACTATTCATCCAAAGGACATTGCTTATTATAATGACGATGCTTTCATTAACAGAAAAACTAATGATTTAAATTTATGCGGTGCAAGGCAAGCTTATCCACTTTTTAATATTGATTTACAGACTGAAGAAGATTTTAATATTCACAAAGCAAATGATGTTCGCAAACAATTTTATATAGTTGATTATGATACAGATTTGAAGAAAAGAGAATTTGAAAAGTTAAACAATTTAAATCTTTTTTCAGGTAATGAAAGGTATAGATAATGATCTAACTATTTCTCTCGCCATAATTTCTGCTTCCAGTAAACTTAGTTTTGTTACTTGGTAAACTTACCTGTTCGGTTTTACTTTCAAATAAAATATTATATTTTAAAACATGAAAAAAAAATTCCTTTTACTTTTGTTTGCTTCCTTAGGGTTATATTCCTGTAAAAGTAATTATACAAGAATTGGAGATAAAAACGCAAACTATATACCTTATTATTTAAAAGTGTATGAAGCAGATAGTTTGTATCTTCTTAAGAATTATGAAAGTTCATATAGGATACTAGATAGTTTGTTTAAAAAATATGAACCTGCAAATACAGACAGGGATCATGAATATGGAAGGTACTTAATGTCTTGTGTAGCAGTTAATGATACTATTAATCTGAAAAAGAAAATTGCGTTTTCTTTTAAAAATTATGGCTCTATGCAAATACCCTTTGATCCTATAGATAATCATATTTATTTACAGAATATTTATAAAAAGGATTCTATTTATTTTATGAAACAAAGGAAAAAATATTTAAAAAAAATTGATTATGGTTTAATTAATAAGTTACAAGAAATGATGAAATTAGACCAAACCTATAATCGCCAAAATTCAATTGAAAATAAAAAAAATGATAGTATAAATAGAGTAAAGCTAAAAGACATAATAATAAATAACACGTATCCAAATTATCATGTTGTAGGATATTTTGATCCTGAATTAAATTTACATGCACAAATAGAAATTTTACTATTGCATCAGGACGAAACAACTGTTTTTAAATATTTACCTATTATTGAAGAGGCTGTAAAAAAAGGAAAGTGTAGTCCTTTAGAATATGCGTTTATTTATGATAAATGTATATTGGCAAATACCAGTAAGAAGCAAAAATATAATTATTAGCCCGATTACAAAAGCAGACAAGAAGAAGATTCTATTGTTGAAATTAACAGGAGAAAAATAGGATTGCCTTCTGCAAGTTACTTAAAATGGAAAAGGGCTTATGATAGGTAGGTTTCGTAAAACAGGGTTATCATATTAGTTAGGAATAGATAATTAATATCTATCTATTCCTCTCTCCATAGTTTCTGCTTCCTGTAAATTTAGCTTTATTACTTGGTAGACTTGCTTCTTCCGTTTTTCTCTCAAATAAAACATTAAATTATAAAATATGAAAAAAATAATTTTTTTAGGATTGCTTATTTCTTTAGGGTTATTCTCTTGTAAAAGTAATTATACAAGAGTTGGAGATAAAAACGCAAACTATATACCTTATTATTTAAAAGTGTATGAAGCAGATAGTTTGTATCTTCTTAAGAATTATGAAAGTTCTTATAAAATTTTAGATAGTTTGTTTAAAAAATATGAGCCTATTAATATGCCAATGTATTTTGAATATGAAAATTACATAAAAATGGCTGTTAAGTTTAATAAGGTTAAAAAGGAAGATTTAAAAAATTTAGCAAGGAATTACGACTATAGATATAATGACTTTAATAAAGATTCACTTTTAAATGTTGCTCTAAATAAATTCAAATTTTCAACAAAACAGATTGATGATTTGCACAATAAATTCGAAAGTGAAATAGATACTGTCTATAGAAATCTACTTTATAAGATGAATTTTGATGACCAAAAGGTCAGAATTAGTGGGAATACAGACTCGAATGAGGTGAGAATTGTTGATTTTAAAAATGATTCTTTATTACGTTTAAATTTAAATCGCTTTCCAACTGTTCAAAAAGTAGGTTCTTGGAAAAAGCTTAATCATGAAGATTTAAATGGAAATGTTAGTTTAGATGTTGTTTTAATACATTTAAGCGCATATGAGAATCTTTTTGAATATTATGATAATAGATTTTTAGATTATGTGAGAAAAGGAGAATGTTTACCAAAAACATATGCACATATGAAAGATAAAAATAATATGATATATCATAATGAAAGCTTTTACCATTTTCTTTTTCCTAGTATTAAAAGCATGGATGACAATTTAAAAAAGGAAATTGACAATAGAAGAAAAAAAACAGGTCTCCCGTCAATTGAATACGAAAAAATTTGGTTTGAAGAAAGATTAATGAAAATGTAATCTACCTATTTCTCTCGCCATAATTTCTGCTTCCCGTAAACTTAGCTTTGTTACTTGGTAAACTAGCTTCTTCGGTTTTGCTAGAATCTGAAATTAAAGAATTTAACTCTTCTAATTCTTTTGGAGTCAGATTTCTATATTTTCCAACAGGTAAATCTAACTTAATGTTTATAATTCGGGTTCTTTTTAAGGCAACAACATCATAATCTAAATATTCGCACATTCTACGAATTTGACGGTTTAAGCCTTGTGTTAATACAATTCTAAACACATTATTGCTAATGCGCTCTACTTTACATTTTCGCGTTATAGTATCTAAAATAGGAATTCCGTTACTCATTTGGTCAATAAAACGGTCGGTAATGGTTCTATTTACGGTAACTATATATTCTTTTTCGTGGTTGTTTCTAGCACGAAGAATTTTGTTTACTATATCTCCATCATTAGTCATAAAAATTAAACCTTCACTTCCTTTGTCTAAACGACCAATAGGAAAAATACGTTCTGGATAATTTATTTCGTCAATAATATTATCGCGTACATCTAAATTTGTAGTGCATTCAATTCCTTCGGGTTTATTGTAAGCTAAATAAATGTGGTCGTCTTTTTTTTCTTTAATTAATTCGCCATTTACACGCACTTCATCAGTCGGACTAATTTTTGTTCCCATTTCTGGAACTACTCCGTTTATAGTTACTCTTCCTTGGTCGATTAGCTTGTCGGCTTCTCTGCGAGAACAGTAGCCGCTTTCTGATAAAAATTTATTGATACGAACTAAATTATTTTCCATGGTACAAAGATATGTATTTTAATAATTAGTCTCCAGTAAATTGTGATTTGTGAAAGAGATTTATTAAGAATTGGGTATAAAAAAATCCCGAACGAATCGGGATTTTAAATCTTATATAAAATTTGGAATTACATTTTTGCAAATAATTTTTCCATTTTTTCTTTTTCCTCTTCTGCTAAAGCATTATCTACTAAAATACGTCCACTATGCTCATCTGTTAATATTTTCTTACGACCAGCAATTTCCATTTGTGTTTGTGGTGGAATTGTAAAGAATGAACCTGCTGATGCACCTCTTTCAATAGAAACTACCGCTAAACCATTTCTAACGCTTCCTCTAATTCTGTTGTAAGCAATTAATAAACGCTCTTCAATTTGACCTTGATATTCTGCAGATTTTTTAGCTAAAAAAGCTTCTTCTTTTTCAGTTTCAGCCATAATATCGCTTAGTTCCGCTTTTTTATGTTTTAAGTGCAACTGCTTAGCTTCTAATTTTTCTTTAGATTGATTTAAAGCTTCTTTTTTATGTTCAATTGAAGCTTTCATTTCACGAATGTGCTTTTCTGCTAATTCAATTTCTAATTCTTGAAATTCAACTTCTTTAGTTAAAGAGTTGAATTCTCTATTATTACGAACATTTTTTTGTTGTTCTAAATATTTTTTAATTGAAGTTTTGTGTTCGTCAATTGCATTTTTCTTCTCTTTAATTTGATTCTCAGTTGATTCTGAATCTCCTTTAAGTTTGTCTAAACGAATGGTTAAACCTGCAACTTCATCTTCTAAATCATCTACTTCTAAAGGTAGTTCTCCTCTTACGTTACGAATTTCATCGATTTTTGAGTCAATTAATTGTAAAGAGTAAATAGCTCTTAACTTATCTTCTACGCTTAGTTCTTTTGTCTTTGCCATATTAAAAATATTGAACAGGATTAGTGTTTTCTTCCGATAAAACGAATGCAAAATTAGTGATTTTTTCTTTAAGAAAGTCTAAAATATAGTTTTTTGTATATCTTTCGCTTTCATAATGGCCTATATCTGCTAAAAGCATCTGATTTTCAGCCTCATAGAATTGATGGTATTTTAAATCGGCAGTTAAATATGCATCTGCTCCAGCTTGTAATGCATTTTTTATAGCATAACTACCAGAACCGCCTAAAACGGCTACTTTTTTTATCTCTTTTCCTAACAAAGCACTATGTCTTATTCCGCCACATTGCATTTTTGTTTTTACTAAGTTTAAAAAGTCTATTTCGGAGATTGGTTTTTCAAATTCTCCAACCATTCCTAAGCCAATGTTTTGGTGTTTGTTCTTCGTTTCGTAAATCTCATACGCTACTTCTTCATATTCATGATTTGCAAACAAAGCTTTTAAAATTGCACCTTCTAAATGTTTTTCAAAAGTAACTTCAATTTTTATTTCTTTGGTCTGAATAAATTCAAATTTCGAACCTATTTTTGGATTGCTATCTTCGTTACCTGAATAAGTTCCTGTTCCTTCCGAATTGAAACTACAGTTTTCATAATTACCTATTTGTCCAGCGCCAGCATTAAATAAAGCATTTCGTAATTTAGCTTCATTTTCAGGAATAGTATAAGTAACTAATTTTCGGATAAAATTTTCTTTTGGAATTAATACTTTGATTTTTTGTAAGCCTAAAGCATCACAAAATATCTTGTTTACGCCATTTTTATGATTGTCTAAAGCGGTATGAACGGCATATATTGCAATGTCGTTTTTTATAGCTTTGATAACCGATCTTTCCACATAATTTTTTCCTGTAATTTTCTTTAATCCTGAAAATAAAATAGGATGGAAGCATACTATTAAATTACAGTTTTTGGCTATCGCTTCTTCTACAACATTTTCTAATGCATCGTGGCAAATTAAAACACCATTTATTTCTTGGTTTTTATCGCCAATTAACAATCCTACATTGTCAAAATCTTCTGCATAAGCAAGTGGAGCCATTTCTTCTAAAACCGTAATTATTTTTTGTAATTTCATTTGAGTTTTTCTCGAATTAATAAAAGTACGAATTAACAAATCAACTTTTTTTTATAAAGATAAAATATTATACTTTCGTACTATGACTTTTTTAAGAAAATTACTTTTTCCGGTTGCTTTTATTTATTGGATAGTTACTTGGGTGCGAAATTATTTTTATGACAAGCAAATTTTTAAAAGTAAATCTTTTGATTTGCCAATTATAGCTGTTGGAAATTTAAGTGTTGGCGGAACTGGAAAAACGCCACAAATAGAGTATTTAATTCGCCTTTTACAAGATGAATATAAACTAGCTACATTAAGTCGTGGTTATAAACGAGAAACTAATAATTTTGTTTTAGCGAATGCTTCTACAACGGTTAAACAACTAGGTGACGAACCATTTCAGTTTTTTACAAAATTTCCAAAGATAAAAGTTGCTGTTGATGCCAATAGAATTAACGGAATTACACAGCTTTTGAAATTAGAAGATAAGCCAGAAATTATTTTATTAGATGATGCTTTTCAACACAGAAAAGTAAAAGCTGGTTTTTATATTTTACTTACTACTTATTCAGATTTATTTTGTGATGATTTTATTTTGCCTTTTGGAAACTTACGAGAACCTAGTTCAGGTAAAAAAAGAGCAAATATGATTATTGTCACTAAATGTCCTTCAGATATTTCAGACCATTCAATGAGTAAAATTAAGATGAAGTTGGGTGCAGATGTACCTGTTTTTTTTAGTAAAATTGAGTACGATGAATTGGTTTATTCAGAAATGAAACCTATTAAAACGGCTGATTTAAAACGAGAAGAAAAAACCATAGTTACAGGTATTGCAAAACCATTTCCATTTATAAGTTATTTAAAAAGAGAAAATGATTTGGTTTTAAAGTTTCCAGACCATCATAATTTTACAGATAAAGAGATTGAAAAAATTAAAGAATTAGCAAATAATAAAGCAATCATTACTACAGAAAAAGATTATATGCGATTAAAAGGAAGCTTGTCTAAAGAGCAACTTTTCTATTTGCCAATAAAAAGTACGATTCTTAAGGATGCTAATTTATTAAATAAAATTATTTTAGATTATGTGGGAAGAAGTTCAAGAAACAGTTAATTTTATTCAAAATAAAATTGGTTTTACACCAGAATACGGAATTATTTTGGATCCCGATTCTCGAACGTAAGTGAGCCGTATTCTAAAGCTAGAGGAATTGATTTAAAAGAAGATGTTTATCTTGCTTTAAGGGCCAGCTTAGAATATAGAATGCTAAAAGTTGTTGAAGCTGATTGTGTAGTATTATCTACCGTACCAGAAGTTATTGTAGACAAGCACATGAATATGGATTGTTTTGGGATTTTAGTAATTACAGATATTAAGATGAATAAAATTAAACCACGAAGAAGTTTTAGAGGTAGCTAAATTAGCAGAACCAAAAGTTAGAGTGTTAATAAAAAATTTAATTATTTTTTATTAATTAAATAAGAAGTAACAATTTCAAAAAACTTCTCAGGCATAAAAGGTTTTGTGATTACTTCATTCATTCCATAAGAAAGCAACATTTCTCTATTTTCATTTAATGAAATTGCAGTTAATGCAATAATTGGAATAGTTGTGTTGAATTTTCTGATTTCTGCAGTTGCTTCTGTTCCATTAATTCCTGGTAAATGGATATCCATTAGTATTAAATCATATTCATTTTCACGAACATTATCAATTGCATCTTCACCATTATCAATAATTACGCAAGAAACATTTTTCTTTTCAAGCATTTTTTGGGTAATCATTTGATTGATTTTATTGTCTTCTACTAAAAGTATTTTTTTATTTGAAATATCAACAGGTATAATTTTCTTTATATTAGAATTGTTATCCGTTACTAATTGAGCTTTTTTAAAGTTTAGAGAAAAACTAAAACTTGTGCCAGATTTTCCATCACTTTTAAGAATAATTTGAGAGTTTAATATTTGCAGTATTTTTTTAACAATGGAGAGACCTAAACCTGTTCCTCCAAAAGTTCTATTTATTTCTACAGAACCTTGACTAAAACTTTCAAAAATGGTATCTTGTTTGTCTAGTGGAATTCCAATTCCGTTATCTTTTATTTCAAAAAATACAACTACTTCGTTATTTGTTTCAAAAGTTTTTTTAATAGTTACCCAAACATCACCGTTTTTGCTAAACTTTATGGCGTTGCTTATTAAGTTAATAAGTATTTGGGACACTTTAGTAGTGTCTCCAATTAAATTATAATTAATAGACGTGTCTATATCTTTGTGGAAAGTAATGTTGTTTTCTTCAATAAATTCATTAAGTGATACTTTAATACTTTCGACTAATTCAGCAATATTAAAACTAAGTTCTTCAACAGAAACTTTATTAGATTCTAATCTGTTAATTTCTAAAATATCATTAATAAAGTTTAGTAAATAATTTCCTGAAAACTCTAAGGATTTTAAGTATTGTAATTGACTTTGTTTTGGCTTTTCTTGCAACAATAAATAAGTTATACCATTTATTGCATTTAAGGGCGTTCTTAATTCATGACTTACAGTTGCTAAAAATTTAGATCTTGCTTTTGATGCTTGTTCTACTTTTTCTTTTTGTGCTGTTAATTCTTTATTTTTTGTTTTTAAAAGATTATTTGTGCTTATTCTAATTTTGTTGTTTTTATATAAGGATAAACTCAATAATGATAAAATTGAAATTAATGCAATACTTAAAATACTAATAAGTTTTGAAAAACGTAATGTTTTTTGTTGACTTTTCTTTTCTTTATCTAATTGTTCAATTGTTTTTAGTTGTTTATCAAATTGAATAGCGTCAAATGTGTTTTCAGATAAATAATTATTGTAATTACCACCAAGTGAATCCGCAATTTTAGCATATTGATCTAAATAATAATAAGATTTAGAGTGTTGATTAAAATTTTTATAGGAGAGGCTTAATCTTTTTAATATCTTTTTTTGAAGTAATATATTATCGCTTTCATCTGAGTAATTTTTTAAGGCAATTTCATAATAGCTAATAGCATTTTTATATTGCTGTTTAAGATATTCAACTTCTCCTAATTGAAAATAGGCTTCTATTTTTGTGTTAATAAAATTTTCATTCGTAGAATTAATAATTACAGAATTAAAAATAGAAGTTGCTTCATTAAAATTATTTTTATTTTTTTGAATAATTCCTTTTTGAAGATTTATTAATTCAAGAGCATCTGTGAAATTTAACTTGCCATAAATTTGTGCAGCTTTGTTAAAATATTCTTCGGATAGTTCGGCTTTATTTTTTTTTAAATAACAATTACCTATGTTATAATAACCTAAAGCTAAATTTGCGTTTTTTTCCTTTTTATTGTAAATGTTTACACTTCTAATAAAGTATTCAATAGCATTGTCTATTTTATCTAAATCATAATAGATGCCACCTAAAACTAAATAACAATCTGCTAATTTATGTTGTAGTTTGTTATTGTTTGCATATTCAATTGCTTTTTCAGAATATATAATCGCTCTATTAAAAGATTTTTTGTCTTCTTTATTAAAAACAGCGATTTCTAAGAAATAATCTACACTGTCATTAATTTTTGTGTTTTCTTTATATAGAGATTGTGAATAACTTAGAGAAGTTAAGAATATAAATAGGTATAAGTATCCTTTTATTTGCAAACTCATAAAGAATTAAATTATTTATAGTTTATCCTAATATGATAATTTTCTTGATGTAAAAAAATCTAATTTTTTGTTAAATATAAAAATTATTTTTTTGAGATAAAGCTTATTAAGTCAATTAATCTTGAAGAATAACCAATTTCATTATCATACCAACCTACTATTTTTACCATTTTCCCAATTACAGAGGTTAATTGTGCATCAAATAAGCATGAATTTTGGTTACCTATAATATCTACAGAAACAATAGGATCTGTTGTGTAAGCAAGAATTCCTTTTAGCTCATTTTCAGATGCTTTTTTAAAAGAATCGTTAATTTCTTCTATCGTTACTTTTTCTTTTAAATTAAAAGTAATATCTGTTAAAGATCCATCTGGAACAGGAACTCTTATGCCACAACCTCCAATTTTGCCTTCTAAATCAGGAAATATTTTTGTTATAGCTTTTGCAGCTCCAGTTGTTGTAGGCACAATGGATTGTGAAGCTCCACGCGCTCTTCTTAAATCTTTATGTGGCTGATCGTGTAAACTTTGATCGGTAGTGTAAGAATGAATAGTAGTTATGTATGCTTGTTCTATTTCGCCTAATGTTTGCATCACCTTAATCATAGGGGCAGCATTATTTGTTGTGCAACTTGCATTTGAAATTATGGTTTCCGAACCATCTAAAATAGATTGGTTAATTCCATAAACAATTGTTTTCATGTTTTCATCTTCAGAAGGCGCAGAGAGAATAACTTTTTTTGCACCTGCTATAATATGTAAATTTGCTAAGTCCCAAGTTTTAAATTTGCCAGTCGATTCAATCACAATATCTATGTCTAATGATTTCCAATCTAAATTTTTAATTTCTTTTTCGTGGAAAAACAAATATTCCTTTTGATTTATAATAATTGATGTGTCAGAATGCCCAACTTCAAAAGGTAAAACACCATGAATACTGTCGTATTTTGTTAAATGACTCATGGTTAAATTATCGGCAATATCATTAATAGCTATTACTTCAATTGTAGGATGATTGAGTAATAAGCGAAATAAATTTCTACCGATTCTTCCAAATCCATTAATAGCTATTCTTGTTTTTTTCATGTTGTTTTTGAAAAATATTATAAAATATGTTTTTCGGCATGATAAGAAGAACGTACTAAGGCTCCACTTTCTACATGTCTAAAACCTAGTTCTTTTCCTATTTTTTCATATTTTTCAAATTGCTCTGGAGATACGAAAAATTTTACAGGCAAGTGTTTTTTAGAAGGTTGTAGGTATTGACCAATTGTTACAATATCTACTTTCGCGTCTTTTAAATCATGGAGTACTTGTATTACTTCTTCTTCAGTTTCGCCTAAACCAAGCATAATTCCAGATTTTGTTCGCTTTATTCCTTGTTCTTTTAAATAACGTAATACTTCTAAACTTTTTTCATATTTAGCTTGTATACGTACTTCTCTAGTTAAGCGTTTTACAGTTTCCATATTATGAGAAACTACTTCTGGAGCAACTTCTATAATACGGTCTATATTTCTTGTATTTCCTTGAAAATCAGGTATTAAAGTTTCTAATGTGGTATTTGGGTTCATTCTACGAATTGCTTTCACAGTTTCCGCCCAAATTATAGATCCCATGTCTTTTAAATCATCTCTGTCAACACTAGTAATTACAGCGTGTTTAATTTTCATTAATTTTATTGAACGTGCAACTTTTTCGGGTTCATCCCAATCAACTGTTTCAGGTCTGCCTGTTTTTACGCCACAAAAACCACAAGAGCGCGTACATATGTTTCCAAGAATCATAAATGTTGCAGTTCCTTCTCCCCAGCATTCACCCATGTTTGGGCAACTACCAGATGCGCAAATAGTGTTTAATTTATATTTGTCAACTAAAGTTCTAAGTTCGGTGTATTTTTTTCCCGTTGGAAGTTTTACGCGTAACCATTTTGGTTTTGGTTCTCTTGGTGGAAAAACATTTTCTGTTGCCATTTATCTTTTCAAATGATGATTAGAATTACAAAGGTAATTAGAATTATCTTTAGGATAAAACAACTTAACAAAGATTACTTTCTTTTTGAGATAATTTCAGCTAATAATTTCTTAGCTCTTAGTAATTTTATCTTAATATTATTAAGCGGTTCTTCTAAATTTTCTGCAATATCAATATAACTCATCTCTTGAAAGTAACGTAATTGTATTACTTCTTGATAAGCAGGTTTTAGTTCCTTAATATAGCCAAGAAGTTGCGATAAGTTTTGTTCTGTAATGATGTCGTCTTCTGCGCTAGGGGTTTCGTCTACTATTTGATAAGCTTGATTATCATCGCCATCATTTATGTTTAAAAAAAGAGAAGATTTTTTCTTACGAAGCATGTCGATATGTACGTTTTTTGCAATTGCAATTAGCCAAGTATTAAACCCAAATTCAGGATTATAGGTTGCAATTTTATCAAATGCTTTTGCGAAAGTTTCAATTGCTATATCTTCAGTGTCTGCCTCATTTTCAGTTCTCTTTAGCATATAGCCAAAAACTTCATTCCAAAAGAAATCTAATAAAAAAGTAAAAGCGACTTGGTCGCCATTCTTAGCTTTTTCAATATTTTTTTGGATAATTTCAGAAGTTATTTCCAATGTTTTGGTTTTGAGAATAAATTAGCAACGAATAAGTTTATTTGCGTGAATATAAGAATAATTTCAATGAATGGGTAAAAATACATTACATCTTTTTCATTCAATTTACCAGCGCTATAACCTAAAGATATCCAAGATATTAAGTAGCGAGTAATAATTAATATGGAAACAATAATTAACTGAAACTGAAGCGCTAATAGAAGTATGCTTAAAAGGATAAATAATAATTGAGAAGTATAGAATAATCCCAATTGAAATTTATCAAATCCTTTATAATAACTTGCTGTAGATACGTGCCTTCTTTTTTGGTTTAGCCAATTTTTAAAAGAAGTATTTGGTTTTGAATATGTAAAACTATTGGAATCAAAACATATAGTAGTATTGCTTTTCGTACTTGCTTGGTTAATGAACAAATCATCATCACCAGACCTTATTTTCATATGGTCTATAAATCCATTTACTTTATAAAACTCTTCTTTTTTATAGGCTAAATTTCTACCTACGCCCATATATGGTGAACCAATTTTTGCCCAAGAAAAATATTGGACAGCAGTCATTAAGGTTTCAAATCGTATTATTTTATTTAGAAGCGAATTTTTAACTTTATCATAAGCGCCATAACCTAATACAATTGATTTTTCCTTTGTGAAGTTAGATGTCATAATTGAAATCCATTCATTGGAAGTAGGTTTGCAATCAGCGTCAATAAATAGTAAATGTTCGTGTTTAGATGCTTTTATTCCAAGTGTTAAAGCATATTTTTTATTACCCCAAAAAGTTTCGTTATTCTCTACTTTTACTAGTTTAACATTAGGGTATTGCTTTTCGTACTCTTCAAATAAGTCTAAAGTGTCGTCACTAGAAGCGTCATCGATAAGTACAATTTCAAATTCTGGGTAATTTTGTTCAATTAATAAAGGGAAAAATTCTTTAATATTTTCTGCTTCATTTTTAGCACATACAATTACGGAAACCGGAACTTTATTAGAAGGGTTTTTTGTGTTTTTTCCAAATGAAAAAGAACCAAAAATAAATAAATAGTAAATAATTTGTATAACTATAACAATAGTTAATGCAATAAGAAGAATGTTGAAAATCATATAAATAGTAAGTTGTTAACTAAGAATTGCTTTTGTCTTCATTGCAATCCTTCATTTCTTCTGGAGTTTTCCCACAAAAGCCACAATTCTCTCCATCCTTGTTTAAAAAAGGACTTTGACTTGCACAAGTTCCTGAAAATTTTCCGTCTTTTTTAGCCCAGATTTTAATTGCAATTCCAGCAAAAGCTACTGCAAGCAAACCTACTGTTAGAAGTATAAGTTTCATTATTATTATAGTTTTATGTTACAAAATTACAAAAGAAACACTGATATTTTACATAAACTAAACATCAAAAAATGTTTTTCTTTCTAAAAATAGTAAAATAAGTACTTGATAGATGAAATTTAAATGATGTTTACTTCTGCTTCAATAGCAATTTCGTATTTTTCTAAGATTGTTTTTTGAATATTCTTAGAAACAGCAACTATTTCTTGCCCTGTTGCATTACCATAATTAACCAAAACTAAGGCTTGGTTTTTATGAATACCAGCATCTCCAAATCTTTTTCCTTTAAAACCAGCTTGTTCAATTAACCAACCAGCAGGCACTTTTACTTCAGTTTCTGAAATCACATAATGTGGCATTTCAGGGTGTTTTTTATGAAGATCTTTATATTTGTCTACAGAAATAATTGGATTTTTAAAGAAACTCCCGCTATTTCCTAATTCTTTTGGATCTGGAAGTTTACTTTTTCTAATTGCAATTACTGCATTGCTAATGTCTTTTATTGTTGGTGTAAAAATATTGTTATTTGCCAGCTCTGTTTCAATTGCTCCATAAGAGCTATTGGTTTTGTGGTTTTTCTTAGTAAGCTTATAAACAACACTTGTAATTATGAATTGGTCTTTTAATTCGTTTTTAAAAATACTTTCTCGATATGCAAATTGACAAGTTTCTTTATTGAATTCTTTAATCTCAGTGTTCTTTATATTAATTGCTTCACACGATGCAAAAATATCTTTTATTTCAATTCCATATGCGCCAATGTTTTGAATTGGGGTTGTGCCAACATTTCCTGGAATTAAAGATAAGTTTTCAATACCGCCGTAGTTATTTTCTAAACACCAAATTACAAATTCGTGCCAATTTTCACCAGCATTTGCTTTCACCCATACATGGTTTTCGTCTTGCTTGACAATTGAAATTCCTTTTAAGTCTATATGAACGACTAATTTGTTAATATTTTGTGTGAGTAACATATTGCTACCTCCGCCAAGAATAAAAATATCTCGATTTAAAAGTAAAACTTCTTTTAGTTCTGCTATAGTATGAACAGAAATAAATTGCTTTGCTTTGGCTTCAATGCCAAAAGTATTATATGCTTTTAAAGAAAAATCAGTTTGAATAGTCATAAGTATTTTGAAAAAATCAGTGTAAAAATATGAATTCTAAAAGAATATAATTGAATTACAATTGAAAAATAGCATAAGATTGATGCGTGTGTTTAATAATTTCTTCTGTTCGTTTTGCATGTGTGTCCGAAATAAAAATCTGTCCAAAAACATCATCATTAACCATTGTTACTATCTTTTCGACTCTTGTCTCATCTAATTTGTCAAAAATATCATCAAATAATAATATTGGTAATTCTCCGCTTTTTTGCTTTATAAATTCAAATTGTGCTAATTTTAAAGCAATTAAAAAAGATTTTTGTTGCCCTTGAGAACCAAATTTTTTTATAGGGAAGCCATCAATTTCAAAAACTAAATCATCTTTGTGAATTCCGGCACTAGTATATTGAATTGCTCGGTCTTTGTGTAGGCTATCTTTAAATAAAGTAAGTAAGTCATTTTCAAAAAGAGAGCTTTGGTAAACTAATTGCACCTTTTCGGCATTATCCGTAATATTGCTGTGGTATTTTTGAAAAATGGGAACAAAATTTTCAAGAAACTGTTTCCTTTTTTCAAATATAGAAGTTCCTAGAGGCGATAACTGTTCGTTATAAATAAGTAACGTTTCGTTATCAAAAGCTTGGTTCAGAGCAAAATATTTTAATAATGCATTTCTTTGAGAAATCAATTTGTTGTATTGGATTAGCTCATTTAAATAAGTGTTATCTAAAGTTGCAATTACAGTATCAATAAATTTGCGTCTAAAATCACTTCCTTCAGATATTAAATTGGTGTCTGATGGCGAAATAATTACAAGTGGTATAAATCCTATGTGATCAGAAAGCCTTTCGTAAATTTTATTATTTCGTTTGAGTGTTTTTTTTTGGCCTCTTTTTAAACTACAAGATATTCTTTCTTCTCTTTCGTTTTTGGTAAAAGTAGAATCTATTAAAAAAAAGTCTTCATCGTGCTTTATGTTTTGAACAGATAATGGGTTGAAGTAGCTTTTTCCATACGATAAATGATAAATTGCATCTAAGATATTTGTTTTTCCAATACCGTTTTTACCTACAAAACAGTTAATTTTCGCGTCAAATTCAAAGAATTTATCGGAAATATTTTTGTAATTTACTAAGGAAAGTTGTTTTAAGTACACTATGAAATTAACGTATTTGAGTATATTAATACAAAAGTAGTAGTAAATTATATAAAATAACCCAAAAATTAGCTTTTAATTTTGAATAAAAATTATATTTTTGCACCTCAATAAATTTAAATTAAATGGCAACATATAATAAAAGAGGTTATAAAGCTTCAAAACCAGAAGAGTTAGTAGATAACGAAAATGAATTTGAAGGAACAACTGAATTCTCAGGAGAAAGTACAACTGAAGATGTTTTTAATACTTTAGATGAAACAGCTTCAAGAACTGAAGAATGGGTAGCTAAAAATCAAAAATTAGTTTTAGGAGTAGTTGGTGCTATTGCATTAGTAACTGTGGGGTATTTATTGTTTAATAAATTTGTATCTGAACCTAAAGAAGATAAAGCTTTTAATCAAATTTTTCAAGCGCAAGAATATTTTAACCAAGCAGTTTCTAGTACAGAAAATCCTGACTCATTATTTACACTTGCTTTAAAAGGTGGTGAAGGTAAATTAGGTTTTACAGATGTTGCAGATCAATTTTCTGGAACAAAAGCGGGTAACTTAGCTAACTATTATGCTGGAATGTCTTATTTGAATTTAAAAGACTTTAAAAATGCTGAAAAATATTTATTAGAATTTTCTTCTGATGATATGATTTTAAATGCGATGGCTTTTGGAGGTTTAGGAGACTGTTATTCTGAAACTAATAAAGTAGATGATGCAATTTCTTTTTACAAAAAAGCTGCTGAAGCAAATGAAAACGATTTTACAACTCCAAGATTTTTATTTAAAGCTGCTCAATTAGCGTTAACTGCAAATAAAAAATCGGATGCTCATAAAATGTTTGTACAGATTAAAGAAAAATATGAAACTTCAAGAGAAGGTTTAAATATTGATGCTTTTATTGCGATGACAGAATAAGTATGGCAACAGAAAATAAAAATTTATCCCAATACGATAAAAACACAATCCCAAACGCGAAAAATTTTCGGTTTGGGATTGTTGTTTCAGAATGGAATGATGAAGTTACAAATGGCTTGTTTGATGGAGCAAAAGCTGCATTACTAGATTGTGGTACTTTGCCAGAAAACATAGTTAGATGGAATGTTCCTGGAAGTTTTGAACTGATTTTTGGTTCAAAAAAGATGATTGAAACACAAGATGTAGACTGTGTAATTGCAATAGGTTGTGTAGTGAAAGGCGAAACCATGCATTTTGAGTTTGTTTGCGACGGAGTTACACAAGGAATAAAAGATTTAAATGTTAATTACGATGTTCCAACAATTTTTTGTTTATTAACAGATAATACCATGCAACAATCTATTGATAGAAGCGGTGGTAAACACGGAAATAAAGGAATTGAAGCTGCAATAGCTGCTATAAAAATGGTAGATTTAAATAGAAAAGCTTAACTTTTTATATGTTAAAATTTTAATCCCGCTATTGCGGGATTTTTTGTTAACAAAAAATTGAGGTATTAAACGTAATAATTCCTTAAATTTGAGCAAAATCAATAGTTATGTTTGTAAAATCACTTTTAAGACTTCATAGATATAGAAAATTCGACTATAGACCTAGATATAGCGATAATACTAGAGATAAAATTAATGAATTAAAAATTCAAAAAGGGTACGAAGTAACTGAAGCAAAACCAGGAAGTAAATTTAGAAGAGAAAAAACTATCCAAAACTGGAATAACTCTCGAAACATTGTTACAAGTTCTAGCTCTAGTTTACGAATTGCAATTATCTTTGCAGTACTTTGTTTTGTTTGCTACTTGGTTTTAAGAGTAGCTAAAATAGCTTAATCCATTCTATGTCGAGTATCATTCAACTTTTACCAGATCATGTTGCAAACCAAATTGCTGCCGGAGAAGTCGTTCAGCGACCAGCTTCTGTTGTAAAAGAATTACTTGAAAATGCAATTGATGCAAGAGCGTCGGATATTAAATTAATAATTAAAGATGCGGGTAAAACATTAGTACAAGTTATTGATAATGGTTTAGGAATGTCTGTTACCGATGCGCGTTTGTGTTTTGAACGCCATGCAACTTCAAAAATACGTCAAGCTGAGGATTTATTTGATTTACATACAAAAGGTTTCCGTGGAGAAGCATTAGCATCTATTGCGGCAATTGCTCATGTAGAATTAAAAACAAAACAAGACCAAGAAGAACTTGGAACACATATAATAATTGAGGGAAGTAAATTTGTTTCACAAGATGTAGCGGTTTTGCCTAAAGGAACTTCATTTGCAGTTAAAAATTTATTTTTTAATATTCCAGCAAGAAGAAATTTTTTAAAATCAGATACTGTAGAGCTTCGACATATCATTGATGAATTCCAACGAGTAGCATTAGCACATCCATCTATTTATTTTACTTTAATTCATAACGGAAGTGAATCGTTTAATTTACCAAATTCAAACTATCGTCAGAGAATAGTTACTGTTTTTGGCGGAAAAACAAATGAAAAATTAGTTCCAGTTGCTGAAGAAACAGAAATCGTTACAATTAATGGTTTTGTAGGTAAACCCGAACATGCAAAAAAGAGTAGAGGAGAGCAGTTTTTCTTTGTAAATGATCGTTTTATAAAAAGCGGCTATTTACATCATGCAATAATGAATGCTTATGAAGGTTTATTGCGAGAAGGAAATCAGCCTAGCTATTTTTTATATTTAAATGTGCCCCCAAATACAATAGATATTAATATTCATCCTACAAAAACGGAAATTAAGTTTGACGATGAACATGCTTTGTATGCTATTTTACGTTCGGCAGTAAAACATAGTTTAGGACAATTTAATGTGGCTCCAGTTTTAGATTTTGATAGAGATGCAAATTTAGATACACCCTACGCGTACAAAAATAAAGATGGTGAATTTCCAACTATTCAAGTAGATGGTAATTATAATCCATTCGCAGCAGAGAAACCAAGAGGAAATTCCTTTTCATCTTCAGCAGTATCTGCAAGTTTTAAAAATCAGCATGATTCTACTAATTGGGATAGTTTATATGTTGGTTTAAGTCAAGATTCACAAGAAGTAAGCTCGCATAGTTTTGAAAATCATGAAATAACGGGTTCATTATTTAATGATAAAGAAATTGAAGAATCACCTTCACGTACATACCAAATTCATAAAAAATATATCGTAAGTTCTATAAAATCGGGAATGTTAGTCATTAACCAAAGTAGAGCACATCAACGTATTTTATATGAACAGTTTTTAACAAACATAACCGTTAATAAAGCGTCAAGTCAGCAATTATTATTTCCATTAGAATTATATTTTTCAAATGAAGAAGTTCTCTTTATTAATGAATTAAAAGCTTCGTTAGAATATACAGGATTTGTATTTGATGCAATTGTGACTGATAGAGTTGTTATTTCTGGAATTCCGGTTAATGTACAAGAAAGTGAAATTTCAATACTTTTTGAAGAGTTAATTAATACTTTGCAAGAAGAAATACCTGAAAATAGCTTTTCTTTAAATGATGGAATCGCAAAAACTATGGCAAAAAGCATTGCTATAAAAAACGGTGTATATTTAACCGAAAGAGAACAAGAAAATTTAGTAAACGGATTGTTTGCTTGTAAAGATGCAAGTATTTCTCCTTTTAACAAACCAACTTTCATTACGTTGAGTGTGGAAGATTTAGATAAAAAGTTTGCAATATGATGAATATGACAGATATGGTTAAGCATTTGCTAATCATTAATATTATCTTTTTTTTAGGAAGTATGTTTGTGCCTCAAGCAAGCGAGTTATTAGCGTTGCATTATTTTGAGAGCGATAAGTTTCGTCTTTGGCAGCCTATAACGCATATGTTTATGCACGGAAGTCCATTGCATATATTTTTTAATATGTTTGCTTTGGTTTCTTTTGGAAGTACATTGGAGCAATTTTGGAGTGGCAAAAAATTCTTATTTTTTTATTTTTCTTGTGGAATAGGAGCAGCATTACTTCAATCAGGAATTAATTATTATGAATTCCATTCTTTAGTAAATCAATTGTCAGATATGGCAATTTCTACATCAGATATACATACAATGTTAAATGCAAATATGTCTGATGGAACTTCATTTAGAAGTGACTTGTTAGAAGCTCAAATTAGGCCATTATTAGAACAATATAATTTTGACACCAATTCTTTCTCAATATTGTTCCAAGCAGCTTGTGAGAATCAATCTTATGTGGTAGGAGCTTCTGGGGCAATTTATGGATTATTAGTTGCTTTTGCTTTTATGTTTCCAAATGCAGAATTAGCATTAATGTTTATTCCCGTACCAATAAAAGCAAAATATTTTGTTCCAATCTGGATTGTTGGATTTGACATTTGTTATGGGATAATAGGTGGGTATTTAGGTTTAACAAACAGTGGTTTTGGACATTTTGCCCATTTAGGTGGGGCATTATGCGGATTTTTGATGATGTGGTATTGGAAGAAAAATCAGTTTAATAATAACCGTTGGAATTAAATTTCATATTTATAAAATGAATATTCTAGAAGACATAAAAGCACAATACAAAACAGGTGGAGTTGTACAAAAACTAATATTTTGGAATATTGGTGTTTTTGTATTCTTTGCATTGTTAGATGTTTTTTTAAGGGTTACCAATTCTATTTTCGATTATTATAATATTTTAGCATTATCCTCAAATTTAGACTTGTTTGTCACAAGGTTTTGGACATTGTTTACCTATATGTTTTTGCATGCAGGTTTTTTACATTTATTATTCAATATGATGGTCTTGCATTTTGCAGGAAGACTATTCGAAACCTATTTTACACAAAAACAATTATTTGGTCTGTATGTTTTAGGAGGTTTTTTTTCAGGAATCATTTTTCTTCTTTCATTTACTTTACTTGGCAAGTCAACAATTTTGGTAGGTGCAAGTGGTGCAATAATGGCATTATTAATTGCTGTTGCTACATATGCGCCATTTATGCAAATTAGATTAATGCTTATAGGAACGGTAAAATTATGGCATGTTGCTTTTGTTATTGTCTTTTTAGATTTAATACAAATGCCTATAGATAATAGTGGCGGTCATTTAGCGCACTTAGCAGGCGCAATTTTTGGTTTTATGTATATTCGTTTGCTGCAAAAAGGAACTGATTTATCTAAAGGAATTTCTAAAATTCAAGAATTTATGGAAAATTTGACCAAACCAAAAAATAAAACGCCATTTAGAAAAGTACATGTAAATAAGCAAAAATCAACTTCTTTTACTTCGCAAGAAAAAGATGTGAATCAGAAAAGAATTGACGATATATTAGATAAAATATCACAATCTGGTTATGATTGTTTAACCAAAGAAGAAAAAGAATTTTTATTTAAAATAGGTAAATAATGAGAGAAGAATCATGGATTAGTAAAATAGCATTTTTCTTTAATAAGGTTTTGGCTTTATTGACGATTTTTGCCTATTTGCTTCCTTTTTTATCTCCAAAATTATTTCCGTTTTTAAGTGTATTAACGCTTTCTTTACCTTTTTTCTTATTCTTGAATTTTATATTTTTTGTAGTTTGGGTTTTGCAATTAAAACGAAAATTTCTTTTATCAGCCTTTGTTTTGCTTATTGGGATTACTTTTATTAATAAATTCTATAAATTTTCTAAAGTTGAGGTTGTGGAAGAATCTACAGACTTTACTTTGATGAGCTTTAACGTTAGATTGTTTAATCTATATGAATGGTTACCAAATAAAGAAGTACCAGAAGAAATTACAGAATTAATACAAGGATACAATCCCGATATTCTATGCTTACAAGAATATTCGCCAAATGAAGAAGTTAGACTGAGAAATTTTACACATAAGTATATAAAAGTTGAGGGTGGAAAAAATAAATATGGGCAGGCAATTTTCTCAAAATTTGAAATAATAAATAGAGGAGAAATTAATTTCCCGAACTCTAGTAATAATGTAATTTTTGCGGATATTGTAAAAAATATTGACACCATAAGAGTATATAGTATGCATTTGCAGTCTATAAAGATTAGTACTGATATTCATGAAAAATTAAATGAGAGTAAATCTAAATTTATTTTTAAGAGAATAAGTAGCGCTTTTAAAGAACAACAATTGCAATCAGAACTTATTCAGCAGCATTATAAAGACTGTAAATATCCTAAAATTGTTTGTGGAGACATGAATAACAGTGCCTTTTCGTATGTATACAGAAATATTAAAGTAGATATGAATGATGCATTTGAACAAGCTGGAAATGGTTTTGGGGCATCCTATAATTTTAAATTTTATCCAGCACGTATTGATTATATATTTGTTGAAAATATAATACTTGTTAAGGAGTTTAAAACGGATGATTCGGTGCAATTAAGTGATCATTTTCCTGTATTCACTCGTTTAAATATGCAACCTAAGGCAAAAAGTAATTAAAATGATTGTTCTTTCAAATAATCTTTTGAACACATTCCTTCATTAAATAATAAATCTAGAATACTTAAATTAGGAAGAAATCCATCTTTTTCTTCAAATACTTGGACATATCGATTGTTTAAAAAAGTATCTTTTTTTCCGTTTACTAAATTTCTAAAATCTTCAAATTGAGTAGTTTCGTGAAAATATTCAATTGTTTTAGTAAAAGGTAAATCAATACTTAAACATTCATTTACAATTTCGAAAATTTGAAGATTTAAGTCTAATAAAAAAGTATGTTTTTTTTCATAAACAGGTTGTAAATCATATTCTAAAATCTCATAAAATGGAGAATTTCTATAGGCAGTTTCTAGTGATTTTGTATGATTTTTTTGCCAATCTGTACTATTGTCAATTTTTACATCTTTAAATTTTTGATGTTTTTCAGATGAGTTTATTACAGGGATGTTTAATAATTGCAAGCCGTTTGGACCATAAATATACATCCTATTTCTGTTACTTTGTTTCTGAAAATTATCTTCCGTTTCAAAAGTAATATTGTCAGCTTTTAACATTGCAACATAATGACTTATGGATGGAAAATATGTTGGATGAATTATAATATCCATATTAATTATTTAATTCCTTCTCTTTTTTCTTTTTCCAGAAATAATCTCCAACAAAATAGACCGCTAATAAAAATAAAAAATATTTAAAATATGATTGAGGTTGTCCTTCTCCGCTAACAGTTGTGAAAAGTCTTTCCCAACGAATTTTGTTAGCAATTCCTTTTCCTGTAGAATTCCAACTCATCCAAATAAAAATTGGTTTCCCTACAATATGATCTGCAGGAGTAAATCCAAAATAACGTGCATCTAATGAGTTGTGCCTATTGTCTCCCATCATCCAAAAGTAATCTTGTTTGAATGTATAAGTTGTTTCTGTTTTGTCGTTAATTTTTATTTCATTTTCAGAAACTTCTAATTTGTTTCCTTCATATTCTGAAATTACTTTTTTGTAAAACGGTAAGTTTTCCCTAGTTAAAGTTACAGTTTTCCCAGCTTCAGGAATATAAATTGGACCCATGTTGTCTTTGTTCCAATTTCTAGTTTTTGATGGTTTTCCATCACCAAAATCTGGAAAAATACCATCTTCGCTACCTTGATTAATTATTCTTTTTACTTGAGTAATTCCAGGAATGTTTTTTAATCGTTCGGCATTATCAAAAGGTAAAGCGCTAAATACAATTGTATCAGGTGCAATTTGATAAGCTCCATCTGTTATATTTAATTCTTCTAATAAATATTCAAAATTAATAGAGGTTTTACCGTCTATTGCTACTTTATAAGAATATTGAGGTCTGGCTCTTTCAGGTAACATTGATTCTTTGCCATTTATGAAAACAATTCCATTAACTATTGAAAGAGTGTCACCAGCAATTGCAGTACATCTTTTTACATAGTTTGTTTTTTTGTCTATTGGCTTACTGTACCTTCTATCGGCAGTTTTATACATATGGAAAAGAGTGTCCGCTGGCCAATTAAATACTACAATGTCATTTCTATTTATCTTCTCAAAACTCGGAAACCTAAAATATGGAAGTTGAAGTTTGTTTTTCCATGATGTTTTGTTACTATCATCATATAAATACGATTTTACTTTTACAAAAGGTAAAGTGTCATGAACCATAGGTGCAGCAACTGCAGTCATAGGGGTTCTTGCTCCATAATGAAATTTACTAACAAACAAGAAATCGCCAACGAGTAATGATTTTTCTAATGAAGAAGAAGGTATTGTATATGGTTGTATAAAATAAGTATGTACAAATGTAGCAACTACTACTGCAAATAATAAAGAACTTACTGTTTCAGCCCCTTTGTTTACGGGTGTTAAACTTCTATTGTTTATGTACTCTACATCTTTTGTGTAGTTTACGTATGCCACATATAGACCTAGTGTAAGTACTGCAAGAATTGTATCAAGTGTGCTGTTTTTACCAAAACTTCTCAAAGTTTCTACCCATATTACAGGGAATAGAATAAGGTTTATAACAGGAATAAAAAGTAAAATAGTCCACCACGTAGGACGATTAATTATTTTCATTAAAACAATAGCGTTGTACACAGGAATTGCTGCTTCCCACGATTTTCTACCTGCTTTTTCATATAATTTCCAAGTTCCTGCAAAATGAATTACTTGAACTATTACTATAAATATTAACCAACCTGTTACTGACATGTCTTGTATTGTTTATTTGTGTATTCGTTTATTTGTTAAATTGTTGATTTTAGAAATCTTTCAATCATTTAATTTTTCAATCTCTAAATTATATCCCCAAAACATCTTTCATTGTAAAAACACCTTTTTTTCCTAAAAGCCATTCTGCAGCAATAATAGATCCAAGCGCAAAACCTTCTCTGCTATGTGCGGTATGTTTTATTTCGATTTGATCTACTTCTGAATCGTAAAAAATACTATGTGTTCCGGGAACGTTTTCAATTCGTTTAGCATCTATGTAAATTGTGTGCTCTTCTTTTTTTAAAGACCAATTTGTGTATTCTGAATTTTGTATAATATCATTTGCTAATGAAATTGCAGTTCCGCTTGGAGCATCTAATTTTTGTGTATGATGTATTTCTTCCATTGAAACATTATATTGTTTCAGGTTTTGCATCATTTTGGCTAATTGTTTATTTAGTTCGAAAAAAATATTTACTCCTAGACTAAAATTAGAACCATATATAAAACTTCCTTGTTTTTGGTTGCAAAGGGTTACTATTTTATCATAATCGTCTAGCCATCCTGTTGTGCCAGAAACTACGGGTATATTTTTGTTTAAGCATTCAGATATATGGCTTAAGGCACTATTTGGAACGCTAAAATCAATTGCCACATCGGCATTTTCTAAACCGTTAAAAGTATTGGAGCTTGTTTTTTTTAAAACAATGGTATGTCCTCTTTCTAAAGCTATTCTTTCGATAACTTGTCCCATTTTTCCGTAACCTAGTAATGCTATTTTCATGAGTTATAAGTAGCTTTTGTAGAGTTTAGTTAGCCAAAAATATGTTAAAAATTATAACTAAAAGTTATTCCTGTATTGAATTTATAATCTATTTCATTTTGACGAAAATCAGGTCGTAAAGATAAATTGTCATTTACATTAAATTGCATTAAATGCGCATCAACATTTGCATCAACAATATTTAAAAAATAAATAGCTGCGGTTATTAAAGCAGATAAATCACGATTCTTCTGATGGAATTTTTGCCCACTTAGTAATCGACTATCATCTAAACCTCCATAAATAGGATGGTTTGAGTCTTCTGTACCTGCTAACCTTCTTTTATATTCATCTCTAAATTCATTATACTTTTTATTATTCCAAGTGTAAAAATAAACGCCAGCTCCTAATCCAGCATATACTACCGGTATTTTCCAGTATTTTTTATTGTACGCTTGTCCTAAACCTGGTAATATAGCCGAATAAAATCCAGCTTTTGCAGGAGCTAATGGATTTATAGTAGTTTTAATGCTATCAACAGCCATTAAAGTAACTTCCTTTTGTGAGTGCGAACTCCAAGAACAAAATACGATTAAAATAAAAAGGATGATTTTTTTCACTAGTTATTAATTAGTTTCAAAATTCGGTTAAAGTCTTCTTCCGAATGAAATGGAATAGTAATTTTTCCTTTGCCATTTGTTGCAACGTTTACATCTACTTTGGTGCCAAAATAATTTGCAAAAATCTTCTTGTCATCCTCGTTTAAAGTGAACGAAGATTTAGATATTGGTTTTGCCGTTTTTGGTTTTAAGCTTTCTTGGTATTTCTTCACTAAAGCCTCCGTGTCTCTAACAGATAAGTTTTCAGTAACAACTTTATGGTAAATGTCACTTTGAGCGTCTTGGTCTACAATGTTAATTAATGCTCTACCATGACCCATAGATATGAAACCATCTCGCATACCTGTTTGAATAATTGGGTCAAGTTTTAATAAACGTAAATAATTAGTAATTGTAGAACGCTTTTTACCAACGCGTTCGCTTAATTCTTCTTGTGTAAGATTAATTTCTTCAATTAATCTTTGGTAAGAAATTGCAACTTCAATAGGATCTAAATCATGTCGTTGAATATTTTCAACTAACGCCATTACTAAAGACTCATTGTCGTTTGCTAAACGTATGTAAGCAGGAATAGTATCTAGTCCTAATAATTTAGATGCTCTTAAACGACGCTCTCCAGAAATTAATTGGTATTTGTTAAACTCTAGTTTTCTGACAGTAATAGGTTGAATAACACCAAGCTCTTTAATGGATGAAGCCAATTCTTGTAAGGCTTCTTCATTGAAATTACTTCTTGGTTGAAAAGGGTTTAGTTCAATTGCATTTATATCAAGCTCAATTGTACTTCCTACAACTTTATCTGCGCCTTTGTCATCTGCTGATTTTATATCATTAGAAGGGTCTTTTAATAAGGCAGATAATCCTCTTCCTAGAGCTTGTTTTTTCACCGCTTTTGTCATAACAGTTTATTTGTTTTTTTTAATAATTTCTTCGGCTAAACTTAAGTAATTTGAAGCACCTTTACTAGTTGCATCATAATTTATAATACTTTCGCCAAAACTTGGAGCTTCACTTAATTTTATATTTCGTTGGATAACTGTTTCAAAAACCATGTCGTTAAAATGCTTTTGCACTTCCTCTACAACTTGATTGGATAGGCGTAAACGAGAATCATACATAGTCAATAATAATCCTTCAATATCTAAATCTGGATTATGTATTTTCTGTACACTTTTTATGGTATTTAATAATTTACCTAAACCTTCTAGGGCAAAATATTCACATTGAATAGGTATTACAACACTATCTGCCGCAGTAAGTGCATTCAAAGTTAGTAGCCCTAACGATGGAGCACAGTCAATTATAATGTAATCGTAATCATCTTTAACGCTTTGTAGCGCTTGTTTAAGCATGTATTCACGATTCTCTTTGTCTACTAATTCAATTTCAATAGCAACTAAATCTATATGAGCCGGTATAACATCTACATTTGGAGCTGAGCAAGACACAATAGCTTCTTTTGGAGTATTACTGTGTTCTAAAACTTGGTAACTACCAATCTCAACATTTTCAACATCAATACCAAGACCAGAACTCGCATTTGCTTGTGGGTCAGCATCAATTAAAAGCACTTTTTTTTCTAATACACCAAGTGAAGCTGCTAGGTTTATCGACGTTGTCGTTTTTCCAACACCACCTTTTTGGTTTGCAATTGCTATGATCTTACCCATTTATTTTTTATAATTTTCGAATCGTAAAAATACAATTATTTATGGTTTTTTCAAGGCTTATTTATTAACAAATGGGAATTGTGATTTTAATTTGACTTATGCTGTATTATCTTATATTTTAATAATGAATTGTATGTTTGTATTAAATAAATAATAATGAACATTATAATTTTAACACCTATGGAGGTAGAGCGTGAAAAAGCGCTTGTAGCCATTAGTAAAATTGAAAATTCTAAGCATAATTACCAAGTTTTTGCATCAGGAATTGGGCGTGAAAGTATTGCTAAAACCATGATGCATTTGCCAAGTTCTGATTGTGTTGTGCTAGTTGGTTTTGCTGCAATAGTTGGTAAAGAACAAGAATTACCATCTGATTTAGGTTTTGAGAAACCAATTGAAATTACAACAGCTTCTTTATATGGTTATGAAGGCGGTTTGTTTGAAAATGGAAAACCTATTCAGGCGGAAGCTAAACTTAATTTGCCTACACTTTCATCCTTGACTTCTGATAAGTTTGTAACAACTACTAATTTGAAAGTTAAGACTATTGTAAATATGGAAGATTATACTTTTATGTATTTAAAAAGACCGCAAGACTTTATTGTTAGAATTATTTCCGACTTTTTACCGCACGAAACCGAGATTGACTTTTTTGAGCATGTAAAAGAAATCGATTTTCTGCCAGCCATTCAAGCAATTGAGTCTGTTTAGTTTTTTTAGAAGCACAAAAATAAGAGTAAAACAACGATTGTCCCGCTATCCTCGCTACACGTTAGATTGCTTCTATAAGGGCTATAAAAGACGTTTTTTGCATTAAATAAAATCACACACAATTATATATAAACAAAAAAAGCACGAAAGTAATTCGTGCTTTTTTTCTTTAATCTCTTTTCGGAGAATTTTTCTTATCTCTTTTTTCCGCCTTTTTTTCTTTAGCAGTTTTCAAAGGTTCCTTCTTTTCAGTTTTCTTTGCGTCTTGACTTTTTGCCATAATAGTATATGTTTTAAGTAAAGATATGAAAAATCTGATTTAATATTCAAATAAAACAACTATAATTCTTATTGTAACACACTATGTGAAATGGTTTTTACTTTCAGTGTTTTCTATAGACTTATACTTTTTTAACTACATAAGTTACAATTCCCCAAATGATTAGGTCGTTGTCTTCTGTTACTTTTATAGGTTGAAATTTCGGATTTTCAGGTTGTAAATAAACACAGTCTTCTTCTATTTTAATGCGTTTAATGGTAAAATCGCCATCTATAAAACAAACTGCAATTTTATTATCTGTTGGTTCTATGCTTCGGTCAATTACTAAAATATCACCATCATCTATTCCTGCGCCTATCATTGAATGTCCACTTGCTTTTGCATAAAAAGTAGCGGCTTCGTTTTTTACGACAAGTTGGTCGATGCTTATTTTTGTCCCATCAAAATCTGCGGCTGGCGATGGAAATCCCGCTTTTATTCCATCTTTAATAAAAGGAATTTCTTTTGTGTTTTCTACATCGGGAATAAAAAAAGTAAGTTCTTGTTTTAGTTGCATTTTATTTCGAGTAATTCTTTGCTGTTAGTAGTATATCTTTTTGATAAATGATTTTGCTTCATTTTCCAAGTTCGGCTTAAATCTTGGTTACCCAATCGTATTTTGCGTTCGCCTGTTTTTTTACGAATGTCATCCATCACTTTCATTAACTTTTCGTGCTTCGGGTTTTCTTCTTCAAACAAGTGAAACTGTTTTTGTTCTTGCGGAATAATTTCGGTTAAAATAATACCAGCTTTATTATAAATTTCGCCATTTTTAAACATGTTTTTCAACATTTTAATAGCGGTTTGACTTAATGTTAATGCCGATTGTGTTGCAAATGGCAAATGTACATAGCTTGAAAAATTATAACGTTCGCTATTGGTTTTGTATTGGTCTTTTCGAATGTAAAGCATTATGCCATAACAACACGAATTTTGCTTTCGTAATTTCTCAGAAGCTACTGTCGCAAAAGTAGAAACGCGTTCTTTCATTTCGTCAAACGTAGTGACCGATTTTTCAAATGTGCGGGTAACTGCAATACTTTTTTTAGCTTCTGGTTGGTCTTCTAGTTCTAAAACCGAAATTCCTTGTAATTCCATTTGTAAGCGCAAGCCTAAAACGCCCATGCAATTTTGAATAAAAGGTGTATTGTACGCTTGTGTAAATTCATAAGCCGTGTGAATGTTTTTTGCTTTCATTTTTTTAGACAAACGAGAGCCAATTCCCCAAACGTCTTCAATTTTGGTCCACTTTAAAGCTTTATTTCTTTTTTCTTCGGTGTCAATAACATAAACGCCAGCAGTACGAACTTTGAATTTTTTGGCAATTCTATTGGCAATTTTAGACAATGCTTTTGTTTCGCCAAAACCAACACAAACCGGAATTCCAATCCATTTTTGAATGCGTTTTTTTATTTGAATTCCGTAGTCGTTATAATCGTCAATTTTTACCTTTTCGAAGTTTAAAAAAGCTTCATCAATGCTGTAATTTTCAATATCGGGTGTAAAATCTTGCAATGTTTTCATTACTCGATTACTCAAGTCGCCATACAGAGCATAATTGGAAGAAAAAACCTGAATGTTGTGTTGCTTTATAAAATCTCTATACTTGAATTCAGGAGCGCCCATAGGAACGCCAAGCGTCTTTGCTTCCTCACTTCTAGAAATTACACAGCCGTCGTTATTAGAAAGAACTACAACTGGTTTATTTTGAAATTGAGGTTGGAAAACACGCTCGCAGGATACATAAAAATTATTACAATCAACTAAAGCAAACATAGTACAAAGGTAAAGTATAATTTGCTTGGTCTTTTTTAGGTGGAGATTAATTTGTGAACAAAAAAAACACCAACGTTTCTGTTGGTGTTTTTGTTTATGTAAGATGCTGAAACGAGTTCAGCATGACAAGTTTGTGTTAATCCTCCAATAAAACCTCTAAAATGGTAATGGCAGCCTCACTAATTTTTGCAATTAGAAATAATATCTCAATTTCTCTTATAAAAAGATTAATTGAAATTAAATTATAATTTTTTTAAAGAGTCAACAGCAGGTGCTAAATATTTTAAAAAAGTTGCTCTTTTAGGGTCTTTTTCTTGTTCAAGTATTAAATTTAATTCTTGAAGAATATTTTCATCACAAAAACTATTTATAAAGCTTGATTGTAAATCTTTTTTTATCATTACATTTCCCCATTCTAGTTTAAGTTTTAATTGATTTACTTCATCTTTCAATAATGGTCCTTCGCAAAATAAATCTAAAAAACCTGAATTTTCTAGTATCTTAATAGCGTCCCTTACCTCTCTAATTGAATGCGCACCTTTTTTAAATAGTAATACAGAAGGGTACTTTTTTAATTCATCCAGATCATTTGCATAAGCGCTATGAATTAGGATTGGAACTCTCCTGTTTTCAGAGCACCATTTTATATCTTTTAAAATTTCAAAATCTGTGATCCCTTCATTTTCTTCTTTTTTTTGAGCTAAATCAAAAACGACAGCTTTAACGCCTTCCCAATTATCATCGGAATAAATGTATTCTCTTAACCGTTCAAGTTCAGTAAAAACAATTGGTTTGAGTTCACTATTTAAACTTCTAATTCCAGATTTCAACAGCTCAACAATTTTTGGCTCATCATCATATACAAGTATTTTACTCATTATTTTTATTTTTTAAAATTTTAAAGGCAGGCCCATAATTTCTGTTTTCTACAGAAATTGACCAATTGTTTTTCTCTAGTATGCTTTTTGTGTAAGTTAAGCCTAATCCACTTTTATTTTTACCAGGTTTTGTTGATATACCGTATTCAAAAATTATGTCAATAATATCTTCTTCTATTTTTGGCCCTGTGTTACTAATAACTAAAGCATCAGACTCCATACTAAAAATAATTTTTTTATTAGGTTCTTCACTAGTTTTTAACCAAAAGATTGCATTGTTAATTATGTTTAAAAAAGATATCCATAGAGCATATTCAATATCAGTTATGTAATATTCTCTTAGGCTATCATCAATATCAATTTGTATTTTATAATCAGAGATGTCTTTGTTATATAAACGAATTACTTTTGAAAAAGAGATAAGAGGTTTGAATTTTCTACTTATTGATTTTCCAATTGCTGGCTCAAGCGAATTTTTTAATTCATCCAAAGTAGAAACAGCATCAGCAATATAATTCAATTGAATTTGAATTTTATTTTTAATTTCAGTTGGTTGTATTTTTTCAACTTGGTCGAAAATTCCCATTTCAGCTCCTCCAAGTATTGTAATAGGTTGAGCCAATTCATGATATAATAATTCCAAACTACTTCCTAAAGAAGCTAATCTTTCAGAAAGGGTCAGTCTAAATTCGGCATTATCTAGTGCTGAGTCAGTTTCTTTAATAAACTCTTTTGTTCGATTTACAACGGATAAATTATTAGTTACATTTTCATTTATAAATTTGAAATATTCTTCTGATTTAGGTCTTGTATTAAAATTTGAAATAGGTCTTCCTAAATTATGTTTAAGTCTATAATTATATCTTAATTGTCCTGCTTCTTGCATTGTTCTAAGGAGCAATCCTTTCAATTGATTAAAAGCCTTATTCTCATAAAATCCTTCTCTATTGGTTTTTTCTTTTAAACCTTCATTTTCAGGGGAAAATAAATATACATAACCCAGAACTAAATTTGGCCCGATGTTTTTTCCAGGATCTTGCACTCTTTTTTGACCAAGTCCCAGCCAATCTTGTATTCCATCAACATCACCATAAGGCTTAACTCCGAAACCATTTTTAGAAATTCTTAACCCAAGTAGATTTGATAAAGTTTCTTTCGTTTCGCTAGTTTTTGATTTTAAAAGGGTGTTTAATTTCTCAATAGCGTCCTTTTCTCTATCGTATATTCTAATATCAAAAATAAATGATCCTACTTCTTTTGTTTTGTCATTTTCTGACAATTCTAATACTTCTAATTTCTCCTTTTTTCCAGTTTCAATTTTATTAAAGTCAGAAATATCAAGTTCGATATTTTTAGTAAAAATATCTCCAACTAATCTATTAAAATTTATCTCCGCTTTTAAAAACCCATTATTGTCTATCTGCCCTATAATTCTATAACTATAACCACTTAATATTCTTATAGGTGTAACTTCATGTAATTCAAATGAAGTTTGGTTTTTTGATTTTAAAAGGTTTGTTCCAAAATTTAATTTAAAAGTACTTTTTTCATTTGCAATTGTAATTTGTTTCGAAAGAATACCTTTAGTTGTTAATTCTTTTTGTATAATATCACTCATAGCTAAAGGTGTAATTAATACACCTAAAGACTTCATAATAGTGGTGTTTTCAAATTTTAGTTCATTCTCATTTTTTTGAAATTCATCAAGCATTAATGATTGTAGACTCTGGTCGATATTTTCAATGATAACCAAAGTTCCTTCATTAAATGATCCACATTTATCTGAATTTAAAAATTTGATTAAATTATCGTTTTTTTGCGCATTTCTAATATTCAAGAAATCTTCTTCTATAAATAAATTTGTATAGTCTTGAATTTGATCACCTGGAAATTTTATTTTATCTAGTAAAATTTCTTCTTGAAATTGCGAAGAATTTAGACTTATCCAATTATAATTTTCACAATCTATAGTTTTTGAGATAACATTAAGTTTTTCACCTAAAGCCATAGCTGCTAACCTCCCAATTCCTTTATTGCCTAAAAATTTTCTATTAAAAATTTCACTATGTGTTTTCTTTCTTTTTGAACTAACAGATGGTTGTAGCCATTCACCAAATAGAATGCTTTCATGCATACCAGTTCCATTGTCTTTTATTATTAAAAAGGACTCTTTTGAATCCTCTTTAATGTCTATGTAGACATTTATTTCAATTGCATCTGCATCATAACCATTTTTAACTAATTCGTTTATAGCAGAAGTGGGATGTCCTATTAATTCTTCTCCCATTTGAATTATTGACCTCGCTCCATGTTGAAATGAATGCTTTCTTATGTTAGTTGTATCACCCATTTAATATTTCTTTCATTTTTTTAGCAATGGCATTCGCCATTAATGGCGGTACTGCATTACCAATTTGTTTAAATGCTGCTGAGCGCGAACCTTCAAAATAAAAATCATCAGGAAATGACTGTAATCTTGCTGCTTCTCTTACTGAGATAGAACGACATTGTTCAATATCAGGATGTATATAATAATGTCCGTCCTTGGCAATATGTGCAACTACTGTATGAGAAACGCCATTTCCATTTACTACTTTGTAGCGGTCGGTAAATGAAGATTCATTTTTATGGGTTTTTAATTCTTCTGGTAAATCAGGATATTTTAATCTTTCATTGTTGTTATTCCATTTCTCAATAGCTCTTCTGTAAATTTCTAAATCTCTAGAGTTGTGTGATCTAGAAATATGTTGTGTTACAAAGTCAACTCCGTTACGTAATTCAAATTGTTCTAGATATGAGTTTTTCTTTTTTGTATACTTACTGACAAAATGTGCTTCGCCAGGCGTTAATTCTTTCAAGTCAGAGAAAGCATCGTTTACAGTAAACTTTAAATCTGTTTTTTCAAACTCTGGAAAGCCAAAATCTAATTCTTTCTTCCAGCCGACAATAATAATTCTTTTTCGGGCTTGTACTACACCATAATTTGAAGCATCTAGAGTTTCATGGTGTACTTCATATCCTAATTTCTTAAAATACGTTTTAAGGTTTTTAAAATGTTGTCCTTTATTCGCACTAAGCATTCCTGGAACATTTTCAAAAACAAATGCTTTTGGTTGAAATTCTTTTAAAAATCTACCATACTGAATGTAAAGCTTATTTCTAGGGTCTTTTTCAATATCTTCTTGATGTCTTCCTAATAATGAATATGCTTGACAAGGTGGTCCTCCAATTATTAAGTCTATGTCTTTTTTAGATTTTTTAATTTCCTGGAAAAGGGGTTTTATACTTTTGTCGTCAATCTCTATGTTGAGTGTTGAGGTGATAATTTCTGGAGGTAAATCTTTAAAAAGTTTATCTCTTGTAATTTTCCCTTTAAGATACTTGTAATATGGTTCCAAATAATTCTCTGACTTCAGAAAATGATAAGCAGCTCGGGTTCTTATAGTTTCGCAAGCCTCTTTATTCATTTCAATATGAGAAATAGGAGTGAACCCTTCTTTTACAAAGCCTTCGGACATACCTGATGCTCCTGCAAATAAGTCAATAAAGTTTAAACTTTCAGGCATTTTTTTTAAAATGTATTTTCACAAATTTAGTGAATTTATTTTTTCTTTTTTTTCTTTTGGTAAAAAAAAACACCAACGTAAAAGTTGGTGTTTTTTATATTTTTAAGATTGCTTCGTTCGTCACAATGACTTTTAGCTTAATCTTCCAATAAAACCTCTAAAATAGTAATGGCTGCTTCACTAATTTTAGTTCCAGGACCAAAAACAGCAACTGCACCAGCATCAAAAAGGAATTGGTAATCTTGCGATGGAATTACACCACCAACAATTACCATAATGTCTTCACGACCGTATTTTTTCAATTCGGCAATTACTTGCGGAACTAAAGTTTTATGTCCGGCTGCTAAGGATGAAACACCTAAAATATGTACATCATTTTCCACAGCTTGTTTTGCGGCTTCGTATGGTGTTTGAAATAACGGACCAATGTCTACGTCAAAACCTACATCGGCATAACCAGTCGCTACTACTTTTGCACCACGATCGTGACCGTCTTGTCCCATTTTAGCAATCATAATACGCGGACGACGCCCATCTTTCTTTGCGAAAGCATCGGCTAGTTGTTTTGCTTTTTCAAAACTTACGTCATTTTTTATTTCTTTACTGTACACACCGCTAAAACTTCTAATTTGTGCTTTATATCTTCCAAATACTTCTTCTAAAGCATCGCTTATTTCTCCTAAAGTTGCTCTTTCTCGAGCTGCTTCTACTGCTAAAGATAATAAATTTCCATTACCTGTTTTAGCAGATTCGGTTAATTTGGCTAACGAAGCTTTTACTTTTTCGGTATTTCTTTCACCTTTTATTTTCGCTAACAATTCTAATTGTTGTTTTCGAACCATTTGGTTATCCACATCTAAAATATGCAATGGATCTTCTTTTTCTAAACGGTATTTATTAACACCAACTATAATATCTTGTGTGCTGTCTATACGTGCTTGTTTACGTGCTGCTGCTTCTTCAATACGTAATTTTGGAATTCCTTCTTCAATCGCTTTTGTCATTCCGCCAAGAGCTTCCACTTCTTCAATTAAAGCCCAAGCTTTCTCTGCAATTTCGGCAGTTAAATTTTCTACATAATAACTTCCTGCCCAAGGATCAACTGTTTTGCAAATTTTAGTTTCTTCTTGCAAGAAAATTTGTGTATTACGAGCAATACGAGCAGAAAAATCGGTTGGTAAAGCAATTGCTTCATCTAGTGCATTGGTATGTAGAGATTGCGTTCCGCCAAAGGCAGCCGCAGCCGCTTCAATTGTTGTTCTTGCAACATTGTTAAAAGGATCTTGCTCGGTTAAACTCCAGCCAGATGTTTGACAATGTGTTCTTAATGCTAATGATTTTTCGTTTTTTGGATTAAATTGTTTTACCATTTTTGCCCAAAGCATACGTCCGGCACGCATTTTTGCAATTTCCATAAAATGATTCATTCCAATTGCCCAGAAAAATGAAAGGCGAGGGGCAAAGGTGTCAATATCCATTCCGGCAGCTAAACCAGTACGAATATAATCTAAACCATCAGCTAAAGTATATGCTAATTCTATATCGGCAGTTGCACCAGCTTCTTGCATGTGATAACCTGAAATAGAAATAGAGTTAAATTTAGGCATGTTTTTACTGGTATATTCGAAAATATCTGCAATAATTTTCATGGAAGGAGTAGGCGGGTAGATGTAGGTGTTTCTAACCATAAACTCTTTTAAAATGTCGTTTTGAATTGTTCCAGAAAGTTTATCAATGCTAACACCTTGTTCTTCTGCTGCAACAATATAGAAAGCCATAATTGGTAAAACGGCACCATTCATAGTCATGGAAACCGACATTTCGTCTAATGGAATTTGGTCGAAAAGTATTTTCATATCTTCGACAGAGTCAATTGCAACTCCAGCTTTTCCAACATCTCCCACAACACGTTCATGATCGGAATCGTAGCCTCTATGTGTTGCTAAATCAAATGCAACTGAAAGTCCTTTTTGACCTGCAGCTAAATTTCTTCTGTAAAAAGCGTTACTTTCTTCGGCAGTTGAAAATCCTGCATATTGACGAACAGTCCAAGGACGACGAACAAACATCGTGCTATATGGTCCGCGTAAATTTGGTGCAAAACCAGCTGTAAAACCAAGGTGTTCTAAATTATTTAGATCTTCTTTTGTATAGTTTTGTTTTACTTCAATTCCTTCAGCAGTTAAAAAGTTTTCTTTGCTTTTGATTTCCGACTTTTCGCTTTGGACTAATTTTATATGTTGTATGTTTTTACGCATAATTTATATCTATTTTGGATACTTTTTTGTATTTCTTGAAGTATGAAAACAAGAAAGTATTTTTACTAGTTTTTTATCTTTTTCAATTACAAAAATTACTAAAAATGGAAATTTAGAAATTGATAATGATCTGTAATTTTTGATTTTAATTTGGTAATATGGATTAATTTCAATTTTAGAATATGTTTCATTTAATGCGAGATAGAATTTTGAGGCTAATTTTATATTTATTTCCGAATAATATTCTAATGCATTTTCAATTTCAACTTGCGCTTTTTTAGAAACAACAATTTTAAAAGCCATATTTTTCTTTAATTTTATTTAAAGATTCAGTTGATGAAATGTATTCAGATTCGGGTTCGTTTATTCTGCTGTCCAAAAGTTTTATTTGTTCTTCTGACAATTGGAATTCATTTTCATTTTTAGCCAAAATAATTACTTCAACTTCTTCTGCATTGAAATCTTCAGGTAAAATTATATTCACTTGATGATTTTTCACTTTTACAAATTGTCTTATAGCTTCCATAATAGATTGATTTTAAGTGTAAATATAAAACATTATTCCTCTAAACTTAAACGTTCTTGTTCTAATTTTTCTGCTAAACGTTTTTCGATAATTGGCGTAATTAACGTTTTTCGTGCGTTTTGTTTTACGAAAGGGAACAACTCTAAATCGTGTTTCATTCTATCCTCTTTATTGGGATGTTTATTGGTTCCTAATAAAACTTCTTTTCCTGTGTCAAAAAGCTCTTGTTCTTTTTGTGCGCTTTCGTTAATTTTTCTTTGAATTGTTCCGTCCACTAATAGCGTAATTAAACCGCCTTTTGTTTCCATTTTTTTGAATAATTCTAAAGCTTTTTCTGCTAATTGAGCAGTAAGTGTTTCTATGTAATACGTTCCGTCTGCAGGATTGTTTACTTTGTCAAAATAACTTTCTTGTTTTAGAACTAATAATTGGTTTCTAGATATTCTATCGCCAAATTCATTATTTTTATGGTATAAAGCGTCGTAAGGTAAATTTGAAATTGCATTAGCTCCACCTAAAATTGCACTCATACATTCGGTAGTTGTACGAAGCATGTTTACATTATAGTCATAAAGTGTTTTGTTCCGTTTTGTAGGAGTTACAATAATATGACAGTCAAGATTATGATTATATTCGGCAGCTAATGTTTTGAATAATATTCGTAAAGCTCTTAATTTTGCAATTTCGAAAAAATAATTAGTTCCAACAGCTACTTCAATTGTAATTGGTTTTGAAATAGTTGTAACTCTATTAAAATATTCATTTACATGTGCTAAAGTATAAGCAAGTTGTTGTACCATATTTGCTCCAGCATTTTGATAAATGCTAGATTGTATAGAAATACTAGATTCTAAATTTAAATCGTTAATTTGATTTATAATTTTGAAATCGTTATCTAAATTTTGAAACCAATTTCCGTCTTTTGTTAATTGGTGTATAGGATCTACCTGAAGATAAATAATTGCATTGTTGCTTTTTGAAAAAGCGGCTATTTTTTGAATAAATTCTAAAGATAAGAAGCGTAAATTGATGTAATACGTTGTTTTTCCTAAAGGTAATCCGTGCATTAAAGCTTCAAAATCAATCGTATTGTCTTCTAAAGTAAAACGAATGCTTTCGGCACCTCTTGTTAGAACATCTTTAGCGTTTTTATTAGATTTTTCAGCATCAAAAACAAAAATATCTTGTAAAATTTTAAAGTTGGAAGCTTTTGTGTTTACCTTTATTTTATTTTCAAATTCATCGGCATGGTAAAAAGGTTTTACTTTAATTCCTTCTAAACTTTCCCAAACTAATGTTTCATTATAGTCGGCACCTTTTAATTCAAACTGAATTTTTTGTTTCCATTCTTTTGAGGAAACATTTTCAAAATCGCTAAATAATTTTTTTATAGTATCTGACACAAGTATTCTTTTTTTAAAACTATTCTTTTTTAATCTCTTTATCTTCTTCAAATTCGATTAGATAAATATCTTCATTTTCGCGCTTCATAAAATATTTTTCACGAGCATATTTTTCAATTTGATCGCCATTTTTGAGTTGCTTTATTTTTGTGCTGTCTTTTTTTATTTCATTAATATAATAACTTTTATTGTTTTCTAACTCTTCAATTTCGGTATCTAAAACTCTATGTTCTATATAAGAATAGTTGTCTAAAAACAACATCCATACAGCAAAAACTATAAATACAATAATGTATCTATTTCCTAAGGATTTAAGAAAAGAAAACTTTGAAGCTATATTTTGAAATGTTTTTTTCAAATTACACTAATCTTTGGTTAATTACGGCTCTCACAACATCGATAGCAACTGTATTGTATTTGTCGTTTGGAATGATGATATCTGCGTAAGCTTTTGTAGGTTCTATAAATTGTTGATGCATTGGTTTTAAAGTGTTTTGGTAACGATTTAAAACCTCTTCCATGTCACGACCGCGTTCTGCAATATCTCTTTTTAATCTACGAATTAATCGCTCGTCAGAATCGGCATGTACAAATACTTTTATATCAAACATTTCTCTTAACTCTGGATTTGTAAGGATTAAAATTCCTTCCACAATCATTACTTTCCTTGGGTGTGTAACAATACAATCATCTGTTCTATCATGCGTAACAAATGAGTATATAGGTTGTTCAATAGTTTTACCAGCTTTTAAATCTTTTAAATGTGCTACTAATAAATCAAAATCTATGGCTCTTGGATGGTCAAAATTTATTTTTGTGCGTTCTTCATAACTTAAGTGGTGTGTCTCCTTGTAATATGAATCTTGTGAAATGATACCAACTTCTGTTGCTGGTAACTCATTCATAATTTGATGTACAACAGTTGTTTTTCCACTTCCAGTACCTCCAGCAATTCCGATGATCAACATAAATGTATTTTTTTACAAATTTAAGTATTTTGAATTTAATTACATACTTTAATTTTTTCAAAAAAAAGAGGTAAATATTTGCGGATATAATTTATAACTGTATATTTGCACTCGCGAATACGGGGTGTAGCGTAGCCCGGTCATCGCGCCTGCTTTGGGAGCAGGAGGTCGCAGGTTCGAATCCTGCCACCCCGACAAAAGTCTTACTGATAAAGTAAGACTTTTTTGTTTTTAGAACAATTTCACTTCTTCATATTTTTGGGTTAATTCTTTATGACAGTAAAATAAAATGATTACATTTCAGCTTTAAAAATGTCATTTTTAATATCCTTTAAATAAATTATAATTTCATGAGTACAACTAATAAGTGTTTTTTTTTCATCTTATCTTTTTTTGTTTTTACAGGAACTATTCAATCACAAAATAAAGTTATTGATAGTCTTAGAAATAAAGTTGTTAATCATAAGAAAAACGATACTACAAAAGTAATGTTACTTTATGACATTGCATTTGAAAGTTTTCGAAGTGATATTAAAAACGCTACACTTTATGCAAATAAAGCAGAAAAACTAGCTAATGATTTAAATTACGTTAAGGGTAAAGCAAAGGTTTTTTACTTGAAAGGTATTTTAGAAAATATAAAATCAGATTATGATAAAAGTTTATTTTATTTTAAAAAATCGCTAGTTAATTACGAAATTATAAATGATAAATCAGGTATAGCATCTATTTATACATCTTTTGGGATTACTTATTTTGACCAGTCACAATACATTGATGCTATAAAAACGTATCAAAAGGCATCTGATATTTATAAAGAAATTGGAAACCAAAGTGGACTAATAACTTGCTTAATTAATATAGGAAACGCTTATTCAGAAACAGGAAGATACGACGATGCAATTTCAAATTATAAAAAAGCTTTAGAGACAAGCAAATTAATTAAGGATGAAGATGGAGTTTCTTATGTGCATAGTAATTTAGGAATTGTTTACAAAAAGCAAGGCAATTATCCATTAGCGATTGATAATTTTAATAAAAGTTTGTACTACGACGAAAAGACAGTAGATTCTTTAGGTATTTCAATGATGCTTAATAGTATTGGGGAAGTATATAGTTATCTAAAAGAATCCAAAAAAGCATTAGCATATCATCAAAAATCCTTGAAATACGCTTTAAAAAGTAATTATAAGAGTTTAGTAGCAATTAATAATGTTAATATTGGTAACATATATAGAGCACAGAATAACAATCAAAAAGCATTAGTAAATTATAAAAACTCTCTTGAAATTAGCAAACAGATTAACGACTTAAAAAATGTGTCTATATGTTATGCGAATATTGGTGCTGTAAATTTATCTCTTAATAATGTTTTATTAGCAAGAGAAAACTTTTTAAAAGCAAAAGATATAAGTGAACAATCACAAAATACAGAAATTGTAATAATAAGTTTATTAGGTATTTCAGAAACATACATTTATGAAAATAATTATCCAAAAGCACTTTTTTTTGCGAAAAAAGGAGAAGCTTTAGCAAAAGAATTAAATATACTAGAATCTCAAAAAAAAGCATCTAAATTATTGTCAGAAATTTACGAGAACACTAGTCAATATAAAAAAGCTTTTGAAAGCCATCAGCAATTCAAAATATTAAATGATAGTTTACTAAATAAAGAAAACATACAAAGAATAACACAATTAGAGTATGAATATAAATACGAAAAAGAACTTGATAAAGCAGAAGAACGAGAAATAAAGCTTACCAATACAGTGAAAGACACTTCTGAAAATTTAATTAAATCACAGCGAAATTTACTTTTAGGAATTGTTGCTTTTTTAGTAATTTCTTTCCTTTTAGGAACTGTAATTTTCTTTTTAAAATTGAGAAACGAAAAAGAGAAAACGCAGAATATTGTTATCGAACAAAAATTATTACGTTCACAAATGACACCTCATTTTATTTTTAATTCCCTTTCGGTTTTACAAGGCATGATTTTAAATAAAGAAGAAAAGAAATCGGTTAGTTATTTGTCAAAATTTTCAAAATTATTACGAATTACACTTGAAAATTCAAGAGACAAATTAGTCTCATTGGAACAAGAATTAACAGCTGTAGAAAATTATTTGGCATTGCAAAATTTAGAAAACGAAGCCTATGAATATTCTGTTTCAACCGAAGAAATAATTGATAGTACAAAATTTCAAGTGCCACCAATGTTAATTCAACCTTTTGTTGAGAATGCCATTGAACATGCTTTTGTTAATCAAACTGGAAATAAAAAAATTGATGTTTATCTAAAATATTCCAATAAAAATTTAATTTGTACTATTGCAGATAATGGAAGCGGAATTAATTTGGAAAAAGATAAAACTAAAGCCAATAAAAAATCATTATCTACAACAATTACAGCAGAACGTTTAAGTATGTTAGCCAAAGACTTTAAAATGACAGGTAGTGTTACAGTTGAAGATAGGAAACAATTTAATGAACAAGGAACTATAATTACTTTGGTCATTCCTCATAAAATAAATGTAGTATAATGAGAGCATTAATTATTGAAGATAAAGAGTATATTAGAAAAGGACTGCTTAATTTATTACAATTAATTGATGCCAACATTGATGTTCTAGGTGAATGTGAATCGGTTAAAGATGCTGTTATAGTTGCTAATGCTTGTAAACCTGAACTTGTATTTTTAGATATTAATCTTTTAGATGGTACTGCCTTTGATTTTATAGAACAAACCGAAAATCTATCTTTTAAAATTATTTTTATTACAGCATACGAAGAATTTGCTCTAAAAGCTTTAAAGATTGGTGCGGTTGATTATTTGTTAAAACCAGTAGATATAGAAGAGCTAAAAATTGCTTTACTAAAAGTTACTAAACTTACAGCCGCCGATCAAAAAAATCAAATTGCAAAAGCCAAACAAGTTTTTAATAACGATGGCAATCATATTATTTTATCCTTTCATGATAATTACCAAGTAATTAATTTAGACGAACTCATTTATTGTGAATCGGATAAAGGATATACTACTTTTTACTGTAGTGATGGTAAGAAGTATTTGGTTTCAAAAACGCTTAAAGATTTTGAAGATCGGTTGTTAGAAGCTAATTTTCAGCGTCCGCATCAATCATTTATGATTAATATGAGATTTGTCGATAAATACGATAAATCAGGAACCATTTATTTAAAAACCGGAACAAAAATTCCTGTTTCTTCTCGTAAAAAAGAGACTTTTCTTTCTTCTTTATTCAATTGGAATAAGAAATAACAAGATTTTTTTAATTCAAATTTTTATTAAACCGTTACGAATATCACTTCAAAGGAGTCAAATATTGGTTATGTGTTTCATACTGTGTTATCTATGAGTACTTTAATTGAAAAATTAAATAATAACACTATGAAAAATTTTTACTTTATACTATTGTTTTTTGTTTGCCTTTATGGAAAAGCGCAAATAATTAATTTTCCTGATGCCAATCTTAAAACAAAATTGTTAAGTGCAAGTCCTTCTAATGAAGTAGCAAGGAATTTGAGTAATGTAAGTGTTAAAATTGACACTAATAACAATAATGAAATAGAAGTTAGTGAAGCAATTCAAATAAGTTATTTAAAAATTGAAAATTCAAATATTTCTGACTTAACTGGATTAGCGTTTTTTACAAATTTAACATATTTAAATTGTGACAATAATCCTATTGTAAATATTGATGCAACCCCATTTTCAAATTTGATAGAGTTAGAATGTGGTGCAGATCCTGCATTTGCATCACTTAACGTCGCAGGTTTAACTAATTTAGAAATACTCACCTGTCCATCGGGTTCGTTAACAAGTTTAGATGTTTCAAGTTTGATAAACTTAACTGTGCTTGATTTTACTAATAGTTATATAACTTCGATAGACCTTTCTAATCTTACAAATTTAATTTACCTATCCTGTGCTAATAGTCAATTAACAAGTTTAGATGTTTCTAATAATTTTAATCTTCAATACTTAAGTTGTAACAGTAACCAAATTACTATTTTAGATGTTTCTATGTTAAGTAATTTAGAAACATTACGATGTAGGTACAATTCAATTACAAGTTTAGACGTTTCGATGCTGAGTAATTTAAATTACTTGCAATGTTATGGTACGCAACTTACAGAATTAAATATTAAAAACGGAAATTCTAATTCTTGGACTACTTTAGATTTTTATGATAATCCCAATCTTGAATTTATATGTGCAGATGAAGAAGATGTTGATTTTGTTCAGCAAAAGATTGATTCTTATGGTTATACGACTACCTGTCATGTTAACAGTTATTGTTCCTTTACACCTGGTGGCACTTTTTATGATATTTCTGGAAACATAAAATTTGATTCTAACAGTAATGGATGTGATGTAGCAGATTTAAATGTGTCAAACTTAAATTTAAGTATTACCGATGGCACAACAAATAGCTCTATATTTACAGGTACAACAGGCGATTATTTTATACCTGTACAAGCAGGTATTTATACTATAGTTGCAACTATAGAAAACCCTTCATATTTTAACATTTCGCCTTCAAATTTTACAGTAAATTTCCCTACAGATGCAAGTCCATATGCACAAGATTTTTGCGTTACTGCTAATGGAATACATCCTGATGTTGAAGTTACCGTAATTCCAATCACTTCTGCACGACCAGGTTTTGATGCTGTATATAAAATTATCTACAGAAATAAAGGAACCGAAATTGAGAATGGAAGCGTAAGTATAACTTTTGATGAAACTATTTTAGATTATGTGGTTTCAAATCCAGTTTATAATAGTTCTGCTACAAATACTTTTACTTGGAGTTACACAAATTTATTACCATTTGAAACTAAGGAAATTGAAATTTCATTTAATGTAAATAGCGAAACAGAAACACCTGATGTAAATATTGGAGATGTTCTAAATTATACAGTTTCAATTGTAACTTCAAATACAGATGGAGCACCAGCTGATAATACATTTACATTAAATCAAACAGTTGTTGGCTCATACGATCCTAATGATAAAAAATGTTTAGAAGGAGATTCTGTTACACCAAGTATGATTGGAAAATATGTCCATTATGTAATTCGTTTTGAAAATACTGGAACTCATTCAGCACAAAATATTGTAGTAAAAGATATGATTGATGCTTCAAAATTTGACGTTTTAACTTTGGTTCCGTTGCATGGAAGTCATGAGTTTTATACAAGTATTAAAGACGAAAAAGTAGAATTCATTTTTGAAAATATTAATCTTGATTTTAACGATGCTACAAACGATGGTTATGTGGCATTTAAAATAAAAATATTACCAACCTTAACTGTAGGCGATACATTTAGTAACGATGCCAATATTTATTTTGATTACAATTATCCAATTACGACAGATGAATATGTAACAACTATTCAAAATGTTTTAAGTATTCAAAATTTTGTATTTGAAAACGAGTTTATATTGTATCCAAGTCCAGCAAGTGATATTTTAAATATTTCTTCATATAATCAAACAGAAATTGAATCGGTTGAAATTTATAATATTGTTGGGCAAATTCTTATTGCTATTCCAAACACAACAACAAGTATTGATGTTTCTAATATTGAAACAGGAACTTATTTTATAAAAGTAAATACAAAAAAAGGTATTGCAGCTACTAAGTTTGTTAAGGAATAATTTAAAATATAGATAATCAAATTTTTATTCAACTTAAACAAATATAGGTTCAAAGGAATCGGATATTGATTGGGTGTTTCATGCTGTGTTTTCAATAGGTACTTTTACTAAGCAATTTAAAAACACGAAACTATTAATCTAAATAAATTAGGTGAATTAGTCGAAAAATAGTGAGTTCCGCTTACAAATATATATCACCCTAAATTGCATAATACTTACATAAGTTTTCCAGATAATGGAGATATTTCAAAAGCTGAGTATGCAGTTAATTTAGAGCCTAAAAAATGATGGGACAACGTTTAGTTCTTATACACATTAAAAGGAGAATTTATTAAAATGGATTATTAAATAAGAATTAAATAGATATGATAATTATGAAAAAAATGTTTAAAATTAAAAACTTACTATTTTTAATTACTATTCTTTCGATAGTAAGTTGTAGTAAAGACGATGATGCAGGAGTTCCTCCAGTTAATCAAATTAGTGTTGAAAACTTAGCTGTTGCTGTAGATGAAAATCCAACTAACGGTGATGTTGTTGGAACTGTACAAGCTACCCAAACTATTGGAGGTGCTATTTTAAGTTATAGTATTACATCACAAACGCCATCTGGTGCGTTAGAAATTGATGCAACAACAGGAGAATTAACTGTTTTAGATAACGGATTATTTGACTTTGAAACAAATCCAACTATAACTGCAAACATAAGTGTAACTGGCGTTGCAAATTCAGCTACGGTTTCAGTTAATTTAAATGATTTAAATGAAGTGGGTGAATATAAATTTGGTGGTGTAATATTTTGGGTAAATGCAGCAAATAATCAAGGGTTGGTGTGTGATATAAATAACCAAGATGTTACATCTTGGAGTTGCTCTAATTATGTTAATACAAGTGCTACTGGAACAGCAATAGGTTCTGGATCTGCTAATACTTTAGCTATAATATCTAATTCTTGTACATCATCAAATGGAGCGGCTAATGTTATATCCGCTTTAAGTTTAAATGGTTATGATGATTGGTTTCTTCCCAGTAAAGAAGAGCTTGATGAAATGTACTTAAATAGAGATGTCATTGATGCTACATCTGCACTACAAGGGGGAAGTGATATTGAAAATCCGGCGTCGCCACTTTCCCTTTGGAGTTCATCACAAAGTGCAAACGATTTTAATAAAGCATGGGCGCTACAATTTGTTAATGCTTCAGGAAATGACGTTACTAAGACAGTAATACTAACTAGTCGTGCAGTAAGGTCTTGGACAGACTTTTAAATGCTTTTTTAATGTAGTCACTAAATTAGTTACTACAAGTAGCTTTTTATCATAAAAATTAAACAATAAAAAACAAAAAAATGAAAAAAACATTTAAAACAATTCACTTATTGGTAATTACAATATTACTAACAACTTTAAGTTGTAGTAAAGACGATGATTCAGGAGTTCCTCCAGTTAATCAAATTAGTGTTGAAAACTTAGCTGTTGCTGTAGATGAAAATCCAACTAATGGTGATGTTGTTGGAACTGTACAAGCTACCCAAACTATTGGAGGTGCTATTTTAAGTTATAGTATTACATCACAAACGCCATCTGGCGCGTTAGAAATTGATGCAACAACAGGAGAATTAACTGTTTTAGATAACGGATTATTTGACTTTGAAATAAATCCAACTATAACTGCAACAGTTTCATCTTCAGAAGCTGTGAATACTGCTACAGTAACTGTAAATCTAATAAATCTAAACGAAATTGGCGATTTCAACCATGGTGGTATAGTGTTTTGGGTTGATCCAACAGATAATACCAAAGGATTAGTTTGTGCAGTAACAGATCAAAGTTCTAGTATAAGATGGCATGATACACAACAGCCTTCTATTACAGGAACAACTAGTACAAGCTTACAAACAGGTTCAACAAATACCGATTTAATTATTGCCAGTTTAGGTAGTAATTTTGCTGCTGGTTTGGCAAGAGCATACAACGGAGGTGGTTTTACTGATTGGTTTTTACCAAGTGTTGATGAGTTGAAAGAAATGGCCAATAACAGAGTTGCAATAGACGCTACAGCAGCTAATAATTCTGGGACAGACCTTGTTGCTGAACCTTGGAGTATGTCTAACGGTTATTGGAGTAGTTCACAGCAGAGTAATGGCGGTAGTGTATATCTTGTAAATCTCTTAACAGTAGGTGAAAATGGTGCTTTTGCAATTAATTTTGCTAGTGTTAGAGCAGTAAGAGCTTTCGAATAATATAAAATTTAAAACAAATCAACAAACCATCTTTATGAGATGGTTTGTTTTTTTAATCTAAAAACTAAATAATATGGAAAAAACTATAAAAATTAAAAGCGAGTATAATTCATTAGACACATTAACTGCTTACCTAAATAGAGAAACAACTTTTGAATCTTTTAAAGAATATGATAGTTGGGATGTAAGAACAGATGCAAACGGGCAAATGGAACAATGTCTTATCATTAAAAAAAGCGGTATGCATGGAATGAAAGTCTATTTTCAAAAGGATAACACATTAAAAATGGATTATATTATTCCTAATAAAATTATGAATGCTTATTTTGGAAAAAGTGTAAAAGCACGTAGAAATATAATAGAAATAGTAGCTGGTGTAATAACACAAGCAGTTTTAAAAGGGCCACAACAAAAAGCTTTTGATGAAATGGAACAAGTATTTAATAAAATCTCAGCATAATGAAGTTTTTATTTTTTTTAGCACTATTTTTTTTCTCTATAAATTGTTTTTCACAATTAGAAAATCCAATTAAAACAGAAGGAGGAATTACCGAGATTACTGTACATACTGGTCGAAAAACAAGAGAAACGGCCTTGGTGAAATTTAAATTAGAAGACGGAACAGAACAAATAGGAAGTGTAGAGCTTTTTAGAATTCCATTTATTGGTAGCATGAAATCTGTTGGAGATACAATTACTGTAAATTATAACAGAAATAACCCCGTTTTATTACAAACGACTTATGGTAACTTTCTTTCTAGTTATGGAATGTACATATTAATTGTTTTAGGAATTATTTTTTCAATAAAACCTTTTTTGGATTGGAAAAAAAGTCAACAATTAAATTCTTAAAAAATTAAGCAAAACCTTATGAATGACAGCAGGTAAAAGGCAATTTAAAACAACGCAAATTTTAACTATGAGTACTTTTAAAAGAATTCTGACTTACTTTGCTTGGGCAATAATATCTCTTTTGTCTGTTTTTGTTTATATGCGAATTATATTAGGAGCCAAACCTGAAGAATCAGAATCTTTTTTTAAGATAATTTTCAGGCTTTTTTATGAATATGCTTTCATTTATATTGGATTAATAATAGGAAGTGTTGTTGCTTTTTTATTTATTCTAATAGATGTTTTTTATTTAAATAAAAGACTGAAAAACAACATGAAGGCGACAGTTTTTCGTTTCTTTATTGTTATTCTTATTACAATTTTGGTTGGTATAATTCATTATGTATTAGAGAAAGTGATTAACGTTATTTAATAAAAAACAATTAATATGAAATCGACTTTAACTTTTTTATTACTGCTTATTTCGTTACTTTCTTTTTCCCAAATTAAAATTCCTAATGGCTTTTCTGAAGTAACAAAAAGTCCGGCTAGTGGAAAAAGCATTGAAAAAATATTCATGAATTTTGATAATGATTCTTTAAAAGATGAAATGTTGTTAGTTCAAAATACTTTCGAAGTTCCTAATTATAAACTCCTGATTTATTTAACAAGTTTAAAAAAGCAATTTGAAATTGACTTAATCAGTAAAAATGATGCTACTATTTATCCTGTTCCTTTAAAAACGCACAAAAATGTTATTGAATTTGGTTATTTTGAAGATGGAACGGCTGCTTTTGGGAGATTTATTAAATTAAGATTTTATTCAGAAACACAAAAAATACAAGTTATTGGCTATGATTGCGGATATAAATCTTCGCCTACACTTCATATTGACAAGTCTTATAATTTGCTCACAGGAAAATATAGTGTTAAATGGACAAATTATAATGAAAATGGGAAAGTGAAAATCGTACATTTTTATGGGAAAAACGATTTTTTTAAAAATAATGTCTTCCTAGAAGGTTTAGATTTAGAAATGTTTGTAAATTTAGATGATGTAGGAAGTAAATATGAATAAAACACTACAAGTTATATGAAACACCTTTTCATAATTATATTTTTTATTAATTCTGTCTATTCTCAGTCTCAAACTTATGAAGGAAAAATTGGTAAACATCCAATATTTTTAGTAATAGATTTGGATTATGGTGACAATAGAGCAACTGCATTTTATTTTTATAAATCTCAATTAAAAAATATTATTTTAGAAGGAACTTATGATAATTCAGAAATTACTCTTTTTGAAAAATACAGCCAAAAAGAAGATGAAAAAGAACTCTTTTTATTCTCAATAAAAAACAATACCATATCTGGATTTTGGCAAAATAACGGAAAAAAATTAAAAGTTGAACTAACACAAACTACAACAAATTTTGAAAAATTTAAGCTGCTTAAATTGGAATTCATTAGAGATAGTGTTGCTACTTACGATAAAAAAGAATTGGTTTGGTTTACCGAAAAATATTCTAAAAAAAATCTTTTTAGATTAGGTAATGGTTTTACAAATTCGCAACGTGAGTTTTTGAATAAAAAATTAGATTCTATCCATGCAAATAATGCTATAATTGGTTTAGAATGTGAGTGGGCTGATATACATACTGTAATTAAATTAGTATCTAGTCAATACATTAGTTTTAACGAGTTTTCAAATATTTATTGTGGCGGTGCACATCCAAGTTATGCAACTTTAGGTTATAATTTTGATTATAGAAATAAAATTCAACTTCATAAATTAACTGACATTTATCCAACTTTAAATCATTATCAATTGCTAAGAGAGAAGTATGATAACGATTCAGAACTACAAGTTGAATGCGAATATTTTACACAAGGAGAAGAGTTATGGGAATATTATTCTTGGGTTTTAACCAATGAAGGTGTTGCAATTACTCCATCTTTTCCGCACGCCCTAACGCCCTGTGAAATGGGTTTTCCTTTAACTTATGATGAATTAAAAGCTTTCAAATAAAATTGGAACGATTTAACTAATTACATTATCTTGAATTATGGAGATAATATTACTGCTTTTTTTACTGCTATTGATTGTTGTATTTTTATATATAATTTTCAAAATTTTCAAATGGATTCTCAATAATAAATTGAGAAGAATCTATGCTTTTACGTTTGTTGTTGTTTTACTTTTATCGGGATTAATTCATAAAGTTTTTTTTGAAAAAATGGAATTTATTCAGTCAAAAGTATATCCTAATTTGTATTTAGTAAAACATCCTATAAACGATAGAGATTCCTTAAATAAGATTATAAAAAACAAAATTCTTCATGAAGTAAACAATCCGTTTATTGGAAATAAAAATAGCAACAATGAAAATAGGATACGTTTTTATGAATATACTACTGCTTGGGGTTTTAGTAATGGCACCAGACACTTTATAGAAAATGAAGAAGATCCTGGCGGATTTAGTAGTGAAGTATTAAACAATTACCAAGAACTTCAAATGGCTTATTTTGAACTAAAGCAGTGTAAAAATGACAGCCTAAAATATTTTGGAAATTTAATTTATTTTAAAGACGGACTAGAAGTAAATAATGAAATTATAATTGATGATTGTAAAGATAATAATTAAGTTATTACAGATATAAATTTATAAATAAATCAAATTTTGTAATTTATATAACACTTCAATACTTTCAAATTTATTACTTTTGGGACTTTAAAATAATATAATAGATTATGTCAGATACAATTGAAAAAGTAAAATGTTTAATTATAGGTTCTGGTCCTGCGGGTTATACTGCAGCAATTTATGCAGCTAGAGCAAATATGTACCCTGTTTTATATCAAGGAACTCAGCCTGGAGGTCAATTAACTACTACAAATGAAGTGGAGAATTTTCCTGGTTATGTTGACGGTGTTACAGGTCCAGAAATGATGGTTCAATTACAAGGTCAAGCTGAACGTTTTGGAACAGATGTTCGTGACGGTTGGGCAACAAAAGTTGACTTTAGTGGAGATGTTCATAAAGTTTGGATTAATGAAACAAAAGAAATTCATGCTGAAACAGTAATAATTTCAACAGGGGCTTCTGCGAAATATTTAGGATTACCTTCTGAGCAAAAATATTTAAAACTTGGAGGTGGAGTTTCTGCTTGTGCAGTTTGCGACGGATTCTTTTATAGAAACCAAGAAGTGGTAATTGTTGGAGCAGGAGATAGCGCTTGCGAAGAAGCACACTATTTATCTAAATTATGTACTAAAGTTACCATGGTTGTAAGAAAAGACGAATTTAGAGCGTCTAAAATTATGGCTGAACGTGTTCAAAAAACAGAAAACATTACTATTATGTACAATACTGAAACTGATGAGGTTTTAGGAGATGATCAAGTTGTAACTGGTGTAAGATTAAAAAATAATATTACTGGTGAATTAACTGAAATTCCTGCAACTGGATTTTTCGTTGCTATTGGTCATAAGCCAAATACTGATATTTTTAAAGATTACATAACATTAGATGAAACAGGATATATTAAAAATATCCCTGGAACTTCTAAAACTAATGTAGCGGGTGTTTTTGTAGGTGGAGATGCTGCGGATCATGTGTATAGACAAGCAGTAACGGCAGCAGGAACAGGTTGTATGGCTGCATTAGATGCAGAACGTTATTTAGCTGCTAAAGATTAATTTTAAATTATTAGATATAAAAAATCCCGTATTCTTAGAATACGGGATTTTTTTGTGTTTATTTTAAAAAGAATTTATTTTTCTTTTTTATATAATGTAGTGTTATTTGTAAACTTAGTGATTTCAATTTTTGGATCTCCTAGAAGTTCAATTTCTGATTTTCCAGCGGCATTAATTGTAATTTTATTCATAACGTTAACTTCACATTTTGAATAACTTTCACATTTTAACTCTAAATTTGAAATAGTGAATTTTTTTGCAATAAGGTTAGAACTATTATCTAAACGTACTTTTGCATTTGAAGCATCACCTTCAATTATAGCCTTAGAGCTTTGGTATAAGTCTATCTTTACTTCAGGTGAAGCAATTAGTGCTTTTAATTCAGCATCTTTGCTTAATTCGATAGTTGTGTTTTTTGCTTTTATGTTTAATTCTGCTTCAGATTTATCATTTAATATAATAGTAAAAAAGTCAGATTTTACATTTAAGAAAGATCGTGAATTGTCGTAATTTTTTATGGTAATATTTTTTAATTCAACATCTGCTAACGCATTTATTTTTGAATTATGTTTTGCTGTTATCAATTTTAAACTATCTGTGTAATTAATTCTAACAGTAAATTTTTTTTCTCCATAAAAATCTTTCATGGAATGTATTCTTAAAGTATTTCCAAGAACAGTATAGTTAATAATGTCATGTAAATTATCATCTGCTTCAATTTCTAATGAAGCTGAATCTGCTTTTACTAAATAGACTTCTAAATTGTCTTCTATATCAATGTTTTGGAAGTTTTCTAATTTTTTGATGCTAAGCGTTACAATTTTAGAGCCTTTTATTTTTTCTTTCTTTTGCCCTAATACTAATGAGCTTGTAAGTATTAATAAAAACAGAAGTGTAATTTTTTTCATTCTAATAATTTATTTTCGTTTACTAATTCAATAATCATTTCAAATTTATATTTGATGTAATTAATATTGAATTAGATATTAGACAAATATAAAAAAAAACATCAGTGTTAACACTGATGTTTGAATTTTGTATTACTTAAAATATATATTGTATAATGTCTATGATAAATGTAAATACAAATTCTATTATTTGGACGACTAGTTTTATCATAATTATTGTTTTAATTGCGTTTTGTAAAATTAATTAATTGTGTATTTATGGCTGTTAATTTTATATTAATTATTTGTTAAATGCCTCATCCTTTGTGCTTTTTTTCTATTCTTTATCAACGCTTCCTCCAGAAGTTTCTTCTTTTGAGATGTTTTTAGGTTCTTGTACATAATCAATAGAACTTCCGCTTGATGCTTTAGCGTCTAACTTTACAATTGGCTTTACAGTTGTAGAACTTCCACTAGTAGATTGAGCATAAACTTCATTTGCAGCAAGATTTTTAGCATCTATTTCACTTCCGCTAGATGATTTTGTTTCTAAATGCAATGCTTTACCAGATGCTTTAATATCGCTTCCGCTAGTAGATTCACAACTTACAGTTTCGTATTCTAAATCGACTTCAATTTCACTTCCACTGCTCGATTTTAATGCTATTGAACTTCCGCTTAAAGAATTTTTAGATGAAATAGAAGAGCCACTTGATGATTCTAAACTAGAAATTGTTTCCGTTTTAACTCTAATATTTACTGTAGTCATCATATTAATGTTACCTTCAATTTTTATAATTAATGTTCCATTTTCAACTTCGGTAATAACATAATCAATTAAATTATCGTCTGTTTCAACTTCAACTTCAGCCGGACTTCCTTGTTCTAAAATAACATTTACTCCTGTACTTGCTGAAATTTTAGTAAATTGTTGATTGATATTTCTTTTTTCGGTAATCACATTTCCGCTTCCATCAATACCGTTTCCAAAATTAGCATTGAAGTTGCATGAAGTAAAACCTATAAATATAAATAAAGCTAATAATTTAATTGTTGTTTTCATGTTTAACTAGTTTAGTTGATTTCTACTTTTATTTTTTTAATTTCAGACTTAATTTCGTCTTTAATTTCATCTAATTCTTTTTTAGAATTGATTACTTTTTTTACCAAAACACCATTTTCATCATAATAAAGAGTTGTAGAAGCATCTGAATTTTTATCTTGGCTCATTTCAATTTCATCAGCTGAATTTTCTAAACAATTTAAACAATCCATTTCTGTTCCGTTTACCTTATAAAAAAAACCTTCTTGTCCATAATATTTATCTATATCAGAATTACTGCCTGCTAAATAATCGCTTATTGATTCGTCTGGGAATATTACAAATCCATTTGGTAAATAAAGATAAATATGAACTTCTTGATCTCTGTATTTATTTTTGAAATCTGTAGTAAAATAATTATCTAATTTAATTTTATTTCCTTGAATTTCAAAATTATACTTAATTTTTTCAGCTCTGTTTTTAGCCTCAGTTATCGATTTTCCGTCGGCTGTTTTTTCTACTTGAAAATAAGGAACATCTTTGTCCGTCTTCATTAAATGCAACCTTACATTTGTTGAATAAATAATCTCATTATTTTGTTCGTCATGTGTATATTCTGCATTTCTTCTTCTGCTTATATTTTTCGAATAGAAATCATTGATTTCCATTTTTATGAAAAGTGTATCTGTTGGTTGAATATTTAAATATTCTTTTTGAACCACTTTACCATCAAAACCTACTTGATTTGCTTGTTGAATTCCTAAATATATAGTTGTGCTTAATGCGATAATCCAAATAGCTAATAATCCATATTTTATATAGTTTGCCATTGGTTTCATGTTATTTAATAATAATTTTAATCCTAAAATAACTAAAAACAAAAACGGAATTCCAACGGTGAATAACAATAAAATACCTTGTAACCAAAATGGAACATCTGAATCTAATGGAGTATCTATAATATTGAATTTCATTTTATCAGACAATGATGAGGAAAATACCATAACAATTGAAGCTATTGTTATTCCTAGTAATGACATTGAAGCAATAAACAACATAAATGCACCTACAATTTTTGCAAATACTTTAAAAATGCTTAGAAAAATATCACCAATAGTTGATGCAACTTGGTTTGCTCCAGATTTTGCGTTTTCAGCTATTTTTTGATGGTCTAAATTGTTTATTTTTCCGGTAATATCATCAAATCCTTCCTTTACTTTTTTTTCAATATTAGAAATGTTTATAGGTTCCCCTTTCATCTCTAGTTTTTGATTTGTAGTAATTGCTTCGGGAACTAAAATCCATAATATTATGTAAATTAATAACCCAGTACCAAATCCAAAAAACAAAATAACCATTATAATTCTTAACCATAATGAATCAACTCCAATATAATGCCCTAATCCAGACATAACACCACCAAGCATTGAATTGTCTCTATCTCTATATAGTTTTCTAGTTTTAGAATAGCTTCTAGAGTTTGAATAGTCAGAGTTATAGTTTGAAGATGTGTCTTCATCAATTTTATAATCTTCTGGTTGACCCATTATCGAAATAACTTCGTCAATTTCTTTAACACCAATTACTTGTTTTTCGTTTTGTAAACGTTCTTGAAAAAGTTCCGCAACTCTACTTTCAATGTCTTTCACAATTTCATCTCTACCATCTGGCGAAAGAGATCGTTTTACAGCATCAAAATAGCGTGATAACTTTTGATAGGCATCTTCATCTATATGAAAGAAAAAACCTCCTAAATTTATACTTATTGTTTTGTTCATGACTTTTAGTTTTGACTTGTTATTATGTTTACTGCGTCAGATAATTCTGTCCACGTTGAGTTTAGTTCTAATAAAAATTCTCTTCCTTCTTGGGTTAATTCGTAATATTTACGTGGTGGTCCAGAAGTTGATTCTTCCCAGCGATAGCTTAATAAGCCATCGTTTTTTAGTCGTGTCAATAAAGGATAAACTGTTCCCTCTACAACTAATAGTTTAGCGCCTTTTAGAGTTTCAAGAATTTCAGAAGTATAAGCGTCTTTATCGTTTAAAACGGATAAGATGCAAAATTCTAAAACACCTTTTCTCATTTGAGCTTTTGTGTTTTCAATGTTCATAATTCCTTTTGATTTTTTTTAATCTAAGTTCTAATTTAGATTGGATTAAACTTTTCATTTTTTGATTGATGATTGATGATTATTTTTGATATTTATTTAATGAATGGTATTGTTAAAGGGTATTTGTAGTATTCTCCATTTGAGCTTTTTACTGCAGCATAGATTATTAAGAAGAATTCACTTATTCTTAATAGAATAAATAAAATAATCGCTACAATGCCTACGATTACAAAACCAGTTAGGTTTGGATTTAAAATTACTTCATTAATAGTATAGTTGTGATCGTCAATTTTTGTAAAATCAATTATTTTAACTAACCATATTATAAAGGTAGGAATCGCAATTAATAAAAAGACTACTGAGTATAATAAAACACTCAATTGAAAATTTAGAACTTGTTTGCCATGATGGTCTATATATATTGAATCTTCTTTTTTTGAAGACCATATTAATAATGGGAATATAAAACCTCCAAAAGGTATCATATACTGGCATAATGTGCTTAAATGTGTTACTGTTGCTGTGCTTTTGTCGTTTGATGTTTCCATAACTTTAGTATAACTGTTATTATCTTATACAAATATATGTCTTTAAAAAGGTATTGTGTAACGCATAGTACTATAATTTAACATAAATTTAACAAATCAAGAAATAGTAGTTACGCATATTATTTTTTAATATATTTACAAAAATTCTTAATCATGAAATTTACTCCATCAAAATTAAATGCATTTGTATTCTTTAAACTTCCTTCTGCTTATTGGAGTGGAGTTAGAGTAAAATCAATTACTGAGGATAAATGCGAAGCTACCGTTAAGCATAGATGGTTTAATCAAAATCCATTTAACTCTATGTATTTTGCTGTACAAGCAATGGCTGCCGAATTTACTACAGGTGCATTGGTTATGCTTCAGGTAAAGAAAAGCGGTAAAAGTATTTCTATGCTCGTTGCTAATAATAAATCTAGCTTTACTAAAAAAGCTACTGGTAGAATTACTTTTACTTGTAATCAAGGGGGTTTAATTAAAGAAACAATCCAAAAAGCTATAGACACGATGCAAGGACAAACGGTTTGGCTAACTTCAATAGGTGTTAATGAAGAAGGTGTTCAAGTTTCAGAAATGCAGTTTGAATGGACTATTAAACTTCGTAAATAACTTTGTTTTTCAACAAGTGTTAAGATAAGTTAATTACCTTTTTTTTAGCTCCTTTCATTTGTAACTTTGATAAAAATCATTTTAATGAAAGTCTTAATTACAGGTGCAACTGGCTTAGTGGGTCATGAATTGATAAAAACACTATTACAAAATGGCATTGCAGTCAACTACCTAACAACTTCAAGAAAAAAAATTGCGAAAGAAACTAATTACAAAGGTTATTATTGGAATCCATTAATAGGTGAAATCAATGAAAACGCATTTGATGATGTTGATGTTATTATACACTTAGCAGGTGCAAATGTTGCAAGTAGATGGACAAATAATTATAAGCAAGAAATTTTAGATAGTAGAACTAAAACTACAAGATTACTTTACAAAACATTAAGTAAAATAAAACACCAAGTTGTACAAGTAATTTCAGCTTCTGCAATTGGAATATATCCAGATAGTCTAAATAAGGTTTATAAGGAAGATGATGATATTGTTGACGATTCATTTTTAGGTAAAGTTGTAAGTCATTGGGAAAGTGAAGTTTCAAAGTTAGAAAGCCTATCTATTCAAGTAGTTAAAATTAGAATTGGGATTGTGCTTTCTGAAAAAGGAGGAGCGCTTCATAAAATGGCACAACCTATTAAATGTGGAGTTGGAGCTTCGTTTGGTTCAGGTGAACAATTTCAATCTTGGATACATATTCAAGACCTAGTAAGTATTTTTCATTTTGCAATTACACACAAGTTAAATGGTGTTTATAATGCCGTTTCTCCTTATCCAGTAACAAATAAAGAATTAACAAAAGCTATTGCAAAACAATTAGAAAAACCTCTATTTCTACCAAATATTCCAAAATTTGTAATGAAATTAATTTTGGGTGAAATGCATGAAATTTTATTTACAAGCCAAAACGCAAGCGCCAGAAAACTTTTAGATAAGGGTTATCAGTTTAAATTTGCCTCTTTAGATAAAGCACTTCAAGATTTATTAAAATAAAAAAAAACACTCAACATTGAGTGTTTTTTTTGTAAAATTAGTTTTAATTACTAATTATTTTTTTGCTCTTATATTAATTTGAAGCACAATGTCATCATTGATAAATTTGTCGCCTAAATCACTAAAAATAGATTTTGAACCATAGTTTACTCCCCATAGCGTTCTGTCTATTTTAAATTCTGGGGAAGTCATAGTTACATAACCATCCGCTTCAGAAAGAGAAACAGGAAATTTTATTTTATTTGTTTTGTCTTTAATAGTTAAATCACCTTCCAGCATATCAGAGCCATTTTCATTCATAAAAGCAGTAACTACAAACATTGCTTCAGGAAATTTTGCAACATTAAAAAAATGATCCACCACATCTGGCTTCATACCTTTTAAATGTCCTTCTAAATCAGATTTATCTTCACCTTCTAAATCTCCAACAGAGATAGTGTTCATGTCAATAGTGAATTTACCATCATTTATTTTTCCGTTTTCAACTGTAAACTGACCGTTTTTAATTTTAATTGTACCGCTATGTTTTCCGGTTTGTTTGGATCCAATCCACGAAAGAGTTGATGTAGAATCTACAATAAATGCTCCATTTATACCAATTTCAACAGTAGTTGGTGCAATTTTTTCTTCTTTTTTACAGCTAATAAACAGTAAAAGACTAAACCCTAATAATGCAATTTTTTTCATAAGTTTAAAGTTAAAGTTTAAAAAAATATTTTAATTAAAAGACAAACTATTTATAGTTTCGAATAAATATACATTTTTATTTTCATAATAAAAAAACTTGTCTGACAATTTGACATTTGTAAAGATTTGGCAATACATTTGCTATTCTTAATAAAATAGAAAATGTTTAAGAAAATATTTAAAAATATGAGTCAAGAAAATACTGAAAGCATAGAAAAAGAAGTTGTTCAAGAAGAGAATGTTTCAGAAACTCAAGAAGTACAACAGCCTGAATTAACTGTTGAAGAACAACTTACATTAGATTTAGTAGCTGAAAAAGACAAACACTTAAGACTTTTTGCTGAATTTGAGAATTATAAAAAGAGAACTTCTAAAGAAAGAATGGAATTGTTTAAAACAGCAAACCAAGATGTTGTACAATCTATTTTGCCAATTTTAGACGATTTTGACAGAGCAATGGTACAATTAGCAACTTCGGAAGATGAAGCTTTAGTGAAAGGTGTACAGTTAATCCATGAAAAATTAAAATCTACACTAGTTTCTAAAGGTTTAGAAGAAGTTTCCGTAAGAACTGGAGATACTTTTAACGCTGATTTTGCAGAAGCAATTACACAAATTCCTGCTCCTAATGCTAAAATGAAAGGGAAAATTGTAGATGTTCTTGAAAAAGGATACAAATTAGGAGATAAAATTATTCGTTTTCCAAAAGTTGTTATTGGTCAATAATTATAATTATTAGATTGATTTTTTGGGAAGAATTTAATTAGAAAGATGAAAAAAGATTTTTACGAAATATTAGGTATTAGCAAAAGTGCTTCTGCTGCAGAAATAAAAAAAGCTTACAGAAAAAAAGCAATTGAGTTTCATCCAGATAAAAACCCTGGTGATGCTGCTGCTGAAGAAAACTTTAAAAAAGCTGCTGAAGCTTACGAAGTTTTAAGCGACGATAATAAAAAAGCAAAGTATGATCAATATGGTCATGCTGCTTTTGACGGAGCAAGTGGCGGTGGCGGATATGGTCGCGGTGGTGGTCATATGAATATGGACGACATTTTTAGTCAGTTTGGTGATATTTTCGGAAGCCAATTTGGAAACGGAGGTTTCGGTGGCGGACAAAGAAGAGTAAAAGGTAGCAGTTTGCGTATTAAAGTAAGACTTACTTTAGAGGAAATTGTAAATGGTGTTGAGAAGAAAGTAAAAGTAAAAAGAAAAGTTCAAGCAAAAGGTGTTACTTATAGAACTTGTCCTACATGTAATGGTAGCGGACAGGTTATGAAAATTGCGAACACTATTTTAGGAAGAATGCAAACTGCTGCAACATGTACTTCATGTGGTGGAGCAGGTCAAATGATGGATCAAAAACCAGCTGGTGCTGATGCGCAAGGAATGGTTTTAGAAGAAGATACAGTTTCAATCAAAATTCCTGCTGGAGTAGTAGATGGTATGCAATTAAAAGTTTCTGGAAAAGGAAATGAAGCGCCAGGAAGTAATAGTGTTTCAGGTGATTTAATTGTAGTGATTGAGGAACTAGAGCATGAATTCTTAAAGCGTGAAGGAGAAAATTTACATTACGATTTGTATGTAAGTTTCCCGGAAGCAGCTTTAGGAGTTTCTAAAGAAATTGAGGCCGTTTCTGGTAAAGTGAGAATTAAATTAGAAGAAGGTATTCAGTCAGGTAAAATTTTACGTTTAAAAGGAAAAGGAGTGCCAAGTATTAACAGTTATGGAACTGGAGATTTACTAGTTCATGTAAATGTTTGGACACCAAAAACATTAAATAAAGAACAAGCACAATTTTTTGAAAAAATGTTGAATGATGAAAATTTTACTCCAAATCCAGAAAAGACTGATAAGTCCTTTTTTGAGAAAGTAAAAGATATGTTTTCATAATTGAAGAAAAATATATACATTTGAGTTCCACTTTTTTACATTAAAAAGTGGTTCTTTTTCATAGCAATTTTCCCATCCTATGTCAAAATAGGGTGGGTTTTTTTGTAACATTTCTTAATTTGTTCTACTAACTAATAATACAAAAAAATTAAGTAGTAATATGAGTAATATTCTAGAAGTACAAGAGGTTTCTAAACAATTTGGTGATTATACAGCTTTAAACAACGTTTCTTTAAATGTTCCTAATGGTAGTATTTATGGTCTTTTAGGACCTAATGGTGCTGGTAAAACAACTTTAATTAGAATTATTAATCAAATAACAATGCCAGATTCTGGAGTTGTCTTGTTTGATGGTAAGCAATTAAAATTAGAAGATGTTCAATATATTGGTTATTTACCAGAAGAACGTGGTTTATACAAAACCATGAAAGTTGGTGAGCAATGTTTGTATTTAGCTCAATTAAAAGGCTTATCGCTTCAAGAGGCAAAAAAACAATTGAAGTATTGGTTTGAAAAATTTGAAATTGAAGGTTGGTGGAATAAAAAAATACAGGAGCTTTCAAAAGGAATGGCGCAAAAAGTGCAGTTTATAGTTACAGTTTTGCACAAACCAAAATTACTAATTTTAGACGAGCCTTTTTCCGGTTTTGATCCTGTAAATGCAAACTTAATTAAAGATGAAATTATAGAATTAAACAAACAAGGAACTTCAGTTATTTTTTCAACACACCGTATGGAGAGTGTAGAAGAAATGTGTAACCATATTGCATTGATTCATAAATCAAATAAATTAATTGAAGGAAAATTAACAGATGTTAAAAAACAGTTTAGAACTAATACTTTCCAGATTGGAATTTTAACACAAAACATTGAAGGTTTAATGGTGCAACTTACTCAAAAATTCACAGTTGGACCTACCAATTTTAAATCCTTAAATGATGATATTAAATTAGAAGTAGAATTGAGAAATTCAAATTCAAATGAATTACTTTCCATTCTTTCAAATTTTGGACAAGTAACACATTTTGTAGAAAAAATACCAAGTGTAAACGATATATTTATTCAAACAGTTAGTCAATAATTATGAGCATATTATCCTTAATTATAAAAAGAGAGTTTATTGCAAAGGTCCGCAATAAGTCATTTATTGTAATGACATTTTTAAGTCCACTTTTATTTGTAGGTATTGCGGTTTTAGTTGGATTTTTATCTACAATGAATAAAGATTCAGTATCAGAAATTGCAATTCACGATACTTCCGGTTATTTAATAGATAATTTTAAGAATACTAAAAACACCCATTATATTAATTTATCTGCAATGCCTTTTCAAATGGCAAAAGATACAGCTTCTAATAATTATGAGGGTTTAATTTATATTCCAAAGGTAGATTCGCTACAATTGTTAAAAGAAAAAGTAGAGTATATTTCAGAAAAAAGCCCAAGTTTAGAATTTATTTCAAAAGTTGAAAATGTAGTAGATTCTGTTTTAACTTCTAATAATTTAAAAGTATTAGGTTTTGATGCTAATAAAATTGAAGAAGCAAAAGCTAATTCTACATTAAAACTATCTAAGTTCTCTGGCGAAGAAAGTTTAAAAGGGCTAAACGAAATTAAAGTTATTATTGGTGGCTTAATGGGTTACCTAATAATGATGTTTATTATTGTTTATGGAAACTTTGTAATGCGAAGTGTAATTGAAGAAAAAACCAATAGAATAATTGAAATAATCATTTCATCTGTTAAGCCATTTCAATTAATGATGGGTAAAATTATTGGAAATTCATTAGCAGGAATCCTTCAATTTTCTATATGGTTAATAGTTGGTTTATTATTAATGTTTATTGCTCAATTTGTTTTTGGGCTTCAAATGGGGGCAACATCATCTGTTTCTCCTGAAATGATTGATGCTGCACAGCAATCTGCAGGTTTGGCAAAACTTCAAAACTATATTAATGAAATATTGAACTTACCATTAGGGTTAATGTTTGCTTGTTTTATTCTTTATTTTATAGGTGGTTACTTTTTATATAGTTCGCTTTATGCTGCAATTGGCGCTGCTGTAGACTCTGAAACCGATTCGCAACAGTTTTTGTTACCTATCATTTTGCCTCTAATTTTAGGTGTTTATATCGGCTTTTTTACAGTAATTAATGACCCACATGGTACGGTTGCAACGATATTTTCAATAATACCATTGACATCACCAATTGTTATGTTAATGAGAATACCATTTGATGTGCCAATATGGCAATTAGTGCTTTCTCTCGTTTTATTGTTTGGAACGTTTATCTTTGTAGTATGGTTTGCTTCAAAAATTTACCGTGTAGGTATTTTAATGTACGGTAAAAAACCAACTTGGAAAGAATTATACAAATGGTTAAAGTATTAGAATATGATTAAAGCTTTTAGGGATATATTAAGTTATAAGTTAATTGATACAGATACTATTGATATTAGAGTAGGTACTCTTGTTTCTCTTATTTTAGTATTAATGATAACTAGTCTTGTTTTAAGGTTTGTTAGAGTTGTTGCGACTAGAAAATTACCTTTAGAAGATAAGTATAAGTTTATTAGCTTCTTTCAATTTATAAGATATATTATTTTTGCTTTTGCATTTATAGTAACCCTTCAAATGAATGGTGTTAATATGAGCTTCTTACTAACTGCTTCAGCTGCTTTATTAGTAGGTTTAGGTTTTGCATTGCAACAGTTGTTTCAAGATGTTATTTCAGGAATGTTAATGATTATTGATCAATCTTTACATGTTGGCGATATTGTTGAGGTAGACGGAAGAGTTGGAAAAGTATTAGAAATTAAACTTAGAACAACAAGAGTTGTTACTCGTAATAATAGAGTTATGGTTATTCCTAATCATAAATTTATGTTAGATACTTTATTTAATTGGACACAAAATAGTTTTACAAATAGAGAACAAGTAAACGTTGGAGTTGCTTATGGAAGCGACGTTCAATTGGTAAAAAAGATATTGTTACAATGTGCAGAAGACGCAGAAGATGTAGTAAAAGAGCCAAAACCGGTGGTTTTATTTGAAGATTTCGGAGATTCTTCTTTGAATTTTTCCTTATACTTTTATGTAGATAATGGAATGAATAGCCCTGGAATTCAAAGTGATTTGCGTTTTAGAATTGACGCAGCATTTAGAGATAATAAGGTTTCTATACCATTTCCACAAAGAGATATTCATGTAATTACAAAGTAATAGTTTTTGTATTTAATAATAAAAAAATAAGAATGCCAAAAATATTAGTTATTGAAGACGAAGCGGCAATTAGAAGAGTTTTAACTAAAATTCTTTCTGAGGAAAGCGATACATATCAAGTTGAAGAGGCAGAAGATGGTCTGCAAGGTATAGAGAAAATCAAAAATGATGATTATGATTTAGTGCTTTGCGATATCAAAATGCCAAAAATGGACGGTGTTGAGGTGTTAGAAGCAGTTAAGAAAATAAAACCAGAAATACCTATGGTTATGATTTCTGGTCATGGAGATTTAGATACAGCTGTAAACACAATGCGTTTAGGAGCTTTTGATTATATTTCAAAGCCGCCAGATTTAAACAGACTTTTAAACACAGTAAGAAACGCACTAGACAAAAAACAATTAGTAGTTGAAAATAAAATTCTTAAAAAGAAGGTTAGTAAAAACTACCAAATGATAGGTGATAGCGATGCCATTAATCATATTAAAATAATGATTGATAAAGTAGCTCCTACAGATGCAAGAGTTCTAATTACAGGGCCAAACGGTACAGGAAAAGAATTAGTTGCACATCAATTGCATGAGAAAAGTGAGCGTAGTACAAACCCTTTAATTGAAGTAAATTGTGCAGCAATTCCAAGTGAACTAATTGAAAGTGAGCTATTTGGACATGTTAAAGGTGCTTTTACTTCGGCAATAAAAGATAGAGCAGGAAAGTTCGAAGCTGCTCATAAAGGTACGATTTTTTTAGATGAAATTGGCGATATGAGTTTGCCTGCGCAAGCAAAAGTATTACGTGCTTTACAAGAAAGTTTAATTCAACGAGTTGGAGCGGATAAAGATATAAAAGTAGATGTTCGTGTAGTTGCCGCAACAAATAAAGATTTGAAATTAGAAATTGCAGAAGGAAGATTTAGAGAAGATCTATATCATCGTTTAGCAGTTATTTTAATAAAAGTCCCTTCTTTAAACGATAGAAGAGAAGATATTCCTTTATTAATTGAACATTTCTCGACTAAAATAACACAAGAACAAGGTATAGTTCAAAAAGAATTTTCAAAAAAAGCAATTCAATTATTACAAGAGTACGATTGGACCGGAAATATTCGCGAACTTCGCAACGTCATAGAAAGGTTAATAATTCTTGGTGGGAGTGAAATATCAGAGCAAGATGTTAAATTATTTGCAAGTAAATAATACAATGGTTTAAAGATTGAATAATTTAAAGATTAAAAGAATTCGTTACGAGTTGCTCAATCATTAAATTTTTTTAATTTTTTAATCATTTAATTTTAACAAATGAAATTAAAAAAAATAAACGAAGACTTAAAAGAAGGACTGCTTCTTAATAAATTAACCGTAGCAAATGAATTGCAACGCGACAGCTTTTCTACTATAAAAAGTGGAGCGGATGCGGTTATTCAATCTGGAAAAGGTTGGGGTAAAACAACTACAATTGTAATGAATGTTTTGCAGCGACTAAAAGATCCATTTGAAGAATCTCCGCGTGCATTAGTTTTAGTACAAGACAAAGAGAAGGTTTTGCAAATGGTACAGTTGTTTGATCAAATTGGAAAATATAACGACTTACGTACTTATGGAGTGCATGAAAAAAGCGATATAGATGAAGATAAAAACCAAATTTCTACTGGTATAGATGTTTTGGTAGGAACGCCATTTAGAATAAATGAAATGTTTGCAACTGCAGGATTTAATGTAAACAAACTTTTAATGGTTGTGGTAGATGATGCAGATATTTTATTTAAAAATAGATTAGATATTCCTATTCATAGATTGTCAGACAGTATTGCAAAAGCACAACGTCTTTTCTTCTGTAATCAAATTACAGAAAAAGTAGAAAACTTAGCGGATAAAATAATGATAGAACCTCTTTTTCTAGAAATAGAATTAGATGCTGTAGATGAAGAAGAATAAATTTAAGTAGAAAAATATATAATCGAATAAATACGTAAAAATGGCAGTAGTAAAAATATTTTCAGGAAGTGAGATTTTAGCTTTAGGATTACAACAAAAGCTAGAAGAAATTGACATTTTTCCAGTAATTAAAAACAATATGCAGGCCGCAAGATTGTCGGGTTTTGGAAATACAGGTTTAGCGGTTGAGTTATTCATCGAAGAGCGTGAATTAGTAAAAGCAGAGCAAGTAATTGAAGATTTTAAAATGGGTCTATAGTTTTTTAACTTAAAATATTGATTTTTTTTATAGAAATAAATTAGTATCACTTTCTTTGTTATAGTAATTGGGCTTTATTGTTATATGCGTGTTCTTAAAAAGGAGATATTTAACTCTAGCAATGAACTTTATAATAATAAATTTCAGGCTTTAATAAAGAAATCCCTATAATAGCTCAAACTTCCTATTCTTTTGAAGAAGAATTGACTAAAATAAAAAATTTAGGCTTCAATGGATTTATATCAAAGCCCATTGATAAAAATAATTTGTACGAACTTATAAAAATCTATTTAAAAAAATAAGTAATTAATTCAATACAAGTTTTCATTATCCTTTCTTTTCCTTATTTTTACGCCACTTAAAAGTAAAAATATGAGTAATCATTATAAACTAAACGTAAACAATACTTTTCAATTTGATGTTGAAGATGATGTTGTTTCTCAATTAGACGCAGTAAGTGTTGAAAAAAATAAATTTCACATTTTAAAAAACAACACACCATATCAAGCTGAAATCGTTGCAACTAATTTTATTAATAAAACCTATACTGTTAAAGTAAATAATTCAACCTATACCGTTGCAATTGCAAATGCTTTAGATCTATTAATAAAAGAAATGGGATTTGAAGTTGGTGCATCTAAGCAAGTAAATACAATTAAAGCACCAATGCCCGGATTAATCTTAGAAATTTCTGTTGAAGTTGGTCAGGAAGTTAAAGAAAATGATCCTTTATTAATCCTAGAAGCTATGAAAATGGAGAATAGTATTTTATCACCTCGTGATGGTGTGATAAAATCAGTTACCATGATAAAAGGAGCCACGGTAGAAAAAGGAGCTTTATTAATTGAATTCGAATAAGATGAAAAAAATATTAGTTGCAAATCGTGGTGAAATTGCCATAAGAGTAATGCAAACAGCAAAGAAAATGGGAATTAAAACCGTTGCTGTTTATTCGGTTGCCGATAGAAATGCACCTCACGTAAAATTTGCGGATGAAGCAGTTTGTATTGGAGAAGCGCCATCAAGTCAATCGTATTTAAGAGGCGATAAAATAATAGAAGTTTGTAAACAACTTGGCGTAGACGTAATTCATCCTGGATACGGTTTTTTAAGTGAAAATGCTGATTTTGCTGATTTAGTAGAAAAAAATAACATCACATTCATTGGGCCAAAGTCTAAAGCAATGCACATGATGGGAAATAAATTAGCGGCTAAAGATGCTGTTAAAGATTATGATATTCCTATGGTTCCTGGTGTTGATGAAGCAATTACCGATGTGCCAAAAGCAAAGAAAATTGCTGTTGAAATTGGTTTTCCAATTTTAATTAAAGCAGCTGCTGGTGGTGGTGGAAAGGGAATGCGAGTGGTGAATAACGAAGCAGAATTTGAATCACAAATGGACAGAGCAATTTCAGAAGCTATAAATGCTTTTGGAGACGGTTCAGTTTTTATCGAAAAATATGTCGGTTCGCCTCGTCATATTGAAATACAAGTAATGGCCGATGGTCACGGAAATATCATTTATCTTTTCGAAAGAGAATGTTCGGTACAACGTCGTCATCAAAAAGTAGTGGAGGAAGCTCCATCTTCCGTTTTAACACCTGAAATTCGTAAAGCAATGGGTGAAGCTGCAGTTAAAGTAGCAAAAGCTTGTGATTATTTAGGAGCCGGAACAGTTGAATTCTTATTAGACGAAAATAAAAATTTCTATTTCTTAGAAATGAATACGCGTTTGCAAGTAGAACATCCAGTTACCGAATTAATTACAGGAATGGATTTAGTAGAAATGCAAATTCGTGTAGCTAGAGGAGAAGCTCTTACTGTGAAACAAGAAGATTTACAAATTACAGGTCATGCAATGGAATTACGTGTGTATGCGGAAGATCCATTGAACGACTTTTTACCAAGTGTTGGAAATTTAGAAGTATATCAATTGCCTGTTGGAGATGGAATTCGTGTAGATAACGGTTTCGAACAAGGAATGGATGTGCCAATTTATTACGATCCAATGTTAGCAAAATTGATTACGTACGGAAAAACGCGTGAAGAATCAATTGAGTTAATGATAAAGGCAATTGCTAATTATAAAGTAGAAGGAATAAGTACTACGTTGCCTTTTGGAACTTTTGTAATGGAACATGAAGCGTTCCGTTCTGGAGATTTTGATACGCATTTTGTAAAGAAATATTACGATGCAGAAGTACTGAAAGCACAAGCGGAGAAAGAAGCTGAAATCGCTGCTTTAGTAGCGTTGAAAAAATATTTAGATGACCAAAAAGTGTTGCGTTTACCAATTAATTAGTAACTAGTAATTAGTGAAAAGTGATTAGTAAAATTAATTCTATTAAAAGCGAAAGCGTCTAAACATAACAATTGGAAACTATGTTTCTATGTGTTTAAAAAAGATAAAACATGCAAGACAAAATAAAAACATTAGAAGATAAATTAGCCCAAGCCTATTTAGGTGGCGGTGAAAAAAGAATAGCAAAGCAACACGAAAAGAAAAAATTAACGGCTCGTGAGCGTGTTAATTATTTAATGGACGAAGGTTCATTTGAAGAAATTGGTGCTTTGGTAACCCATAGAACTACCGATTTTGGAATGCAAAACGAAATCTATTATGGTGATGGTGTAATTACTGGTTACGGAACTATTAATGGACGTCCAGTGTATGTTTTTGCACAAGATTTCACCGTTTTTGGTGGAGCACTTTCAGAAACACACGCAGAGAAAATATGTAAAGTAATGGACATGGCTTTAAAAGCTAATGTTCCTATGATTGGCTTAAACGATTCTGGTGGAGCGCGTATTCAGGAAGGTGTTCGTTCACTAGGTGGTTATGCCGATATTTTCTATAAAAACGTACAAGCTTCTGGTGTAATTCCTCAAATTTCTGCTATTATGGGACCATGTGCTGGTGGAGCAGTTTATTCTCCGGCTATGACCGATTTTACCATGATGGTGGAAGGAAGTAGTTATATGTTTGTTACCGGACCAAGTGTTGTAAAAACAGTAACGAATGAAGAAGTAACTGCCGAAGAATTAGGTGGAGCAAGTACGCATTCTACAAAATCAGGTGTAGCGCATATTACGTCTACAAACGATATTGAATGTTTAGAAGATTTAAAACGATTATTGAGCTATTTGCCGCAAAGTAATAAAGAATTGCCAACAAAATTACCTTACGAATTAAACGATGAGGTTCGTGAGCAATTAGCGAATATTATTCCAGATAATGCGAACAAGCCTTACGACATGCACGATGTGATTAAAGGTGTAATTGATGAAGATTCGTTTTACGAAATTCATAAAAATTATGCGGAAAACATTATTGTAGGTTTTGCACGTATTGGTGGAAGAAGTGTTGGAGTAGTAGCAAACCAACCGATGTTTTTAGCAGGTTGTTTAGATGTAAATTCGTCTATTAAAGCAGCTCGTTTTACCCGTTTTTGTGATGCATTCAATATTCCATTATTAGTATTGGTTGATGTACCAGGATTTTTACCAGGAACAGACCAAGAATGGAACGGAATTATCGTACACGGAGCAAAATTATTATATGCATTAAGTGAAGCTACAGTACCAAAAGTAACAGTAATTACGCGTAAGGCTTATGGTGGAGCGTATGACGTAATGAACTCGAAACACATTGGTGCCGACTTTAACTTTGCTTGGCCAAGTGCCGAAATTGCAGTTATGGGAGCAAAAGGAGCTTCGGAAATTATCTTTAAGAAAGAAATTAGCGAAGCAAAAGATCCTGCAGCAAAACTTTTAGAAAAAGAAGCAGAATATGCAGAGAAATTTGCAAATCCATACAGTGCAGCGCAACGTGGTTTTATAGATGAAGTTATTTTACCACAAGATACACGAAGAAAATTACTAAAAGCGTTTAGTGTTTTAGAACATAAAACAGTAGATACGCCAAAACGTAAACACGGAAATATTCCTTTATAAAACAAAAACCACCGCAAGGTGGTTTTTTTATACATTTTTGTTTTCATACAATTTTGTCATTCCGACGATAGGAGGAATCTCAAAAGAGAAGTAAATAAGAGTATTCAAAAATAGTATGTTTTTTTAATGGGATTTCTCCTTACGTCGAAATGACAAACGAACGACACTTACTTACGGTTTTCTGTAATCTGTATATAAAAACGTTTAAAAGCAAAATCTTAAAATTCATATAAAATTAGAATCATTACTTTTAGTTTTTCTATCTTCGCACCTCTTTAGCTTCATAAGTTTAAGCGCTTTTAAAATTTGAAAATGAAATTATTTAAAATAGTTCTTCTTTTGTTTTTACTAAATGGCTTTTTTGCATTTGGACAACAAATCATTAAACATAAAGTGGTAAAAGGCGAAACTCTTTATGGTATTGCAAAAAAATATGATTTAAAAATTAGCGAAATTTATTCTTCTAATCCAGAGATAAAAGATAAACCACTGCCGCTTAATTATGTTTTGAAACTTCCAAATAGGAAATATAAAGCAGATGAAATAATTATTTCTAAAGCTAAAACGCATACTATTGAAAAAGGAGATACGTTCTATAATATTTCTAAAAAATACAACACTACTGTTCAAAAATTGAATGAATACAATCCAAATATTAGTTCAAATGATTTAAAAATTGGATATGTATTACAATTAGAACCTTTAGAGCAAATAGAAATTGTAGAAGTTGTTACGGTAAAAGAAGTAGTTCAAGAGCCAGAAGAAGTTGCGACAGAAGAAGATCAGGAAGAGTTTTCGAATGATTTAATTCATGTAGTAAAGAAAAAAGAAACTTTATATGGTATTGCTAGAAAAAATAAAATTTCAGTAGATAATTTAAAAGAGTTAAATCCAGAAATTATAGGTGATTTACCTATTGGTTACCATTTAATAATTAAAAAAGGAGAACAAGAAGATGAAGTAGTGGAAGCTGTAAATGAAGATGAACTTGCAGAGGTTGCACCTTCGTCATCATCTGTTTTAGAAAAAGCAAATTTTTTAATTGAGAAAGCTTCTGATTTTATGGGAGTTCGTTACCGATATGGAGGAACTACTAAAAGTGGAATAGATTGTTCGGGTTTAATGTGCGAGACATTCAAAGAAATAGACTTAATATTACCACGTACTTCAGGAAGTCAGGCTGCTTTTGGAACAAAAATAAAGCGAAAACAAGCGCAAAAAGGCGATTTAATTTTCTTTGCAACCAATAGAAAGAAAACAATAAGCCATGTAGGAATGATTACGGAAGTTTTAGATGACGAAATTAAATTTATTCATTCATCAACTTCGTCTGGTGTAATAATTTCATCTAGTAATGAAGATTATTACTCAAGAAGATTTGTGCAAATCAATCGTGTTTTGAATTAATTAGGCCAAATTCTAAAGCAATATAATAAGTTGCAAAAAAATCTAAATCTTTTGAATAAAAATTCAATTTTCCACCACCTGAATTTGTTTTGTTATCTGGGTCAACTAAGTATTTGTGACCTAAATTTTCAATAGAATATAGAACTATTTGCGATGTATCATGGACTAAATAATCAATCTTAGTAATTTGGTTATTACTTAAATAATAATTTTTTTTACTCGTATTAGAACTGTCAATCTGAAATGCTGTACACCATTGTTTAATTAATAATTCAGAATTTGAATAGTCTACAATATTGTCTTTTTTACCATGAAAAATAATGAGCTTAGGTGCTTTAAAATTATTTTTATTAGTAATTTCTTCAAACTTAGCTAATGTTTCTTCTGCATTTAATTTTCCATTCATTAACCTAAACGCACTCATTTCATTTTTTGCAATTCCATAAGGTCCACCAGCATAAGAGCAAATGCCTGAAAAAATATTTGGATGTGTATACGCAATTGCAGTACTCATAGCAGCACCTGCAGAAACTCCTGTTATGTATATTTTGGAATCATTAGTAGCGTTGCTTTTCTGCGTATAGGTCAGCATTTCCATAACGGATTGATTTTCGCCGTTATTTAATTGAAAATCTTTTTCTTGAAACCAGTTGAAGCATTTAGTAATGTTGTTTGATGTTTTTTGTTGCGGAAAAATTAAGATGAAGTTTTCTTCAGTAGCTAATTTTGTCCAATCTGTAATTTTGTTAAAATTTTCTGCGGATTGTCCACATCCATGAAGTGCAATTACAACAGGTTTTTTAATAGAATTGTCTGGGTTTGGATTAAAATAAAACATTCTTAAATTCCCGGGATTACTTCCGAAATTTTTAATTTCTTGTAACTCTTGGCAATATCCATTTATAGATATAAGAAAGATAATTATTTTAAGTGATAACTTCATATTATTTAATTGGTACCCAAACTTCTTCTTCCGTCTCTGGATTTTCATGCCCCAAATACTTGTCTCCCATTACAGCAAAATGAGGTCTTTCGTCTAATTTGTAATTGCTTTTCGGAATCCATTCTCCATAAATGAATTGTGAAGTTTTGTAAAAATCAGCACTTGTTCCTTTATGAACAAAAACTGCGTATTCTCCGGCGGGAATTTCAAATTCTTCAAAGCCTTCTGGTACAAAATCATAATTTTTAACTTCAATTAATGCGTATTTTGTAAACTCTGTCGTTGGAGTAAAATCGTCATAAGATTCACCGTTATATACTTGTAATGAAAACAAATCGGCACTAACGGCATTTTTTACTTCTTTTAAACGTGGCATTAATTGTTGCCAAATTTTTACAGTTAGGTCATTTGCCATGGTTATTTTGATAGAAAAACCAATTGTTTTTTTAGCAGATAGGCTTACAGTTTTTTCAAACATATTGTTTATTCAATTTTTGCAGAAAGTTCAAACCAACGTTCTTCCTTTTCTTCTATTTTTTTAATGATGTTTTGTAGTTCATTCGCTTTCTTTTCAATGGCATCATCAATCACTTTTCCTTCAGAAAATAATTCCTCTATTTTTATTTTATCTAATTCTAAATCTTTGATTTCTCTTTCTATTTTTTGATATTCTTTTTGCTCGTTAAAAGTTAAGCCTGTAGTTATATTTTGTTGTTTCCAATCTTTTTTTTCTGACTTATTATCTTCTTTTTGTTGTATATCTGCGGAGTCTTCATAAGCTCTAAAATCAGAGTAATTTCCTGGAAAATCTTCTACTTCACCTTCGCCACGGAAAACAAATAAGTGATCTACAATTTTATCCATGAAATATCTATCGTGAGAAACTACTAATAAGTTTCCTGGGAAATCTAATAAGAAACTTTCCAATACATTTAAAGTAACAATGTCTAAATCGTTTGTAGGTTCATCTAGAATTAAGAAATTAGGGTTCTGAATTAAAACCGTACATAAATACAAACGTTTCAATTCGCCACCACTTAATTTATCTACAAAATCATATTGCTTTTTTGGGTCAAATAAAAATCGCTCTAATAACTGTGAAGCCGAAATAATTTTACCTTTTGTTAAAGGAATATATTCTCCGTATTCTTTAATAATATCAATAACCTTTTGACCTGGTTTAGGGTTAATTCCACTTTGTGTGTAATAACCAATTTTAATTGTGTCACCAACTATAACCTTTCCAGAATCTGGTGGCATAGTTTGGGTCATTATATTTAAGAAAGTTGATTTTCCGGTTCCATTTTTACCAATTATTCCTATACGTTCTCCACGTTGAAAAGCATAAGTAAAATCGTCTAAAATTACTCTGTCTTTGAAACTTTTGTTCAGCTTAACCAATTCAATGATTTTACTTCCCATTCGTTCCATGTTGATTTCAAGCTCAACTACATTTTCTTTTCTACGACTTTCGGCTTTCTCTTTAATTACATAGAAATCATCTTGACGCGATTTTGATTTTGTTGTTCTTGCTTTTGGTTGGCGACGCATCCATGCCAATTCTTTTACGAAAAGGTTTTGTGCTTTGTCAACACTTGCATTCTCAGAAGCAATTCGTTCTTCTTTTTTCTCTAAATAGTACGAATAGTTTCCTTTATATTGGTATAATTTTCCGTTATCTAATTCTATAATTTCATTACAAACACGCTCTAAGAAAAATCTATCATGCGTAACCATGAATAAAGTAATGCTTTCTTTAGCGAAATATTCCTCTAACCATTCAATCATTTCTAAATCTAAGTGATTGGTTGGCTCATCTAAAATTAATAAATCTGGTCTACTAATTAAGATAATAGCTAAAGCTAAACGTTTCTTTTGTCCTCCAGAAAGACCTTTTACTTTAACTTTTAAATCGTCTAATTTAAGTTTAGAAAGAATTTGTTTGTATTGCGTTTCAAAATCCCAAGCTTCATATCTATCCATATCGTCAAAAGCAAGTTGATACACTTCTTCATCTTCAGGGTTTTCTAATGCTTTTTCATAACGTTGTATCGCTTTTAAAACCTCATTATCTGAAGCAAAAATACTTTCTTCAACTGTTAATTCGTCTTGCAAATTATTTGTTTGTGATAAAAAAGCCATTTTAATTTCCTTACGAATAATAACCTGACCAGTATCTGGCTCGTCAAAACCATTCAACATGTTCATGATAGTTGTTTTTCCAGAACCATTTTTGGCAATAAAAGCTATTTTTTGGTCTTTATTAATTCCAAACGATATGTTTTCAAACAAAACACGTTCGCCATAAGCTTTTGATATATTTTCTACTGATAAGTAATTCACTGCGATTTATTTTTTGCAAAAGTAAGGTTTTTGAATGGAAACTTTGTCACTTTCAAACATTGCAACTTTATAACTTTAAATATATCTTTGAAAAATGCAATTATCTGTAATAATCCTCAACTATAATGTGCGCTATTTTTTAGAGCAATGTGTTTTTAGTGTCCAAAAAGCATTAGAAAACATTGATGGCGAGATAATTGTGGTCGACAATAATTCGTCAGATGATAGTTATGCGATGATGAAGCAACTTTTTCCGATTAATCGATAACAAAGAAAATTCAGGTTTCCCATATGAGAATGATAAAGAAATAATAAATTTTAAAAAAAAAACATGAAAACTATTTTGAAGGACTATTTTGATAATCAAAGAAATGGAATTAATGGAGCAAAATTGACTCTACTAATGGTATTATTCTTTTTTTTTATGTTTTTTCAAATTATTTTTCTGGAAGAAGTTCAATTTTTAAATAATATAGATGAGTTTGTAAATGTGTTTTTTTCTTTTCCTACATTTCCAATTTTTGGAGCATTTAATAGTTTTTTATTCGTTGTAATACTTCTTTGGTTTTTTGGGTACTCTTTTCCAAGATGTGAAATAATTAATAAGAATAATAAGACTTCTTCTCAGTTAATAATTTCAATTAGTCTAATTTTATTGTTTTTTACTTTTTTACTTTATGATTATAATAGAGAAGGTAACCTTAAATTTGGAAATGTTGTTTTATATTTTTTAGCTGCTGCATCAGAAGAAATAATAAATAGAGTTTTTATATTAGGAAATATGATTTTTATTTTGAAAAAAAATAAAATAAAAAACTATGTTTGGTTTTCAGTAATCCTTTCGTCTTTGTTTTTTTTAATTTGCCATATTCCTTATACATTAATGATAGGTAAGGTTAGTGTTTTAAATTACGTTTCTATTTTTAGTTTTGGAATTTTAACCTCATGGATTTATATTAAAACAAGTAATTTATATCTTGTAGTATTTTTACATTTTATAAGTAATTTATTATTGTTAGAACTTCATTTTGTAAATAGTCTTAACATATTGTTTTATATGTGTATACTAATATTTATGATTTTTTTATCTGTTAAAGGAAAAAACATTTTAAAAAGAATTTAATGCAACTATCTGTAATAATTCTCAACTATAATGTGCGCTATTTTTTAGAGCAATGTGTTTTTAGTGTTCAAAAAGCATTAGAAAACATGGATGCAGAAATTATTGTAATTGATAATAATTCGTCAGATGATAGTTGTGCAATGATGAAAGAGAAATTTCCAAATGTTCGATTAATCGAGAATAAAGAGAATTTAGGCTTCCCAAAAGGAAATAATATAGGAGTTGCCGAAGCAAAAGGCGAATATATATGTATTTTAAACCCAGACACAGTTGTTGCTGAAGATGTTTTTGAGAAAGTCATTGCGAGGCACGAAGCAATCTCATTTGAAGTTGGAATTATCGGTTGTAAATTAATTGATGGAACAGGAAATTTTCTTCCTGAAAGTAAACGTGGTGTTCCAACGCCTTGGGTTGCTTTTACAAAAATTTTCGGATTGTATAAATTATTTCCAAATTCCAGTTGGTTCAATAAATATTATGCCCAGCATTTGTCTGAAAATCAATCAGGTGAAGTAGATATTTTGGTTGGCGCTTTTATGGTTATGAAACGCGATTTGTATCTTGAAGTTGGCGGATTTGATGAAAAGTGCTTTATGTATTCGGATGATATTGACTTGTCTTACATGGTCAAAAAATCAGGTAAACAAAATTATTATTTTGCTGATACAACTGTAATTCATTATAAAGGAGAAAGCACAGTTCGTGATGGTTTATATATGAAACGTTTCCGCGAGGCGATGCAGTTTTTCTATAAAAAGCATTTCAGAAAGTCGGTATTTTTTGATGTAATAATGCAAGTTGGAGTGTTAGTTTTTACTTTTTTTAAAATGTTTCAAGGAAAATCTGTTCAGAAAACTATACCCAAAGCATATGTTTTAATTAGTGATAATGAAGATAGTAACTTAATTTGTAAGCAAGTTTCTAAAGTTTTAAAATCTAATATAGTAGAGTTTGTGAAAAATGATTTTAAAAAACAAACATGTTTTATTTTTGATGGGAACTCTATTTCAAATAAGAAAATAATAATTTTCATGCAAACAAATATGAAAAAAGAATTTTTCTATAAAATAATTCCAAGATCTTGTAATTATTTAATAGGAAGTAATAGTAGTAACGATAGAGGAGAAGTGATTTTAATGGATAATTTGGGTAAATAAATAAAATTGTTGAATTGATGGTAAAAGCTAAAAACTTTTATTAATTTTGCAATCCAAATTATACATCACAACGATACAGTAAGAATATGGCAAAATTTGAATTAAAACTTCCTAAAATGGGAGAGAGTGTTGCGGAAGCAACCATTACAAATTGGTTAAAAAATGTAGGTGAAACTATAGATATGGATGAAGCTGTTTTAGAAATAGCTACAGACAAAGTAGATAGTGAAGTGCCTTCTGAGGTTTCAGGAGTTTTAACTGAAATTCTTTTTAATGTAGATGATGTTGTTCAAGTAGGACAAACAATTGCAATTATAGAAACAGAAGGTGGTGCTGTAGCGGCAACTCCAACTGCTGAAGTTGCATCTGCTCCAGTAGCGGCTGTTGAAAAAACTATGGAAGTTGCAAAAGAAACTGTTTCTGCTGCGGATTTTTCAGATTCTGATAAATTCTTTTCTCCATTGGTTAAAAACATTGCTAAAGAAGAGGGTATTTCGTTAGCTGAATTAGAATCAATTGTTGGTTCAGGAAAAGACGGAAGAGTTAATAAAGAAGATATATTAAATTATATTAAAAATAGAGGGAATCAACCTGTTGCTGTTGCGCAGCCAGTTGCAACTCCACAAGCTGCTCCAGTTCAAGTTAAAGCTGCTCCAGTTTCTGTAAACGGAGGAGATGAAATTGTAGAAATGGACAGAATGCGTAAGCTAATTTCGGGTTACATGGTAGCTTCAGTTCAAACTTCTGCACACGTTCAGTCGTTTATTGAAGTAGATGTTACTAACATTGTAAAATGGAGAGAGAAAAACAAAGTTGCTTTCGAGAAAAGAGAAGGAGAGAAGTTAACTTTTACTCCTATCATGATGGAGGCGGTTGCTAAAGCACTAAAAGATTTTCCTGGAATGAATATTTCGGTTGATGGTGATTATATCATTAAACGTAAAAATATAAACTTAGGTATGGCTGCGGCTTTACCAAACGGAAATTTAATTGTTCCTGTTATTAAAAATGCAGACCAATTAAACTTGGTAGGAATGGCTAAAGCAGTTAACGATTTAGGTGGTCGTGCAAAAGCAGGTAAATTAAAACCAGACGATACACAAGGCGGAACTTATACAGTAACTAATGTTGGTACATTTGGTTCCGTTTTTGGAACACCAATTATCAACCAGCCACAAGTAGGTATTTTAGCTCTTGGAGCAATTAGAAAGGTTCCTGCAGTTATTGAAACTCCAGAAGGAGATTTCATAGGAATTCGTCAAAAAATGTTCTTATCGCACTCTTATGATCATAGAGTTGTAGATGGAGCTCTTGGTGGAAGTTTTGTGAAAAGAGTAGCAGACTACTTAGAAGCTTTTGATGTAAATAGAGACGTTTAAAAAAGTAAAATAAATATAAAACCCGACAAGTTTCTTTAACGTGTCGGGTTTTTTTATATTTGTAATTCAAATAAAAAATTAGAATGGAATTAAAATTAAATAGACCAATTTGCTTTTTCGATTTAGAAACTACTGGTATAGATGTGGTAAAAGATAGAATTGTTGAAATTGCAGTGGTTAAAATATATCCAAACGGAAATAAAGAAAGTAAGACTTGGTTAGTTAATCCTACAATTCCAATTCCGCCTCAAACAACTGCGATTCATGGAATTTCTGATGAAAAAGTAGCGAATGAACCTACTTTTAGTGAGCTTGCTCCTCATGTGTATAACATGATAAAAGATAGCGATTTAGCTGGTTTTAATTCCGATAGATTTGATATTCCGTTATTGGCAGAAGAAATGTTAAGAGCTGGTGTCGATTTTGATATGAAGAATAGTGTTTCTGTTGATATTCAAACAATTTTTCATAAAAAAGAAGAACGTACTTTAAGTGCTGCTTATAAATTTTATTGTGGAGAAACATTAGAAAATGCACATAGTGCAAATGCAGATACAGAAGCAACTTACGAAATTTTAAAAGCACAATTAGATCGTTATCCAGATTTGGAAAATGATATAAAAACATTGTCTGAATTTACTACACGTAAAAAATCAGTTGATTTTGCAGGATTTATTGCCTTAAATAAAGATGGGAAGGAAATCTTTTCTTTTGGAAAACATAAAGGAGTTTTGGTAGATGATATTTTAGAGAAAGAACCAGGTTATTTCAGTTGGTTGCAAAATGCTGATTTTCCCTTATATACTAAAAAAGTATTGACTGCAATTAAACTTAGGAAATTAAACACTAAATAAGTAAGTTCTAATAATCATTACTTTATAAGATGAAAATAATTTGTATTGGGAGAAATTATGCTGACCATATTTCTGAACTGAATAACGAAAAACCTGAAGAACCTGTAATTTTTATGAAGGCTGATTCTTCTGTGCTTTTAAAGAAATTCCCTTTTGTAATTCCGGAGTTCACAAATGATGTGCATCATGAAGTAGAGTTGTTAGTTAAGATTAACAAAGTGGGTAAATATATTGATAAAAAGTTTGCACATAAATACTATGATGAAATAGGTTTAGGTATCGATTTTACGGCAAGAGATTTACAAAGTAAGCTGAAAGAGAAGGGGTTGCCTTGGGAAAAAGCAAAGGCTTTTGACGGCTCAGCGGTTATTAGTGACTTTTTACCGAAAAATAATTATTCTTCGTTAGAAAATCTTAACTTTGAGTTAAGAAAAAATAATGCAGTTGTCCAACAGGGGAATTCTAATTTAATGCTTTGGAAAATTGATGAATTGATTTCTTATGTTTCTCAATTTTTCACCCTTAAAAAAGGAGATATAATCTTTACTGGTACTCCAAAAGGTGTCGCTAAAGTGTCACCTGGAGATATATTAGAAGGCTACTTGGAAGACAAGCAAATGTTTAAAATTAACATTAAGTAATATGGCATTACAATACAATTTATCTAAAGTCTACGAAATTTCAGAAAATGATACTGAATTTGCCTATCAAATTGTGAATCTTTTTTTAAGCGAAGTGCCTGATGAAATTAAGTCAATGAAAATGGGTATTTCTGAGAAAGACTACACAAGAGTATACACTTCTGCGCACAAAATAAAACCATCTTTAGATTTACTAGGTATGGATATTGCATATGATGAAAATATGCAAATTATGTCTTGGGCAAAATCAGAAGAAAAGAAAAAAGAAATTAAAGAAGTTTTTAAATCATTCAAAGAAAGAGTGGATTTATCTGTAAAAGAAATAAAAAAAGACTTCAAAATATCCTCATAAAATTTAATGAAAGCTTCAATTGTAACTATTGGCGATGAGATTCTCATCGGACAAATTATTGACACAAACTCGTCTTATATTGCAAAATTTCTTGATAAAATAGGTATAGAAACTGTAGAAATGGTGTCTATTTCAGATGAAGAAAATCATATTTTAAATACTTTTAAAAATTTACAAAACAAAGTTGATGTTGTAATTATTACTGGCGGACTTGGTCCAACAAAAGATGATATTACAAAGAAAACTTTTTGTAAATACTTTGAAGATACTTTGATTTATGATCCAAATGTTTTGGAACATGTTACCGAATTAATTGAAGGTTTCTATAAAAGAAAAATTACACAAATAAATAAAGATCAGGCTTTAGTGCCAACAAAATCGAAAGTTTTATTTAATAAAATGGGTACTGCTCCAGGTATTTGGATGGAGAAAGAAAATACAGTTTTTATTTCACTTCCAGGCGTTCCTTACGAGATGAAATATTTAATGGATGAAGAAGTTGTTCCTAATTTAATACAAAAATACAGCAGACCATTTATAATTCATAAAACGATTATGACTTATGGAAAGGGCGAAAGTTTATTAGCGGAAGAAATTGAAGATTGGGAAAATAATTTACCATCTTTTGTAAAGTTAGCATATTTACCTAGTCCAGGTAAGGTTAGATTACGATTGACTGCTAGAGGTTCAGATGAAGTTAAATTGAAAAAGGAAATTGATTTTCAGGTAGTTGAATTGAATAAATTAATTGCTGATGATATTGTAGGTTTTGATGACGATGAGTCTATTGAAGTTATAGTTGGTAAGCTGCTCAGGGATAGAAATGCTACACTAGCTACGGCAGAAAGTTGTACAGGTGGCAAAATAGCACAGCTTATCACTTCGGTTCCGGGTGCGTCTTCTTATTTTAAAGGGAGTATAGTTTCATATGCAACAGAGTCAAAAATTTCTGTTTTAGGTTTGGATCCAAAATTGATTAAAAAACACTCAGTTGTAAGCAAGGAAGTGGTTAAGGAAATGGCTTTGTCTGTTCAGCAAATTATGAAGACGGATTATGCAATTGCAACAACTGGAAATGCTGGCCCTTTGAAGGGAGATTCTATGGTTGAAATTGGTACTGTTTTTATTGCAGTTATTACGCCAAAATCAGTTGTAGTTGAAGAGTTTAACTTTGGGCAGCCAAGAGAAAAAGTTATCGATAGAGCAACAAATAAAGCTTTAGAGATTTTATATAAAGAAATTTTAAAAAATTAATTAAAGATTGTTGCTTAGTAATATAAATTTTTGTTTCTTTGCACCCTGATTTTGAATAACGATATAAAGATTATAAATAATGTCAAGAGTTTGTGAACTTACGGGTAAAAGAGCAATGGTAGGAAACAATGTTTCTCACGCTATGAATAAAACAAAGAGAAAATTCTCTGTTAATTTAGTAAAGAAACGTTTTTACATTCCAGAAGAAGATAGATGGGTTACACTTAAATTATCTACTGCTGCGTTAAAAACAATTAATAAACTGGGTATTGCTGCTGTTTTGAAAAAAGCGAAAGCAAACGGATTTGCGAAAAATGCGTAACCAAAAATAACATACAAAATGGCAAAAAAAGGAAATAGAATTCAGGTTATTTTAGAATGTACAGAGCATAAAGCTTCAGGAGTTGCAGGAACTTCTCGTTACATTACAACAAAAAACAAAAAAAATACTCCAGATAGATTAGAGATTAAAAAATTCAATCCAGTTTTGAAAAGAGTAACTTTACATAAAGAAATTAAATAATATAAGTCATGGCAAAGAAAACCGTAGCAACTTTACAAACATCTTCTAAAAGATTAACAAAAGCTATAAAAATGGTTAAGTCTCCAAAATCTGGTGCTTACACATTTGTTGAGTCAGTTATGGCTCCAGAATTAGTAGATGATTTCTTAGACAAGAAATAATTAGTAAATACAATATATAGAAAAGCTACTTTCGTTTGAAAGTAGCTTTTTTATTTTTACATTTGTCTATAATTTACACCTATATATAATGAGTTTTTTTAAAAAAATATTTTCATCTGATAAAAAAGATCCAAGCTTAAACGAAGAAGCGAAGCAAACTCTTGATAAAGGATTAGAGAAATCGAAGACATCTTTCTTTTCTAAGCTTTCAAAAGCTGTTGCTGGAAAAACAAAGGTTGATGATGAAGTTTTAGATAATTTAGAAGAAATTCTAGTTTCTTCAGATGTGGGTGTAGCAACAACACTGAAAATTATTCAACGAATTGAAAACCGTGTTGCTATAGATAAATATTTAGGTACAGATGAATTGAATCAAATTCTTCGTGAGGAAATTGCAGGGCTTTTATCAGAGAATAATATTGATGATACTACGGAATTTAAAATTCCAATGGATAAAAAGCCTTATGTAATAATGGTAGTTGGGGTAAATGGAGTTGGTAAGACAACTACTATTGGTAAATTAGCGAGTCAGTTTAAAAATGCAGGGTATAGTGTTGTGCTAGGTGCGGCAGATACTTTTAGAGCAGCGGCAATTGATCAATTGCAAATATGGGCAGACAGAGTTGGGGTACCTATTGTGAGGCAAGAAATGGGTAGTGATCCTGCTTCTGTTGCTTTTGATACTTTACAATCTGCAGTTGCGCAAGAAGCTGATATTGTTATAATTGACACAGCTGGTCGTTTGCATAATAAAGTAAATCTAATGAATGAGCTTTCAAAAGTAAAGCGCGTAATGCAGAAAGTAGTAGAAGATGCTCCACACGACGTTATGTTGGTTTTAGATGGTTCTACAGGTCAAAATGCATTTGAGCAAGCTAAGCAATTCACGGCTGCCACCGAAGTTACGAGCTTAGCAGTTACGAAGTTAGATGGAACTGCAAAAGGAGGTGTGGTAATCGGAATTTCAGACCAATTTAATATCCCAGTTAGATATATAGGTGTTGGAGAAGGGATAGATGACCTTCAGGTATTTAATAAAAACGAATTTGTAGACTCTTTTTTTAAATAAAATATGAAGTTAATAAAATTTCTAAAAGAAGCAAAACCGCTTAAAATAGTTTTGTTAAGTATGCTAATCGCTTTTCCGGCATACTTCATTGAGGAGTCTTTTCCAACAATCTTTATTTTTTTAAGATTGTTGTCTTTTGGTCTTATGATGTATGCGATAATTAAGTATTTTAGTAAAAATTAATTTATTAATTCATTAATTTTTTCCCAAAGAACATTGTCGAAATCGGATAATCCAAAACTTACTTGGTCTGCTGTATCACCCATTCTTATGATTACTAGCTTTTTACTGGGTACAACATAAATTTTTTGATCATTTTTCCCTAATGCAGCAAACATATCATTAGGTGCATTAGGTATTAGGCTTCCGTTAAATTGCACTTGAGATTGTGGTAAATGATAGTTAGACTTCCCGTTTAACCACCATAAATAACCATAAGCCTGATTAATATTCTGAGATGTGTTAGTTGCGGCGGTCAAATAATTTTCATTCAATATTTGTGTTGAATTCCATTTTCCTTTTGCATATATCATTAATCCAAATCGAGCCATCGTTCTTGTATTGCTCCAGTATACACTTAATCCTCCTGTTTGTATCCAAGTTCCAGTCATTCCTAATTTATCCCTTAATTTCGTGTTAAAATAAGAACTCCAAGTTTGTCCACTTGATTGAGCAACAACATCTTGCATTTTTACATAAACATTATGATATGCCCAACGTGTACCTGCATCTGATATGTATTGTAAGTTTGCAGGAGAAACATCATCCCCCAAAGTATCATCTAGACCAGAATTCATAGATAATAAGTTTTTGCAAGTAATTAGGTTTTCTTTTGCAATAGGAGCACTTGTCCAGTTTGTACCTAAATAATCGGACACTTTGTTATTTATATTTAATAAACCTTCCTGTTCTGCAATTCCTGTCACGGCTGTTGTGAGTGTTTTTCCTGCACTTGCCCAGTACCATGGAGAAGTTATGTCGTGGGTTCCAAAATAGTTTTCTACAACAATTTTTCCGTTATGGAGGATTATGAAACTTTTGGTGTTTTTTAATTCTAAATAGTCTAATAATGGCTGTAGTTTATCTTGATTCCATCCTAATTGACCAATAGACTTTGTCTCCCAAACATCAGAACCATTAGAAGGGAAATATGTCGACTCTTCAATAGTTGGTATAGGAGCTGGGGTTTCAATTACAGTTTCGTCATCATTTGAACAAGAGAACAGCCCAAATACAAGTATAAGTAAAGTGAGTGTATTTTTCATATGGCAGTAATTTAAATTAGAGCTAATATGTATTAGATAATAAATGTATAAAATAGTTTAATCCAAAACTAAAATATTTGTAATTTAGTGCAATACTTAAAATATGAAGATTAGAATTTTATTTACCATATTATTTGCTTTTTTTATTTCGTGTAAGCAAACTATTAAAAAGACTGAGATAGAATATCTTAATGGTTATTGGGAGATTGTTAAAGTAGAATTACCTGAAGGAGAAACAAAGAACTTTAAAGTTAATGAAACTATAGATTTTTTTAGCTTTCAAGATAATAAAGGGCATAGAAATAAAGTTATTCCTCAATTAGATGGAACAATTTTATCTAGTTCTGTTTTAGAAAACTTTACAATTATTGAGAAAAATGATGCTTTTTATTTTGAATATAAGACTAATTACGCTTCATGGAAAGAAGAATTGATTACAATGACTAAAGAAAAGCTAGTAGTAAAAAACTCTAATGATTTAGTATATTATTACAAGAAGAGAGATGATTTAAATATGAAATAAAATGGCAAAAAGATTTAATGAAGAGCAATCTATTCAGGATGTGTTAAAAAATTTCATATCACATAACAAACTTCAAACAGGTATAGATAAAATTGAGGTTAAAGATGTGTGGTTTAGTACTATGGGAAATGGTGTTGCTAATTATACAGAAGAAGTAGAATTAAAAAAAGAAGCACTTTACGTAAAATTAACTTCATCTGTTTTAAGAGAGGAGCTAATGTTTGGTAAAGAAAAAATTATTAAAATGTTAAATAAAGAATTAGGAAAAGATTTAATTAAAACTTTAGTTTTAAGATAAAAAAAAGCCATTCTATATAGAATGGCTTTTTTTTAATTGAAATATTTTTATTAGAACATTTCTCTTCCAGAAAAATGAAAAGCACCTTCAATTGTTGCATTTTCATCACTGTCTGAACCATGAACTGCATTTTCACCCATAGATGTTGCATATCTTTTACGTATAGTTCCTTCTTCCGCATTTGCAGGATTTGTAGCGCCAATTAAGGTTCTAAAATCTTCCACAGCATTCTCTTTTTCTAAGATAGCTGCAACAATTGGTCCACGTGTCATAAACTCAACTAATTCACCATAAAAAGGTCTTTCAGCATGTACTGCATAAAATTCCTTAGCATCAGCTATAGTTAATTGTGTTAATTTCATCGCTACAATTCTGAAACCACCTTCAGTAATCATATTTAGAATTCCACCAATGTGTCCGTTTTCAACACCATCTGGCTTAATCATTGTAAAAGTTCTATTCGTTGCCATAACGTTTATTTTAAATTTTGTGCAAAAGTACTATTTTACTAACTAAAAACAACTTTTAATTGTAAATTAATCTACAATTGAACGTGCAACTCTAAATCCGTAAAATTCATGTGTTTTACTTGGAATCGTAGAAATTCTATTTGCTGGACGTAAGTAATTAACATTACTGTCCCAAGAACCACCTCTTACACTTTTTCTTTCCCCCATAGTTGGGCCTTTTGGATTGTTTCCGTCTTCTACTTTGTAATAATCTTTATTATACCAATCCCAACACCATTCCCAAACGTTTCCGCTCATATCATAAATTCCTATTTCATTTGGTAATTTTGTACCAATAGTGTGAGGTGTTCCTTTACTATTTGCTTTATGCCAAGCGATATCGTTTACTTTAGCACTTCCACTAAATTTTGTTTCTTTTGCTTTACTACCACCTTTAGCTGCATATTCCCATTCAGCTTCAGTAGGTAATCTGTATCCGTTTTTTGTGAAATCACAAAATACATTTGGGCCATGTTGAGAATAAACAGGCTCTAATTTTTCTTTTTTACTTAACCAGTTACAATAAGAAATTACTTCTTCCCAAGTTATATTATTCATTGGATAATTATCTTTCCATCCCCAAGTTGGTTCTACAGGCATTTTAAGTTTATTTGCTTTCACAAATGCTTTCCATTGCCAAACTGTTACTTCAAATTTGCATAACTCAAAATCCTTAACTGTTACTTTATGTTCAGTTTGTTCGTCATTATCCGCAGATTTGTCAGAATCCTTAGATCCCATATTAAAAGTTCCACCTTCCACTTTTACCATAAAGTTGATAGGGTTAACATCGTTAAAAGAAAGCAGTAAAAATGCAACTGCTGATAATGCGTAGGTTAAAAAAGTAGTTTTCTTCATAATCTTAAGTATGTTAAAATTTTTGCGCAAAGATATTAAAAATATAACATCATGCTATTTTTTTGTGAAAAATGTAATGAAATATCTGTTTTGTTGACAATAGTTCAAAACACAATGTTTTTTGTCGATTATAACGTGCAGTTTATCGATTATTATAATTCAATAATAGTAAATTTTTGTTGAAGTGAACTAGTTTTTTTTAATAATTTATTAAAAATGATAGATAAATTTTCCTCATTTGCATAAGTTGATAAATTATTTTTTCGTTCTTGTAAACTTTGGTCAGGAAATAATTCGTTTTGGAGAAGTACTATTTGCTTTACTTGTTCTGTGTAAACTCTTTTTTCCGCTTTTAATAAACGTTTTTCTAAGTTCTCTAAGCCTTTTATTTGTTTTCTTTCTTGAGCTTTTACTGCTCCAATGAACGATTTGTCTGTTTTGTTTGCTATTTCTATTAAATCTTGAAATTGACTAGATAGTAATGCTTTTTGTTTTGAAAAATCAATTTCAAACTTAGATAATTCCTTAGTTGCTTTTTCAATTAATTTTTCTTGACTTAAAAATAAGTCATTCCAAGTTAATTCTAATTTATTTGCTTTTAATGCTTGTTTTTTAGAAACTAGTAAAACAGAATTTCTTAGTAAAAGTATTGGGAATGTAATTTTATTTGCTTCAAAATTTGATTTTAATTCAAACCAATATGCTAATTCACCACCACCGCCTATATAACATAAGTTAGGTAAAACTACTTCTTGGTACAAAGGTCTTAAGATAACATTTGGACTAAATTTTTCTGGATGATTCTCTAATTCAATTAAAATTTCATTTTCAGTAAAACTGTAATTAGTGTTTAAAACTTGGTAAATATTATTTTCGTAAACTATTCGTTCTCTTAGGTTGTCTTCAATATAGAATAAGTTTATTTCTCGTGGATTAACTTGAATGTTATATTCTTTTAATTGAAGCAAAATTTTATTTACTTCTTTATATGAAGTTTGCTTTAAAAGTTCTTCTTTGCAATATGGTGTAAGAAGTTTTTTTAATTCTTTATCATCACCATCCATAATTACTAATCCTTCAGAAGCAAATAATTCATTAACTAAAAAGCGTGTAGCATCAGTTAGTTTATTATTTTCTAAATAAGATTTTCTAAATAGTTCTTTCAAATAATTGGCATTATTGCCAATGCCAAGTTCTTTTGAAAAAAAAGCAAAAACTTCGTTTAGTCCTTCAGTTGAAAGCCTTCCAACGGGTCCGTTACTTTTTCTATTCCATTTAATCTTTTTGTTTTTGAAGTTAAAATAATTGATTTCTTCAAAATCGTGGTCTTCTGTTGCCATCCAATAAACGGGAACAAAGTTATATTTTGGATATTCTTCTTTTAATTGTCGTGTTAAATTGATAACAGAAACAATTTTATATAAGAAATAAAGTGGACCTGTGAATAGATTTAATTGATGCCCTGTTGTAACTGTAAATGTGTTTTCTAAACTTAAACTATTAATATTTTTTTCAGAAGTCTCAGATAATGTAATATTTTTACATTGGTTTTTTAACGAATTAACTAATGTTATTCTATTTTCAAAAGGGAAGTTTTGCTCCTTTTCTTCAATTTGGAACTTAAAATTTTCTAAAGTTGGAAAACGATTGTACAAAGGTTTTAATTCTTCTTTTTGATTTAAATAATCAATAATAAGTTTAGAAAAATATCCTGAATTTTGATAAGTAACACAGTCGTTTGGCATTTGGAAAAAATATTTATTCAAAAATAGTAAAAATTAATGAGTCAGTAACTGAAATTACAAAACCTATAAACGCTTCTTTTTAAAAATATTCCATGTATTTTTGCTGTAAATTAAATAAAATTGAAAGACATTCTACTTATTACACCGCCTTTTACCCAACTGAATACTCCGTATCCAGCAACAGCTTATTTAAAAGGTTTTTTAAATACCAAAAACATTTCAGCATATCAAATGGATTTAGGTATTGAAGTAATTTTAGAATTATTTTCAAAAGATGGTTTAGAGAGAATCTTTGAAATAGTATATTCCATATATTATGATTTAACAGACAACGCTTCCAGAATTTTTTCTTTAAAAGAAGAGTATGTAAAAACGATCGATTCGGTTATTGCATTTTTACAAGGAAAGCAACCCACATTAGCCAGACAGATTTGTGCAGGAAATTTTTTACCAGAAGCTTCTCGTTTTGACGCTTATAATGATGATCCAGATGCTTCAGGATATGCTTTTGGTTCCATGGGAATGCAAGACAAAGCCAAGCATTTAGCTACATTATATTTAGAAGATTTATCAGATTTTATTGTAGAATGTATCGATGAAAATTTCGGATTCAGTCGTTATGCGGAACGTTTAGGCAGAAGTGCTAATTCTTTTGATGAATTATATAATGAATTACAAAAAAAACCAACTTTTATTGACGAAATAACTTTAAGAATTCTGAATGAAAGAATAGAAAATGTGGAACCAAAATTGGTTTTGCTTTCTGTTCCATTTCCAGGAAATTTATACAGTGCTTTTCGTTGTGCACAATTTATAAAAAAATATTTCCCAAAGATTAAAGTTGCAATGGGAGGTGGTTTTCCAAATACCGAACTTAGACAACTAAAAGACAAACGAGTTTTTCAGTTTTTCGATTTTATTACGTTAGATGATGGCGAATTACCTGTTGAATTGTTATACACACAAGTTTGTCATTCCGACGAAGGAGGAATCTCATCAAATGAATACAAAAGAACATTTCTCTTAGAAAATAACGAAGTCGTTTATAAAAACAATACTACTAAACACGATTATAAACAAAGTGATGTAGGAACTCCAGATTATTCCGATTTACTTCTAGATAAATATGTTTCGGTCATTGAAATTGCAAACCCAATGCACAGTTTGTGGAGCGATGGTCGCTGGAACAAGTTAACAATGGCACATGGTTGTTATTGGGGAAAATGTACTTTTTGCGATATTTCGTTAGATTATATCAAAGTGTACGAGCCTATTCATGCTAAGGTTTTGGTAGATAGAATGGAGGCGTTAATTGCGCAAACAGGCGAAAATGGATTCCATTTTGTAGATGAGGCAGCACCACCAGCTTTAATGCGTGAAGTAGCATTAGAAATTCTCCGTAGAAACCTAACCGTTACATGGTGGACAAACATTCGTTTTGAAAAAAGTTTCACTGCTGATTTATGTTTGCTTTTAAAACTTTCTGGTTGTATTGCTGTTTCAGGAGGACTAGAAGTTGCTTCAGATAGATTGTTAGAATTAATCCAAAAAGGAGTTACTGTTGCACAAGTTGCGCAAGTAACGCGTAATTTCACAGAAAGCGGAATTATGGTGCACGCTTATTTAATGTATGGTTATCCTACGCAAACAATTCAGGAAACTGTAGATAGTTTAGAAATGGTGCGCCAACTATTTGAAATTGGTGTTTTACATTCTGGTTTTTGGCATCAATTTGCCATGACGGCGCATAGTCCAGTTGGAATAAACCCAGAAGCTTTTGGAGTAATTCCGCAAACAAACGATATTACTTTTGCTAATAACGATATTGCTTTTACTGATAAAACCGGAATTAATCACGATAAATTTAGTTTTGGATTAAAAAAATCGTTGTTTAATTACATGCACGGAATTTGTTTCGACTATGATTTACAAGATTGGTTTGATTTTAAAATTCCACGCACAAAAATTGATTCTAATTTTATAGAGGAAAGTTTGCAAATTGAAAGCTCATTTGAAACCAAACCAAATGCAAAAATTGTTTGGACAGGAGGAAAACCTTTAGTGGAAGAAGTGACTAAAACTAAAAAAGGAGAATCTTGGGAATTATTAAAATTAACATTTCATCAAAAAACAAATTCATTTGCTATTTCGTTAGATAAAGAAAAAGGAAATTGGTTTTTAATTCTTCTAGAAGAAATTCATTTGGAAAATGAAAAACGAACAACATTTCAACAAATAAAAAATAATTTTGAATCTCAATTTAACGATTTTGAATTGTTTTGGTATTCTAAACCTATTAATACCATACGAGATTATGGCTTGCTTGTATTATAAAGGAAATTAATACAAGTATACTATGAGTAAAGTGCTTAAACTTTGTAACTTTGCGCCTTTGAACTTTTAAATTAAAATTATGAGCCAAGAAGTAAGAAACCTACAACCAAAAGAACTTTGGAATAAATTTGCCGATTTAAATGCAGTACCACGTCCGTCTAAAAAAGAAGAGCGTGTAATTGCTTTCATGATGGATTTCGGAAAGAAATTAGGATTTGAGACAATCAAAGATCATGTAGGTAACGTAATTATAAAAAAACCGGCTTCTGCTGGAATGGAAAATAGAAAAACCATTGTAATGCAATCGCATTTAGACATGGTACACCAAAAAAACAACGATACCGTTTTTGATTTCGATACACAAGGAATTGAAATGTATGTAGATGGAGACTGGGTTCGTGCAAACGGAACAACTCTTGGTGCAGATAATGGTATAGGAGTTGCTACGATTATGGCAGTTTTAGAAAGTACTACTATTAAGCATCCTGCAATTGAAGCTTTGTTTACTATTGATGAAGAAACTGGGATGACTGGTGCAATGGGTTTACAAGGTGGAATGTTAGACGGAGAAATCCTTTTAAATTTAGATACCGAAGAAGACGATGAAATTGACATAGGATGTGCTGGTGGAGTAGATGTTACTGCTACAGCGGAATATGATGAAGAAGAAGTTCCAGAAATAGCTGTTGGTTATACTATTACAGTAAAAGGATTAAGCGGTGGACATTCTGGAATTGAAATACACAAAGGATTAGGAAACGCGAACAAAATTATGAACCGTATTTTATTTGACGGTTATGATGATTTTGGTTTACAAATTGCTTCTATAAAAGGAGGAAGTTTGCGTAATGCAATTCCTAGAGAAAGTGTAGCGGAAGTTGTAATAGCAAATGTATATGATGAAGCTTTTGTGTTTGACATGCAAAGTTTAATTAATGATATTAAAACAGAGTTTAAAACTACCGATCCAAATTTAGAAATTGTAATTGAAAAGTCTAAAACTACTGCTGCTAAAGTAATGCCACCTATGGCACAATACTTTTTAGTAAGAGCTTTATATGCTGCACATAATGGTGTGTATAGAATGAGTGCTGATTTTGATAACTTGGTAGAAACTTCAAACAACATTGCTATGGTAAATGTTGGCGAAGGAAAATTAAGTGTAAAATGTTTAACACGTTCTTCTGTAGAAACAGCAAAATTTGATTTAGCAAATGCGTTGCGTTCTGCATTTGAATTAATGGGTTGCGAAGTAGAGCTTTCTGGAAGTTATCCAGGTTGGACACCAAACGCAAACTCTGCAATATTAGATGTTTTAAGTTCTATTTACGAAAAACAAAACGGAAGTAAAGCTGCTGTTGTAGCTTGTCATGCTGGTTTAGAATGTGGAATTTTAGGAACCAACTATCCAGATATGGACATGATTTCTTTTGGACCAACAATTAAAGGAGCGCATAGCCCAGATGAAAGAGCAAGTATTTCTTCTGCTCAAAAATATTGGAAATTTGTATTAGAAGTTTTGGAGAATATTCCAATGAAAAACTAAAACATAATTATATAAAAAAAACCTCGTTAATAGCGAGGTTTTTTTGTGATTTAAAGTTTTGTAGCTAAAAGAAGTGACAAACTTCGTAACCGCATATTTTTCGGCTAAGATAAAATTTCTTGCAGAAGATAAACGTGAATTTACCACATATTTAGCCATTTATGCAAACCGCTGTTACCAGCCGTTATTTTAATTTAGTAGGTCTATTCCGTTTTCTTTTACGTAATCAATTATTCCTTTTATTCCTTGTTTTATAAATTCTTTTTTTGATTCATTTAAGAATTCTTTGATAAATTGAGTTCCTTGCTTAGCAATTTTTGCCCAAATGTTAGTCAGTTTTGAGACAACCCACTTTTTTGATTTTTTAGTTAGGTTTCCACGTAATAAAAATATTTCATCTTTTATTTCTTGAATATCTTGCGCATTATTTTCTGTAATAAAATTCGATAATTTATCATCAACGGAATCTAAATACGAATCAAGAAGTAAAATCTGTTTTGTATTTAATGGGTTCGTTTCAGCATCATCGTCAATTATTTCAAATTCAGCATAAAATTCTTCTCTAAATGATTTTGTTATTGGGTCGTCAAAAAATGAATTTACATTTTCATATTCTTCAAGTAGCTTTATCCAAGCGTCAAATTGTGCTCCCAAACCTGAAATCTCCACCCAAGCTTGATAATCACCATTATCATTGTTGTTTTTCGGACTTCTTGTCATTAAGAATTGAAAAGTATTATTACTAGTATTTTTTTGATACTGTTCAATTGTAAAGTGGAAATCTGAATCAATATCTTTATCAATAGCAATCAGTAATTTTTCTTTCGGCTCAATAACTTCAAATTTATTACCTTTCAAACCAACATATGGTTCAAGTGCTTTTAATATAACTAGCGGTAAGTCTTTCTTTTTCCTCATTTTAGCTTTGTTGTGGTTTATAATGGCTGGTAACTCGTTTATACATTTTACTTAACAAACCCATACAAGTATTTGTAGTTAATTGTAAATATAGAAAACTGTAGTGAAATTTAGAATTTTAGTTATCAACAGAAAAGGTTCACTTTCGTGAACCTTTATATTAATTTATATCAAAAACAATAGGCTGCAATTATTTTTTCTCTCTTTTTGCTTGTTCTTTTAAAATAGTTTGCAAATAAGGCAAAATAACTTTTTCTAATTCTCTTTCAGAAATAGATAACGCTTCTGGGTTTTCTTTTTTGTAAAATTGCATTTATTAAATCTGTATTGACTTATATAATTTTTATAAAAAGTTATAATGTTATAGTAGTCAACCTTTTTTATTTTGATTGTTTTTAACTTTTATTATTAGAAATATTGGAGCATATTCCGGAAAGAAAATAGAACAAAGAAGAAAGATAATAGATAAAAAAATTTCGTTTGTAATGAACGAGGCTTTTTTAAAAACAACTTTTTAGAATTATAATGTCTGATTTTGTAATTAGTTCTCAATATAAAAACTCTAAGAAATTAAGATTTAAAAATGATTACTTTTTTTCTTAACTTTGCAATCCAAAATAAAAGAGAAGATGTTAGATAGATTGCAATATGCAAAACAACGTTTCGATGAAATATCAGATTTGATTATTCAGCCTGATATTATTGCAGATCAAAAACGTTATGTGCAGTTAAATAAAGAATATAAAGACCTTAAAGCTTTAGTTGATAAACGTGAAGAGTACATAGCTCTTGATGCTAATATTAAAGAAGCACAAGAAATACTTGCAGATGGTTCAGATGCCGAAATGGTTGAAATGGCTAAAATGCAAATGGAAGAAGCTAAAGATCGTATACCTGAATTAGAAGACGAAATCAAATTTTTGCTAATTCCTAAAGATCCAGAAGACTCGAAAAACGTAATGGTTGAAATCCGTGCAGGTACGGGTGGAGATGAAGCTTCTATTTTTGCTGGAGATTTATTTCGTATGTACACAAAATATTGTGAATCTCGTAACTGGAGAACTTCGGTCGTGGATATTAGCGAAGGAACTTCTGGTGGATTTAAAGAGGTTATCTTTGAAGTTACAGGTGAAGATGTATATGGGACATTAAAGTTTGAAGCTGGTGTACATCGTGTACAACGTGTACCGCAAACGGAAACACAAGGTCGTGTACATACATCGGCAGCAACTGTTATGGTTTTGCCAGAAGCAGAAGAGTTTGATGTACAAATTGATATGAACGATGTTCGTGTAGATTTCTTCTGTTCATCAGGTCCTGGAGGTCAATCGGTAAATACAACAAAATCTGCGGTTCGTTTAACACATATTCCTACAGGTTTAGTTGCACAATGTCAAGATCAAAAATCACAACATAAAAATAAGGACAAAGCATTTATTGTATTACGTTCTCGTTTGTATGAAAAAGAATTAGCAATAAAACAAGCAGAAGATGCTGTAAAACGTACTTCTCAAGTAAGTTCGGGTGACCGTTCTGCTAAAATTAGAACTTATAACTATTCTCAAGGTCGTGTAACAGATCACCGTATTGGTTTAGATGTTTTTGACATGGACGGAGTTATGAATGGTAAAATTCAAAAATTTATTGACGAACTTCAATTGGTAAACAATACGGAGAAATTAAAAGAATCTGAAGTTTATTAATATTATAAATTCAAGCCTCATTTTTTGAGGCTTTTTTTATATCTCTAAAATATATTTCGCATTTTTGTATTAAGAAAATTTACAATGACAACACAGCAACTAGAAGAACAAATTAAAATTAAGAAATCATTTCTATGCATTGGCTTAGATGTCGATTTAAATAAAGTTCCAAAGCACTTATTAAAAACGGAAGATCCTATTTTTGAATTCAATAAAGCTATAATTGATGCTACTCACGATTTATGCGTTTCCTATAAACCAAATACTGCTTTTTATGAAGCTTATGGCATTAAAGGTTGGCAATCTTTAGAAAAAACAATTAATTACATTAACGAAAAATATCCTGAAATTTTTACCATTGCCGATGCAAAACGTGGCGATATTGGAAATACTTCTTCCATGTATGCTAAAGCATTTTTCGAAGATTTAAATTTCGATTCGGTAACGGTTGCACCTTATATGGGTAAGGATTCTGTGGAGCCTTTTTTAGCTTTCGAAAATAAACATACAATTATGTTGGCTTTAACTTCAAACGAGGGTGCTTTTGATTTTCAGACACAATTTGTTGACGGAGTGGAGTTATATAAAACAGTTTTAGAAACTTCAAAGTCTTGGAAAAATTCTGAAAATTTAATGTATGTAGTTGGAGCAACAAAAGCAGAATACTTTACGGAAATTCGTAAAATTGTACCAACTAGTTTCTTGTTAGTTCCAGGAGTTGGAGCGCAAGGCGGAAGTTTGTCGGAAGTTTGTAAATACGGAATGAGCGAAAATGTTGGTTTACTAATAAATTCTTCTCGCGGAATTATTTATGCATCAAACGGAACTGATTTTGCTGAAAAAGCAAGAGAAGAAGCTTTGAAATTGCAACAAGAAATGGAAAGTATTTTAGATAATAAATAATTTTTAAAACTTAATGGTTTAAAATGATAAACTTAACCGACCAAATAGGAGTTTCTCATACTTTTGAAACCGTTCCAAAACGAATTGTTTCTCTAGTACCATCTCAAACCGAATTATTAGTTGATTTAGGTTTGGAAGATGCTCTTGTGGGTATAACAAAATTTTGTGTACATCCAGCTTATTTAAAGAGTGTTAAAACAATTGTTGGAGGTACCAAAACCATCAAATTTGATAAAATAAAGGAACTTCATCCAGATATTATTATTTGTAATAAAGAAGAAAACACTAAAGAAATTGTTGAACAGTTAAGTACTATTTGCCCAGTTTGGGTAACCGATATTTATACTGTTGAAGATAATAACCAAATGATTCACGATTTTGGTGAAATTTTCAATAAACGTACCAATGCATCTAAATGGATTGATAAAATTAATTTTGCTTACCAAGATTTTCAGAATTTTATTCAGAATAAACCAATTAAAAAAGCAGCTTATTTTATTTGGGCAAACCCTTATATGGTTGCTGGCAATACTACTTTTATAAATGAATTGTTAAAGCTAAATCGTTTTCAAAATATTTATGAATCAAAAGAAGGTCGTTATCCAGAAGTGGAGTTAAAGAAAATTCGTTTAGAAGGTAATCCTGATTATGTTTTTCTTTCTTCTGAACCTTTTCCGTTTAAAGACGAGCATGCTTTTGAAATTGGAAGATTCTCACATCATGCAAAAACTGTTTTTGTAGATGGTGAAATGTTTTCTTGGTATGGCTCTCGCTTAGTAAAAGCATTTCAGTACTTTAAAGATTTACATAATCGTATTGCATAAAAAAACCACGCCCTAAGACGTGGATGTTTTTTCTAACTAACCTAACCAAATATGAAATATTCTTTTTCTAACACTGCAAATATCTAAATAATATTTTTGTTATATGTTAAGGTTATGTTATTTATATGTTATTGATTGCTAAAATTTTAGCTATTATTTTTTGTCTTGCATTGCAAAAACCTTTTTCAATAAATCAGATGATCTTGCACTAAAATTTCCTCTAATATTTTGTTCTTCTACAGCAATCATTTTAAAAACACCTTCCATTGCTTTGTTAGTAGTATAATCTGTTAAATCAGGATTTACTTTATCTACAAAAGGAATGCTATTATATTTAGTAATTATGTTTGTCCAAACTTTATCAGCTCCTACTTTAGCAAATGAGTTTTTAATTACTGGATTAAATTTCCCATATAAAGAAGTTGAAGTTGAGCTTTGTAAATAAGAAGTTGCAGCAGTATTATTTCCCATTAAAATATTCTTAGCATCACTAAAAGATATTTGTTTTACAGCATTTACAAAAATAGGTGTTGCTTCTTTTACAGCATCTTCAGCAGCTCTGTTCAAAACTTTCAAACCTTCATCGGCTAAACTAGAAAGTCCTATTTGACGTAGCTTTTTGTCAACTGTTTGTAATTCATCTGGTAATAAAATTTTTACGGCTTCATTTTTTAAAAAACCATCTGTAGCAGTAAGTTTAGAAACTTGCTTGCTAATTCCATTATCTAAAGCTTCTTTTAAACCATTTCCTATTTCCATTTGACTTAAAATACCAGTAGTTCCTTGTGGTAATTGATCCATAACTTGCTGCATTTCTGCACATCCAAACAATGTAAAAGCAAGTAAACCTAGTGTAATTTTTTTCATAATATCTTTTAATTTCAATCTATAGGTCAAATATAGTGCCTTTTTTTAATATCTTATAAATTGTACGTATAAAGAGCTTAAAAAAATTATTAAATTCGTAAATTGCGTTCATTAATTTGATATAAAATTACACATGGAAGTACAACAACCTTATATACCTAATAATAAAGTAAGAATAGTTACTGCAGCTTCGTTATTTGACGGACATGATGCAGCTATTAATATTATGCGAAGAATAATCCAGTCTACAGGTTGCGAAGTTATTCATTTAGGGCATGATAGAAGTGTTGATGAAGTTGTAAACACGGCCATTCAAGAAGATGCAAATGCAATTGCAATGACATCTTATCAAGGTGGACATACAGAGTATTTAAAGTACATGTATGATTTGCTTAATGAAAAAGGAGCTGGTCATATCAAAATTTTCGCTGGTGGAGGTGGAGTAATCCTTCCTACAGAAATAGCCGAACTACATGCATATGGAATTGAGAAAATTTATTCTCCAGATGATGGAAGGGAATTAGGTCTTCAAGGAATGATTAATGATTTAGTAAAACGTTCTGATTTTGCTATTGGTGATGTTTTAAATGGGGAAGCTGATAATTTAGAAAATAAAAACTCTAGAGAAATTGCTCGTGTTATTTCTGCAGCGGAGAATTTTCCTGAAATCGCAAAAGCAACTTTAGATAAAATCCATAAAATTAATGCAACCTCTAAAACTCCTGTTTTAGGAATTACAGGAACTGGTGGTTCAGGTAAATCTTCTTTAGTAGATGAATTGGTTCGTCGTTTCTTAATCGATTTTCCAGAGAAAACAATAGGATTAATTTCGGTTGATCCATCTAAACGTAAAACGGGTGGAGCGCTTTTAGGAGATAGAATTCGTATGAATGCTATCAATAATCCTAGAGTTTATATGCGTTCGTTAGCAACACGTCAGTCTAATTTAGCTTTGTCTAAATATGTTGCAGAAGCTATTCAAGTATTAAAAGCAGCTAAATTTGATTTAATTGTTCTAGAAACTTCAGGAATTGGACAAAGTGATACAGAAATTATGGATCATTCAGATGTTTCTTTATATGTTATGACGCCAGAATTTGGTGCTGCAACACAATTAGAGAAAATTGACATGTTGGATTTTGCAGATTTAGTTGCATTGAATAAATTTGACAAACGTGGTGCGCTTGATGCAATACGTGATGTGAAAAAACAATACCAACGCAATCATAATCTTTGGGATGTTAATCCAGATAAAATGCCTGTTTTTGGAACTATTGCTTCTCAGTTTAATGATCCAGGAATGAATACGTTGTATAAATCTATAATGGATAAAATTGTAGAGAAAACAGAATCGGATTTAAAATCTACTTTTGAGATTACACGTGAAATGAGCGAGAAAATTTTCGTAATTCCTCCACATAGAACGCGTTATTTATCTGAAATTGCGGAAAGTAATAGAAAATATGATGAAACAGCTTTAACGCAAGTAGAAGTTGCTCAAAAATTATATGGAATTTTCAAAACAATTGAATCCGTAAACGGAAATGTTCCTCAAATTGATAAAGCTGGAATTGTAGCGGATTCTTTAAATAGAACAGAAGATAATAAAGTGTTTTTAGAATTGTTAACGCAACAATTTGATAAAATAAAAATGGATTTAGACGCATACAACTGGGAAGTTATTCTTACTTGGGATGAAAAAGTTCAGAAATATAAAAATCCTTTTTACACATTTAAAGTTCGTGATAAGGAAATTAAAATAGTAACACATACAGAGTCGTTATCTCATTCTCAAATTCCAAAAATTTCTTTACCAAAGTACCAAGCTTGGGGAGATATTTTAAAATGGAATTTACAAGAAAATGTACCTGGAGAATTTCCATTTGCATCTGGATTATATCCATTTAAGCGTGAGGGAGAAGATCCATCTCGTATGTTTGCTGGTGAAGGTGGTCCAGAAAGAACAAATAAGCGTTTCCATTATGTTAGTGCTGGTTTACCTGCAAAACGTTTGTCTACAGCTTTTGATAGTGTTACACTTTATGGAAATGACCCACATGTTCGTCCAGATATTTATGGAAAAATCGGAAATGCCGGAGTTTCTATTTGTTGTTTAGATGATGCTAAAAAATTATATTCTGGTTTCGATTTAAGTCATGCTTTAACTTCGGTTTCCATGACTATTAACGGACCAGCACCTATGTTGTTAGGGTTTTTTATGAATGCTGCCATTGATCAAAATTGTGAAAAGTATATTGTAGAAAACGGTTTAGAAAAAGAAGTGGCTACTAAAATTGCTGCTATTTATAAAGAAAAAGGAACGGTAAGGCCAAGTTATAATGGCGCTTTACCGGAAGGAAATAACGGATTGGGTTTAATGCTTTTAGGGGTAACTGGAGACCAAGTTTTACCTTTAGATGTTTATAATGCTATTAAAATAAAAACATTAACACAAGTTCGTGGAACGGTTCAGGCAGATATTTTAAAAGAAGACCAAGCGCAAAACACTTGTATTTTTTCTACAGAATTTGCATTGCGTTTAATGGGAGACGTACAAGAATATTTTATTAAAGAAAATGTTCGTAATTTTTATTCGGTTTCTATTTCAGGTTACCATATTGCGGAAGCAGGAGCAAATCCAATTACACAATTAGCATTTACACTTTCTAATGGTTTCACTTATGTGGAATATTATTTAAGTCGTGGGATGAATATTAATGATTTCGGACCAAATTTATCATTTTTCTTTTCAAACGGAATTGATCCAGAATATTCAGTAATTGGTCGTGTTGCACGTAAAATTTGGGCTAAAGCCTTAAAAAATAAATACGGCGCAAACGAAAGAGCACAAATGTTGAAATACCATATTCAAACATCGGGTCGTTCTTTACATGCGCAAGAAATAGATTTCAATGATATTCGTACTACGTTACAAGCGTTATATGCTATTTATGACAACTGTAATTCATTACATACAAATGCTTATGATGAAGCTATTACAACGCCTACAGAAGAATCTGTTCGTAGAGCAATGGCAATTCAGTTAATTATCAATAAAGAATTAGGTTTAGCTAAAAATGAAAATCCAATTCAAGGTTCGTTCATAATTGAAGAATTAACCGATTTAGTGGAAGCAGCTGTTTTATTAGAATTTGATAGAATAACAGAAAGAGGTGGGGTTCTTGGTGCAATGGAAACAATGTATCAAAGAAGTAAAATTCAAGAAGAATCTTTGTATTATGAAACTTTGAAACATACTGGTGAGTTTCCAATTATTGGAGTAAATACATTCTTAAGTTCAAAAGGTTCACCAACTGTTATTCCTGCAGAAGTTATTCGTGCAACGGAAGAAGAGAAGATGTTCCAAATTAAAACATTGGAAAACCTTCACCAAGGAAATGCTGAAAAAGTTAAAGAGCAAATTAATTTGTTACAAGAAGCGGCTATTAAGAACGAAAACATGTTCGAATTATTAATGGATGCAACAAAATATTGTACGTTAGGTCAAATTACTTCAGGTTTGTTTGAAGTAGGTGGGCAATATAGACGTAATATGTAAGCTAGTTGTTATTGTGAAGAACGAAGCAATTTTATTAAAAACAAAAATCCTTTCAATATTGAAAGGATTTTTTTTACTGCTCTTTTTTATTTTCATTAAATTTTTTAGTAATCTCTTTTAGTTTTTCTGCACGAGCAACTTTTTTTGCTTTTGCTTTGTCTTGCTCTTTATGTAATTTGTCGTTATGCTTCTTTATGTTTTTATCGTTGTTTCTTCCCATGACTCGTTTCTTAATTTAAGTTTAATCTGTTGCAAACTTACGATTTTTAGTTTTGGCACGACTATTGAATATTTAAACTTGATATTAATTCTAAATTAGAAAGTTATGAAAAAAATTACTTTAATAGTAGCCTTTATCGGAATGGTAATGTTACAAAGTTGTACAAAAGAAGAAGTTATAATACAAGATAATGGAGTGGATTATGATACTATAAGTGAAGTGTTTGAATATTCAAATGTTGATTTTCATTCAGGAAATAGTTATAGTGTTGTTTTGGATTTTCCGCATACTATTTATACTTCAGATATGGTTTTGGTTTATCGTTTGTCGGGATCAGATTCTTCTGGTGATTATTGGAAGCCAATGCCAGAAACGTATTATTTTAACGATGGTACTTTAGATTTTGGTTATGATAATGATTTTACGCGTTATGATGCACAAGTCAATTTATTTGGATACGATTTGCCGGCTTTATCAAATGGATATAAGTTAAATCAAGTTTTTAGAGTTGTTGTTATTCCAGCTTATTTTGGTAATAAATCAGCAAACCCTGTAAGCACAAATGATTATAAAGCTGTAATTGAATATTATAATATTGATGATAAAAACATAAGTAAAATTGTAATGTAAAATTATTATATATAATAATTTTAAAAAGAGTCTTAGAAATAAGACTCTTTTTTCATTTTCAAGATGCACCCTATTTTTTTTAGGGTATAGTTTCTTAAATTGATATTTATTAGTACATTTGCATCAAATTAACAAGGGTTAAACTTTTTAAATTTCATTTTATGGCAATTTTAAGATTTCAAGCTTTACAAAGCGCAACAGGTAGAAAGCCTGTTTTTGTGGAAGAATTAGACAGAAAGTCTAAGATTTTTGGTTCAAATGTATTTAATGACAGAGCAATGCGTCTTTTCTTAACAGATGATGCATATAAAGCAGTTCAAAGCGCAGTACAACATGGAACTAAAATTGACCGAAAAATTGCGGAGCATATTGCAATGGGAATGAAAGAATGGGCATTGTCTAAAAATGTTACACATTATACGCACTGGTTCCAACCATTAACAGGGACAACTGCTGAAAAACATGATGCTTTTTTTGAAACATCTATGGATGGAAGTGATCCTGTTGAGAAATTTGGAGGAACACAATTAGTACAGCAAGAACCAGATGCTTCTTCTTTTCCAAATGGAGGAATTAGAAATACATTTGAGGCTCGTGGTTATACAGCTTGGGATCCAACTTCGCCAGCATTTATATTTGGGACAACTTTATGTATTCCAACAGTTTTTGTATCATATACAGGTGAAGCCTTAGATAATAAAACACCTTTATTAAGAGCATTACATGCAATTGATGCAGCAGCAATTGATGTTGCGAAATATTTTGATAAAAACGTTAAAAAAATAACACCAACTTTAGGATGGGAACAAGAATATTTCTTAGTTGATTCTGCATTAGCAGCTTCTCGTCCAGATTTAATGGCAACTGGTAGAACTTTACTAGGACATACTTCTGCTAAAGGACAACAATTAGACGATCATTATTTTGGTTCTATTCCAACTCGTGTATTAAATTATATGCGTGATTTGGAAAACCAATGCATGTTATTGGGAATTCCAGTTAAAACACGTCATAATGAGGTTGCTCCAAATCAGTTTGAGTTGGCTCCCATTTTTGAAGAAACAAATTTAGCGGTTGACCATAACTCTTTATTAATGGATGTTATGCAAAAAGTTGCAGAACGCCATGATTTTAAAGTTCTTTTCCATGAAAAACCTTTCAAAGGTGTAAATGGTTCAGGAAAACATAATAACTGGTCATTAGCTACAGATACTGGAATTAACTTATTAAGTCCGGGTAAAACGCCAATGAGTAATTTACAATTCTTAACATTTTTTATTAACACTATTAAAGCGGTTCATGATAATGAAGAATTAGTAAGAGCTTCTATTGCATCAGCAAGTAACGATCACCGTTTAGGAGCAAATGAAGCACCACCAGCAATTATTTCGGTATTTATTGGACAACAATTAACTAAAGTACTAGAGGAATTAGAAGGTGTTTCTAAAGGAAAATTATCACCAGAAGAAAAAACCGATTTAAAACTTAATGTAGTAGGTAAAATTCCAGATTTATTATTAGATAATACGGATAGAAATAGAACTTCTCCTTTTGCATTTACAGGAAATAAGTTCGAATTTAGAGCTGTTGGTTCTACTGCAAACTGTGCAGTTTCAATGACTACCTTAAATACTATCGTAGCAAAACAGTTGAAAGACTTTAAGGTTGAGGTTGATACTTTAATTGAAACGAAAGACATGAAAAAAGATGATGCTATCTTTAATGTTTTAAGAGAATATATAAAAGGTACAAAAGCTATTCTTTTTGAAGGAGATGGTTATAGTGAGGCTTGGGAAGTAGAAGCTAAGAAAAGAGGTTTAAGTAATCATAAAACTACTCCAGAAGCCTTAAAAGCTAAGGTTTCTAAGAAAGCAATTGCTCTTTTTGAAGAAATGAATGTAATGAACCATGTTGAGGTGGAGTCTCGTTATGAAATTGAACTAGAAGAATACACTAAGAAAATTCAAATTGAAGGAAGAGTTCTTGGTGATATTGCTCGCAATCATGTTGTTCCTACTGCAATTAAATACCAAAACACATTAATTGATAATGTTAAAGGCTTAAAAGAGATTTTTGGAAAAGAATTTGAAACAATTGCAAAAGAGCAAATCAAAATGATTAAAGAAATTTCAGAACATATTGAAGGTATTAGTTTAAAAGTTGATGAAATGATTGAAGCTCGTAGAAATGCAAACTTACTTACCGATGCAGAAAAACAAGCTGCTGCATATTGTAATAAAGTAAAGCCATTCTTTGAAGAAATAAGATACCATTCAGATAAATTGGAGTTACTTGTTGATGACGAAATGTGGACTTTAACAAAGTATAGAGAGTTATTGTTTACTAAATAATAGAAACAAACAAAAATTATCCTGCATGTTTAACTTGCAGGATTTTTTTTGGCACGCTTTTTTATATTATTTAAAAGTTGTTACTTCGTAAAATACTTAAAAATGAAATTTTTTATAACATTCTGTTTGCTTTGTTTTGGATTGAGTTTTCAAGCTCAAGAAAAATTAGTCGTATATTTTGATTTTGATGAATTTAACTTAAATAATTCTGAGATTTCTAAAATAGAGAAGTTTATACAAAACAAAAATACACTTATGGTAACTTCTATTTATGGTTTTTGTGACTATAAAGGAAGTATTGATTATAACGATTCTCTTTCCGTAAAAAGAGTTAATACGGTTTATGATTTTTTGGTAAAAAATAATACATTGTTAGTTTCAGATTTTATTGTTTTAAAAGGATTTGGAAAACAGTTTAAACAAAATAAAACACAATATTTAAATAGGAAAGTAATAATTGAATATGTTTCAAATAATAACTTTTCTAAATTTGAAGACTTTAAAATAGGTGAGAGTTTAGTTCTTAAAAATTTGTACTTTTATAATAATTCTGGGGTTTTTGTGCCAAAATCTGAGCCAGTATTAAATAATTTACTTCAAATTTTAAAAGAGAACCCTACTTTAAAAATTGAGATTCAAGGTCATATTTGTTGTCAAATAAATACAGATGTTCAAGATATTGCTAAACTTAGAGCTATTGCTGTTTGTGATTTTTTAATTTCGAATGGAATAAATAAAAATAGATTGCGTTATGTTAGTTATGGAAGCTCTAAGCCTATTCATAAAATACCGGAAAAATCAGAAGAAGAAAAAAACGAAAATAGAAGAGTAGAAGTGTTGGTTTTAGAAAAATAAAAAGTTACTTTTCAATATAATATTAATATCGTTACTTCGTAAATAAATAATTAAAATGAAATTTTTTATTACTATATCTATTCTTTGCCTCAGCTTAAGTGTTTTTTCTCAAGAGCAGTTTTCTGTATATTTTGAAACTAATAAATTTGAACTTAATCAAAAAGAAAGTATAAAATTGACTAATTGGATTTTGGCTAACAAAACCTCAAAAATTGTAGCTATAAATGGCTATACTGATGAAGTTGGTTCCGCTGGCTATAATGATACTTTAGCTTCTAAAAGAGTGCAATCCATTTTTGAAAAAGTTAAAATTAATGTTGCAATCAGGGAAGATTTTAAAACATTGAGTGTAGGAGAAAACTTTAAGCAATCAGAAATTAAATCTGAGAATAGAAGAGCTACCATTTATTATATTTTAGAAAAAGATATTTTTCGTGAAAATGAAATTTTAGGAATTGAAGAAGAAGTAATAATTCCTGAAGATGCTACATTTGAAGAGAAAATTGCACTGTCAAAAGTAGGAGCTAAAATCATTCTAAAGAATATTAATTTTTATCAAAATACTTTTGCGATTACGCCTGAATCTAATGGTTCTCTGTATGATTTGCTTTTCGTAATGCAAAACAATCCTAATTTAAAAATTCAAATACAAGGACATATTTGCTGTATTGATTTAGACAGAAGAAAATTATCTTTAGAAAGAGCAAAACAAGTTAGAAGATGGTTGGTTTATCAAAGAATTCCTCAATATAGAATTACAGTTACGGGTTTTGGAACAACACAACCAATTTATGCAATACCTGAAGAAAACGAAGAGCAAGCTGCGGCAAATAGAAGAGTAGAAATAGAAATTTTAAGTAAATAAGTTTATGAAAATAAAGTCTGTAATTTTATTTTTTTACGTGGTATTTTATATGGTTAGTTGTTCAAAAGAGAATTGTTCAGAAAACTTAATACCGCCACAAGCATCTGTTTTTGTTGAATTAATTGACGAAATTACTGGTGAAAATGTTTTTACAAATGAAACATATACTCAAGCTGATTTAACTGTTACAGAATTAGACGCAGCGGAAGTGAATTATATTTTTATTACTAGAGACGGGTTAAATTTAATTCAAATTTTCCCAAAAACACATATGCCAACTGGAAATGCTATTAATATTAATATTGCAACAGACGATGTTATAGAATTGCAGTATAACGTAGAAACAATAACTACAGAATGTTATATTCAAAAAAATATAATTAATGTTCTAACTCCTAATTATAACACTACGGAATCAAATAAAATATATCGCATTAAAATATAGGTTTTTAGAGCTTCATTTTTTCGGTTTTAAAAATATACTAACTATCTTTGCGACACAACACACAATCTACAAAAAATGAGTTCTGAAACTAGTAAGCGTTACAATTTAAGAGGAGTTTCTGCTTCCAAAGAAGACGTTCATAATGCTATTAAAAACATCGATAAAGGATTGTTTCCAAAGGCTTTCTGTAAAATTATTCCGGATTATTTGACTAATGATGAAGAGTACTGTATTATTATGCATGCAGATGGTGCTGGTACAAAATCAGCATTAGCATATATGTATTGGAAAGAAACTGGAGATATTTCGGTTTGGAAAGGTATCGCTCAAGATGCTTTAATTATGAATATCGACGATTTACTTTGTGTTGGAGCAACAGATAATATTTTACTTTCTTCTACAATAGGAAGAAATAAAAGCGTTATTCCAGGTGAAGTTTTATCGGCTATTATTAACGGAACAGAAGAATTAATTGCCGATTTAAAAAACTTTGGTGTAACTATTCATTCTACAGGTGGAGAAACGGCCGATGTTGGTGATTTAGTTCGAACAATCATTGTAGATTCAACTGTAACTGCTAGAATTAAACGCTCAGAAGTTATTGATAATGCAAATATTAAAGCTGGCGATGTAATTGTTGGCTTGGCTTCTTTTGGTCAAGCTACTTACGAAAAAGAATATAACGGAGGAATGGGAAGTAACGGATTAACTTCTGCTCGTCATGATGTTTTTGAAAAATATTTGGCAAATAAATATCCTGAAAGTTTTGATGCTGCTGTTCCTGCTGAATTAGTTTATTCGGGTCAAACTAAATTAACAGATGCTGTTAAAAATAGCCCAATAGACGCTGGTAAACTAGTCTTATCTCCAACAAGAACGTATGCGCCAGTTATCAAAAAAATATTAGAGAAATATTCGTCAAAAGAAATTCATGGAATGGTGCATTGTAGTGGAGGAGCGCAAACTAAAATTTTGCACTTTGTAGACAATGTTCATGTAATAAAAGATAATTTATTTCCAGTTCCGCCATTGTTTCAATTAATTCAAGAGCAATCTAAAACAGATTGGAAAGAAATGTACCAAGTGTTCAATTGCGGACACAGAATGGAAATTTACGTTCCTGCTGAGGTAGCACAAGATATTATTGCAATTTCTAAATCATTTAATATTGATGCTCAAATTGTAGGTAGAGTAGAAGCTTCCGCTACTAAAAAACTAACAATTAATTCTGAATACGGAACTTTCGAATATTAAAAACACAACAACAACAACAACAACAACAACAAGACAACAACACAACATATAATAAAATGCAACAAAACGTATTAATTTTAGATTTCGGTTCACAATACACACAACTTATCGCAAGAAGAGTTAGAGAACTAAATATATTTTGCGAAATTTTTCCTTACGATAAAATCCCTACTGATTTATCTTCTTATAAAGCAGTAATTTTAGGAGGTAGTCCATTTTCGGTTCGTTCTGAAAATGCTTTACATCCAGATTTATCTCAAATTAGAGGAAAAATGCCATTATTGGCTGTATGTTATGGCGCACAATATTTAGCACACTTTTCTGGTGGAGAAGTTGCTGCTTCAGACACAAGAGAATATGGTAGAGCAAATCTTTCTTTTGTACAAGAAAACGAAGTGTTTTTAGAAGGTGTTAGTTTAAATAGTCAAGTTTGGATGTCTCATTCAGATTCTATTAAAAAATTACCAACTGACGGTGTTAAAATTGCAAGTACTAAAGATGTTGAAAATGCAGCTTATAAAATAGAAGGCGAAACAACATACGCGATACAATTTCATCCAGAAGTTTATCATTCTACTGATGGAAAACAAATGTTAGAAAACTTTTTAGTAAAAATTGCTGAAGTTCCTCAAACGTTTACTCCTAATGCAGTTGTAGAAGAAATTGTTGCCGATATGAAAGCTAAAATTGGTAACGAAAAAGTTGTTTTAGGATTGTCTGGAGGTGTAGATTCTACAGTTGCAGCGGTTTTATTAAATAAAGCAATAGGGGAAAATTTATATTGTATATTTGTTAATAACGGACTTTTGCGTAAAAATGAGTACCAAAGTGTTTTAGACCAATACAAAGGAATGGGCTTAAACGTAAAAGGTGTAGATGCTTCGGCACGCTTTTTGGAAGCTCTAAAGGGATTAAGTGATCCAGAAGAAAAAAGAAAAGCTATTGGAAATTCATTTATTGAAGTTTTTGACGATGAAGCAAATCAATTAAAAGATGTTAAGTTCTTAGGTCAAGGTACAATTTACCCAGATGTTATTGAGTCGGTTTCTGCTACTGGTGGACCAAGTGCTACAATTAAATCGCATCATAATGTAGGTGGTTTGCCTGATTTTATGAAGTTGAAGGTTGTTGAGCCTTTGAGAATGTTGTTTAAAGATGAGGTTCGTAGAGTAGGAGCTTCATTAGGTATTGATGCCGAGTTATTAGGTCGTCATCCTTTTCCTGGACCAGGACTTGGAATTCGTATTTTGGGAGATATTACTGCAGAAAAAGTGGCTATTTTACAAGAAGTTGATGCTATTTTCATAAACGGGTTAAAAGAACATGGTTTGTATAACGATGTTTGGCAAGCAGGAGCAATATTATTACCAGTTAATAGTGTTGGAGTAATGGGAGATGAGCGTACGTATGAAAAAGTAGTAGCTTTAAGAGCTGTAGAATCTACAGACGGAATGACTGCTGATTGGGTACATTTACCGTATGAGTTTTTAATGAAAATTTCAAACGAAATAATTAACAAAGTAAGAGGTGTAAATAGAGTAGTTTATGATATTAGCTCAAAACCACCAGCAACTATAGAATGGGAATAACTTCCATTATAATAGTTTTAAAATAAATAGTATCACATATGAAAGTATTTAAAATTTTATTTTTTCTTTTTATTTTTTCTTCTTGTATCGCTAATGTGAAACAAGATAATTTTCGTAAACATGTTGTTGCAAAAGGCGAAACAGTTTATCAAATTGCGAAACAATATCAAGTAACACCTTTAGATATTTATAAATTAAATCCCGATGCTATTAATGGAATTGAGGAAAGTTCAATTTTATTAATTCCAAAATTAGGAGTCGCTTCTGTTGGTATAGAAAAATATCAAGATGCTATAAAAAGACATAAAGTTTTAACTAAAGAAACACTTTATAGTATTGCTAAACTATATGAAGTTTCTGTTGCTGATTTGCAAGAATGGAATGAGGAGTTGTTAAAAGATGGTTTAAAAATAGATCAAGAAATTGTAGTTTCTGCAAAATATAAAGCATTTAAAAAAGATGTAGTTGATGTTGAAAAGACAAAGGTTACTTCAAAAGTATTTTCACATGAAGTTTTATCTCAAGAAACAAAATACGGAATTGCTAAAAAATATAACTTGACAATTGAGCAATTAGAAAAGCTAAATCCTCAAATTGTGGAGAGTTTAGAAATTGGACAAATCCTTAAAATTAAAGAAGATACTGTTACAACAATTAGTAATAATTCTACAAACTCTTCAAATATTACTAATGTGCCAAAGCCTTCTAGTACAAAAGTATTAGATTCTTATTACGTAGTAAAACCAAACGAGACATTATATACTTTAGCAGAAGCTTTTAAAGTTTCACAAGAATCTTTGATGGATTTAAACCCAGAATTAAAACTTGGTTTAAGAGAAGGTATGGTTTTAAAAATACCTACAACTACTCAAGTGAATAACCCAATAGTTTTACAAAGTAATGACAGTTTAGTTAAGAAAAAACCAATTAAAACTGTTTACGTAAATAAAGAAGAGAAAAATTTAATATCATTAATAAATAAAAAAGTAAAAAAGAATTTAGTTCTATTATTACCGTTTAATATGAATAAAATTGAAACAGATTCTATTCAAACTCAAAAAGATTTTATAATAAATAACAAGTTCTTAAACCTTACACTTGATTTTTATTCAGGAGCTATTATGGCAATAGATTCAGCGAAAGTTTTAGGTTTACCTGTGCATGTTAAAATTTTAGATGTTGAAAGTTCAAAATCATCTTCTAATGTAGCTCAGTTAATCGCTAAAAATGATTTTTCTAAAGTAGATGCAGTAATAGGGCCATTTATGTATTCTCATTTAGAAACTACAGCTCAGTTATTGTCAAAATATAAAACACCAGTTATTTCTCCTTTATCTAAAGAAATGGGTGTTAGCTTGGAAAACTTATATTATTCTGTTCCTTCACAAGATAATATGATTAAAACGATGTTTGATTATTTTGAAAAAAATAATGGAAATGTAGTTGCAATAATTAGCGGTAAAAAAGTTTCTTCAAAAGAAAGTCTAGAAAAAAATTACCCAAATGTTAAATACGCAAATTTTACAGATAAAGGATATATAGAAATAGAGAGTTTTAAATCTATGCTTGTTAAAGGGCAAAAGAATTTTGTTATTTTAGATACTGAAAAAGCGGGCTTAATTTTACATGCAACAAAAACTCTTAAAACTTTAAAAGCAGATTATGATATTCAATTAGCTGTTTTAGAACTGTATGATACTTTAGATTTTGAAGAAATTCCAATGTCTAGTTTGGTAGATTTAAATATGATGTTTCCTTCTTATAAAAAAGAAATTGATACTGATGCCGGAAGAATTTTCGAAAAAAAATACAAAAAAATAAATAATGTAACCCCTAATTCTTATGCTATAAAAGGCTTTGATGTAACTTTCGATGCATTATTGCGCATTTGCCAAGAAGAAGGGTTTACAAAATCTATAGAGACTGTAAAAACAAACCATGTAGAAAATAGTTTTGATTATATTCTACAAGATGGAAAAAATGTAAATAATGGAATTTTTATAATGTATTACGATACAGATTATTCAATTAAACAAGCACAATAATGGCTACTGCAAATATTATATATAAAGGAGAATTGAGAACAATTTGTATGCATTTACAGTCTGGCACAGAAATTCTAACTGATGCACCAACGGATAATCATGGAAAAGGAGAAGCTTTTTCACCAACCGATTTGCTTGCTACCGCTTTAGGAAGTTGCATGGTTTCAATTATGGCTATTAAATCAAAAGACTTAGAAATTGATTTAAAAGACTCAACCGTTTCGGTTACTAAAATTATGCAGTCTGAACCAAGAAAAATAGCTAAAATTGAGGTTGTATTAAATATGAGTGTAGATGCGTCCGATAAAAATAAAACAATCTTAGAACGTGCAGCAATGACTTGTCCTGTGCTTTTAAGTTTGCATCCAGATATACAAAAAGAAGTAAGTTTTAATTGGAAATAAATTGACAAACCAAGAAGAATTAATTAAACTAGCACATACAAAAATGCCTTTCGGAAAATACGAAGGGTATTTTCTTATAGACTTGCCAGAATATTACGTGGTTTGGTATTCAAACAAAGGTTTTCCAAAAGGACAATTAGGTTTGCAATTACAATTAGTTTACGAACTTAAATTAAATGGATTAGAAGATTTAATTCGAAATATTAGAAG
>Ga0208305_10000010_pt1 | contig 170037 bp, 149 predicted proteins | sample ColrivemetaGS741_FD_187605 | JGI IMG/M metagenome (GOLD analysis project Ga0208305, IMG submission 187605) | Estuarine microbial communities from the Columbia River estuary - Flood tide ETM metaG S.741 (SPAdes) (version 2) | ecosystem: Environmental > Aquatic > Marine > Intertidal zone >... | reverse complement strand
TAAACGTTAAATTACATTATATTATGCACTATTATTCATATATTTATACAACAGCTATATAAATATTCATAATAAATGTAATAAGTAATATATTTAAATAATTATAAAAATTGATTTTTGCTAATTTATATAAATTTTAAAAATAAGGAATAAAACAAACCGTTTTCTATTCCCTTATTTTAAAACTATTTTTTTCTCCAACAATCTAAAAATAATTACTCCTGCTCTACCAATTTAAATTCAAAAAAAGCAAGTTTTAATCAAATTACAGTTTTACTCATTTTTATAATTAGTACTTTTTTTATATTTACAGAAATCTATTCCGAATAATGACACTACAACATTATATTGACAAAATAAATATTTTGTACAAAACAGGAAATGCAAGAGAACATTCTTACCGAGGTGATTTACAGAACCTAATCATGGCAATTTTACCTGATATTTTGGTTACCAATGAACCCGCACGAGTAGCTTGTGGCGCACCCGGATTATGTGTTGACTAAAAAAGATATTCCTATTGGTTATATTGAAGCCAAAGATATTGGCGTAGATTTAGGCAGCAAAACCTTAAAAGAACAATTTGACCGCTACAAAGCAGGTTTAACCAATCTTATTTTTACCGATTATCTAGAATTTCATTTCTATAAAGAAGGCACTTTAACTACAAAAATTGCCATTGCTCGTTTAGAAAAAACCACCCCGCCCGACGGGCACCCCTCCAAAGGAGGGGAATTTGGAATCTAAAAAAAATAATAATTCTGGTACTGCTATAGCTATTGGAAAAGTATTCATAAACGAAATGCAATATTTTGAAAACGTATCAGAAGTAGCTTGGAACTTTTACATAGGTGGTTATCAGCCTGCTCAAAAATGGCTAAAAGACAGAAAAGACAGAACCTTAACCTATGAAGATATTTTTCATTATCAAAAAATAATTGTAGCCTTAACTGAAACAGATAGAATTATGAAGGAAATTGAGAAAATTGATTTTATGGAAACAAAAAAAGAAACGGCTAAAGCAAAAGAGACTGTAAGAAAAGGGTAAAACCTATTATTCTGATTTTATTCCAGAATATTTATAAGAATCTGAAACAAGTTTAGATTGACAAAAAAAGTTCTTTTTAGACAGCTTTTTTTATCGGTAAGCTTTAAAATTTGGCTTTGCACAACCTTAAAGCTCCGCTTTAAAAAAAGAAAAACCTTAAAAAAATAATTTCAAGTAAACTTGGCTGCTTTTTTAAGGTTTTTCTTTTCATTTGTGACCTCGGTAGGGTTCGAACCTACAACCAACGGAGCCGAAATCCGTCATTCTATCCAATTGAACTACGAAGCCATTTTTAAGATTTCTAGAATTTTAGATAATAGATTTTTCTTCTATATTCTTTTATCTATTTTCTCTTTATACTACTTAGAAATTTAGTCTTTTAGATCACTTAGTGATTATTTTTATCTAATCTTCTAAGCAAGTCTAAATTATCTAAAAATCTAAATTTATACTAAAAGTTTCTTTACAATTGTAGAAATAGTTTTTCCTTCTGCTTGTCCGCCAATTTGACCTGAAGCTAATCCCATTACTTTCCCCATTGAAGCAATACCCGATGCGCCTGTTTCTGCAATGATTTTAGCAATGATTACTTCTACTTCGTCTTCTGATAATTGTGCTGGTAAAAACTGCTCGATTACTGCTATTTGTGCTAATTCTGGCTCTGCTAAATCCATACGGTTTTGCTCTGTAAAAATAGTAGCACTGTCTTTACGCATTTTTACTAAACGTTGTAACATTTTTATTTCGTCTTCTTCAGTCAATCCTTCTGCTGCTCCACTGTCTGTTTTAGCAATGATTATTGCAGCTTTAATTGCTCTTAATGCTTCTAACGCCACTGTATTTTTTGCTCTCATGGCATCTTTCATGTTGTCCATGATTTTTTTTTCTAAACTCATATTTGTTGTTATTTATTGAATCGTTTATTTTTTTTACCCCCAGATGGCAGCGGCATCCTTGCTTATTTTTTTATAAGTAAGATATAGCGAACAGCTGGAAATAGGTTCTAAAAAAAACCTTGTGCAAAAGTAATAAAAAAACCCGAAACAATGCTTCGGGTTTTAAAAGGTGTAGGTTTTGTTTTACTTTGATTAATCTACGTTATCATGCAAGAAAGAATTATTAGAACGAATTTGCACATCATCATTACTATCTGTTCCTAATGATAATCTTGAATTATTATTACTTGCCGGTTGTTCCGTTAAATCTATACCCATTCTTTTATAAGCTGGCTCTTTTTCAATTTCATCAATTCTAGAAGCACTGTTATTAAACTTATAATTAAAGTCTTTCATTTTTTTCTTACGCTCATCTGCTCTCAATTTTAAAGTATCTTCAATAGACATATCTAAAGGAGAAGCATCGTTTGTATTTGAATTAACTGAGTTGCTTGGAGTTGGTGTATTATTTACTAAATTTTTAAATGAAAAATTTAATTCTTCATCTACAATTTCTTCTACTTTTTCTGCTTTTGTACTTGCAGTTAACTCTTTTTCTTTTTCTAAATAATCTTCTAATGAATACTTAACAATTCCGTTTTCGTTAAACTCCGTAACTGGAACAACATTAACCGGATCTTTAACTTCCATCTGTTTTGTTTCTTCAGACAAATCAAAAACAATTTGACTTTCTGTTTCCACTTTATCTTCAAATAAGTTTAAAGAAAAATTAAAATCATTTTCTTCAGCTTTTACAAACTCAGGTTCAATTACTTCAATTTCTCTAATTTGAGCAGTAATAATTTCGAATTCGTTTACAACATTTGATGCAACAACTTCAAACTGAACATCTATATTTTTCAAGAATTCAGATGTTGGAACTAAATCCATTTGATGAATTGGTTCGTTAATTTCAAAATTAACTTCCTTAACTTCTTCTTCAGTATCTAAAGTAAATACTACTTTTTCATCACAAATAGGATTAATGATATCTTCTTTAATTTCTACTTTTGTTTCAATTACTGGTTCATTAACCTTTATATTTGAAATTGCTTTATTCATTAAATCATGAACAATTTTTTGTTCGCCATCTAATGAGTGAATTATTTTTTTAGGCTCTGTGTTTACAATTTCGTTTTGCTGCTCTACATCAAACCCTGTAGCAATAATTGTAACTGCAACAGCATCTCCAAGAGATTCGTCTTCACCAACCCCCATTATAATGTTAGCATTATGGCCTGCTTCTGCTTGAATGAAATCGTTAATTTCTCCAATTTCATCAATTGTGATTTCACTTGTTCCTGAAACAATTAATAATAAAACATTAGTTGCTCCAGTTATTTTATTATCATTTAACAATGGTGAATCTAATGCGTTTTTTATCGCTTCTTTAGCTCTATCGTCTCCAATTGCTGTTGAAGAACCCATAATTGCAGTTCCACTATTTTCTAGAACCGTTTTAGCGTCTTTTAAATCTATATTTTGAGTGTAATGGTGTGTAATAACTTCTGCAATTCCTCTTGAGGCAGTTGCTAAAACTTCATCTGCTTTTGAAAATCCGGCTTTAAAACCAAGGTTTCCATACACTTCTCTTAATTTATTATTATTGATAACGATTAAAGAATCTACTTGTTTACGTAGTTTTTCAATTCCAATCATTGCTTGTTCAGAACGTATTTTTCCTTCAAATTGAAAAGGCATAGTTACAATTCCAACAGTTAAAATGTCGCGTTCTTTTGCAAGTTGAGCTATCACAGGCGCAGCTCCTGTTCCAGTTCCTCCTCCCATTCCCGCAGTTATAAAAAGCATCTTAGTGTTTGTTCCTAGCATTTTCTCAATAGCCTCTATACTCTCAATGGCAGATTGCTGGCCAACTTCTGGGTTTGCTCCTGCGCCAAGGCCTTCCGTTAAAGTTAACCCTAACTGAATTTTATTTGGAACTGGACTGTTTTGTAATGCCTGAGCATCTGTGTTACAAACCACGAAATCTACACCATTAATCCCTTGTTTAAACATGTGATTAATAGCATTACTACCGCCTCCACCAACTCCAATAACTTTTATAACGTTAGATTGGTTTTTAGGTAAATCGAATGAAATGTTTGTAAATTCTGACATAATGATACTGTTTTATTCTGCGTTATCTAAAAATTCTTTAATCTTCTCTATATACTTATCAAAAAATGATTTTTTGATTTTTTCTTCTGTCGAACTAACCGTTTGTTTTTGCGCTTGTTCTTCTTTTTCTACCTCTTCAAAAGAGTCTTCAATTTCAACTTCTGGAAGTTTAACTGGATCTTCTTTTTTCATTTCTACAAGTGGTGTAGCGCTTTTTGTATTATTTCTAATACTGTTCATTACTAAACCAACTGCTGTAGCATATAACGGACTTGATAATTCTTCATCAGAGTCTCCTGCTAAATGCTCGTTTGGAAAACCTATTCTGGTATCCATGCCCGTAATATATTCAACTAATTGTTTGATATGATTTAACTGAGAACCTCCGCCTGTTAATACAATTCCTGCAATTAATTTTCGTTTTGGATCTTCGTGACCATATATTTTAATTTCCGCGTAAACTTGTTCTATAATTTCTACTACACGAGCATGAATTATTTTAGATAAGTTTTTAAGCGATATTTCTTTTGGTTCTCTGCCTCTTAACCCTGGTATAGAAACAATTTCATTGTCTTTATTTTCTCCAGGCCAAGCTGAACCAAATCTCATTTTTAATAATTCGGCTTGTTTTTCAATAATTGAACAGCCTTCTTTAATATCTTCTGTAATTACATTTCCTCCAAATGGAATTACTGCTGTATGTCTTATTATTCCATCTTTAAAAATGGCCAAATCTGTTGTTCCACCACCTATATCAATTAATGCAACTCCAGCTTCTTTTTCTTCTTGACTCAAAACTGCATCTGCTGAAGCTAAAGGTTCTAATGTTAAACCAGATAACTCTAGTCCACCGCTTTTAACACATCTTCCAAGATTTCTAATAGAAGCTGCTTGACCAACAACTACGTGAAAACTTGCTTCTAATCTTCCACCATACATCCCTATTGGTTCTTTTATCTCACCTTGCCCATCAATTTTAAATTCTTGTGGCAAAACATGTATAATTTCTTCTCCAGGAAGCATTGCTAATTTATGCACTTGATTAATCAATGTGTCAATATCTGCTTCACTAATTACTTCTTCCGCATTTGGGCGACTAACATAATCGCTATGTTGTATACTACGAATGTGCTGTCCTGCAATTCCAACAACTACATCGTTTATTTTATAATCAGAATCGTTTTCAGCTTCAGCAATTGCTTGCTGAATAGACTGAATTGTTTGTGTAATATTATTTACAACTCCCCTATGCACACCTAAGCTTTTAGACTTTCCTACTCCAAGAATTTCTAGCTTTCCGTATTCATTTTTTCTACCAATCATTGCAACAATTTTTGTTGTTCCAATGTCTAATCCTACTGCTATGTTGTCTTTACTCATAATCTTTTTATTTCTTACAAACCACTTGATCTGTGTAGATTAAGTTAATCGATTTATAATTTTTAACCAATGTATCTTTAATTGCATGTTTATAAAATGCTTTATAATTCTTAAGCTTTTCTTTAACATGAATGGGCTTTCCAAATAAAATTTTAAAATCATAATCTCTATTTGTCAACACTACATTACCCGAAGGCATTATTTTAATACTGGTTATGCTTTTTTTAAGAAAATCATCTTTTACGATTCTATTAAACAAATCTATGTAACCATCTTTTCCATCTACAACAATATCCCCAACAACTATAGGAACTCTCGCCGAAAAATTTTCGGACAAAGGCATTTTATCTCCTTTGCTATCAAGATAATACTTCATATTATCTGACACATATCGTACAATTGGGGTCTTTTGTTTTATATGCACATTTAGAGAACCGTCTATTGTAGAAAAAACTTCCGATTTTTCTATCATCTCGTGGTTATCGAAAACAGTTTCTAAAGCATTCAAATCTACTTTTTCTTTTTTGATTCTTAATGGCTCTTTTAAATTTTGTATTAACAAGTTATTAACCATTTCGTGAGTTATAAACAAATTCTCTTCACCAGCTGCAAATGAAATGTTTACCGCTTTAAATTGTCTTTGGCTACTTCTTTTTGTAGAAAACGAATACAAGAATACCATTAAAACAATGATAAAAACCAATCGAATGTTTTGCCAATTAAATTTTTTCATCTATTATTTTTTTAATTTCAGTAACCATTTCTCCAATATCTCCAGCACCAATTGTTACATAAATAGAAGCGTTTGATTTTTTTATTTCATATAACAAACTTTCTTTAGAAACTAGTTTTTTATTTTGGTTTGTTATTTTACTTAACAACCAACTTGAATCAACTCCTTCAATAGGTAATTCTCTAGCTGGATAAATTTCCATTAAAAGCACTTCATCAAATTGAGAAAGGCTTTCCGCAAATCCATCAATAAAATCTCTTGTTCTAGAAAATAAATGCGGCTGAAAAGCAGCAATAATTTTTTTATTTGGATACAATTCCCGAACAGCTTGATGTACTGCATCAATTTCTGTAGGATGATGTGCATAGTCATCTATATAAACCACATTATCCGTTCGTGTTTGAAAAGAAAACCTGCGACGAACTCCTTTGAAAGACTCTAACGCACTTAATATTTGATTATTCTCTAAACCATAACTTTTTGCCATTGCAAAAGCAATAAGGGCGTTTGATAAATTATGGTGACCAGGTAACCCAAATTTTACATTTTCAATAACTTCTAAATCTGATTTTACATCAAAAACATAAAATCCATTTTCTATCTTGATATTAATTGCCTGGAAATTTGCCTCTTCATTTATTCCGACTGTATTACCTTCTAATGGCAAATGTTTTGCTATGAACAAACTATCAGAAGTAACCTTTTGCGAAAATTCTATAAACGACTTCTCAATCTCTGAAGAGTCTCCATAAATATCTAAATGATCCGCATCCATTGATGTTATACAAGCGACATTAGGGTGTAAGTGTAAAAAAGAACGATCAAACTCATCCGCTTCTACAACTGTTACTGTTTTTCCATCACCAATTATATTTGAATTATAGTTTTCAACTATTCCCCCTAAAAAAGCCGTAACATCTACACCACTTTGATACAGAAGATGACCTAGTATGCTAGAAGTGGTAGTTTTTCCGTGTGTACCAGCAACTGCAAAACAAAAAGTATCTTTCGTAATTAAACCCAAAACTTCAGCGCGTTTTTTAACATCAAAACCTTCCTTTAAAAAAAAATTCCATTCTGAATGTTCTTTAGGAACAGCAGGCGTGATAATTACTAAAGTATTGGTTTTGTCTAAATATTTTTCATCAATTAAACTCAAGTTATCTTCAAAATGAATATCCATTCCCAAATTAATTAACTCACTTGTTAAATGAGTTTGTGTTTTATCATAACCAGCAACATTTTTACCAATATTCATAAAATAACGCGCCAAAGCACTCATTCCGATTCCTCCGATTCCAATGAAATAGATATTATGTATTTGGTTTAAATTCATTTCTTTTATTCGTTTATTAATTTTTCAATCTCTTTTACAATATCCTTTGTAGCGTTTGGCATAGCCAATTTGTGAATTTTTTTACTCAATTTACTTTGCATATCATCATTAGAAAGTAATTCTGCAAAGGTGTTTTTAAATTTTCCATCTAACTCATTTTCTTTCAAAAGAATTGCTGCTTTTTTCTCAACAATAGCTAAAGCATTTTTTGTTTGGTGGTCTTCAGAAACATTTGGAGACGGAATAAAGATTGTTGGTTTCCCAACAATGCATAATTCTGAAACTGATGACGCTCCAGATCTTGAAATAACAACATCGGCAGCAGCATAAACCAAATCCATTTTATCAATAAAAGCCAAAACATGTACGTTTTCTTTTTTATTGAAATGACTATACTCTTCATAATACAGTTTTCCACATTGCCATATTACTTGAACGCCAAGTTGGGTAATAAAGTCTATTTCTTGCGCTATTAATTGATTAACCTTTCTTGCCCCTAAACTTCCACCTAAAACCAATAACGTTCTTTTTGTACTATCTAACTCAAAATAAGTTAAACTCTTTATTCGTTTTGTGTCAATATCTAATAAATCTTGACGCACAGGGTTTCCTGTTAATTTGATTTTATCTTTTGGGAAAAACTTATCTAAGCCTTCATAAGCAACACAAATTGCACTTGCTTTTTTAGCTAATAATTTATTTGTTATTCCTGGATAAGAATTTTGTTCTTGAACTAAAATTGGAACATTCATTAATGTTGCTACTTTTAAAACAGCCCCACTTGCAAAACCTCCAGTTCCAATAACAACATTCGGCTTGAACTTTCTAATTATTTTATATGAATCCCATAGACTTGAGAGTAATTTAAAAGGAAATTTAGCATTTTGTAATGTTAGTTTTCTTTGAACACCAGAAATCCATAGCCCTTCAATTTCATAACCTGCTTGAGGAACTTTTTGCATTTCCATTTTATCTTTTGCGCCAACAAATAGAAATTCAGCATCAGGATATTGATTCTTTAATTCATTAGCAATTGCAATTGCAGGATAGATATGTCCACCTGTACCACCACCACTTATAATAAATTTCAATTTTTTCATTTTACTGTTTTAAAATTGGTTCTAAAGGATTTTTATCGTCATTTGATACTGAATCTGAATCGCCATCAATACAAAAATCTCCTAACTCAGATTCAACTTCTTTATCTATAATACGTTGTAAAGCTTCGTCTCTTTTTTGCTTTTCTTCTAAATCTAATGCTATTTCTTCTTCTTTTTTCGTTACGCTCAAAATAATTCCAATTGAAGCACATGTCATCCAAATTGAAGTACCACCTGCACTAATTAACGGCAAGGTTTGCCCAGTTACCGGTAATAATTCTACAGCAACAGCCATGTTTACAAACGCTTGAAAAACGATTGGAAAACCCAATCCAACAATTAATAATTTTCCAAAGAGAGTAGTTGCTTTGTGTGCATTTATTACAAAACGAACAAAAAGCAATAAATACAAAAACATGATTCCAACCCCGCCTATCATTCCGTATTCTTCGACAATAATTGCGAATATAAAATCCGAAGAAGATTGTGGTAAAAAATTCTTTTGAACACTTTTTCCAGGACCTAAACCTTTTATACCACCAGAAGCAATCGCAATTTTTGCTTTTTCTATTTGATACACATCCTCATCAGCCGTATTAGAAGTAAAACGCTCAATTCGTTTTTCCCAAGTTTTAACACGGTTAGGCATTGTTCCAGGAAAAGCTTTAGCTATTAAAATAAAAAATGCCAAAGCAACAATTCCCATTGTGATAATTCCAGCAAGATATTTTAATGGATAATGACCTACATAAACCAACATACAAACCATTGAAAAAATTAATGCTGTAGTCGAAAAATTAGCAGGTAATATTAAAATTAAAACAGCGAAAACAGGCAGCCAAAGTTCTAAAAATGAATCTTTAAAAGTAACTTCCTTATCACTAGATTTTGCTAAATAACGTGCTACGTAAACCATCAGTACTATAAATGCAAAAGTTGATGTTTGAAAACCAATACCCACAAGCGGAATTTGAATCCATCTACTAGCGTTTGCTCCATCAATTGTAGTTCCTTGATACAAGGTGTACATTAAAAGAACAATTACTACAGGAATTCCAAAAATAGACAATGCTCTAAAATAATGATACGGAACTTTATGTACAAAATAGATAATTACAAAGCCCAGAAATATATGTCCTAAATGTTTGATTAAGTGACCCATAGTAGAACCTTTACCAATTACATAAACTAGATTTGTACTAGCACTATATACTGGTAAAAAAGAAATTAGAGCCAATAGAAAAACTATTGCCCAAATTCCTTTATCTCCTCTTATTTTGGTTACTATATCTGTCATTTTTTATTATAAATTATGCACCGCATTTTTAAATTGTCTACCCCTATCTTCATAGTTTTCAAACAAATCGAAACTAGCGCAAGCTGGAGATAACAAAACTGCTTCTCCTTGTTCTGCTATATGCTTTGCAATTTTAATTGCTTCCGTCATAGAGGTTGTTTCTACCATAATATCCACAACATTGCTAAATGTTTGAATTAACTTTGAATTATCGACACCTAAACAAATAATTGCTTTTACTTTTTCGCGAACTAAAGACATTAATTCATCATAATCGTTCCCTTTATCTACTCCTCCTACTATCCAAACTGTTGGAACAGTCATACTATCTAATGCAAAAAAAGTTGCATTTACGTTTGTAGCTTTAGAGTCGTTTATATATTGAACATTTTGAATTTTTAAAACTTTTTCTAAACGATGTTCCACTCCTTGAAAATTAGACAAACTTTCTCTTATAGTTTTCTTTCTAATATTCATTAATTGCGCAACAGTTGTTGCAGCCATAGCGTTTTTAACATTATGTCTTCCTTCTAAAGCTAGTTCGTTGATTGGCATACTGAATGTGTCGTTATTAATATTACTGTTGATTGATTGATTTATTATACTTGCGCCTATTTCTAAAACTCTATTTAGAGAAAAAGGGATAATTTGTGCTTTTACTTTATTGCTTTGTAACCACTTATTAATTTCTACATCTTCATCGTCTACTATTAAGAAATCATTTTCATCCTGGTTTTTTGTAATTCTAAACTTTGAATCTATATACAAGCTATAATCGTAGTTGTATCTATCTAAATGATCTGGACTTAAATTTGTAATAATTGCAATATGTGGTTTGTAATTTATAATTCCGTCTAGTTGAAAACTGCTTAATTCTAAAACATATAAATCATGTTTATTTTCAGCCACTTGCCAAGCAAAACTTTTACCAATATTTCCTGCTAAACCAACGTTTAAACCTCCTTGTTTAAGCAAATGATAAACCAACATAGTAGTTGTTGTTTTACCATTACTTCCAGTAATTCCAATCGTTTTAGCTTCTGTAAATTGTACAGCAAATTCTATTTCAGAGATAACAGGAATACTTTGTTCCTTTAATTTTTTCACTATCGCAACTGTATCTGGAATTCCTGGACTTTTCATAACAACATCAGCATTTAAAACCAATGCTTCTGTATGTTTTTCATCTTCCCAAGAAATTTTATTAATTGTAAGAACTTCTTTATATGCTTCTTTAATTTTTCCAAAATCAGATACAAAAACATCGTATCCTTTCTTTTTTCCTAAAATTGCAGTACCAACACCGCTTTCTCCACCTCCAAGAATAACTAACCTCATACTATCTTAATTTTAGTGAAACAAGTGAGAAAATGGCAAGAAAAATGGCAACAATCCAAAAACGAGTTACAATTTTACTTTCGTGATATCCTTTCTTTTGATAATGATGATGTAATGGTGCCATTAAGAAAATACGCTTCCCTTCACCAAATTTCTGTTTTGTGTATTTAAAATATGCAACTTGAAGAATTACAGATAAATTTTCTGCTAAAAATATTCCACATAAAATAGGAATCAATAACTCTTTACGAACAGAAATTGCAATTACTGCAATAATACCTCCTATAGTTAAACTACCGGTATCTCCCATAAAAACAGTTGCTGGATAGGTATTATACCAAAGAAAACCAACCAAAGCTCCTACAAAAGCTGCAATAAAAATGGTCATTTCTCCAGAATTCGGAATGTACATCACATTCAAATAATCTGAAAAAATTACGTTTCCAGAAACGAATGCAAAAATTCCTAACGCAAGAACTGAAATTGCCGAAGTTCCCGCAGCCAAGCCATCAATACCATCTGTTAAATTAGCTCCATTTGAAACTGCTGTAATAATTATAATTACAAATGGAATAAATATTAACCAAGCAAAATCTTTATAACCATCTCCCATAAATGAAAGCACTTCAGCGTAATCAAATTCGTTGTTTTTCAAAAAAGGAATTGTAGTAGCTGTAGACTTTTCATTTAATGTTGTAGGATCAATTCCTTGTTCTGTTTTAACTCTTTCGCCAAGTGTATCTTTTCTAACTGTTACATGTGGACTAAAATATAGAACTGAACCAACTATTAATCCTAGTCCAACTTGTCCTAAAACTTTAAATTTCCCTTTTAAACCTTCTTTGTCTTTTTTAAAAACTTTAATATAATCATCAATGAATCCAATTGTTCCCATCCAAATTGTGGTAACAATTAAAAGTATTATATATATATTTTCTAATCTTGCTAGTAAGAAAACTGGAATTAATGTTGCCAAAATTATAATAACACCACCCATTGTAGGAGTTCCTGCTTTTTGTGTTTGACCTTCTAATCCAAGCTCTCTAACTGTTTCACCAACTTGTTGATTTCTTAAGAAATTGATTATTTTTTTTCCGTAAATAGTTGCAAAACCTAAAGACATTATAAATGCTAATGCTGAACGAAATGTGATGTATTGAAAAACACCTGCTCCTGGAAAGTCAAAAACTCTATCTAAATATTGAAAAATATAATATAACATATACTATTTGTTTAGTTGGTTCAACATTTCTTTCACTATTAACATATCATCAAAATCCTGGCGAACTCCATTAATCTCTTGATATGTTTCATGTCCTTTCCCAGCAATTAAAATAATATCATTTTCTGTTGCTAATTGACATGCTGTTTTAATTGCTTGTTTTCTATCGGAAATTGAAATGGTTTTTTTGAAATTTTGCGATTCCACACCTTTTTCCATTTCAGCAATAATTGTATCTGGATTTTCTGTTCTTGGATTATCTGAAGTAAAAATTACTTTATCACTTAATGCAGAAGCAATATTTGCCATTACTGGTCTTTTTGTTTTATCTCTATCGCCTCCACAACCAACAATTGTAATTAATTGCTCATTTTTTGTGCGAATATTTTCAATAGTATTCAATACATTTTCCAAAGCATCTGGTGTATGTGCATAATCTACAATTGCAGTAACTTTTCCTTTTGAAATAATGTATTGAAAACGACCTGAAACACTTTCTAATGTAGAAATTAATCGAAGTGCTTCTTGTTCTTCAACTCCTAATTCTATAGCTGTAGCAAAAATGGCCAATAAATTATACGCATTAAAAGAGCCTATTAATTTAGACCAAACTTCATTATTATTTACTTTTAACAACAAGCCAGTAAATTGATTTTCTAAAATTTGTGCTTTATAGTCCGCATACGATTTTAAAGCATAAGAAACTTTTTTAGCTTTAGTATTTTGAAGCATTATAGCTCCGTTTTTATCGTCAATATTTGTGATTGCAAATGCAGATTTTGGCAATTCGTCAAAAAATTTCTTTTTTACATCTCTATATTCTGCAAATGAACTGTGGTAATCTAAATGATCGTGTGATAAATTGGTAAAAATTCCACCTACGAATTGTAAAGCTTCTGTTCTTTTTTGGTGAATTCCATGTGAACTTACTTCCATAAAGCAAAACTCACATCCGTCTTCAATCATTTCGTTTAAAAACTTATTAATTGTAAGCGAATCTGGAGTTGTATGTGTTGCTTTATATTCTTTTTCATCCACCATAATCTTCACAGTGGAAAGTAACCCAACTTTATAACCCGCCTTCTTAAACATTTGGTATAATAAAGACGCAATAGTAGTTTTTCCATTTGTTCCAGTAACTCCAACTAATTTTATATTTTGTGAAGGATTATCATAATAATTAGCAGCCATAAAAGCTAAAGCTGAATTTGTATTTAGAACTTTAATATATGTAACACCATTAACTATTATTGTTGGAAAATCTTCACAAACAATAACGGTTGCTCCTAAATTTAAAGCCTTTTCAATATAATCATGCCCGTCTGAAAGAGAACCTTTTATTGCAACAAAAACATCATTTAATTCTATACTTCTAGAATCAAAAGCAATTTTATTTATAGCAATATCTGTAGCTCCTTTTACGGCTTCAATACTAACTTTGTATAATATGTCTTTTAATATTTTCACGATAAGTTTAATATGATTACTTGATTCTTATTTATTTTTTCTCCTGCTTTTATGGATTGTTGCTTTACATTACCAACACCTTTAATTGTAACTTCTAATCCTAAATTTTCTAACAATGCAATTGCATCCATTGCAGTCATTCCTTTAACATTAGGAACATATATTACTTCACCTTGCGCTTTATTATAATAAGAAGCATAATTGCTCTCTAATGAATTTATTTTGGCATCTAAATTCTTAATATGATTTGTTGGTGGTGAATCTGTATATATTTTTTGAGCAATTCTTTTAAATACTGGTCCAGCAACATCTGCTCCATAATAACCCGATGATATCTTTGGCTTATGCACTATAACAATACAAGAATACTTTGGTTCATTTGCAGGAAAGTAACCTACAAATGAAGACACATAATGTAATTTTGATTTGTCTCTATAGTTGGCTTGCGCAGTACCTGTTTTTCCAGCCATTGAAAAATCTTTAGAATATAATTTTGAACCCGTTCCTCTTTTTACGACATTTTCTAAAATTTTTCTCACTTTAGCTAACGCTTCGTCAGATGCTATTTTGGGATTAATTACTTCAGGTTCAAATTTTTTAATAACCGTATTCCATTCTTTTATTTCTTTAACAAAAAATGGTTTAACCATTACCCCATTGTTAGCAACAGCATTATACATTGCTAGAGTTTGTAACGGCGTAAGTGAAACACTATATCCAAAAGCCATCCAAGGCAAAGTTGTTCCGTACCAATTTTTAGCACCTGGTTGTGGAATGGTTGGCTTTCCTTCACCAGCCAATTGTAATCCTAATGGTTTATTTAAACCATAACTATTAATTCTATCTACAAATTCTTTTGGGTTATTTTTATAGTTATCATAAACAGCTTGTACTAAAACAGTATTTGAAGAAACCTCAAATCCTTTAGCCAATGTTATTTTTCCATAACCACCTTTATGAGAATCTCTTACTTTTTTACCGTAAAATTCAATTACACCTCCATTAGTATCGTACACTTTACTCGTATCTACTTTTTTATCATCTAAAAGTGCAATTAAATCTATAAGTTTAAATGTTGAACCTGGCTCATGTGATTCTGCAACAGCATAATTAGACCTTTCAGAATAAGTATTGTCGTTGTTTTTTCCAAGGTTTGAAATTGCCTTTACTTCGCCTGTTTTTGTCTCCATAACAACAACACAGCCATGATCTGCTTCATAATATTCTAATTGCTTCAATAATGCATGATGTGCAATATCTTGGACGTAAACATCGATAGTTGAAATAATATCTAAACCATCTTGCGGCTCTAATTCATTATTATCGTTAATAGGCTTCCATTGGTTTTTTGCAATTTTCTGCATCATTCTATGCCCGTTAATACCATTTAAGTATTTACTATAAGCATTTTCTAAACCTTTTCCATTTGAGGTTCCGTCTTCATTAATTCTTTCATAGCCAATAGTTCTTTGCGCTACTTTACCAATAGGATGTTCTCTTACCGTTTTTTGCTCAACAATTAAACCACCTTTATAAGGTCCTTTTTTGAAAAGCGGAAAGCTTTTAATTCGTAAATAATCAGAATAACTTAGCTCTTTAGCAACTAAAAAGTATCTATTTTTATTAGATCGTGCTTTTTGTAATTTACTCTGATAGTGACCTGAACTCTTACCAAAATAAGCGCCTAAAGAATCACTCAAAGGTTTTATATTTTCATTAAAATCTTCCAATCTTGGTGACATTGCGTCGAAACGAATTACATATTCTGGAATTGAAGTAGCTAATAAGCTGCCATCCGAAGAATATACATTTCCTTTATTAGCAGGAATTGTAAAATTTCTAACGGTTCTTTCTTTGGCAAGTTTTCTATAATAATCGCCTTCTACCCATTGAATATTGTTAAGTTTTATCATAATCATAATAGCCATCATGAAAATCATGAAGACTACTAAGTACATACGGTATGAGATATTTTTATCTACTATTGCCATATTTTTAATTTATCTATAAAACTTTTAGTTTCTTTAGTATTATTATCTACTACAATTTTAACTGGAGGAACACTAGCTGGAAAAATATTTCTTTCTTCCATTTTCTTAGCAACTGTAGATTCCATTTTCAATTTCATTAATTCCGAACGCCTATCCACAAATTGTGATCTTTTCTCCTTAACTTGATTTGTTAATTCTGTAATTCTGTAATTTTTTTCATCATACCTATGATTATTGGCAATTGCAACCATTGCTAACAAGACTAAAAAAACAATAAACTTCCAGTTCTTTAAAGCATCATCACTTACCAAGAACTTTGCTCTTAACAGACTATAAACACCTTTTTTCATATGCTTATTATTTTTTTTCTGCTACACGTAGTTTTGCACTTCTTGCTCTATTGTTTATTGCAATTTCTGCAGCACTTGGAACTATTAATTTTTCAATGGTTTTAAAAGGAACTTCGAAATTTCCAAAAAAATCTTTTTCTGGCTCACCTTCAAACATTCCGTTTTTCACAAATCGTTTTACTAATCGATCTTCTAGTGAGTGATAAGAAATAACACTTAACCTTCCACCTTCATTTAAAACTTCTAATGATTGCTCTAAAAATTCTTTTAAAACATCCATTTCTTGGTTAACCTCAATACGAATTGCCTGATATATTTGTGCTAAAATTTTATTGCTTTTATGCGCTGGCAAAAAACGAGCTAAAACCAATTTTAAAGTTTCAGAACTTTTAATTTTACTTTCACTTCTAAAATCAACAATAGCACTTGCTAAAGCAGCAGCATTTTTTAATTCTCCATAATCGTAAAAAACTCTTTTTAAGTCTTGTTCCGCATATTGATTTACAACATGATACGCACTTAAATCTCCTTTTTTACTCATTCGCATATCTAAGTCGGCTTCAAAACGAGTGGAAAAACCACGTTCTGCTACATCAAATTGATGTGATGAAACACCTAAATCTGCTAAAATTCCATCTACTTTTTTAATTCCGTGAAAACGAAGAAACCTTTTAATGTTTCTGAAATTTTCATGAATTAATAAAAAACGACTATCCTCTATTGTATTTGCCAATGCATCTTCATCTTGATCAAAAGCAATTAATCTCCCCTTTTCTCCTAATCGCGACATAATTTCACGCGAATGTCCGCCACCACCAAAAGTCACATCCACATAAATTCCATCCGGATTAATGTTTAATCCATCAACAGTTTCTTTTAATAATACTGGATTATGATATTCCATCTTCGTTTTCGTATAAATTACCCATTACTTCTTCCGCTAAATCCGCAAAATCGTCTGTAGCATTCTCAATTGCATTTTCATACAAATCTTTATCCCAAATTTCCACAATATTAATTGCTGACGACAACACAATTTCTTTATCAATTTTTGAGAAAACCATTAAATCTTTTGGTATCAATAATCTTCCTGCCGAATCAATTTCAATCATTTTTACACCTGCAGTAAAGCGTCTAATAAAATCGTTATTCTTTTTTACAAAACGATTTAACTTATTTACCTTCAACATCATGGCATTCCATTCTTCCATTGGATACAATTCTAAACAAGGCTGAAATACAGAGCGCTTCAAAACAAAACCATTCTCAATAGAGCCTAGCTGTTTTTTCAACGAAGCAGGAACCATAAGCCTCCCTTTCGCATCTACTTTGCATTCATATGTACCTATTATCGTATTCAATTGAATTATTTTACGTTAGAATAATGACAAATTTAGATAATTATTACCACTTTTTACCACAAAATACCACTTTGTTGATAAGTTTTTACACTTACAAAACACTTTACAAGCATGTATTTGGACAAATTCACTTTGAACAAGTGTATTTACAAAGTGTTAATTAAAAAACAGAAAGAGATATTTAGCAAAAGAAGGATGTTGAAAATGTAGAGTATTTACAAAAAACTGTTGAAAACTAATTGATTAACGAAAATAAAATCCTACAAAAGGATATTCCAATTGTTTTTTTTTATTCCTTTTTATTCATTTTTAATATCTTATATTTGTGAAAATTTCAGAACCTTAATTTGAAATTATTTTATGTTAAAGAAAGAGAAAAAGTACACATATTTTGAGAGCGGAGAAGGCACTCCAATCATTGTTCTTCATGGACTAATGGGCGGTTTAAGTAATTTTGAAGGTGTTGCAAATTATTTCCCAGAAAAAGGATATAAAGTTATTATACCAGAATTGCCATTATATACACAAAGTTTATTAAAGACAAACGTAAAGGCATTTTCAAAATTTACTAAAGACTTTATTCTTCACAAAGGATTAAGTCAAGTAATTCTAGTAGGTAATTCTTTAGGCGGACATATAGCATTGTATTTTGCAAAAATGTATCCTGAATTAATTAAAGGAATTGTAATTACTGGAAGCTCTGGTTTATATGAAAGCGGAATGGGTGAAAGTTATCCAAAACGCGGTGATTATGAGTATATTAAAAACAAAGCGGAAGGCGTTTTTTACGACCCAAATGTAGCTACTAAAGAAATGATTGATGAAGTTTTTGCGACTGTAAATGACCGCATAAAACTTATAAAAACATTAACCATTGCTAAAAGTGCCATTCGTCATAATATGGCAAAAGATTTACCAAAAATGCATGTTAAAACCTGCATTATTTGGGGAGAAAATGATAAAGTAACACCTCCTGAGGTTGCTACTGAATTTCACAAATTATTACCTAATTCTGAATTATACTGGATTGAAAAATGTGGTCATGCTGCAATGATGGAGCACCCAGATAAATTCAATGAGATATTAGAGAGTTGGTTGAAAAAAAATAATTTATAGAACCGTATTAAAGGTTTTAAAAACAAACAAAAATGAAAATAAATACTGCCGAGTTTATAATTAGTAATTCTGAAGTGAGTAAATGTCCGAATGAACCTTTACCAGAATATGCTTTTATAGGTAGATCTAATGTTGGTAAATCTTCATTAATCAACATGATTACCAACCATAAAAACTTAGCAAAAACCTCTGGAAGACCTGGAAAAACACAACTTATTAATCATTTTAAAATTAACTTAAACTGGTATTTAGTAGATTTACCTGGTTATGGTTATGCACGTGTTTCTAAAAAAACGAAAGAAGTTTTCCAAAAATTTATTACCGACTATTTTGAAAGCAGACAACAATTAGTTTGTGCCTTTGTTTTAATAGACATTAGACTAGAAGCACAACAAATTGACCTTGAATTTATAACTTACTTAGGTGAAACAGAAGTGCCATTTTGTATTGTTTTTACCAAAGCAGACAAAATAGGAAAAGTAAAAGCACAACAAAATGTAGCTGCTTATACCAAAAAATTATTGGCAAATAATTGGGCAGAAATGCCACAATACTTTATTACTTCTTCTACAGAGAAAACCGGGAAAGAAGAAATTCTTGAGTATATAGGAGAAATAAACGAAACCGTTTTTAAAAATGATGGGTTTATTTAAAACATTACTCTAAACTTGCAATATTGCATTAGATAACGTTTTGCGGCTTTAAGAAGTTTGGGAAAAGTAAGCCCGAAACTTTCAGTTAAACAACGAAAATCAAAAGCACAAAACAAACTTTAAATTAAACACTAAAACCCAAATTTCTTAAAACCGTTGTTAGCGGTTCGTTGCTTTTAACATCCTTTATTAAATTCCTCCCAATCAAAATCTATATCTTTTGGATATTTTTTATTGATATAATCTTTTAAAGTACTCTCTAAAGTCTTTGAGTCAACTCCGTAGATTTCGTTTAGTTTTTCATACCCGTTTTTCCAAAGTTCTTTAAATTTAGATATTCCATAATTATCGATTAGAAATTTACAAATAAAAGCACTTTGAGTGTAAGCAACCATATCAGGGTTTTCATAAAAATCCTCAGATAACTTGTCCATAGAAATTAATTTATTACTTTGAATAAAATATTTATAAATCTCTTCCAATGAATATTTTGAACACGTTCCACCAGAATAAGTTGCTAAACCTTCATTCATCCATGTAGTAGAATATGGAGGTGTTCCCCATTTATACATTGTTATCATGTGCATCATCTCATGTTTTATTGGAGAACCTTTGTCTTTTAGCAAAGTGAAGAATACATCTCTGTCAGGATATGCCAGGCCTTGAGCAGCCATTCCACCATATTTTAGCATTTCTTTTTTTGATTTTAAAAATTCAATATCCATTTTATTATTGAACTCTGTTTCCTCAATTAGTTTTAAATTTTCTTCAATTGATTTTTGACATTCTTCAATTGCAAGATTTCTACGTGGAATTTCAACTTCAGACGAGAAGTAATAAGTTATATTATTTATTGTCTTAGTTTCTGTAGCAATTTTGGTCCAATTTTCATTATTATCTTTTTTTGTAGTGCAACTGTAAAATGATAGAATCAGAAGTAAGTAAGTAAGTTTTCTTGTGTTCATTTTTATAATAGATTATGTATTTATTCAGTTTCGTAATGCAATGACCGCTAACTCATTAATATATTCAACTGACAAATACTTACAAGTATTTATAATTATTTGTTGTCGTTTTTAAATTTCATAAAATAACAAAAACTACTTCGTTAACTCCATTTTTTCTGCAAAATAATCACAGAAATCTTTCATAGTTGCTGTCATTTTTTCATCATCGGTAGCACGGTTAAAAGTATCGGACATTGCTACTAATGTTTGGTGAAAAAACTGCTTCATTTCGTCTACAGGCATGTCTTTTGTCCATAAATCTATACGAAGTGTTTCTAATGATTTTGCATCCCAAATAGAAACCATCATTGCTTTAGCTTCTTCATTTTCTATACCGCCATCTTGTGCAGACCAGTTTAATTTTTCAGGAATTCTATTCTCGTCTAATTCTACTATAAACTTTATTTCAGAAGTTGTATTTGCCATTATTTTGAAGGTTTGTATTTAGATTTATCAAAAATTGTTTTAGCATCTAATGCTAACATGTCTTTTAAGGACGTGTTGTTGTTTTCCATGTAGCTACGTACAATTTGCCATCCTAGCCATTGTCCTACTCTACCTGGAGATTCTGCATCTATATCTAAGTAAAATTTAGAAAAAGGCGCATCGTTTATAAAACGGAATTCGTTTTTCATGTTTGCTTCAAATAAAATTTTATTTTCTACAAAATAACTCCACATTTGGTATTCATTCTCTTTACACCATTGAATTTGCAAATCAGTATAAGCAATTTTTGCACCATCGGTAAAATCTGGAATCAATTTATCTTTTAAGTACAATTGTTTTCCTCTATAAACCATTAAAGCCAGTAAACTTCTATTTGTAGGTGGTGCAATTTTATCAAACGAAAAACTATTTACTAAATCAGGTAAGATTTGGTTTTCTTCAAAACCTATTCTTTCATATTCTGGAAAATCGCCATAAAACGGATGATCTTTCCCTAAATAACAATCTAATGCAACAATAGCAATAGAATCTGCGTAAATAGATTTAGCCGTTTTATCTACTTCATTAATAAGAGAAATTACTCTTGGTGTTTTATGTTCTGGAAAATAATATTGTGTGTAGGCAAAAAACTTTTCTAAATCTTTTTCTACTCTACCAGTGTTTGCATATTTTTTTTGCACTTCTCTATAAACATCTCTTAATAAAGGGTTGTTTAATTTATTTGTCCAAACAGAATCTTCATTTCCTTCTGGAAAGAAAAAAGGATATTGTGCTTTAATCTTCGCTAAATCTTCTGGTTTAGATTCGTAAAAAATTTTATCAAATCGTTCTACTTTAAACTGAATTGGAATTTTAGCTACTTCTTCTTCCACTTTATCTTCTTTTTTACACGAAAAAAGCAAAAGCGTAAGACTTAAAATTAAAAGTTTATTCATACTACTTCAATATTTATTTTTAATTTTATCCAAATTTAAAAGCTTACTTTCAAGCTTAAGAACGCAAAGATACATTTATAGTATAATAAATTTACCTAAAAAAATGACAAATTCTACAAATTTCAATTCAGAAAAAGTAACCGAACATATTGTAAAATGGCTTTTAGATTATGCTACAAATGCAAAAGTGAAAGGTTTTGTAATTGGAATTTCTGGCGGAATTGACAGCGCATTAACCTCAACTTTATGCGCAATGACTGGTTTACCAACTTTATGTGTTGAAATGCCAATTCACCAAGCAGAAAGTCATGTAAATAGAGCTAACGAACATATTGACCAACTTAAAAAGCATTTTCCAAACGTAGCAAATGATAGAGCAGATTTGACTCCTATTTTTGAAATTTTTAAAAATCAAGTTCCTACTTCTGAAAATGAAGTTGCATTAAACTTAACGCTTGCAAATACAAGAGCCCGAATACGCATGACAACTTTGTATTATTATGCAGGACTTCATGGCTATTTAGTTGCTGGAACCGGAAACAAAGTAGAAGATTTTGGTGTTGGTTTCTACACAAAATATGGCGATGGTGGCGTAGATATTAGTCCGATTGCCGATTTAATGAAAAGCGAAGTTCGCATACTAGCAAAACATGTTAATGTTCCTGAAAGTATTGTAAAAGCAAAACCTACAGATGGTTTATTTGGCGACGACCGAAGTGATGAAGACCAATTAGGCGCAAGTTACGACGAACTAGAATGGGCAATGCTTGAAAAAGAAAACGGCAGAGTAGAATCAGATTTTACTGGACGTAAAGCAGAAGTATTCAAAATATATGCTAGGCTTAATAAAATAAACCAACACAAAATGGTAGCGATTCCTGTTTGTATAATTCCTAAAGAATTAAACTTTATCTAATTATTTAACAAGTATTTACGTTTTTTTCACTAACTTTGATATTGCTATTACCACCAAAATTAGAAATTATGATAAAAGTATGTATTGCCGACAATCACCCTGTAATACTTCATGGAATTAAATCATTTTTTAACGAAAGTCATTCTATAGATGTCATTGCAACTGCCAACAGTTTAAGTTCTTTACAGAATTCTTTACTGAATAAAACTATTGATGTAATAGTTGTAGACATTGAATTAGACGGGATTTCAAGCATTAGAGATATTAAAACTTTAATGAAAGATTATCCAGAATCAAAAATTGTTTTATTTACTGCCGTTTCTGAAAAAATGTATGCACCAACTGCTATAAAAGCTGGAGTTTCTGCTTATGTTTTAAAAACTTCTTCCTTAAAAGAACTAGAAACTGCTGTTATTAGAGTTTCAAATGGAATTGTTATTATTAGCGATTCTGTAAAGAAAACGATAGAAGAATTAAAAAAAGGAAAAAAATCAGACCGTTTATTTAAAAAATTATCTACTAGAGAAGTAGAAGTTTTACGTTATTTAAATGATGGTAAGAAAAACAAAGAAATTGCTAAAATTTTAGGCTTAGACGAAAAAACGATTAGTACTTATAAATTAAGATTATTAGCTAAATTAAGTGTTACTAATTTAGTAGACTTACTAAACAAAGCTAAAAGTTTAGAGATTATTTAAGAATATCTACTCATTACTCTTCCTAATTTTTTAGAGAACATATTTGTAAGTCCAAGATAATCCATAACCATTGATAAGGTTTCTGTATTGTCTTCGATTTCATTTGATGTAACTTTTACTTTTAAATCTTCAATAATATTATTAACCCAATACCATCTTAGCGTTAAGATAGTTTCGGTAACATATTGTGCTATTGTAGTGTCTTTTTGTTTTACAATTATGTGTTGTGATTCCCAATTATGTAAAACTTCACGCTCTTCATTCATTAAAACAGTTGTAACTTCTTGCGCAATTTCTGGATCTAATCGCATAAGATATTGCTCCATAACAAATTCCTCACTTTGATTATAATAATCAATTAAGTCTTTATAAATTCTCTGAAATAAAGTATTCGATAATTCAATTTCGTCTTCTTGTAAGCTTAAATAAATACGCTGAAATACTTTGGCTTTATTTTTCTCTATAACTTCTTTTAATTCTCCTTCTTCGTCAGCTTTTAACATTACATCCTCAAACTCCTCTTCTACATTTCCATACAATAATAAAATCTCTATTATTTTATGTTCTAATTCATATTGAATATCAATTTTTGTCTTTGAAGGCGCTTCGTTATTTTTTACAACATCAAATGATTTTTGTTCTTCTTTAAATTTTTTATTGGAATCAGAAGCATCTTTCTTATCCATTTGAGCCAAAGTACTAAATAAAACATTTTCCGAAATATCCATAATTCTGGAACATTCTTGAATGTAAATTTCACGCTTAATTCTATCGGAAATTTTAGAAATACTAATAACCATATCTCTAATTAAATCGGCTTTTTTTATTGGATCATTCTTTGCTTCTTTCATTAACATAGAAGCTTTGAACTGAATGAAATCCATAGCGTTTTCTTCTAAGTATTTTACCAACTCTTCGTACGGCATTTTCTTAGCAAAACTATCTGGATCTTCGCCTTCAGGAAATGCACAAACACGCACATTCATATCCGCTTCCAAAATTAAGTCTATTCCACGAACCGAGGCTCTTAAACCTGCTGCATCTCCGTCAAAAAGTACTGTAATGTTTTTAGTTAAACGACTTACCAAACGAATTTGATCAGTTGTTAACGCGGTTCCTGACGAAGCAACTACATTTTCAATTCCAGATTGATTAAACTGAATAACATCGGTATAACCTTCTACCAAATAACAATTATCTTGTTTTGCAATGGCTTGTTTTGCATGGTAAATTCCGTAAAGCACTTTACTCTTATGGTAAATATCACTTTCTGGAGAATTTAAATATTTAGCAGCTTTTTTATCGTTAGTTAAAATTCGACCTCCAAAACCCAAAACACGACCACTCATACTTTGAATTGGAAACATCACACGACCTTTGAATCGATCAAACTGCTTATCTTCCTTTACGATTGAAAGTCCGGTTTTATCTAAATATTCTAATTTATATCCTTTCCCAAGTGCCTCTTTTGTAAAAGCATCCCAAGTTTCAGGCGAATAACCTAATCCAAATTTTTTGATTGTTTCAGAAGTAAAACCTCTTTCTTTAAAATAAGAAAGCCCGATTGCTTTTCCTTCTTCTACATTTAATAACGTATTGTGAAAATATTTACTTGCAAATTCTGAAACCAAATACATACTTTCCTTTTCATTTGCTATTGCAGCATCTTCATCCGTTTGAACGGTTTCTTCAATTTCAATATTGTATTTTCTTGCTAGAAATTTAATGGCTTCAGGATACGTAAAATGCTCATGTTCCATTAAAAAAGTCACAACATTTCCGCCTTTTCCAGAACTAAAATCTTTCCAAATTTGCTTAACAGGCGACACCATAAAAGAAGGTGACTTTTCATCTACAAAAGGACTCAAGCCTTTTAAATTACTACCTGCACGTTTTAAATTTACAAAATCGCCAATAACCTCCTCTACTCGAGCAGTTTCAAATACATTTTCAATTGTAGATTTTGAAATCAATTTATTTTGTTTAGGAAAGTTCCAAAGATACAAAGTTGCAGAGTTATTCAACAAAAAAAGTGCTCCAATAATTGAAACACTTTTAAAACTATAACTAACGTATGAAATTAATTGAAATCGAAACGAATACCTAATGAAACGTTGTTTTGGTCTATATTATTGTTTTTAAACATAGGATTAATATCGTATTTTGCATATAAACTTGTTGCTCCATAACCAATATAAGCACTTAGTCCGTATGTTAAATCAGAAACATTGAAGTCTCCTTTTTCTTTATTTTTTACATTGTGCCCGTTTTCTTCGTATTTAAGAATTTGTTTAGACTTAATACGAACTCCTCCATAACCACCAATTCCTAACCTGAAAGAATCGTGTGTTTTAAAATACGAATTCCCGTCTTTATCTGTTTTCTTTCCTGAAAAATCAAACTCTAAATGAACTGGAGCTACTAAAAAAACACTTCTAAATCTAGATTCGTTTAAGATTATAGGAGAATTTTGTAAACCTGTTAGATTACCTGCTTCTTGAAAGAAACGATTGTTTGTAGCTCGTAAATTATTATACATAACTGACAAACCATATTTAGCATGTAGTAAATTGTGGTTTTTAAGAATACGTGAATTATACGTTAAACCTAATTCGTAAAAATGCGAGCCCCAAACTCTAAAATCAGAATCCTTAAAACTTTCTCCTTCCGTTACAACATTATTTAAACCCGTTGCAAATACAAATTGAGACGTTGTTCTTTTAGACTGTTTCTCAATCAAATCTTTTTTTCCATTATAAACTTTAAATGAACTTAAATTTATTTCTGTTTGATTTTCTCCAATATTATTATTGCTACTTCCTCCAAAAACGATTCTAGTACCTCCATTAAGTGGCTTATTAAGCGTATCGCTTTGAACAATTCCGCTTACTTTGTCCTGAATAAGTTCTTGCAATTTTTGTTGTTGCACTTCTACTTTAAGTTCAATGTTTTTAGCTCTTTCGTCTGCAACTTTTTGTTTTAATTCTAACGCTTCGGTTTTTGTAATTATTCCAACTTCTAAATTTTTATCAATTGCATTAATTTCTACCTTCAGCGCTGCTTTTTCTTCTTTGGTAATTAGCTCAATTCTATCTGAAATCACCTTTGCTCTTTGCTCAAATGTTAATTCTTGTGCCGCTACTCTCGAAATAAAAGACATAACCACAACTACTGTGTAAATAATAATTTTGTTCATAACTGTTCGTTTTTAAATTGATTTTTGATTTGATGATTTATTCGTAATTTCTATTGGCCAAAGCCGATTTTACTTCTTTAAAACTTCTACTTAATTTATCTAAATTTGTTTCTTTATACTCATTATCCATTTCTTTTTCTGTTGCACTTAGTAATGAATTAGCATCAATTTTAATTTTAAATTGATTTTTTTTCAAAACTTGCTCAACTACTTTCACTTCTACTACTTCATCCTGAGTTGCTATATTATCTAACTTTTTTATGTTATTATTTTGATTTGTACTCATAGCAATAACATTCTTCTTTTGATTTATATTTTTCCTTTTAATAATCTTAGGTTGGATTGAACTCATTTTAGAATTGATTTCCATTTTAGATTCAACTAAAACTTCTTCCATTTTTAAAGAGTCTAACGCCAATAAGTTAACGTTTATTTTATTATTTTCTTCCAGTACAACATTGTTTTCAACAGGAATTATTTCTTCATATTCTGGATATAGCCAAAAACCTAAACTAGCAAAAAAAAGTACCGACGCAGCAATGTACAACCAACCAAAACCTCGAATGTTTTTCTTTTCTTCCTTTACAGAAAGCATTGCATCTAATCTGTCCCAAGATTGAGAAGAAGGCTGAATTTCTCTAGCATTCAATTTTTCTCTTATTTTATTATCTTGTCCCATTTTGTTTATTTTTTAGTTCCAAAACTTGAACTTGTAACAGCTTTCTAGCATTTGCAAATTGTGATTTTGAAGTTCCTTCTTTTATATTAAGCATTTCAGCAATTTCTTTGTGTTTGTATCCTTCAATAGCAAATAAATTAAAAACTGTTTTACATCCATCTGGTAAATTATCAATTAATAATTGAATGTCATCTACTGAAAATTGTTCCATTTCTTCAACATTTTCAAAACCACTTGTTACTAAATCATCAATTTCTTTATGCTGGAAAATATTTTTCTTAACTCTTATAAAATCAATGCATTCATTGACCATTATTCGCCTTACCCAACCTTCAAAGCTTCCATTATGCTCGAACTTATTTAGATTAGTAAAAACTTTCATAAATGCGGTAATCATAACATCTTCTGCTCTATGAATGTCTTTTACATATTGCCTACAAACACTTAACATTTTTGGAGAAAACTTAACGTATAATTGTTGTTGTGCTTGTCGGTTGTTTTTAACCGCAAGCTTAATTAATTGTTTTTCTTCTTGATGTAAGTTAATTACTTTCATGTTTCAATGTCAAAATTCAAGTGCAATGTCAAAATTCAATTAAAAGTTGTTTTTTGCTCTTGAAATTGTTCTTGATTAGTTGCCTTCTATTTATATAGACGAGAATGATTTTAAAATGGTTGTATGAGAATGAAAATAAAAAATTTCAAGTGCAGGCGCAAATGAAAAAATAGAAATTAATATTTGTTCTTGAATTTTGAAATTGCTCTTGATTACTTTTTTCTTTCAATTACATAATTCACCATTAAAACTAAAGATGCTTTATAAGGCGATTCTGGAAATTCTTGAATCAACGCTAATGCTTCTTTTTGGAATTGTACCATTTTTTGTTCAGCATACACCAAACCTTGTTTATCTTTTACAAATTGAATAACTTCTCTAACTCGCTTTTTATCTTTATTGTGATTTTTTACCGAATTAATTACCCATTTTTTTTCTTTTGAAGTACAATTATTCAACGCATAAATTAAAGGCAATGTCATTTTTTGCTCTTTAATATCAATACCCGTTGGTTTCCCAATGGCATCATCTGTATAATCGAACAAATCATCTTTAATTTGAAAAGCCATACCAATTAACTCACCAAACTTGCGTATTTTTTCGACTACTTCTTTATTGTTTGGAACAACAGAACAAGCACCAAGTGAACAACAAGCCGCAATTAAAGTAGCTGTTTTTTGACGGATGATTTCATAATAAACATCTTCGGTAATGTCTAAACGACGCGCTTTTTCAATTTGCAGTAATTCACCCTCACTCATTTCGCGAACAGCAACTGAAATTATTTTCAGCAAATCGAAATCGTTATTGTCTATTGAAAGTAACAATCCTTTTGAAAGTAAATAATCGCCAACCAAAACGGCAATTTTATTTTTCCAAAGTGCATTGATGGAGAAAAAACCTCTACGTTTATTAGAATCGTCTACAACATCGTCGTGTACTAAAGTAGCGGTATGAATTAATTCAATTACCGAAGCGCCGCGATAGGTTCTTTCGTTAACCGTTCCATCGCCAACCATTTTTGCAGTAAGAAAAACAAACATAGGTCGCATTTGTTTTCCTTTTCTATTGACAATATAATATGTAATTCTGTTTAAGAGCGCAACCTTGGAAGACATCGATTCGTGAAACTTTTTTTCAAAAAGTCCCATTTCATTTACTATTGGTTGTTTTATTTGCTCTACTATTTTCACTATACTTTATTATTTCAGCAACAAATTTATAATAATTATTTGTTTTTAAAATTAAAAACATTTAAATTGCACCAAAATTATATATCATGAATATGAAAAATACTTTATTAATCGCGTTTACAGCTCTTTTGTTAGTTAGCTGTTCTAAAGACAATGACGAACAAGCAGTAGCTGCTCCAAACAACCAAGAAATGGAAAGACTTGGTAAAATAGATCAATTAAATGATTTTATCATTGATTTAGGTGACGAACAAGCTACTTCACAAAGTGGTAGAAATTCAAATCCTTCAAATTTTTCAAGATGTGCTTCAGTAACTACTGTATCTAACAACAATACTTGGACAAGAACAGTTGATTTTGGAAACGGTTGTCAATATTTTAACGATGTAGTGCTTAAAGGAAAAATCATCTATAGTGGAATGGTTGATTTTGATGAGCATGAATATACTATTAGCTATACTTTTGAAGACTTTTACTATGATGACATAAATGTAGATGGAAATAAATCATTCTCAAAATTTCATGATGTATCAAGCTTAAGTAATGAAGAGCATCCAATATATTCTTTAGACATTGACCTTACAGTTACATATGAAGATGGTGATATTTATCACCGTATGGGAAATAAATCAAGAGAATTTGTTGAAGGATATAACACAACTTTTAATATTTTTGATAACAAATATTTATCTACTGGAAGTTGGACTACAACTCGTTCTAACGACGTAGTGTTTAGTTCAACTATTTTAGAGCCATTAGAGAAAAAATCTATCTGTCCATATTTCAGAAGTGGAGTTATTGAAATTGTATATAGAAATAACACTTACAACATTGACTATGGTAATGGTTCTTGCGATAATGAAGCAATGCTAAGTTATAATGGAGGAACACCATATGTGATTAATTTCTAAAATAAAACATAAAATAAAACATAAAATAAAAAAAGGGGAAAGCTAATAACTTTCCCCTTTTTTTATGATTTATTTGCTAATTGTCCGCAAGCAGCATCAATATCTTTTCCTCTACTTCTACGAACTTTTACCACAATATTATTTCGCTCTAGAGCATTTATATAATCATTTGTTGCTTGTTCCGAAGCTTGTTGGAAATTACCATCATCAATAGCGTTATATTCAATTAGATTGACCTTACACGGAACGTATTTGCAAAATCGTACCAAAGCATCAATTGACTCTTTATTGTCGTTAATATCTTTCCAAACTACATATTCGTAGGTAATTTTGCTTTTCGTTTTTAAATACCAATATTCTAATGCTTCACGTAAATCGGTCAATGGGAAATTTTTCGTAAAAGGCATTATTTTATTTCTAATTTCTTCAATAGCAGAATGTAAAGAAACTGCTAACTTGACTTTCACCTCATCATCAGCCATCTTTTTAATCATTTTTGTAACTCCAGAAGTAGAAACAGTAATTCGTTTTGGCGACATTCCTAAACCTTCGTTAGAAGTAATCATATCGATAGCCTTAAAAACGTTTGGGTAATTCATTAAAGGCTCACCCATTCCCATAAAAACAATATTGGATAACGGACGGTTATAATACAAACGACTTTCTTTATCTATAGCAATAACTTGGTCATAAATTTCATCTGTCTGCAAATTACGCATACGCTTTAAACGAGCAGTTGCGCAAAAATTACAATCTAAACTACAACCTACTTGACTAGAAACACAAGCTGTGGTTCTTGTTTTAGTTGGAATTAATACACTTTCTACAATTAAATCATCATGTAAACGCACTGCATTTTTTACAGTTCCATCTGTACTGCGTTGCATTGTATCTACTTTTATATGATTAATAACGAAATTTGCTTCTAACATGGTACGTGTTTCTTTAGAAACATTTGTCATGTCTTCAAAAGAATGCGCTCCTTTACTCCATAACCATTCGTAGACTTGATTTCCACGAAAAGCTTGATCTCCGTTTTCAACAAAAAACGTTCTTAATTGTTCTTTATTTAAAGCTCGTATATCTCTTTTTGTAATTTGCATGGTGCAAAGTTAGGAATTTAGAAATTAGAATTCAGAAATTAGAAGTTAGAAGTGTTGGAATTTGTATTTTTGTTTAAAATTTGAATCATTATGCATTTTATATCGGAAGAATTAGAAGATTATGTTGCTAACCATAGCCAAAAAGAACCTGAACTTTTAGCGCAATTAAATACCGAAACACACCAGAAGGTTTTGCAACCAAGAATGTTGAGCGGTCATTTTCAAGGTAGAGTTTTGAGTATGCTTTCGAAAATAATTCATCCTAAAAACATTTTGGAAATTGGCACTTATACCGGTTACGCTGCTTTATGTTTGGCAGAAGGAATGCAAAAAGATGGATTTTTAGACACGATTGACATTAATGAAGAGTTATTTGATTTTCAGCAGAAGTATTTTGACGCTTCGGAATATGCAACGCAAATAAAAGGACATTTAGGTGATGCTTTAGAGATTATTCCGACTTTAAACAAAAAATTTGATTTGGTTTTTATTGATGCCGATAAAGAAAACTACATTAATTATTTTAATATGATTGTTCCAATGATGAACCCAGGAGGAATTATTTTATCGGATAATGTGTTGTGGAGCGGAAAAGTTTTGGAAGAATTAAATGCAAAAGACTTAAGCACAAAAGTTTTAATAGAATACAATAAGTTAATAAACGAAGACGAACGCGTAGAAACAGTTTTATTGCCAATTAGAGATGGTTTGACAGTTACTAGGGTGAAGTAGTTTGCTATGGATTCACAGATTTTTACAGATTTTTTTCTAATAAATGATCATTGTTCACGCGAGTGTCTCGCTTATACAAAACTACATTATAAATTAGAATTGACACGAGCGGGATACTCGCGTTAGCGGGGCAATAAATTAATTTTATTCAAATGTCCAATGGTTTTAGATTATCTTATGATTCTCCAAAACCATTGAACTGAAAATTATTTTACAATTTTCTCTATATCATGAAACATAGATTTTATTGGAGCATATTCACATTCTGGATTACTAACATCAAAAACTGATTTTCCAGTACCATTAACACAAAACACCTTATTATCTTTATTTATCCAATAACACCAATTCCCATCTACAATAATTGCAGTTCCATTTTCAATTTCTCCGATTTTAACATCATCAAAAGGTAGTTCAGAACCTATTTTTTCTTTTAATAAATTTGTAATTCGTTCTTTTTCCGTTTCCCCACCGCAAGAATTTAGAGACAGAATTGTAAATGCAAATAACAAAAATTTTTTCATATTTTAATTTTTAAAAAGTTTATATTGTTTAATTTAATACGATTTTTTTTTAAATTAAAACCTACAAATCAATACTTAACTTCGGATATTTTCTCATAAAACCTTCATATATTTTATAAAATAATATTCCGAAAACTACTCCAAAGAAATATCCCGTAAGAATATCTACAGGAAAGTGCAAGCCTAAATAAATACGGCTATACGCAAAGACCAATGGAAACAAATACACTACAAAAGCATATTTATAATACTTTCTTAAAAGTAAAAATATAAATGTCATACTTGCCGTAGAGTTTGCCGCATGACCTGAAAAGAAACTAAATGTATCACTATGTTGTACAACTCTAATTTTATCTAAAATATCAACTGTATTACAAGGTCGTAATCGTTGAAAGCCATTTTTAAAAAGATTTGTAAATTGGTCTGTAAATGTTATTATAGCAGCTACAAAAAGAAGCACTATTCCTAAATTTTTCCAGCCTATTTTTCTTTGAATAATAAACAACAAAATTAGAAAATACGGAGTCCAATTAAATTGTTTTGTAATTAATAGCCAAAACGAATCAAATGGTTCAGACCCTAATCCATTTAAAAAAACAAACAATTCTTTATCTAAATTAAGTAGTTGTTCCAAATTATAGTTGTCTTTTTATAGGTCCGGTTAAATTCTCAATATCTTCTTGTACTTTTTTAATTGGACTTTGAATATCGGAAGTTATATTTTCTAAAGGATTAACCGCATTAGAGATTCCTTCTTTGGCTTTTTGTATTTCTTCAGAAATACCACCAGTTAAAGAATTCATATCCATTCCGTTTTCTTTTGCACTAGTATTTATTTCGCTTTTAATATCGTTTGTTGCGTTTTTAATTTGCGCCATAGTTTTTCCTAAAAAACGTGCGACATCCGGAATTCCTTTGGATCCAAAAATCATTACAGCAATAAGAACTATAAAAATTAGTTCTCCTCCACCTATTCCAAACATTTTAACTGATTTACAAATTAATTTGAGACAAAGTTACAAAGTTTTTTTGGCGAACCTCAAAAATCTTCGTTAAAATAAAAAACCCCGAATATGTACATTCGAGGCTTTTAAAATATTTTAAAAATTTAGATTTTTTCTAATTCGTCGAATTTAGATTTAACCTCTGCTTTAGGCCAAACATTATTTTCTACATCAATATCTGCAGTTTCTAATTTTGAATCTAACTGAATTTTAGCAACTTTTTTGTCTGTTGCAAAAACTCTTTTAGAAGTACTGTTGTTCATTCTCCAAATTTGCGCTGGGAATTCATGATTTTCTGTAGAACCATCTTCAAACTGAAGCTCTACAAGAATAGGCATAATCATTCCTCCTAATTTTTCAAATTCTACTTCGTAGAAGAATTTTGGCGCTTTTAATTTTGCTTTTTCTTCAGCAGTATAATTTTTAGCAACATACTCTTCTAACATTTGAACTTCGTTCATATTAAAAGCCTTTTTAGTTGCTGGATTAAATTCTACATTTGACTCATCAACTAAATATAGGAATGGTCCATTATCGTATGTAAAACGACCTGTTCTTACTTTATAATTTTTCAACTTTTCAGTAGGTTCAGTAGAAACGTAATATTCTTTAACTTCTTTAACCGCAATATCTACATAATCTGTTGAGTAAAACCAACCTCTCCAAAACCAATCTAAATCAACCGCAGAAGCATCTTCCATCGTTCTAAAGAAATCTTCTGGTGTAGGGTGTTTAAACTTCCAACGCTGCGCATATGTTTTAAATGCATGGTCAAATAATTCATGCCCCATAATTGTTTCACGTAAAATATTTAAACCTGTTGCAGGTTTTCCATAAGCATTTGAACCAAATTGAAAAATATTTTCAGAATTAGACATAATTGGAGCTATGTAATTTTGATTTCCTTTCATGTAAGAAACAATTTTAGCTGCTGGACCTCTATCTGTTGGGAAATTTTTATCAAATTCCAATTCTGTTAAATATTCCAAGAATGTATTTAAACCTTCATCCATCCAAGTCCATTGTCTTTCATCAGAATTCACAATCATTGGGAAATAATTATGTCCTACTTCATGAATAATGACACCAAGCATTCCATATTTAATTCTGTCTGTATACGTCCCATCTGTATCTGGACGACCGTAATTCCAACAAATCATTGGATATTCCATACCTTGGTCCTCTGCAGAAACAGAAACTGCTTTTGGATAAGGATAATCGAACGTATGTTTTGAATATGTTTTTAAAGTTTGTGCAACTGCTCTTGTTGAATATTCTCCCCAAAGCGGATTTGCTTCTGGTGGATAAATAGAAATTGCCATTGGCTTAACTGTTTTTAATTGAACAGCCATTGCGTCCAACATGAATTTTCTAGAAGTTGAAATTCCAAAATCTCTAACGTTTTCAGCTTTATATTTCCATGTTTTCTTTTTGTCCGAAAAACCTTTTGCAGCTGCTTCTGCTTCTGCTTGTGTTACAATTAAAACAGGTTTATCAAATGTATTTTGAGCTAAATTCCATCTTTTCATTTGCTCTGAAGTATATACTTCTTTTCTATTTTGAAGCTCTCCAGTTGCTTCCATCATATGGTCTGCAGGAACTGTAATATTTACTTCATAATCACCAAATGTTAAGGCAAATTCACCTCTTCCCCAAAATTGCATATTTTGCCATCCTTCCACATCGCTGTAAACAGCCATTCTTGGAAAGAACTGTGCAATAACAAATAATTTATTACCATCAGGGAATAATTCAAATCCAGAACGACCTCCGTCAATTTGGTAGTTATTGATATTGTACCACCATTTAATAGAGAAAACTGTTTTGTCTCCTGGTTTTAAAGGAGTTGCCAAATTGATACGCATCATCGTTTGATTAACGGTATAACTCATTGGCTTTCCAGATTTATCCTTTAAATATTCAATATTAAAACCTCCATCAAAACCACTCTCCATGAATTCCTTCGCAAATTTCTCAGGTGTTAATGCAGGAGCTATTCTTTGGTTTGACACTAAAGGTGTTTTAGAATTTTGCGCACGCATATTTTGATCTAATTGCACCCATAAATATTCTAATGCTTCTGGAGAATTATTATAGTAGGTAACAGTTTCATTCCCGTATAATTTTTGATTTTTTTCATCAATTTCAATATCCATTTTATAATCAGCTTTTTGCTGATAATATGCAGGACCAGGAGCACCAGATGCGGTTCTAAACATATTTGGCGTTGCCATTATGTCGTACATTTGACGAAATTTATTTTCGTTATAATGTCCTTGTTCTCTTTTCTTTTCTTCTGTTTTAACTTCCTGAGCAACTGAAGTAAAGGAAATCGCTATTGCTAAAAGCGAAGAAAATAAGATTGATTTTTTCATTTTGGTTTATTTAAAATTCTAATAATGTTGATCTTTCACTATAAGTCAACAAAACACTCTTTTTGTTACTATTAATATCTGTATGTACTATATTTTTTTGATCGCTAAACATTTCTGTAAGAATCGTATTAAAGATTTCGAAAGTAGTAATTTTTTCAGAATAACTAGCTTTAAGATAGCAAATTAACACATCGTCCTCTACTTCTTTACTTATATACTGCAACTTTAAAGGCTTATTATTAACTACTAATCGTATTTTTTCTTCTAAATACTGTTGTATAAGTTTATCTGCTTCAGGGATTTCCTTTTTGGTAGCTAAATAAACATTTTTAGAATATTTATTTTTCAATCCTTTATCTAAGTCATCAATAAATATTCTAGATGTGATTTCTATTCTTTGCTTTTTTGGCACATAATCAATTTGTGTAACGGAAACATAAAATTTATGAATTGCAAACGAGGTCATTAAAGTAAATACCGTAAGCAATAAAACAATTTTGTATTTATTTTTCATTTGGTAAAGATATAGATTCTTCCGGAATTTGTTTTTTAATTGATTCGTTTGTAATTAACTTTAAATATTCAACCGATAATTCTATTAATAAAAACTCTGTTGCCACTTTGTTATTGGTTTTATAAATTTTTATAAAACTTTCTCTTTCAACAATGTAATACAAAAAACCATTTATATAATCCTTTGGAATATTTAATTTATCTATTAAATAGGAGTCGCTAAAATCAGATTTGAGCTCTTCTAATAACATCTCTTTTCTTTCTACCTGAACTTCTTTTTTAAGCATTGTCGTCCGACCGGAAATACTGTTTATTAACCCATCAACACTCATTCCCCCAACAGGTATTAATAAAGGACTATACCATTTAAATTTCCCTGCAGCATATAATTTTCTTTCGGCAGGCGTGTATGTTTTTTGACCCGCAGGAACAATACCTAAAGCTACAGCATTAATATTCTTATACTCTGTAATTGTAATTTCTTCTAAATTATTTAAAAGAGACTCTAATTTTATAAACAATAAATTCTCTCCAAAATCTTCCTTTTCCACAATATGCTGTTTTGCCTCTAAATGCACTGCACTAAATATTAATGTGTCTGAGACAGCGGCTTTAACAGTAAAATAACCACCTATTGAAGTTATTACCCCATTTTTTTGAGACAAATTTACAACATGAATCCCTTCTAAATTAGAAGATTCAGAAACAATTTTACCTTTCAGCTCAGTGTTTATTTGGGCTGACATAAAAAAAGGTAAAACCAAAAAATAAAGAAGTAGATTTTTAATCATCTGTTTTTGATAGTTATATTCTGTAAAAATAAGCGCAACTATTAAAACGAAATACTAAATTGATGATAAAATTATGTTAATACAAAATAGTAACTTTGAAAAATAAATGAAAAAATAAATGAAAAAATTAATAATCGCAAGTACTTCGACACTTCACAACGGAAATTATTTAGAATATTTATTTCCAGTTTTAAAAAATCATTTTAAAAATATAAAAACAGTTTTGTTTATTCCTTATGCAAGACCTGGTGGAATAACACATGAAGAGTATACATTAATTGTAAAGAAGGCATTTTTAAATTTAAGTATAGAGGTAAAAGGAATACATGAATTTGAAAACCCAATTGATGCAATTGAAAATGCAGAAGGAATATTTACTGGAGGAGGAAATACTTTTTTATTGGTAAATGAACTTTATCGAAACAGAATTATGGACACAATTGAGAAAAGGGTTAAAAACGGAATTCCATACCTTGGAACTAGCGCAGGAAGTAATATTTGCGGACTAACAATGGGCACAACTAATGATATGCCCATAATCTATCCGCCAAGCTTTAGAACCTTTGCATTTGTTTCGTTTAACATTAATCCACATTACTTAGATCCAGATACAAATTCAAAACACATGGGAGAAACACGTGAAACAAGAATTAATGAATTTCATAAATTTAATACACAACCCGTTTTAGGTTTACGAGAAGGAAGTTGGCTTGAAGTAAATGGAGATTCTATTATTATAAAAGGTGAATTAACTGCAAGACTTTTTAAACAAAATCAAAAACCAATTGAATTATTACCCGAAACGGAATTAAAAGAACTAAAGTAAAACAAAAAATCCTGCAAATTGCAGGATTTTTTTTGAGCGAAAGACGAGGGTCGAACTCGCGACATTCAGCTTGGAAGGCTGACGCTCTACCAACTGAGCTACTTTCGCATAAGGTACTTTCAATAAATTAGAGCGAAAGACGAGGGTCGAACTCGCGACATTCAGCTTGGAAGGCTGACGCTCTACCAACTGAGCTACTTTCGCATTTTTTGGTGTGCAAATATACTTTAAAAAATTAGTTAGATGCAAATTTTTTTTAAATAAATTTAGAATTATCTTCGGTTATTATTTAACTCAACACCTGTTTTTATTTCTAAATATTTAATATACAAACGGTTAAACTCTATAAACAAAACCGTAAAAATAGAACAAACTACTGCAACAGAAACATGTTTAGTTATACATCTCACTCTTAGAAAAGGTAAAGAAAGCAAAAACTTAAGCTTTTGAAAGGGATAATTCCGAAAAGAGTATTCATTTTTGTTGTTTTGAAAAAGAAAGATTAGTTGGGCATTATTTAAAAATAGCAATTCAGAATTTATAGATAATGAAAAATTTCAGATTAGAGGAATAGTGTTTCCTTTTTATCAAAAATTAGACTTTACAATTAATGGCACTGGTTTTGTAATATAATAAATAGAGATGCACTTTGTAATGTATAAAAAAATATAAACTTAGGTTTATTTCATTATCTTTAGTAATCAAAATAATTTATGCTAAAAAAAATACTTTCTTTATTAATAGTTGTTTTTATAATTAGTTGTAAAAATGAACCAAAAGAGATTACTACTAAAAAACTACCGGTAGAAGATCCAATTTCTCATGTAATCATAAGACCAATACCTTTAAAATCTTTAGAAAACAAAAGCGATAGTATTCGCCTTTTTTATAAAAAATTTAAAGAATATGAAATTTGGCATAATGACGAAAACAGAATGGATTTAATACATGAAATTAAATTTTGTAATCAAGACGGTCTAATGCCACACGATTATAATTATGATAAAATACTTACTTTAGAAAACAAAAGAAAAAAATTAACAGATATTGAAATTACAAATTATGATATTCTTTTAACTGAATCTTTTGAAAAACTTGCAAAACATTTACATTGTGGAAAGACAAACCCAAAAGATATTTATGAAGATTGGGACATTCCTTTAAAATCTATTGCATTGTCTGACAAGTTATTAAATGCTATTAATACAAATATGATTGCTACATGTTTTAAAGAGATAAAACCTAAACATTTAACATATTCTTCTTTAAAAAGAAGCTTAGCAATGCTAGATGATTTCCCTAAATATAATTTTAAAAAAATATCTTTAGAGAAAAAAATTGAAGCAAACGATACGATTAAAACTATAATTGAAATCAAAAAAAGATTAATGTATTGGAAAGATTTTAGAAATCGAGATAGTATAATTACTCCCGTTTATGATGAAAGAGCAGTTATAGCTATTAAAAAATTTCAAAAAAGACATGGTCTAAAGCCAGATGGTGTAATTGGGAACGGTACTATAAAAGCATTAAACTTTTCTACAGAAGAGAGAAAAGAACAAGTTTATGCTAATTTAGAAAGATGGAAGTGGTTTCCTGATGACTTTGGAACAGAATACCTAATAATTAATTTACCGGATTATTCTTTAAATTATGTAGTAAATCAAGATACAATTGCAGACCGAAGAGTTGTAGTAGGTAAGCCTAAAAGAAAAACACCCATAATTAGCTCTAAACTATCTAATTTTGTGTTTAACCCTACATGGACTGTTCCTCCAACTATTATAAAAGAAGATTTAACTCCTTCTGCAACAAAAAACAGAGGGTATTTTAGTAGAACACAAATAACAATTTATGATTCTAAAGGAAAAGAAGTAACGGTTAAAGATTGGAATCCTAATAATGCGAAATCTTATAGATATGTTCAAACATCAGGCTATAATAATTCTTTAGGATTAGTTAAATTTAATTTTCCAAATAGACATTCTGTGTATTTACATGACACTAATCATAGAGATTATTTTGTCAAAGAATACAGAGCCTTAAGTTCTGGCTGTATTAGAATAGAAAATCCTTTACAACTTTCTGAAATTATTTTGAAAAAAGAAAATGATAAAAATTGGAACAATTCTGAAATTGACACAATTATCAAAAACAAAAAAACAAAATACATTCCTTTAAAAAATTCAGACATTAACATCTACATTTTTTATTGGACAAGTTGGTCTAATAATGAAGGGCTTCAGTTTAGAGAAGATATTTACGATTCTGACCAAACTTTATACAAGGCTTTAAGAAACTAATTTAGATTTTGCTAAATAAGTTCTAGACGGATGATAAATAAACAAACAAGATTTATCTTTAATAAGGTTTATAAAATCTTTATGAATAGCATAAGGAACAGCAGGACATCCTAGACTTCTTCCTAATCTACCTTGAGCATTAGCAAATTTTTCAGACACATAATCTGCACCGTGTATAACTACAGCTCTATTTCTAGCGTTATCGTTAATACCATATTCTAAACCATCTAAACGAAGAGAAAGACCATGCTTTCCTTGGTAAACTTCTCCAGTTGCATAAAAACCTAAACTACTTTGGAATGACTCCGCTTTGTTTGAGAATTTGGTTGCAAATTCTTCTCCAGAATTTCTTCCGTGCGCAACTAATGAATGTAAAACTACTTTTTTACTAACCATATCTATTACCCATAATCTTTCCTCGTTAGATGAAAGACTGAAATCTATTATAGTTAAGAAATCTTTATCTATAAAACCTTGACTTTTTAATTGAGTATAACCTTCGTAAGCTTTTTCAAAACTTAAAAACCTAGGTAAAGTCAAATTATTCTCTTCTAATTCATCAAAAAACAACTGGCTTGAAGATTTTGAACTAACAACATGGTTAGTAGCAATTAATCTTGGTTTCGAAGTTTTTTTTGCAGCAACATCATCTTCATTTTTATTACTAAATCCAAAAGAAAGGAAACATAATAATACTAAGGTTAATAATTTGTAATTCATTGTAATTTATGTAGTTAGGCAAATAGCAGGATTCAAATATATCTATTTTTTTTAATAAAACAAATTATTTTATGCTTTTTATCGAAAATAAATGCAGTTAATCGGTGTTTTCTTATAAAGTTAAATTTTTTATAATTTTTTTCATACACTTTATAATACTTCTATTTTTGTTAAAAACAATACAAGATGTCTAAAAACCTGATTATCATATTTTTATTGTGTATTTCATCAAATATTACTCAAGCACAAATTGAAAATTCAACAAAAAAGAAAATAAATGCTACCAAAATAAACGAAGTAATTCTTATTGATGGTAATCTAAATGAAGTAGCTTGGGAAAATGCAGAAATTGCAAATAACTTTATAATGTTTGAACCAGATAATGGAAAACCAATTGATGAAAGCAAAAAAACTGAAGTTAAAGTTTTATATGATGATGATGGAATTTATATAGCAGCTAAGCTATATGATAATGAAGTAGATAAAATTTCGAAAGAGATAACAGAAAGAGATGATTTTGGAACAACAGATGTATTTGGCGTTTTTATAAATGGATTTAATGACGGTCAACAAGATTTTAGGTTTTTTGTGACCGCAGCTGGAGGGCAATTAGACTGTAATGCTACTGAACAAACTGGTGAAGATTTTTCTTGGAATGCAATCTGGAGTAGTAAGGCAAAAATAACTGATTTTGGTTGGGTAGTAGAAATGAAAATTCCTTATGCTGCTTTGCGTTTTTCTGGAGACCAAAAACAAACATGGGGATTAAACTTCATTAGAGAAATAAAGCGCGAAAGACGAATTTACACTTGGACTCATGTAGATTCAAAAATTGGCGCCGTAATTCAACAAGCTGGTTTACTAACTGGAATTGAAAACATAAAGCCTCCTACTCGATTATTTTTAATTCCATATGCTTCAGGCTATGTTAATTCTAACAAAGAAGGAACTGAATATACTGCAAAAGGTGGTTTAGATATAAAATATGGAATTAACGACGCTTTTACATTAGATGCTATTTTAGTGCCTGATTTTGGTCAGACTAAATTTGATAATGTAGTTTTAAACCTTGGTCCGTTTGAACAACAATTTAACGAAAACAGACCTTTTTTCACTGAAGGGACTGATTTGTTTAGTAAAGGTAATTTATTGTACTCAAGAAGAATTGGAGCAGTACCTTCTTTTTATCCAGAAATAGAAAGCAACGAAACAATCACTGAATTTCCAGCAAGCGTAAACTTATTAAATGCTTTGAAAATTTCAGGAAGAAATTCTGATGGACTGGGAATTGGTTTCTTAAATGCAATAACTGAAAAAACAGAGGTTAACATCCGAAAAGAAAACATAGATCCAATTACTAATATAATTACTCAATCAGAAAGACAAGAAGTTGTTTCGCCCTTAACAAATTACAATGTTGTAGTTTTTGACCAACGTTTTAACAAAAACTCTTCTTTTACCTTTATAAATACAAATGTTGCAAGAAATGGGAGCTTTAGAGATGCTAACGTAACTGGATTATTGTTCGACCTAAACACTAAGGAGAACACCTACAACCTTTCTGGCGATATGAAAATGAGTAGTATTTATGACATTAAAAACAAAAACGGATATAACACTTCTATTAATTTTTCTGAAACAAGCGGTAAAGTAAGGTTTGGTTTAGGAGCCAATCATGTATCCAAAGACTTTGACAATAACGACCTTGGAATTAATTTTCAGACTAACTATACTTCTTTTTTCTCAAATGCTAATTACAGAATTTTAAATCCAAATAAAACATTTAATACATTTAGAGTAAATTTTAATTCTTTCATACAATTAAACAATACAACTTCAAAAATTCAAGGGAGTAATATTAACCTTGGGTTAAATTCTACAAATAAAAAAAATCACTTTTTTGGAGGTGGAATAAATTACAATCCGTTTGAAAATTATGATTATTATGAAGCAAGACAAAATGGAAAGTATGTAATTTACCCTAAAAGTTTTGGGGCTTGGTTTTATTTTTCTTCAAATTATGCAAATAAATTTGCTTTAGACACAAACCCATATTTTACCAAAACCTCAGAGAAAGATAGATATAGTTATGGTTTTAGTTTATCTCCAAGATATCGTTTTAATGATAAAATATCCGTCGTTTATGACTTTAATTTTGGTAAACAAATAAACAATGTTGGCTGGGTAGATAATGATGGTGCAAATATTATTCTTACAAAAAGAGACAGAGACACTTATACAAATACACTTACTGGAAAATACTCTATCAATAGCAATATGAACTTTAATTTATCGTTAAGACATTATTGGTCTCTTGCACAAAACAACAGCTTTCATAATTTACAAGACAATGGTTATTTAAAAGAAAACACTACTTATTCAACCAATAAAAACTCTAATTTCAGCACATGGAATTTAGACCTTTCTTACTCATGGTGGTTTGCACCTGGAAGTCAAATTTCTGTGTTATATAGAAATAATGCTGTAACATTTGATAGAACTATAAACAAAGATTTTGGAAACAATTTTACCAACTTATTAGATGACAATTTAAATCATGTACTTTCGCTAAGTATTAGATACTATCTAGATTACAACCAAATGAAAAACTGGATTAAAAAATCATAAAGAGTATAAAATACTAATTTTTGAATATTTATCTTTGTAAAAATTCTTTAAGATGAACAAAAAAGTAATTTTAATGATTCTTGATGGTTGGGGAAAATCTCCAGACCCAAAAGTATCTGCAATTGATAATGCAAACACGCCTTTCATAGATAGTTTATACAACAAATATCCAAATGCCCAATTAAGAACCGATGGTTTAAACGTAGGTTTACCTGAAGGTCAAATGGGAAACAGCGAAGTTGGCCATATGAATTTAGGAGCTGGGAGAATTGTATATCAAGATTTAGCAAAAATAAATTTAGCGGTTGCCAACAAAACCATGAATCAAGAAAAGCCTCTAATAGATTCTTTTGAGTACGCTATAAAAAATAATAAAACAGTTCATTTTTTAGGATTAGTTTCCGATGGAGGTGTTCACTCTCACACCTCTCACTTAAAAGGATTAATAGATGTTGCCCAAGCAAAAGGCGTTCAAAGTATGTTTGTACATGCTTTTACCGACGGACGTGATGTTGATCCAAAATCTGGAATCAATTACATTACCGATTTAGAGAATTATTTACAAAAAACCAATGCTAAATTAGCCTCTGTAATAGGTCGCTATTATGCAATGGATAGAGATAAACGTTGGGAAAGAGTTAAATTAGCTTATGATTTATTGGTAAATGGAATGGGAATAAAAACCCAAAATATTACCGAAAGCATTCAAGAAAGTTATGCTAATGATGTTACTGATGAATTTATTAAACCTTTAGTTGTAAGCGATGCAAACAACAATCCCCTTTCAGTAATTAAAGAAGATGATGTTGTTATTTTCTTCAATTTTAGAACTGATAGAGGTCGCGAACTTACGGAAGCACTTTCACAGAAAGATTTTCATGAGCAAAACATGCATAAATTGAATTTGTATTATGTGACAATGACAAATTATGATGATACCTATTCAAATGTTCATGTTGTTTACGACAAAGACAATATTACCGAAACACTTGGGGAAGTTTTAGAAAAAGTAAATAAAAAACAAATCAGAATTGCAGAAACTGAGAAATATCCACACGTAACTTTTTTCTTTTCCGGAGGCAGAGAAGAACCATTTATTGGTGAAAGTAGAATTTTAAAAAATTCACCAAAAGTAGCAACTTACGATTTACAACCGGAAATGAGTGCTTTTGAACTAAAAGACGTATTAATCCCAGAACTTAAAAAAGGTGATGTTGATTTTGTATGCTTAAATTTTGCAAATGGAGACATGGTTGGTCATACAGGAGTTATGGAAGCAGCTATAAGAGCTTGTGAAGCAGTTGATGTTTGTGTAAAAGAAGTTGTTGAAACTGCTTTAGAAAACAATTACACTACAATTATTATTGCCGATCATGGAAACTGCGAAACCATGATAAACCCCGACGGAAGTCCAAACACAGCGCATACCACAAATCCAGTTCCTATTATTTTAGTTGATAAAGAACTAAAAAATATTAACAATGGTGTTTTAGGCGATATAGCTCCAACAATTTTAGAATTAATGAATATAAAACAACCACAAGCTATGACTTGTAAATCTCTTTTATAATATGAAAAAAATAATTTCAATTTTAGTAATTACAATCTTATTTAGTTGTTCTACACATAAAAACAGTAAAGGTTTAGATAGTAGTGAAATCGAATTAAGTTTATCAAACAAACACAAAGAAATAGTTGACGATATTTTAGTTGGAAAAGCTAAAAGAACTGATTTGCAACAAATTCCTTTTAATGAGTGGTTTGTTAAAGAATATAATGATTATACTTTAACTGAGGAAATGGAAGATGCAATTGAAGATAAATTAAAAGAGTTCACTATCACAATTTTTATGGGAACTTGGTGTGAAGACAGTCAAAATCAAGTGCCTAAGTTTTACAAAATATTAGAAGAAGTAGATTATCCTTCGAGAAAAATCACTTTAATTACAATGGCTCGAGATAAAACTACTCCTGAAAATTATGAAGCCGGATTAAACATCACCAATGTACCAACATTTATTTTTTATAAAAATGGAAAAGAAATAAATCGTATTGTTGAATCGCCAAGAGTAAGTTTAGAACAAGATATTTTAGACATTGTTTCAGGCAAAAACTACAAACACATTTATAAATAAACTGATTCATAGATAGTTAATCAATAACACTTTAATAAAAAACATTACTTTTACGCCTCTCAACATTTATATAATGAAACAAATTAAACTTATATTTACTATAATTTTTATAAGCTCAAGTATTTTTTCACAACAAGGCGCTTCTTCTTGTGCAGAATTAGAAGCAAACTTTCAACTATATCAATCGTGTGCCACTAACATTCCATTTACTAATTCTACTGGTGGAAACTCAGAAAATTTTAATTCTACCTGTATACCTACACAATTTGTCGGACCAACTTGGTTTTTTATTGAGGTAAAAAACCCTGGTACAATTACATTACAAATAAGCCAAACAAATTTAGGAGGTGGCGGAACGGATGTAGATTTTATACTTTGGGGACCTTTTAATAATCTTACAAATATATGTAGTCAATTAAATACCGGAACTGAGGTGGATTGTAGTTATAGTGCCGCAAGTGTTGAGACTGTTAATGTTCCTACAAGTACAACTGGGCAATTATATGTTTTGCTAATTGACAATTACTCTGGAACGCCTGGAAACATTGCAGTAACCCAAACTGGAGGAACTGGGTCTACAGACTGTGGTTTTCTTTCTTCAGTAAAAATAAAAAATACAGATAATACAGATATAACACAATTTGACTATTGCAAACCAACTACTAAAGACATTGTTGCAACTATTGATGTGACAACTTTTTCAGGAAATGTAGCAGATTTAAGGTTTAACTATACTTGGTATAAGGACAATGTTCAAATAGGAAGTCCTATATTAAATTCGACTCTCCCTACCAATACAATTACCACATCAGATACTGGAATTTATAAAGTCATCATTACAGCATATGATATTATAAATAATCCAAGCCAAAATAGCCCGTCTCCAACTCCAAATGAAGCGGAAGTAGATTTTAAATTTCATGTAACTCCAAATGTTACCATTGCAAATACAAATACCACTTGTCTGAATACAAACCCTGTATTGAGTTCTACCATTACAAACATTGGTTCATTAAACCCAGTTGTAGATGTTTTAACGTACCAATGGTTTTTAAATAGTAATCCTATTGCTGGAGCAACTAACGCAAATTTCACCCCAATTCTTCCAGGTGATTATTTTGTTAGTGTTTCAAATGCTCCTTGTTCTACTGTAGATTCAAACAGCATTCATATTATAGCAAATCCAAATGTTTCTATTACAAATAATCAAACAATTTGTGAAGGTAGCAACTATACAATAACTTCTTCAAATGCAAATGCAGTAAACAATACTACAATAACTTACGATTGGCTTAAAGACGGCGTTACGAGTGGCGTTACAACTCCAAACTATACTGTTAGTGCTTCTAACCAAGCATTAAATACAACTTCTGTTTATTCTGTAATAACTACAGAGCAAGGTTTGTGTTCTCAAACTTCAAATACTGTTAGTATTACTGTTAATGCATTACCTGTAATGAATACAGTTCCGGTTGTTTTAGAACAATGTGATTTTATTCCTTCCACTACAGATGGAATTGCGGAAACTAATTTAACTCAGAAATATAATGATTTAACTTTTAATGTTTCTGGCTTAACTTTGTATTACTATATGGATGCAGCTTTAACAATGCCAATTGCAAATCCTCTTCAATATATTAACACAACTTCACCATTTTCTCAAAATATTTATGTAAAAGCTATAAATGAGAACGTAACCCCAAATTGTCCTTCCATAGGAACTGGAATTATAGATTTACAAGTTAGTCCTACAAGTGTAGCAACTTATCCAAATATGGCGCCTGTTTGTCCACATTTAAACACAATGTTTGGTAGTTTCGATTTTAATGCGCAAAGAGTCTTAATTAAAAACACCTATTTTGCTAGTTCACCAGTAGATATTTCATTTTACCTAACTCCATCTGATGCATCAACTGAATTAAATGAATTAACAAATACTTCCCTAATCCCTGTTGGAACTTCTATAATTTATACAAGAATTGAAACAAATAATAATTGTGGTGGAATTGGTACTTTTCAGGTTACAGTTACCACTCCTCCTATTCAAACAATTATTACAAATGAAGATGTTTGTTTATTAGATTCCTTTTTTCTTAACTCTAAAGAACCGGAAGCTTTATTGGGTCAAAACCCAACAGTAATATCTTCCTACTTTAATTCTTTTAGCGATGCAGAATTAAACATTGGAGCTATTAATAAAAATATTCCTTTACCACTTGTTCTAGGAGTTAAACCTTATTTTATAAGATTATTTGACACTACTACGCAGTGTTTTTCTATTGTGAATTTTAACATTACTGTTTTTCCTAATCCTACAATTTTTCAACCAAGTCCTATTGAACATTGCGGAATTATTACCGTAGACTTTAATTTAGATAGTAGAATTAGCCAAATAACAGGCGGTAATACTAATTATCAAGTTCGTTTTTATGCTTCAAATGCAGATTTAATAGCTGGAAATAACATTACCAATACCGCTAACTACAATTCAGCAACAACAACTATTTATATAGAGGTTACAGATCCTACAAATAATAGCTGTAAGGCAGTAACTACATTAAACTTAACAGTTCTATCTTTACCAGGCGCAACATCTAACCCAACAGATATTGAGCAATGTGATGCTTCTGGATTTGATTATTTTAACCTAAGAATAAGAGAAACAGAAATGGCTGGACCAACTTTAGTTTCAGACATAAATTTTAAATATTATGAAATTTTAAGTGATGCATTGGCAAACAATAATAACGCAATTTCAAACCCAAACAGTTTTAGAAATACAACTATTAATTATCAAAAAATATTTGTTCGTTTAAATAGCTTAACAAATATAGATAGTGAGTCTGGCGAGCAATGTTTTAGAATACTAGAATTAGAGCTATTTGTAAGACCTTATCCTGTAAATAACTTATTAGAAAGACCTTATACTATTTGTATAGATCAATCAACGAACACTACTTATCCTGTTGAAATTAAAGCTTTATTAGACGCTACAAATTATAGCTACGAATGGTTTACAGGTTTTGGAGGACAAATAGGAAATGAAATAGTAGGAGAAAGTAACAACTCTTACATTACAGATGTAGTTGGAGAATATTCAGTAAAAGTTACTAATATTTCAAATGCTGCAAACTGTTCGTCTATATTTGATTTTACAACTCAAAACTCCTTAATTCCTAATTCAATTACTGCAAATCCATCAGAATTAATTGCTTTTGGAGTTGACAATACAATTACTGTTTTAGCAACGCCAGCATCTCCAGATTACCTTTATTCTATTGATGGTTTTACTTGGCAAGAAAGCAATGTGTTTACAAATATAAAAGAAGGCGAATATACTTTAACCGTGTTAAATAAATTTGGTTGTGGACAAGCAAGCACATCCATAGTAGTTGCTGATTTCCCTTTATTTTTCACACCAAATGGAGATGGCTATAACGATACTTGGAACATAAAAGGTTCTAGTGCTTTAGATTTTATTAGCATTCAAATATTTGACAGATATGGTAAATTAGTAAAACAATTAGATCCTAATGGAGCTGGATGGAACGGAACTTATAACGGAACTTTACTTCCTTCATCAGACTATTGGTTTAAACTTATTTACACTAAAAACAATATCACCAAGGAATTTAAAAGCCATTTTTCTTTAAAAAGATAAAACTTTAAAAATACTCTAAACAAAAAATCCCGCCAAAAGCGGGATTTTTTTATTGAACACATCTTAATTAAAAGTTAAACATTTATGAATTAATAGTAATGCTATTATATTTGCAAAGTAAAAATTAGACAAATGCATACTCTGTTAAATAATTTTAAAATTTCAATTAACGACAAGCTTTACGTTAAAGATCCTGAAACATCAGAATTAGGTAAGAAAATTATCCAAAATAGCATTCTACTAATTAATGAAATTGGCTTTGAATCTTTTACCTTTAAAAAATTAGGAGGAAAAATTAAATCTAATGAAAGCTCTATTTATCGTTATTTTGAAAACAAACACAAACTATTGGTTTACCTATCTTCATGGTATTGGTCTTGGGTAGAATATAATTTAGTATTTGCGACTAATAATATCAATAACCCTATTGAAAAATTAAGCAAAGGGATTAAAATAGTTACTCAAAACATAGAAGACGATCACAAAACACCCCATATTGATGAATCAATTTTAAACAAAATTATTATTTCTGAATTTACAAAAACGCTTTTAACTAAAGAAGTAGATGAAGAAAACAAAGAAGGTTTTTTCTTAGTTTACAAAAGAGTAATCACAAGAATTATTGAAATGATAATCGAAGTAAATCCTGATTATCTTTATGCTAAAAGTCTAGCATCTTCAATAGTAGAAGGTTCGTTACACCAATACTACTTAAAAGACCATTTCAAAACTATTACCAGCCTTTCAGAAAAAGACTGTTTATCTGATTTTTACATTGACATGATTAAAAAAATATTAGTATGAGCCCAATAGAAAGATTTAAAAACCTAATAATAATTGATAAAAAAGATGTTTATCAATTACTTATCTATGCCGTTTTAGCAGGATTAATTAGTTTATCTATTCCTCTTGGGATTCAATCTATTATTAATTTTATTCAAGCAGGACAAGTAAGTACTTCTTGGATTGTTTTAGTATTTATTGTTGTAATTGGTGTTGCATTTGTAGGCATATTAAAAATTATGCAATTTAGAATTACCGAAAATTTACAACAAAAAATATTTGTACGTTCTTCATTCGAATTTGCATATCGATTTCCAAAAATAAAATTTGACCAAATTTATAATTATTCGCCAGCAGAATTAGCTAATCGCTTTTTTGACACTTTAACGGTTCAAAAAGGATTTTCTAAACTTATCTTAGAAGTTTCAACATCTGTACTACAAATAATTTTTGGAATTTTATTGCTTTCGCTATATCATCCATTCTTTATCTTTTTCGGACTAATTCTTCTTTTTTTATTGTATTTAATCTTTAAAATTAATTTTAAAAACGGATTAAACACCAGTTTAAATGAATCGAAATACAAGTATAAAGTAGCCTATTGGTTGCAAGAAATAGCAAGAAATCATTTAAGTTTTAAAAATGGAAAACTATTTGATTTCTCTTTACAAAAAAACGACAACTTGGTAAATGAATATTTAACGCATCGAGAAAGTCATTTTAATGTCCTAAGAAAGCAATTTATTCAGCTAACAGGATTTAAAGTTTTAATTACAGCAGGTTTGCTAATTATTGGCGGAATGCTTGTTTTAAATCAGCAAATGAATATTGGTCAGTTTGTAGCCGCAGAAATTATTATCATTACAATTATTACGGCTGTTGAAAAATTATTTTACGGATTAGAATTGTTTTATGATGTAACAACTTCTTTAGAAAAACTAGGAACTGTAGTTGATTTAGAGCTTGAAAATCAAAATGTGGAAACAAATTATGTAATAGAAGACAATTCAATTTGTATTGAAGCTAAAGAAATTTCTTTTCAATTCCCAGATAGTGAAGTTCCAGTCTTAAAAGATGTAAATTTGACTGTAAACAAAGGCGATCGTATTCTTATTCAAGGAGAAAACGGTACAGGGAAAACTACATTATTACGATTATTAGCAAGATTAATCGAGCCATCTACTGGGAGTATCTTCTTGAATGATACAAATATTAAAAAATACTGCATTGATGATTTTAGAAATAATATTGGAGTAATAACAATTGACGACAGTCCATTTGAAGGAACAATTTATGAGAACATAACTTGTAATAATCCAGAGATTACAAAAAAAGAAATTTCATTAATATTAGAGAAACTAAAATTAACAGATTACATAAAATCTTTACCATTAGGGCTTGACACTTTAATGGTTTCTGAAGGAAAGAGAATTAACTCTGCATCAATTCAAAAAATACTGTTGGCACGTTGTATTATTTCAAACCCAAAAATATTGTTTTTAGAAGAGCCAGTTGAAAAATTAGATAAATATGCAGCTGGTGAAATAATAGACTTCCTTACTAGTTCAGAAAATCCATGGACATTAGTTGTAATTGCAAAAGGAAATTATTGGAAAGAAAAATGTACTAAAATAGTAACATTAGAGAGTAACAAAATTAAATCCATAAAATAATTATGTTAAACATTACCAACAACAGAATAGACAAATGGGTTGATTTAAACAAGTACAAATCCTCCAAAGTATTTGAGGATAATAAAGGTTATGAAACTATAAAAAAAACCATTTGGATTTTTAGTATTTTACTATTACTTATTTTATTTCTTCCATGGACACAAAATGTTTCTGGTTCAGGTTCAGTTACTACTTTAAAACCAAATCAACGTCCTCAAACAATTCATACTGTAATTGCTGGAAGAATTGAAAAATGGTATGTAAACGAAGGGGATTATGTAAAAAAAGGGGATACTATATTATTTATATCCGAAATAAAAGAAGATTATTTAGATCCTAATTTAATTGAAAACACAGGAAATCAAGTAAAGGCTAAGGAAAGCGCGGTTGAATCATATGAAAATAAAGTAAAAGCACTTGGCATGCAAATGAATGCAATTCAAAGTGAAAAAAACTTGAAGTATAAACAATCACAAAACAAATTAAAGCAAGCCTATTTAAAAATACAAAGCGACAGTATTGATTTTGAAGCAACTAAAACACAGTTGAAAATTGCAAAAACACAGTTTATTCGTTCTGTAAACTTAAATAAAGAAGGGTTAAAACCAATGACGGATGTAGAGGAAAAGCGAATGAAGCTTCAGGAAACGGAAGCTAAAATCATAACGCAAGAAAACAAATACATTACCAGTCAAAATGAAGTATTAAACGCTACTATGGAGCTAAATCGTATTGTTGCAGAATATGCAGAAAAAAACGCAAAAGCAAGCAGCGATCAACAAACTGCTTTAAGTACACAATACGACACAGAAGCACAAGTTAATAAGTTAAAAAACCAATATGCAAATTACCAAATACGTAATGGCATGTATTATATTTTAGCACCACAAAACGGCTATGTAAACCGTGCACTTCAATCTGGATTAGGCGAAACAATTAAAGAAGGAACATCTATTGTAAGCATCATGCCTTCAAATTTTGACATTGCAGTGGAAACATATGTTGACCCTGTAGATTTTCCATTAATACACAAAGGAGAAAAAGTTAGAGTATGGTTCGACGGTTGGCCATCTATTATTTTTAGTGGGTGGCCTGGGGCATCTTATGGAACTTTTGGAGGTAAAATAGTTGCCAAAGAAAATTTCATAAGCGAAAATGGAAAATATAGAATCTTAATAGCTCCTGATGGTGCCGCTAAAGAATGGCCTAAAGAATTAAGCATAGGTGCAGGAACACAAACTATTGCATTATTAGAGAATGTACCTATTTGGTTTGAAATTTGGCGAACTCTAAACGGCTTTCCTCCAAACTATTACAAACCAACTGGTAAAGAAGCTAACGCCGAAATTAAGTAATAAAAAAAATGAAAAAAATAGTTATATTCTTTTTATGCATTGCAACAAGTTTTACTTACAGTCAAAATAATTTAAATGAATTAACATTTGAAGAGTTTTTAGGATATGTAAAAAAAGCGCACCCGCTAGTAAAGCAAGCCGATTTAAAAATTACGGAAGCTCAAGCTAAGTTAATGAAAGCAAGAGGTGGTTTTGACCCAAAATTAGAAGCAGATTATAATGAAAAACAATATACAGACAAAAATTATTATTCCGTTTTCAACGGAAGTTTCAAGGTACCAACTTGGTATGGTATTGAAATAAAAGCTGCTTTTGATAATAGCGAAGGTATTTTTATTAATCCTGAAAACACTTTGCCAAATAGCGGACTAACCTCTTTAGGCATTAGTGTTCCACTTGGACAAGGCTTATGGATTAATGAAAGAATGGCAGATTTAAGAAAAGCAAAAATTTACCAAAAAGTAAATGAAGCCGAACGAAAAATTATGCTTACTAATGTACTATATGAGGCTTCTCAAAGCTACATCAATTGGAAAAGAAGTTATGATGAAGTTGAATTATATGAAGATTATTTAAAAAATGCAACAATTCGATATAAAGGAGTAACCATTTTAATTGAAGAAGGCGACAAACCAGCAATTGACAGTATAGAAGCTGGAATAACAGTTAAGAATAGACTTTTAAATTTAGAAAATGCAAATTTAAAATTATTAAAATCTAAACTAGCTTTATCCAATTATCTTTGGTCAGAAGACGAAACCCCACTTGAATTAGAAGACAATATTCAACCGGAATCAAAAATTGAGAAACAGTTTTTATTTTCTTTAAAAATAGATGGATTCCAAGATTTCAACATTGAAAATCATCCAAAGATTGAAGCTCTAAATCAAAAAATTGAAATTCTTAATGTAGAAAGAAGATTATTTGCAAATAGTATTTTGCCTAAACTAAACGTTAATTACAATTATTTGTCTGAACCTAGTGCTTTTGATAATTATAGATTAAACGATTACAAATTAGGTGTAAGTTTTTCGTTTCCGTTATTTTTAAGAAAAGAACGTGCTAATTTAAAATTAGCAAAAATTCAAGTTAGCGATTCTAAATATGCGTTAGATTTTGAACAACAATCGCTTATATCCAAAATTGAATCCCAGAAAGGTGAAATAAATTCGTTTAAAAAACAAATTAAACTAAACACTGAGCTTGTAAACAGTTACTCCATAATGTTAAATGCAGAAGAGCGTTTGTTTCAAATGGGAGAAAGCTCTATATTTTTAATAAATTCAAGAGAAAATTCATTAGTTACAGCACAACTTTCTAATATTGCATTAGAAAACAGTTATTTGAAAGCTGCATTAGAACTTTTTAAAACAATGGCAAACCCAGAATAAAAAATCCCGCTAAAAGCGGGATTTTATTTTTAAAAAAAGAAAACTAATTAATAATCTCCTCTATTATTATCTCTGTTATTAGAAAAATTTCCTCTTCCACCACTATTACGGTCAAAACTTCTTCTTTCTCCTTCTGGCTTTGGCTCAGATTTGTTTACTACAATAGTTCTACCTTCAACAGTACCACCATTTAATTCTTCAATTGCTTTTTGAGCTTCAGCATCATTTGGCATCTCAACAAAACCAAATCCTTTACTTCTTCCAGTAAATTTGTCCATTATAATTTTAACTGAATCTACAGTTCCATAATCTTCAAAAAAACCTCTTAAATCTGCTTCCTCAATACTGTATGGAAGACTTCCTACGAAAATATTCATGTATATAAAATTTATTGCGCCAAAGATAATCTATTAATAGACACTATTTTTTTTTATTCCGTTTATTTTAACAATGTATTATAAAATACAATTAAAACAACTTTTAAAGATAAAATTGTATTTTTGCCAACATAATTTTTGGATATGATTATTATAAAAACAAGAGAAGAAATTGAGATAATGCGCGAAAGTGCTTTAATCGTTTCTAAAACTTTAGGTTTAATTGCCAAAGAAATAAAACCAGGCGTTACCACTTTATATTTAGACAAATTAGCCGAAGAGTTCATTAGAGATAATGGCGCTGAACCTGCATTTTTAGGAATGTATGGATTTCCAAATTCGCTATGTATGAGTCCGAATACACAAGTTGTTCATGGAATTCCTAATAATTCTCCACTTGAAGATGGAGATATCATATCGGTTGATTGTGGTGCACTAAAAAATGGTTTTTACGGAGATCATGCTTATACTTTTGAAGTAGGAGAAGTGGCAGAAGAAACTAAAAAATTATTACAAATAACCAAGGAATCTTTATACTTAGGTATTAGAGAAACTAAAGTTGGTAATCGCGTTGAAGATATTGGCTATGCTATTCAACAATATTGTGAAGATCACGGATATGGAGTTGTACGTGAGCTTTGCGGACATGGTCTAGGAAGAAAAATGCACGAAGATCCGGAAGTTGCAAATTATGGTAAACGTGGTCGTGGAAAAAAATTAGTCAACGGTATGGTTATCGCAATCGAGCCAATGATTAATATGGGAACAAAAAACATTGTACAACACAAAGACGGCTGGACAATAACAACTGCTGACAGAAAACCTTCTGCTCATTTTGAACATGATGTTGCTATTGTTGATGGTAAACCAGAATTACTTTCAACATTTGCATATATCTATGAAGCGTTAGGAATAACTTCTAATGAGGAAGATGGATTAAGACAGAAGCCATTAGTCTTGTAGTTCAACACGAATTTCACTAATTAACACTAATTATGAATGAATTGATTTATAAAGAAGAAGCATTTAAAGTTATTGGATTATGCATGGAAGTACATAAAATATTAGGAAAAGGTCATAATGAAAAAGTCTATGGTGATGCTTTAGAACTAGAATTTAAATTGAATCATATTCCATACACAAGAGAACAGAAATACACTATTGAATATAAAGGAATTCAGTTGCCAAGTTATTATTTTTCTGATTTTACCGTTTATGACAATATCATTTTAGAATTAAAAGCTATTCAAGAACTCTCTTCTAGCGAAACCAAACAAGTTTTAAATTACTTGGCGGCATCTAAATGCAAATTAGGCTTGTTAGTTAATTTTGGTGAAGACAGCCTTAAATACAAAAGAATAATATTATAATTAATTCGTGCTAATTCGTGCTAATTCGTGAAATTAGTGTTCTTATGAAAAAAATATTCAAGTTCGTTTTAAATACTATCCCAAGACCAATCTTAATTCGTTTAAGTATTGTAGTACGCCCAATAATTGCTTTTTTATTGAAAGGAAATAAATTCACGGATCCAATTGACGGGAAAAGCTTTAAAATGTTTTTACCTTATGGTTATGGAACGCAAAGAAACAACGTACTTTCACCAAGTACACTTTCATTAGAAAGACATCGTTTGTTGTGGTTATATTTACAAAATGAAACTGCCTTTTTTACTTCCGAACAAAAATTAGACGTATTGCATTTTGCGCCAGAACAAGAGTTCTACAAACGTTTTAAAAAACAAAAAAATATAAATTATACAACTACTGACTTGCTTTCTCCTTTAGCAGATGTAAAAGCAGATATTTGTAATTTACCTTTTGAAGATAATGCCTACGATATTGTTTTGTGCAATCACGTTTTAGAACATATTCCAGATGACACAAAAGCAATGCAAGAATTGTATCGTGTTTTAAAACCTGGCGGAATGGGGATATTCCAAATTCCACAAGATTTATCTCGTGCCGTTACGTTTTCAGATGATTCGATTACTAATCAAAAAGAACGCGCTAAAATATTTGGTCAATACGACCATGTTAGAATTTATGGTAGAGATTATTTCGAAAAATTAAGAAGCATTGGCTTTAAAGTAAACGAAATAGATTATACCAATACTATTTCACCTGAATTAGTTGAGAAATATTGTTTGGCAAAAGGTGAAATTATTCCGGTTTGTTTTAAGTAGCAGCTTTAATTTTTTAAAATTATTTTAACTTTATTAATTTTCATTCCATCTTCAAGTTCTATCTTTTCTCCCACATGATAGTATGGTTCCCATTTTTCTAAAATTAATTCACTTTCATTTGTCCAACCAATTACCTTATAACCATCAGGAATCAGACCATTTTGAAGCTCAACTTCTGTCGAGCCATTCTTAATTACTGTCCAAAAAACTCTCGAGTATCCAAAACCTCCATTGTCAAATTGATATTCATAATATTTATAAGTTTCATCAGGCGAAGGTGAACTAGAAATTAATACAAAACTAGAATCTTCCAAAGAATGCATCGAATGAAAAGCTTCTGCAACTTCTTCCATTTCAGAGTTCAAATGTTTTAAAAACCCTATTATCAAAATTGCAAATATCCCAATAGCAATAAAACAACCAGATTTTTTCATAACTTACTTTTTTGGTTAATTACTCATTAAGCAACAAATTAAAATTCTCTGAAGTAAAGCGTTGCATTTCGTTATTTTCATCAGCATACATAATCATAACATATAAACCAGGATGCTGTTTTATAAACACTTTGCTCTGTTCTAAATCCATAACCATAAAAGCGGTTGCATAACCATCGGCCATTTTACAAGTCGAAGTCAATACTGTTGCACTTAATATATTGCTTTTTTGTGGCTTTCCTGTTTTTGGATTTATAGTGTGTACGAATTTTTCGCCTGTAATAGAATCGGTAACAACTTTTCTATAATTTCCAGAGGTTGCCATTCCAATATTTTCTAACTTAACAGTTGCTATTAGTTCACGCTCATGGGCAGATTGCAAAGGATCATCAATTCCTACCACCCAACTTTTAGCATCGATTGTGTTTTTACCTAAAGCGAATAATTCTCCACCAATTTCTACAATTGCATTTTCAATTCCTTTAGACTTTAAAAAATCGGTTACAACATCAACAGAATAACCTTGTGCTATAGCGTTAAAATCGAAATAAGTTGCCGCATGTAATTTAGAAATCGTCTTATCAGCATTCAATTTTACTTTATCAAAACCAACATATTGTAACAAACTATCAATTTGAAACTGATTTAAGCTTCTTCTTTCGTGACTAGGCCCAAATCCATACGCATTTACCAAAACGCCAATAGTTGGATCAAAAAGGCCGTTAGTCTCGTTGAAAATTTGATTAGAAGCCTTAAATGTTTCTACAAACATATCATCAACGATAATTGTAGAGTCTCCTCCATTTAATTTTGAAATTTTAGAATCTGGTCGATAAGTAGAAAGCGACATATCAAAAGCTAATAACAAAGAATCTACTTGATTTTTAGTAACCAATTCTTCATTGGCAATATATTTAATACTATATGTACTTCCTTGTGCTTCGCCTTGAATAACAAAAAATTGATTTTCTTTTTTCTGACAAGAAATTGTAAGTACTAAAAGTACTAATAGACTATAAAAGTTCTTTGTAACCATTGTAATTAATGACATAATCTGAATTAGTATAAATTGGTTGTTCTAAATCTTCTGCATTTGCAATTCCAACTCCAGCAAACAATACTTTCGCTTTTTTGGTTTTTGCATGATTAATAAATGTTTCAAGAAACAGAACATTTGGCTCTTCTGGATTAATAGGATATGGAACCACTTGCGCCATTACAAAATGTAAGGTGTTTTGCGTATCCACACAAACAAATTGAGGATGCTTTTTTAATTGACTGTTAATTGCTATGAATTCAAACCCTTTTTTCTCAAGGTCTTTCCCTACATGGTTCATGCCAATTTGATGTAATTCTTGTTCGGTTAACTCTTCCATAGTGCAAAAATAGTTAATTTGGGAATGTGTTGATTTGTAATTTGAATTTTATGTAGTTAATCTAATTAATAAAATACATTTTAAACCACCGATTAATATTAGAATTAAAGAAGAACTGACACGAATTTCACGAATTCTCACAAATTACTTTGTGTGTATCTTTATAAAACTAGTAGCAATATTTATTTTAATTAGTGTTAATTAGTGAAATTCGTGTCAAATTTTTATCAATCCATTAGTCACAAAATCATTATTAATCTTTCAATACTATAATGAAAGATATAAATATCTATTTTTGGTTAATAACCTGTTTAAATAAAAAAACCGATTCATTTCTGAATCGGTTTTTGCTATATTAACCTCCAAAGTCATCAAAACGGATGTTATCTGGATCTAATCCGAAGTCTTCACCCATTTTTTGAACAGCATTGTTCATCATTGGTGGACCACAGAAATATAATTCAATATCTTCTGGCTCTTCGTGTTTTGATAAATAATTATCAATTACCACATTGTGAATAAATCCAACAAAACCATCTCCTTCACCGTTAATTCCTTCTTTAATTTTCCAATTATCTTCTGGTTGTGGTTCCGATAAAGCTAAGTAAAATTTGAAGTTAGGAAAATCTTTTTCTAATGCTCTAAAGTGATCTGTATAGAACAACTCACGCTTAGAACGACCTCCATACCAATACGTAACTTTTCTTCCTGTTTTAACTGTGCGGAAAAGGTGATATAAGTGAGAACGCATTGGCGCCATACCAGCTCCACCACCTACATAAAGCATTTCTGCTTCTGTTTCGTTAATGAAAAATTCTCCATATGGTCCTGAAACTGTAACTGAATCTCCTGTTTTTCTTGAGAAAATATAAGAAGATGCAATACCAGGATTTAATTTTGCCCACCCATTAATTGCTCTATCCCATGGCGGCGTAGCAACACGAACGTTTAACATAATTTTTCTCCCTTCAGCTGGATAAGAAGCCATAGAATAAGCTCTTTCAACCAAGTCATCATTTTTCATTACTAATGGCCATAAATTAAATTTATCCCATTCTGCTTTGAATTTTTCTGGTTCACCTGGATGTTCAGCAGGATGTGCTGTAATGTCCATATCCGTAAATTTAATTTCACATTGTGGAATTTCAATTTGGATATATCCTCCAGCTTCATAGTGCATATCTTCTGGTAATTCTACAACAAACTCTTTAATAAAAGACGCTACGTTGTAGTTTGAATATACTTTAGCCTCGAATTTTTTAATTCCAAATACTTCTTCTGGAACTTCGATAACCATATTGTTTTTAACTTTCACCTGACATCCTAAACGCCATCCTTCAGCTAATTCTTTTCTTGAAAAGTGAGGGATTTCAGTTGGTAATGCTTCACCACCACCATCTTTTACGATACATTTACATTGTACACAAGTACCACCACCACCACAAGCTGATGGTAAGAAAATTTTACTTGAACCTAATGTAGATAATAAAGTATTTCCTGAATTTACTTCGATTTCACTTTCTCCGTTTATCTTAATTGAAACTGGTCCAGATGGTACTAATTTAGATTTTGCAAACAAAATTACACCTACCAATACCAATAACAAGATTAAAAACGCTATTACCGTTGTACTTATTAAACCTATTGTACTTACTTCTAGAGCTACCATCATTATTCTTGAACCGTTTGAGTTAATGAATCTTTTACTGTTTCTAGAGCTGTTGAATCTACTGCTATTTCTTCCACTTGCGTTTCAGCTGGAGCAACATTTTCTACAACATCTTTCTTTACAGGCTCATCACCACCAGTTAACATACCTCCAAAAGACATGAAACCAATTGCCATTAATCCTGTTAATATAAATGTCATCCCTAAACCTCTAAAAGCTTCAGGAACATTTGAATATCTAATTTTTTCTCTAATTGCACCAATAGCAACAATAGCTAAAAACCATCCAATACCAGAACCTACACCATACACAGTTGCTTCTGTAATGTCATTAAATTCTTTTTGCTGCATGAATAATGAACCTCCTAGAATAGCACAGTTAACCGCAATAAGTGGTAAAAATATACCCAATGAGTTATAAAGTGATGGAGCAAATTTTTCAACAATCATTTCTACTAATTGAACCATTGTAGCAATAGTTGCAATAAATAAAATAAATGTTAAGAAACTTAAATCATATTCTGCATATTCTTCTCCTAACCAAATTAAAGCACCTGGACGAAGAATGTATTGATCTAATAAAAAGTTTAATGGAACAGTAACAAACATAACGAAAATTACTGCTGCACCAAGACCCACCGCAGTAGATACTTTTTTAGAAACCGCTAAGTACGAACACATTCCAAGGAATGTAGCGAATACCATATTATCAATAAAAATTGACTTTAAAAATAATTGTAATAACTCCATTTCTTAGTTTGTTTCTATTAGACTTTTATTTCTTGAACGCTGGAAACCAATAATTAACCCCAAAGTAATTAAAGCCATTGGTGCTAATAACATAAATCCATTATTTTCATAACCTAAAGCGTATAAACCAGTCTTTTCAACAGGATCACCAAATACAGAAAAACCGAATAATTTTCCTGAACCTAATAATTCTCTAAAAAAACCAACTACTATAAGTATTCCTGCATATCCTGCAGCATTACCAACGCCGTCTAAAAATGACTTCCAAGGCCCGTTTGCTAAAGCAAAAGCTTCAAAACGTCCCATGATAATACAGTTTGTTATAATTAAACCTACGAAAACAGATAATTTTTTTGCTAAATCTGGAACGTAAGCTTTTAATGTTAAATCTACTAAAATTACAAGAGCAGCAACTACAACAAGTTGCGCAATAATACGAATAGCAGAAGGAATAATGTTTCGCATTAAAGAGATAACTACGTTACCAGCTCCTAATACAAAAATTACTGAAAGTCCCATAATAAGTGAGGCTTTTAATTCTGCTGTAATTGCTAAAGCAGAACAAATTCCTAATACTTGAACAGTAACTGGATTGCTATCTGTCAAAGGGTCTTTTAATAAACCCATGTTTTTCTTTGAAAACAAAGGTTCGCTTTGTGTTTTATTTTCTGCCATTGTTTATTTATTTAATGTTGAAAAATATGGTAAATAAGCACGGATACCTGAATTGATCATCGCTCCAACACCATTCCCTGTAATAGTTGCACCTGAAATAGCATCCACTTGACTGTCTGCTTTATCTGCGTTATTAGGGTCACCGTTAGATTTAGAGATTTCAATTCCTTTGAAATTTCCACTTGCATCATAGATATTCTCACCTTTAAAATCATCCGTAAAGAACTTTTCAGTGATATTTGCACCTAAACCAGGAGTTTCTCCTTTGTGGTCAAAATAAACACCGTTAATGCTTTTTAAATCATCATTAAGAGCAATATATCCCCAAATAGCATCCCATAAACCATTACCTCTTACAGGTAAAATGAATAATGATTTTCCATCTTTTTCTGCAATAAATAAAGGCAACCTCTGTGTTAATCCTTTTTTAGCATTATCTAATTCTTTTTTAACATCAATTAAATAAGCTTTATCATCATCAGAAACTTTCTCTCCTTCAATAACCTTTTGAACTTTAATGTATTTTGCAAACATTTCAGTTGCATTAGATCTGTCCGCATCTACACCAATAGCATTTAATATATCTATTTGCGCTTTTACTTGGTCATTTTTAACCCTATCTGCTTTAGTGAAATTAGCAAAAAAGGCTAATAAAGCTCCCACTACTATAACTAGTACTATTGAAAAAATTATAGTATATCCGTTTGAATCTGTACGTTTTGACATAATTATGTAGTTTTTACTTTTAAACGTTTCATTCTTCTATTTATATTAGCTTGAACTACATAATGATCAATAGTTGGTGCAAATACGTTCATTAATAAAATAGCCATCATTACACCTTCTGGATAAGCAGGGTTGAAGACACGTATTAATATACTAAAGAATCCAATAAAGAATCCATAAATAATTTTACCCATGCCTGTTTGTGAAGCAGATACTGGGTCTGTTGCCATAAAGACAATACCGAAAGCAATACCACCCACTAATAAATGTTGCCAGAAAGGAAAATTCATTAAACTATAGAATTTACTTCCTTCAACAATTACTCCTGAAGTCACCAATGTATTAAATATTAATCCCATTACAACAGCTCCTATAACAGAAGATATCATAATTCTAGCACTTCCAATTCCAGTAAAAATCAAGAAAGCAGCACCTAATAATATCATAAACGTAGACGTTTCTCCAACAGAACCTGGTATAAACCCAAAGAACATATCTTGAGCCGAATGCAATAAAGGTTTATTTGCAGCTAGTGTTCCAAGGATTGTTTCACCAGAAATAGCATCTGTACCCGCAGCATTCATAACTCCTTCTTTAGCTCCGTTTACCCAAACCTTATCACCAGACATCCATGCTGCCCAGTTGAAGAATAAGAATGCACGAATAGTTAAAGCAGGGTTAAGCACATTCATCCCTGTACCACCAAACAATTCTTTACCAATAACTACCCCAAAGACAACAGCTACTGCTAACATCCATAAAGGTAAATCAATTGGCATAATAAGTGGCACAAGCATACCTGTTACAAGATATCCCTCTTCTACTTCATGTTTTTTAACGGTTGCAAAGATAAACTCAACTCCTAAACCAACTCCATAAGAAACAATAAGCATTGGAAGAATTTTTGAAGCTCCTACCAATAAATTATCTAAATTCCAGAAATCTGTAGTTAAAAAAGGCATTCCACTTGCTGGAAAACCGTTTATCTGACCATAATGCTGAAAACCAGCATTGAACATACCAAAAATTAATGCAGGAATCAATGACATGATTACTGTATTCATTACACGCTTTAAATCAGCTGCATCTCTTACGTGAGCACCTGAATGCGTTGTTATGTTTGGTAAATATAGAAAAGTATGTAAAGCATTGAACGACTGTTCCATCTTTGTACCCTTGTACTTTTCTTTTAAATTATGTAAATTTTGCTTTAATCCCATTTTCTTTATTTCTTTATTTTGAAATTAACCCACTTCTTTAATCATCATATCTAATCCTGCGCGGATAATAGCTTGATGATCTTGTTTAGAAACGCATACATACTCAGTTAATGAAAAATCTTCTGGAGCAACTTCATAAATCCCTAAAGCTTCCATTTGATCAATATCTTTAACTAAAATAGATTTTAATAATTCCATTGGATAAATATCTAAAGGAAAAACTTTTTCATATTTTCCAGTAAGTACAAAACCTCTGTGCTCACCGTTAGTATTCGTATTTAAGTCGTATTTTTTAGAAGGAGTTAAGAATGAAAACATTCCTGCTCTATATACACTAAATTTATTAGGTCTTGGTAAGTTCCAGCCAAAGAAATCATAATCATCACCTTCTGGAATTACAGTTACTTGAGAATGATAAAACCCTAAAGACTGCTCTTTTGATTTCTTGTCTCCAGTTAACACATTTCCACTGATGATTCTATAATTTCCGCCTTTCAAATTAGAACCTAAAACATCGCTCAGTTGTGCTCCCATAGTTACTGTAACATATGAAGGTGATTCTACACCAGTACCAGTTAAAGCAACTATTCTTTGAAGGTTCAATTTACCTGTTATAAACAATTCACCAATAATAGCAACATCTTCTATTTGAACTGTCCAAACTTTATCTCCTTTATTAATTGGATCAATTTTAGCAATTTGTGTAGAAACCAGTCCAACAGGATGAACTCCTTCACCTTTATGAACAGAAACTCCATCTACATTTGGCATAAAATCTGCCAAAGGAGAAACAGTAACATGAACTTTTCCAGTAGTTAATTTTGTCAACGCGGTAAAACCTGCAGCAAGCGCATCTTGTTTTCCGTTCATGGTATAATTTAAATCTGCAGCCAATGGTGCAGAATTAATACCAGAAACAAAAATAGCCTTTGGAGTATCAGCTGAATTTGCAACAATATCATAAGGACGTTGCATAATAAATGGCCAACAACCTGAAGCTAACAAATGTGCCTTTACTTCTTGCGAAGATAAGTCTTTCGGGTTTTTCTTGCTATGCTCTAAGCAAACATTCTGAGAATCGGCAGTAATAAGAATCTCTAATATAACTCTTTTTTCACCTCTTTTGATTTCCTGAATCGTACCGCTTACAGGAGAAACAAATTTTACAGACTCATCATTTTTTGAGTAGAAAATTACTTCCCCAGCTTTTACAATCGCGCCCTCTTTAACAATCATTTTTGGAGTAACTCCATGAAAATCAGAAGGTTTAACAGCATAGACTTTCGAGCGAGATGCGTCAGAAATTTTACATTCTGCGCTACCCTTCAACTTAAGGTCTAAACCCTTTTTAATTCGAATGTCTTTTGACATGTGTATTGAAGATATGGTTAATACTATTTTATAAAACGAGCAAATTTAATTAATTAGGTAACACGATACCAAAAATATAGCCACGTAATTTCATTATTTATATTTGTTCTAAATTAACATTCAAAACTATAATCTGCATAAAAATTGCATTCCAATTTATAGTTTTCTTATTTTTACAACTGCAAACACAGATAACATGTTAAAACCAGTAATAAATATTCTTTTTTTCTTCATTGTCACACTTAGTTTTTCTCAAACTGAAGAAGAAATCGCACCTCCCTTTAACATTAAAACAGTTGCTTTTACACAAAACGGTAATAATATAACACCGTTTATAAAACTGGGAGATCATTTCGAAATTCAATTTGACGACCTATATGGAAATGAAGCTGATTATTATTACACTTTAACATTATGCAATTATAATTGGTCTCAAACAACATTAGTGAAATCAGAATATTTAAAAGGCCTAGACAACCAAAGAATTATGAATTATCAAAATTCTTTCAACACTCTTCAGCAGTATTCTCATTACAAACAAAACTTCCCTAATAAGTTCAATACAATAACGAAAAGCGGAAATTATATTTTAAAAATATTCAACGAAGATCAAGAATTAGTTTTTTCAAGAAAATTTATTATTTATGAAGACCTAGTTGGCGTAAACCTCAACGTTAAAAGAGCTAGAGATTTTGAACATATTGATGAAAAACAAAATATGGAAATGACAGTTGATTATGGAGATTGGGTTTTACAAAATCCGACCCAGAATATAAAAGTTTCTTTTTTTCAAAATGGTAATTGGAAAAACGCAATTCATAACGTAAAACCGCAATATACACTCGGCACAAAATTAATCTACCGTTACAATAAGGAAACACAATTTTGGGCTGGAAACGAATTTTACACCTTAGACAATTCTTTAGTAAGAAGTGTTAATAATACTGTTGCAAAAGTAACTGCTGGAGATATTTACAACACCCATTTATACTATAACTATCCTAGAGCAAATAAACCTTATACCTATTTTCCTGATTTTAATGGTAATTTTTATGCATTAAATAAAAATGCAGAAAACGCAGAGATTGAAGCAGATTATACTTGGGTATATTTTTCATTAGACGCGCCTTCTTTTTTTCTAAATAATAACATTTATGTTAACGGAATGTTCAATAATTATAATTTAAACGAAGAAAGCAAACTACAATATAATAAGGAAAGTGGCTTATATGAAAAAGCGCTTTTATTGAAACAAGGGTACATAAATTATCAATACATAATTGCTGATGCATCCGGAAAAATAGACACTAAAAATGCTATTGATGGAAACTTTTATTTAACTGAAAACAATTACACAGCCATTATATATTACAAAGGAAACAACGACAGATATGACAAAGTAATTGGAATTGCTAAAACAAGTAGTGAAAGCATCAGAAACTAAAATGACTAAAAGAAAAAACATATCTTATAGAAGTGAAAAATGCCTTAATTGCAATACACCTTTAGATGTTAGTGAGAAATACTGCCATTTTTGTGGTCAATTAAACTCCACGAAAAAACTAACTATTTTAGATTTCTTGGAAGAATTTTTTTCTAATTTCTATGCATACGATTCTAAAATAAGAAATACATTCGTTTTTTTATTTAGCAAGCCTGGTTTTGTTGCAAAACAAATTGTTAATGGAAAAAGACAAACATTTGCCAATCCGTTTAGGTTGTTTTTAAGTATCTCCTTGCTTTTATTTATTACCTACAATCTCAACGATTCGACAGACCTAGGAGACAAAAACATTTTAACTAGCGAAGCAAATAATTTAAACAAACAACTTAAAGAACAAGACAGCATAAACGTAACGATTGCAGATAAAAAATCAAAAATATCTGTAATGGACCAGCTAGGTTTAAATCAAAAATTTCACAAAGACTCTATTTACACGCAATCCGATTTAGACAACAATTTTTTAGGAAACACTTATTATAGAATTACTTCGTTTAGAAATTACCACGCTAAAAACCTAAACATTAAAACTCCAAATGCGTTACTGAATTTAGGATACGAGGATACAAGACTAAATCAATTTATTTTTAACAAAGCACAAAATTTCAAATCTAACAATATTGAAAAAGAAATTACTAGCTATGTTATCGCAAAACTTCCATTTTTAATTTTCCTAGCATTACCACTACTTACAATTGTCTTTTGGCTCGTGTTTTATGATAAAAAGTATAATTATGCTGAAATTTTAGTCTTTACTTACACCTTCTACACTTTTATTTTCATATCCCTTTTATTATTAGAATTAGTAAATTATTTAAACGAAGGTTTTTCAACCACCTTACAAGTGCTATGTTTCACTTTGATTTTTCCAACCTATCTATACAAATCTTTAAGATATTTTTATGAAACTAGCCGTTGGAAAACCATTTTTAAATTTGTACTTTTGAATATATTATTTTTTCCAACAATACTAATTACATCCTTTTTTGTAATTACAGTTGCACTAATATTATTTTAATAAATGGTAACACAAATAACAAAAGGCATAAAAATTTCGGTTCTAACTAGTTTTGAAGGCTCCTACTTCAAAAACTATAAGATTCATTTTGCTTTTAGTTACCAAATTACAATTGACAACCAAAGTAAAGACTCTGTTCAATTAACTTCTAGACATTGGGAAATTTATGATGCTTTAAACAATAAAGAAATTGTAGATGGCGAAGGTGTTGTTGGCATTAAGCCAGTTATCAAGCCAGGTGAGTCGCACACTTATTCTTCAGGTTGCTTACTTGCTTCGCCTATTGGCGCCATGAATGGTTTTTACAATATGGTTAATTTCACCTCTACTAAAAATTTTAAAGTAATCATTCCTACTTTTAGATTTAGCGCACCATTTGCATTAAACTAATATTTATATTCTTTATTTTCAAGATGAAAAAGTTAATATTATTATTTATTCTTTTAAATATTGCATGTAATTCTCCAAAAGACAGAGATGATTGTCATTGTGGAATAAAATTTAAAAATAATACGGACAGAGTGCTTTTTATTCGTTCTTCATCAGATACAATATTACAAAACTATATGGATCCAAGAGAAAATTCGTTTCAACATAGCATATTGCCTTATGCTGGCAAAGGTAATATTGAATTAGGAAATCTGCGATTTTTGAGAAATGGCAGCCCTATGTGTGTTGAAACTTTATACAAAAATGATGAAAAAATATATATTTTTATTCATGATTCTATCGCATTAGGCAACAAAGAATGGAATGAAGTTAGAAAAAATTATATCGTAACAAAACGATATGATTTAACTATAAATGAATTAAAGAAATTGAATTTTACAATTGAATATACAGTCAATTAACCAAATCAAAATAATTAAAAGTTAGCACATCTTCAACTTACTAAAACAAGCAAATTGCTACATTCCTAAACTGTCATTATTTTTTATTAAATTTGCATAGCAAAAATTAATAATTCTTAAAAAATAATACCATGTTAAAAGGATTTTTTCATGTACCTAAAGCGGTTAATGAACCGGTAAAAGGATACGCACCAAATTCACCAGAAAAAACAGCAGTTCAAGCAGCTTACACAAAAATGTGGAACTCTAAAATTGATGTTCCATTATACATTGGAAGTGAAGAAATAAGAACTGGCAACACAAGAACAATGTCCGCTCCACATGACCACAAACATATTGTAGGAACGTATCATTTAGCTGAAAAATCACACGTTGAAAAAGCTATTGCAAATGCATTAGAATCTAGAACTGCGTGGGCAAACATGGCTTGGGAACAAAGAGCAGCTATTTTCTTAAAAGCAGCTGAACTTATTGCAGGACCATATAGAGCAAGAATTAATGCTGCAACAATGATTGCGCAATCTAAAAATATTCACCAAGCTGAAATTGATGCTTCTTGTGAGTTAATTGACTTTTTACGTTTTAACGTAGAATTCATGACGCAAATTTATGGAGACCAACCAAATTCAGATTCAACTACTTGGAACCGTTTAGAATACAGACCTCTTGAAGGATTTGTATATGCAATTACACCTTTTAACTTTACAGCAATTGCTGCCAATCTTCCAGCGAGTGCTGCAATGATGGGTAACGTTGTTGTATGGAAACCAAGTGATAGCCAAGTCTTTTCGGCACAAATTATTATTGAAGTATTCAAAGAAGCTGGAGTTCCTGATGGAGTTATCAATGTAGTTTTTGGAGATGCTTTAATGGTAACCGATACTGTTTTAGCAAGTCGTGATTTTTCAGGATTACACTTTACAGGATCTACCCATGTGTTCAAAGATATTTGGGCAAAAATAGGAACAAACATTCACCACTACAAAACGTATCCTAGAATTGTAGGAGAAACTGGAGGTAAAGATTTCATTATTGCACATTCAAGCGCAAACCCAAAACAAGTTTCTACAGGAATTGTACGTGGGGCATTTGAATTTCAAGGGCAAAAATGTTCGGCAGCTTCAAGAGCTTATGTACCACAAAGTATGTGGCCAGCTGTAAAAGAGCAAATCATCACGGATGTAAAATCTATGAAAATGGGTTCTCCAGAAGATTTTAGCAACTTTGTAACAGCAGTTATTCACGAAGGTTCATTTGATAAATTAGCTAGTTTTATTGACCAAGCTAAAAAAGATACCGATGCTGAAATTATTGTTGGTGGAAACTACGACAAGTCCGTTGGATATTTCATTGAGCCAACCGTTATTGTAACAACAAATCCTCATTACTCAACAATGGAAACGGAATTATTCGGTCCAGTAATGACAATTTTCGTTTACGAAGATGCAAAATGGGAAGAAACATTAGAATTAGTAGATGCTACATCTGAATATGCATTAACAGGAGCTGTTTTTAGTACAGATCGTTATGCAATTGAAGTAGCAACTGTGAAATTACAAAATGCTGCAGGAAACTTCTATATTAATGACAAACCAACAGGTGCGGTTGTAGGACAGCAACCATTTGGAGGAGCAAGAGCTTCAGGAACAAATGACAAGGCGGGTTCTCCATTAAACTTATTGCGTTGGGCTTCACCAAGAACAATTAAGGAAACGTTTGTAACTCCAGTAGACTACAGATACCCATTCTTAGGAGAATAAATAATTACTAAAAACTAAAAAGCGGCCAAATAAATTTGGTCGCTTTTTTTATAAATAATCCTTTTATTAACTTCTAATCTTCTTTTCCCATTTCCAAGCACTTGCTAGCGCATCTTCAAGCGTAGATTGTGCTTTCCAACCTAAAACAGTATTGGCTTTATCAGTATTAGCATAAGCTTCGGTAATATCACCTTCTCTACGATCAACAATTTTATAGTTTAATTTTTGGCCTGAAACTTTTTCAAAAGCATTTATAACTTCTAAAACAGAACTTCCTGTTCCTGTTCCAAGATTAAAAGTTTCTACTTTTTCAAGATTCTTTTTTTCAAGCAAACGTTTCAATGATACAACATGCGCTTTAGCTAGATCAACTACATGAATATAATCGCGAATGGCAGTTCCGTCTGGAGTAGGATAGTCACTTCCAAAAACAGATAACTGCTCTCTTAAACCTATTCCCGTTTGTGTTATAAATGGAATTAAATTTTGAGGAACACCAATTGGCAATTCTCCTATTTCTGTAGTTGGGTGTGCGCCAACTGGGTTAAAATAGCGTAATAGTATTGAATTTACATTAGTTACTTTTGCAACATCTGTAATAATTTCTTCTCCTATTTTTTTAGTGTTTCCGTAAGGAGACATTGCTGGCTGTACTGATGTATTCTCATTTATTGGCATTTTTTCGGCTTGACCGTAAACCGTACAAGAAGAACTAAAAATAAAATTAGCTTGAGGCTGCTTTGTTAATTCTTGCAAAATATACACTAATGCATTTATGTTGTTTTCATAATATAACAGTGGGTTTTCTACGCTTTCGCCAACTGCTTTTGATGCTGCAAAATGAATTACACCTGTAACATTTTGATGTTTTTCAAATAATGAGTGTACGTCTTTTTTTTGTCGTAAATCTAATTTTTCAAAAACTGGTTTTTTTCCAGTAATCTTAAAAATTCCATCTAAAACAGACTCTGAAGAATTTGATAAATCATCAACAATTACAACTTCAAAACCTTCGTTTTGCAATTCTACCACAGTATGTGAGCCAATAAATCCCAAACCTCCTGTTACTAATATTTTCATACAATTAAATTTAAGTTATTAAAACTAAAACAATAAAACTATTTAAACAAATTTTAAAACTGAATCGGTTATAAATTTAATTTGTTTTTCATCTAATTCTGTGTGCATTGGTAACGCAATAACTTCTTTACACAGCTGATTAGTTATTGGAAAATCTTCTTCCTTATATCTTGCATCAGAATAAGCTTTCTGACTGTGTAATGGAATTGGATAATAAATAGCACAAGGAATATCTTTACTCTGTAAATGTGCTAATAAAGCATCGCGTTTTCCGTTTGTAATTCGCATTACATATTGGTGAAAAACATGATCGTCTCTATTTATATCAAATTCTGGCGTTACAATATTGGAATTGTTTGCAAATGCCATATTATATTTTCTTGCAGCGTCTTGACGTGCTTTATTATATTCGTCTAAACGAGGTAATTTTGCTTTTAAAACTCCTGCTTGCATACTGTCTAAACGCGAGTTTACTCCAACTACATCATGATGATATCTTTCATACATTCCGTGGTTTACAATTCCTCTTAAAGTGTGTGCTAAAGCATCGTCATTTGTAAAAATAGCTCCACCATCACCATAACAGCCTAAGTTTTTAGATGGGAAAAAGGATGTAGCACCAACATGACCAATTGTTCCAACTTTCTTTTTAGAACCATCTTTAGATTTGTAATCAGCTCCAATTGCTTGTGCATTATCTTCAATTACATATAGATTGTGTTCTTTAGCAATTTCCATAATTGCATCCATATTTGCTGCACGACCAAATAAATGTACAGGTACTATGGCTTTTGTTTTTGATGTAATTGCTTTTCTAATTCCGTCTAACGAAATGTTCATATTATTCATATCTACATCTACTAAGACTGGAGTTAATTGCAATAAAGCTATCACTTCAACTGTAGCAGCAAATGTAAAATCGGCAGTAATAACTTCGTCACCATGCTTCAAATCTAATCCCATCATAGCAATTTGCAATGCATCTGTACCGTTAGCGCAAGGAATTACATGTTTAACGCCTAAATATTTTTCTAAATCGGCTTGAAATTGGTGAACCAATGGTCCATTTATATAAGTATTTGTTTCTAAAACTTCTTGAATAGAAGCATTAACTTCTTCCTTTATTTTTTCGTATTGACTTTTTAAGTCAACCATTTGTAGTTTCTTCATTTGAACAGAATTAATTAGTGCAAAAGTAAGAAATTCTAACTTACAATTTAAAATTAGGTAAAAGAAACGTATTTTTAACCCATCAAAACAAAATTCATGCTTGTTGTTTATAATTTCATTGTTTTTTTAGCCACACAAATTGTAACAGTAATTGCTTTGTTTAGTTCAAAAATGAAGTTATTTGTAAATGGAAGAAAAACAGTTTTTTCGACTTTAAAAAGTAAGATTAAATCGGACGAAAATACGATTTGGTTTCATGCTGCATCACTTGGGGAATATGAACAAGGATTGCCAGTTATGGAAAAAATAAAGGAGGAATTTCCTACTCATAAAATCGTACTCACCTTTTTTTCGCCATCAGGCTATGAAGTTCGAAAAAATAACACAATTGCAGATGTTACCGTTTATTTACCTTTAGACACAAAAGCAAATGCTAGAAAATTTATTGAATTAGCACGTCCCGAAATGGTGTTTTTTATTAAATATGAGTTTTGGCCAAATTATTTAAACGAATTAAAAAAGAAACAAGTTAAAACCTACTTAATATCTGGAGTTTTTAGAGAAAATCAAGCTTTTTTTAAGTGGTATGGTGGCTTTTATAGAAATGCTTTAAAGAGTTTTGATTACTTTTTTGTACAAAATGAGAATTCAAAAAAACTAATTCAAAGTATTGGGTTTAATAACGTAAAAATTTCTGGCGATACACGATTTGATAGAGTAGCTACTATTTTAGAAAAGGACAATTCTTTAGATTTTATTGAAGAATTTAAAGACGGAAAAACAACCATCGTTGTAGGGAGTTCTTGGCCAAAAGACGAAAAATTATTAGTCGAATATATTAATAACACTTCTGAAAACATAAAGTTTATTATCGCACCACACAATATTAAAAAAGAACAAATTCAAGAATTAAAAAATTCAATAACAACAAAAACCGTTCTTTTTTCTGAAAAAAAAAATCAAAATTTAGCGGATTATCAAGTTTTTATTATTGACACCATTGGAATTTTAACCAAAATTTATTCCTACGGAGATATTGCATATGTTGGTGGAGGTTTTGGAAATCCTGGCGTACATAATATTTTAGAACCTGCAACTTTTGGTTTGCCAATTATAATTGGCCCAAATTATTCTCACTTTGCAGAAGCAACAGCTTTAGTAAATATAGAAGGTTGTATTTCTATTTCTAATCATACAGAACTAAAAGAAGCATTTGATTTAATGCTTCAAAATGAAGACGAACGTTTAGAAAAAGGGCATATTTGTAGTACTTTTGTACAAATGAACAAGGGCGCAACCAATGTTGTTTTGAAACATTTGAAATAAGAAATAAAATCACACACTTATAAATAAACATAAATTATGAAATTTTTAAAACTACTAATTATTTTAGTTGCATTTCAAGTAAATGCACAACAAGGAGGAATGTGGATTCCAAGCATGTTGCAAGGAATGAATGAAAGCGAAATGAAAAGTCTTGGCATGAAAATGACTGCGCAAGACATTTACGATGCAAACAACTCTAGTGTAAAAGATGCAATTGTACATTTTGACGGCGGTTGTACTTCGGAAATCATCTCTCCAAAAGGACTTTTATTAACAAATCACCATTGTGGTTATAGTGCAATTCAATCACATTCAACAGTTGAACACGATTATTTACAAGATGGTTTTTGGGCTAAAGATTTAGCTTCGGAACTTACTAATCCAGGAATGGATGCTACATTTATTGTAAGTATTCATGATGTTACAAATACCGTTTTAGAAGGTGTTGCTCAATTAGCTTCTGAATTAGAAAAACAAAAGAAAATACAAGAAAACATTAGTAGAATTCAAACTACATTTCCTAAAGAATCTTGGCAAGAAAATAAGATTAAAACATTTTACGAAGGAAACCAATTCATTCTTTTTGTAACAGAAACTTTTAAAGACATTAGGTTAGTTGGAACTCCACCATCTTCAATTGGAAAATTTGGTTCTGATACAGATAATTGGGTTTGGCCAAGACATACTGGAGATTTTTCTATTTTTAGAATTTACGCAAACAAAGACAATAAGCCCGCAGAATATTCTAAAGATAACGTTCCTTATACACCAAAACATTTTTTACCAATTTCTTTAGACGGAATTAGTGAAGAAGATTTTACGCTAGTTTTTGGTTTCCCAGGAAGAACACAAGAATATTTACCATCTAATGCAGTTGCACAAATTGTAAATACTTTAAATCCTGCAAAAATTGAAATTCGTGATGCTGCTTTAAAAGTACAAGATGGTTTTATGCGTAAAGATCAAGCTATAAAAATTCAATATGCGTCTAAATTTGCAAGCGTTGCAAACTATTGGAAAAAATGGATTGGTGAAAGTAAAGGTTTAAAAAAATCAAATGCAATTACTTTAAAGCAAAATTTTGAAAAAGAATTTGCTACAAGAATTGAGGCTAAAGGAAAACAAAGTGAATATGGTAATTTATTAGCCGGTTTTGATAAAAATTACGCTGCTATAAATGACTATGCTTTAGCAAGAGATTATTTTATTGAAGTTGTTTTAAGAAATGCAGAATTATTAAGTCAAGGTTTTAAACTATACCAATTAGAGAAAGTTTTTGAGACAAAAGGCGAACAAGCATTTAATGATAGAAAAACAAATACTTTAAAAGCTGCGGAAGATTTCTATAAAAATTATAGCGTTGTAGTAGATGAAAAAGTTTTTGAAAAACTAATTGTATTATATGGAGAGAAATCACCTTTGGCTCCTGAATCACTTAAAACAGCAGATTTTACAAAATTGACAAAAGAAGTTTATGGAAAATCTAAACTTACTTCTTATGCTTCATTAAATGAGTTGTTAAAAGGAGATGCTAAAACAGTTTTGAAAAACTTAAATAAAGATAGCGGATATAAATTAGTTAAAATTTTAGCAGATAACTTTTACAAAAACATTGCACCAAAATACGACGCAATTAACTTAGAAATATCTGCTTTACAAAGAAACTACATGAAAGCGCAATTAGAGCTTTTCCCAGACGCAAGATACTTTCCAGACGCAAACAGCACTTTAAGAGTTACTTATGGAAAAGTAAAAGGTTATAGTCCAACTGACGCTGTTTACTACCAACCTGTAACTTACCTTGACGGAATTATTGAAAAATATGTTCCGGGAGATTATGAATTTGATGTACCAAGTAAACTTATTGAATTGTATAATAATAAAGATTATGGACAATATGCTGAGAATGGAAAAGTTCCAGTTTGTTTCATAGGTACAAATCATACAACAGGAGGAAATTCTGGAAGTCCAGCAATAGATGCGAATGGAAATTTAATTGGTTTAAACTTCGACAGAGTTTGGGAAGGAACAATGAGTGACATTCACTATGATCCTGAAATTTGTAGAAACATTATGGTTGATGTAAGATATGTATTATTTATTGTTGATAAATATGCAGGAGCAAAGCATTTAATTAACGAGATGAAATTAGTTCACCCAAAAAATAAAAAATAATTTCATTTCACTATTATTTCAAACCCAGTATTTGTAAGTATTTGATACTTAAAAAGAAAGAGATTGAAAAAAAAATAAAAAAAAAGTAAAAAAACATTTTGACATATGGAAAATTTTATATCTTTGCTTCGAATTAATAATTAACCATTTATATTTTTTAAGATGAAAAAAGTTGTTTTAAGTTTAGCATTTGTTGCTCTTATGTTCGTATCATGTAAAGAAGCTGCTACTGAAGAAGTTGTAGTTGAAGAGACTCCAGTTGAAGTTGTTGAAGAAGTTGCTACTGAAGTAGTTGATTCTGCTGCTGCAATGGTTGAAGAAGTTGCTGCTCCAGCTGCTGAAGCTCCTGCTGCTCACTAATTAGCAAACGCTAACAAAAAAATAAAAAGTTCCACTTAGTGGAACTTTTTTTTTGTCATAAACTAAGAAAATAGTTTTTAGTCGAAATCTATATTTGGAAAAACTTCATCAGAAGAAGAAAAATCTAAAACCTCAGCCCTATTAGTATATTTAGAAATTTCATTTATACTTTTCTCTAAAAGCAATTGTGTAGAAAACTTACGACTTACAGCAATTTCTCTTTCGTTCAAAACCAACCTAAAGTAAAACTTCCCTTTTCCAGATTTAAACCGTAAAAAAACAACCTCCTCTAAAGAGTCTTGTAAATGTTTTATTTCATCTTCACATTCAAAGCGAAGCTCAAAATCATTACTTATAAAAATAGGCTTCCCTTTTCTTGAAGTTAGTTCGTATTTATACAAACCATTTAAACGTTTACTAATTACAAATGTTGCCATAATATTTTAAAAAAATAATAAAACCCTAAAATATAAATTAGAATCAAAAGAATGAGATAAATCCTTGAAAAAGTATAAACAAAAAAAGCTCCAAACTAAGTTTGGAGCTTTTGTACTCAAGGCGGGACTTGAACCCGCACGGGCATTACTACCCACTGGATTTTAAGTCCAGCGTGTCTACCAATTCCACCACTCAAGCAAAATATTTTTAATAGGTAGTTTTAATTTCAATAAAAAGAGAATTAACCGAAGCCTATTCCCTGATTGCGAGTGCAAATATAGTCCTTTATATTAAACTCACAAATTAATTTAAACAAAAAAACTTCAAATAGATTTGAAGCTTTTAGTACTCAAGGCGGGACTTGAACCCGCACGGGCATTACTACCCACTGGATTTTAAGTCCAGCGTGTCTACCAATTCCACCACTCAAGCATTTGGTTTAATAAAAACCTTGGTATGTTATTGAGCGAAAAACGGGGCTCGAACCCGCGACCTCGACCTTGGCAAGGTCGCGCTCTACCAGCTGAGCTATTTTCGCGTAATCTATTTTAAAGAACTTAGCAATTTGATTATCTCTTATTGCGAGTGCAAATATAGTACATATTTTATTTTTCACAATATTTTTTTAAAAAAAAGCCAGAGTATTTTATAACGTTTTGATAATTAATTCATTATTTTTTAACAAGCATTCTTTTTAATTCATTTAACTTCATTAAAGCTTCCACAGGAGTTAAAGTATTAATGTCTAAATTCAAAATATCTTCTTTTATCTCTTCTAATAAAGGATCGTCTAAATTAAAGAAACTAAGTTGCAAATCATCTTTATCTGCCTTCACACCCATTAATTCTTCACTAGAATGGTCTTTTTCTAATTTCTTTAATATTTTCTGCGCTTTCTGAATTACTGTTTGCGGCATTCCTGCCATTTTAGCAACATGAATTCCAAAACTATGCGCACTTCCACCTTTAACCAGCTTACGGATAAACAAAACCGTGTCTTTTAATTCTTTTACCGAAACATTGAAGTTTTGAATACGTTCAAACGAAACTTCCATTTCGTTTAACTCATGGTAATGCGTCGCAAAAAGTGTTTTAGGCTTGCTTGGGTGTTCATGTAAATATTCCGAAATAGCCCAAGCAATAGAAATTCCATCATATGTTGACGTTCCTCTTCCAATTTCATCTAATAAAACCAAACTACTATCAGAAATATTATTCAAAATAGAAGCCGTTTCGTTCATTTCGACCATAAAAGTAGATTCTCCCATCGAAATATTATCGCTCGCTCCTACTCTAGTGAAAATTTTATCTACAATTCCCATTCTAACAGCTTCAGCAGGAACAAAACTTCCCATTTGAGCCAAGAGCACAATTAAAGCGGTTTGACGCAAAATAGCAGACTTACCCGACATATTTGGTCCGGTAATCATAATCATTTGTTGCGTTTCTCTATCCAAGAACACATTATTAGAAATATAAGGCGTTCCAACGGGCAATTGCTTTTCAATCACCGGATGACGACCTTCTGTTATTTCTAAATCAAAACTATCATCTATAATAGGTTGTGAATAATTATTTTCAATTGCTAATTGCGTAAATGAATTTAAACAATCTAATTGTGCAATTAAACTAGCATTATGTTGAACTGGTTTTATATAAGTTGCCATCCAATTGACCAATTGCTCAAACAATTGACTTTCTAATTGTTGGATTTTTTCTTCTGCACCCAGAATTTTAGATTCGTATTCTTTTAATTCTTCTGTGATATATCTTTCAGCATTTACTAAAGTCTGTTTTCTAATCCACTCTTCAGGAACCTTGTCTTTATGTGTATTTCTAACTTCTATATAATAACCAAACACATTATTGAAAGCTACTTTCAAAGAAGTTATACCTGTTTTTTCACTTTCACGCTTTTCTAAATCTTCTAAAAAACCTTTTCCTTTAGAAGAAATAGCACGCAAATCATCTAATTCTTCGTTAACTCCAGTTGCAATTGCATTTCCTTTGTTAACGTGTACCGGAGCATCTTTATTAATTGTAGCCGCTATCTTTTCTCTAAGTAATTCGCAGGCATGCAAGTTATCCCCTATTACCTTTAAAGCTTCATTTTTACTCTTCAATGCTAATTCCTTAATTGGAATTATAGCATTAAGCGAATCATTTAAATAGTTTAATTCTCTTGGCGAAACCTTACCAGTTGCGACTTTAGAAATCAAACGTTCTAAATCGGAAATTTGCTTTATTTGGTATTGAATTTTTTGTAAATCTTCTTTGTTTTCTTTTAAATAAGACACCACTTCATGTCGGCTTCTAATTCGCGTTGCATCTTTTAACGGCAAAGCCAACCAACGTTTTAACAAGCGCGAACCCATTGGCGAAAGCGTTTTATCAATTACATCTAAAAGAGTAACCGCATTTACATTAGTAGAATGATATAATTCTAAATTTCGAATGGTAAATCGGTCCATCCAAACATATGCATCTTCAGCAATACGTTGAATATTTGTAATATGTTGGGTTTTATTATGTTGGGTTTCCGATAAGTAATATAAAATAGCTCCAGAAGCAATAACTCCTTCTTGTAATTCTTCTATTCCAAAACCTTTTAAAGAAACCGTTTGAAAATGTTGGGTTAAACTATCAAAAGCATAATCTTCTTTAAAAACCCAATCTTCTAGGTAAAAAGTATGGAAATCTTCACCAAAAATCTCTTTAAATTGAACTCTATTTTGTTTTGGAATTAAAACTTCACTAGGATTAAAATTTTGCAATAATTTGTCAATATATTCTTCATTTCCTTGAGCCGTTAAAAACTCACCTGTAGAAACATCTAAAAAGGAAACGCCAAGATTTTTTTTACCAAAAGAAACCGAAGCCAAAAAATTATTAGATTTAGAATGTAAAACCTCATCATTCATGGAAACTCCAGGCGTAATCAACTCGGTTACACCACGTTTTACAATGGTTTTAGTCATTTTTGGATCTTCTAATTGATCACAAATTGCAACTCGAAGTCCGGCTTTTACCAATTTTGGCAAATAAGTATTAATCGAATGATGTGGAAAACCTGCCAAAGCAGTTTCGGTTTCAGAACCAGCACCACGTTTGGTTAACGTAATTCCTAAAATTTTAGAAGCTCGAACAGCATCTTCTCCAAAAGTTTCATAAAAATCACCAACTCTAAACAACAAACAAGCATCAGGATATTTCGCCTTAATACCATTGTATTGCTTCATTAAAGGAGTCTCTTTCTTTTCTTTGGTTTCTGCTGTTTTTTTTGCCAAAATTTTTGTTTATTAAATACTGCTTGCGAAGTTACAAAAATCAAGTGCAATGGCAATATCAATTATTTTTTTAGTTTTTCTATTTGATACGGATACATTTCGTAATAAATTTGGTCTTCGTTGATAGTAAATCTATTTTCTAAATCTTCTTTTGATTCTACAAACAAAGTTTTTGATTCTTCAGTTTTACCAATTCGTGCCAAGCAAATTGCTTTATAATATTTCACATCGGAGAAATTTGAATACTGTTTTAATGATCTATCGAAAACCACCATAGCTTCCTCCCAACGTTTTTGCTCATACAATGAAATCCCATAATAAAATAAATCTAAATGATGTGCTTCTCCAAATTTTGCAACCTGGTCATCGGTATCTTTCTTGAAAATTTCTTCCGCTTTTACAAAATCATTCAATTGCAAGTAACTTAAAGCTATATGAAAATCGTAAGTATGATCCATTACATACGAATTTCCAACTTTTAATTTACATTTTTCAAAATCTATAATTGCTTCTTTATAGGTTTTTGCAAAAATGCATTTAATAAAAGCCCTATAATCTAACCATCTAGCTTCATCATACTTCACAGCTTTATCTATAAAAACCATTCCAGCTTCATACTTTCGAGCTTTAAAAAGCGGCATTGCTTTTTGTTGCCATAAATAGGCAATAGTGGAATCTTTTTCTAAACCTTTATCAATACACTCCTGCCATTCTGGAAGATTGTATCCATATTTATGTGCACAATTAGTTAAATATTCATCAACAATTGCTTGTTGTTTTTCTTTATCTACTTTTGGTAAATTTGAATTTTGAGAATTACAATTAAGCAACGACAAACTTAACATTAATACAATTATATATTTCATAGTTTAAAAATTTCAAAACAAACATAATAAACTTTTTCTTACACATCTGTTATTTAAATGTTAATAGCTCAGAATAAAACAATTCTACCTTTAAAAAATTAATAATTAAAAGTCCTAGATTATTTTAAACTTTCAAACTCTCATTATCTTTGTATCTTTGGCACTTTGAAACTTGAAAAGAATGAGAAAACTAGCAAACGCAGAACTAGAACGCAAAAATATAAACGAATTTAAAGAAGCTAAAAAAACGCCAATTATCATTATTTTAGACGATATTAGAAGCTTACACAATATTGGGTCTGTTTTTAGAAGTTCGGATGCTTTTTTGATTGAAAAAATTTACTTGTGTGGTATTACAGCTGTTCCGCCTAATAAGGAAATTCATAAAACAGCACTTGGTGCTACGGAAACAGTTGCTTGGGAATATGTAGAGAATGTTTTAGAAGTTATTGCAAAACTAAAACAAGACAAAGTTTCTGTTTATGCAATTGAACAAACCGAAAATTCAATTATGTTGAATAATTTTCAACCAGAAGCAACTAAAAAATATGCTTTAATTTTTGGTAATGAAGTAAAAGGTGTACACCAAAAAGCAATTAATTTGAGTGATGGAGTAATTGAAATTCCACAATTAGGAAGCAAGCATTCGTTAAACATTTCGGTTACAGCCGGAATTGTAATTTGGGATTTATTTCAGAAAATGAATTAATTATTAAAATGAAAAAGAAATATTATCCAAAAATATTATTCCCTTCTTTAAAGTTAGCTTTTATACTTTGGGTATTTCTTTTCTTTATGTTTATGCTTTTTAAATTAATTGAAAACACAACTTCAAGACCTCAAGTTGAAATAATATTACCCGGATTGTTCATGATTTTGTTCTTTGGTTATTTAACTTATCATTTAACATTTTTCTTTTGCTTTTATTTCAAATACATTATTACAGAAAACAATATTATTTCAATATTTGAATTAAAAAAACTTAAAAGTAAAAAAACATCTTTTAACGAGATATTAGGATTTTCTAGATCTGAAGCTTACTTTGGAAAATACACATGGAAGACTAAATCAATTGTTATTTATTATAAGTCTGGGGAAATTTCTGAAATACTTGATAACTTCGTTATGAACTTAAATGAATTTGAAAAGGAGCTGAAAAGTAGAAAAATTAAATATTTAGGTTTTGAACATTATAATACTGGCTGGTTTTACAGAAAATATAAATACAATAAATAAACCTATTTTCATATTGTATAATTGAATTTAGAAGCTGAAATAAATTCAGCTTGACAAAATTCAGATTAACGATTTATAATCCTAAATATTTACTTCAATTGAAATTGAATTTTGAAGTTACTATTGAATTTTCTTATTGATTTCGCTCAACAAGAAAACATAGTCTTCTTGTTTTTTAACAAAATCTAATTCAGAAACATCAATAACCAAAACATTTAAATCGGTTTGGGTTTTGATAAAATCTAAATAACCACGATTAATTTTCTCTAAATAATCTGCAGGAATTTCTTGTTCGTAACTTCTACCACGCTTTTTAATATTTGCCAACAATCTATCGGTATTTTGATATAAATACACATACAAATCAGGCTTTGGCATTTCTTTATGGATGATATCAAACATCGTTTTATACAAACGAAACTCGTCTTCTTGCAGCGTAACTTTTGCAAAAATTAGCGATTTAAAAATATGATAATCGGCTACAACAAAATCTTTAAACAAATCAAACTGTGCTAAATCGTCTGATAATTGTTGGTATCTATCGGCTAAAAAAGACATTTCTAATGGAAATGCATAGCGCGATTGGTCTTTATAAAACTTTGGCAAAAAAGGATTATCTGCAAAACGTTCTAAAACTATTTTTGCATTGCAATCTTCTGCAATTTTAGTTGCTAAAGTTGTTTTCCCGGCACCAATGTTTCCTTCAATTGCAACATAATTAAGATTCTGAATCTTCAATTCTTCAACTGGAGCAATCAAATTATGAACAACACTACAATTACTTTCATCTGAAGTTATTGCAATTAACTCTACAACTGATTTTTTTAAAATAGGATGTTCCCAATTCAAATTTAAATCGCGCATTGGTAATAAAACGAAATTTCTGTTTTCCATTTGCGGATGTGGAACTGCTAAATTTTCAGAAAGTATTACTTCTTCATTAATAGTAATAATGTCTATATCTATAATTCTAGCTTGGTAATTAGCAGACTCTTTTCTAACTCTACCTAATTTTTTTTCCAACTTTAAAATGGATGATAATAATTTTTGAGGCGATTTATTGGTATGAATTAAAATAGCACAATTATAAAAAGGTTCGCTCTCAAAACCCCAAGCTGGAGTCTCGTATAATTTTGAAACACTTATAACTGTTGCTATTTTAGCATGAATACTATCAATGCATAGTTCAATAGTTTTTTGTCTATCGCCTACATTACTACCAATGGATAATACTACTTTATGCTGATTTTTCATCTACAGCAAAATAACAAACAATTTTAATTTTAAGCTGTCCCTTTTTTGTTTTTTTATGAACATGTAACATTTTAACATTTAGTAAGACATATAAGTATAAATTATTAACAAGTAGAAAATGAAATTTTTAAGTAATGTAGTGGCAACAATAATTGGAATATTTGTATTCTGTATGTTGTTTTTCTTCGGAATAGTAATCATAGGAGCTATTGCTGGGAGTGGCGATGAAAGTGTAGATGTTAAAAAGAATTCGGTAATTGAATTAGATTTATCGGATGTTACATTAGATTATGCTGGAAAAATAAACTTTAAAGAATTTAATTATTTTGAAACCAATCATAATGGCTTATCAGATGTTCTAAACGCACTTGAAAACGCAAAAACAGATGATAAAATTAAAGGTGTTTCAATATTAAACAACCAATCGAAATTAGGCTTAGCTCAAAGTCAAGCTTTAAGACAAAAACTAGAAGAATTTAAAAAATCAGGGAAATTTGTTGTTGCATATTCTGATTTTTTAAGCCAAAAAGATTATTATTTAAATTCCGTAGCGGATACTTTATATCTAAATCCAATTGGTGAATTAGACTTCAAAGGTTTGTCTTCTGAAGTTCTTTTCATGAAAGAATTACAAGAAAAAACAGGTGTTAAAATGGAAGTAATTCGCCATGGAAAATACAAAAGTGCTGTGGAGCCTTATTTAAATCAAGAAATGAGTCCTGCTAATAGAGAACAAGTTACCGTTTTATTAAATTCTGTTTGGAATACAATTGCAAACGATATTTCAAAAAGTAGAAATATTCCTGTGGACACTTTGAATTCAATTGCAAATAAATTAAACGCTAGAACCCCAAAACTTGCTTTAGCAAATAAATTAATTGACAAAATTGCATATGAAGATGAATACCATATAGCAATTAAATCAAAACTAAAAGTTGCTAAAGATGAAGATTATAACAAAGTTAGTATTTTAGATTATGCTAAAAACAATGCAACTTCTGTTTCCAGCTTTACTAAAAAAGATGTTATTGCGGTTATTTACGCACAAGGTGAAATACGTGGTGGTGAAGGTGAAGTAAACATCATTGGCGAAGGTTCTATAAAACGTTCACTTGAAGAAGCTCGGAAAGACAAAAATGTAAAGTCAATTGTTTTAAGAGTAGATAGTCCTGGAGGAAGCGCTTTAACTTCTGAGTTAATTTGGAGAGAGATTGAGTTGACTAAAAAAGTAAAGCCAGTAGTTGTTTCAATGGGTAATGTAGCTGCTTCAGGCGGATATTACATTGCATGTAATGCAAATACAATTTTTGCAGAACCAAGTACTATTACAGGATCAATAGGTGTATTTGGTGTATTACCAAATATGTCAAGTCTTGCAAAAAACATAGGTATAAATGCAGAACAAGTAAAAACACATGAAAACGCATCGGGTTATAGTTTATTTGAACCAATAGATGAGAATTTCAAAAAATTCACTTTAGAAAGTGTAGAAAACATATATACTACTTTTTTAAATAGAGTTGCTACTGGAAGAAAAATGACCGTTGCGCAAGTAGATTCTATTGCACAAGGAAGAGTTTGGACAGGAGCTGACGCTATAAAACTTGGATTAGTTGATAAAATGGGAGGATTAGAAGATGCTATAAAACATGCTGCAACTTTAGGAAAAACCAAGTCTTACAAAATTGAAAATTACCCAGAATACGAGAAAAACTTTGAAGATTTATTAAAAGGATTGACTGGAATTTCTATGTTTCAATCTAAAGAAGAGTTATTAAAAGAACATATTGGTGAAGAAAGCTATCAATTATTACAACAAATAAAAAGAGCAAACCAGCTAAAAGGTATTCAAGCAATGATGCCTTTTGAGTTGAAAATTCAATAAACTTTTATTTAATAATAACAAAAAGCTACTTTAGTTGAAGTAGCTTTTTTATTTAAACAACTTACTCTTATTTTATTAAATACTAAAATTATCCAAAAACACAATTCAAATAAACATTTTGGTATTACTTTTGTAAGTAATAAATTAGAAATCATATTTATTTTTTAATATAAAAAAATCATGTCTAAAAAAATCAATTTCAAAAAAGTATTCATAGGGTTAGGAATATTCTTATTTCTATCTGTAATTGCACTTGCTGCTGTACCATTTTTATTCAAAGACAAAATAAAAGCAATGGTGCTAAAATCCATAAACGAAAGTGTCGATGCAAGCATAGCTTTTGAAGACGTTGATTTGAGTTTGTTTAAGAATTTTCCAAATGCAAATGTTACAATTGACAAACTGAGCATTATTAACAAAGCGCCTTTTGAAGGAGATACTTTGTTTTATTCTGGTGAGGTTAACTTAAAAATGAGCGTTAAAGAGTTATTTAAAAATGAAGGTGAGCCAATGAATTTGGAAGGATTTAGTAGTACAAATGCAGTTGTAAACATCATTTTCAACAAAGATGGTTTAGGTAATTTTGACATTGCTTTAAAAAATAAAAAAGAAGACAAAAAAGAAGACAGCAAACCATTTGCTTTAAACATTCAAGACTATGCAGTAAAAAACATGCGTTTTACTTATTTAGACCAAGCTTCTAATATGAAAATGGTTTTAGATAGCATTAACCATGAAGGAACAGGAAATTTTGCAGCTCAAAAATTAGATTTAATAACAAAATCAACTGCAAAACTTTCATTTGAAATGGAAAAAGTAAACTACATGAATAATGTAGCAATAACATTAGATGCCGTTTTAGGGATTGACTTAGACAATAGCAAATATACTTTTAAAGAAAATAAAGCTTTAATAAACCAATTACCTTTAGAGTTTGATGGTTTCATCCAAATGGTGGAAGCTGGTCAGGTTTATGATTTAAAATTCAACACGCCAACTTCTTCCTTTACTAATTTTCTTGGCTTAATACCAGAAGCATATTCTGGCGATATTAAAAAAGTAAAAACAACAGGAGATTTTACCGTAAACGGAAAGGTAAACGGAACTTTATCCGACACTACTATTCCTAAATTCAATATTGAAATAGCTTCTAACAATGCATCTTTTCAATATCCAAATTTACCAAAATCAGTTCAAAATATAATTATTGACACACATATTGTTAATGAAACTGGTTTAATAAATGACACGTATGTAGATTTAGACAAACTATCTTTTACAATTGACAAAGATGTGTTTAATGCTAAAGCAAACATTAAAAATATTTCTACAAATGCATTAGTAAACGCTGAACTAAAAGGTATAATCAATTTAGCAAATGTTACCAAAGCATATCCGGTACAATTAGACAAACCGTTAACCGGAATCTTAAAAGCGGATGTAGTTACTAAATTTGATATGAAATCGGTAGAAACGAGCCAGTACCAAAATATTTCAAATGCAGGTAACATTTCATTAACTGGCTTTAATTATGAAGGCCCAGAAATGGCAAAACCTTTCATTATTAACCAAGCAACAGTTGCATTTAATCCTAATCAAATTAGACTGAATGAATTTAATGCAAAAACTGGAGATTCAGACCTTCAGGTAACAGGAGATTTAGATAACTTCTATGGTTTCATGTTTAAAAACCAAGTATTGAAAGGGAACTTCAACATGACTTCTAATAAATTAATAGTTGCCGATTTTATGGCTCCAACGACCTCTACAACAGCTGAAGGTAAAAAAACAACAGAAGCAGTAAAAATTCCATCATTCTTAGATTGTAGTTTAACCGCTAAAGCAAATACAGTTGTTTATGATAATTTAAACTTAAAAGACGTAACCGGAAACCTTGTTATAAAAGATGAAGCAGTTGCATTGAATAACTTAAAAATGGGAATTTTTGGAGGAAATATTGGACTGAATGGAACTGTTTCTACAAAAGGAGCAACTCCAAAATTTAATATGGACTTAGCTTTAAATGCAGTAAACATTGCTGAATCTTTCACGCAATTAGAGATGTTAAAATCAATTGCACCTATTGCGAAAACAATAAGTGGAAAATTAAATTCTACTATAAAGTTGTCAGGAGATTTAACAAATGATATGACGCCTAATTTAAAGACAATTTCTGGAGATTTATTAGGTCAGCTATTAGAATCTAAAGTAAACGCAAACGACTCACAATTATTAACAGCACTTAGCTCTAACGTGAAATTTTTAGATGTAAGTAAATTAAATTTAGACAATGTAAAAGCAGCATTAACGTTTAAAGACGGGAAAGTTTCTGTAAAACCATTTAATTTAAAATACCAAGATATTAATATGCAAATTGGCGGAACTCATGGTTTTGATCAAGTAATGGATTATACTGTAAAAATGGACGTTCCTGCTAAATATTTAGGAACAGAAGTAAATAACTTATTAGCAAAACTAACACCCGCAGATGCTGCTAAAATTGAAAATATACCTGTAAATGCAATGTTAGGAGGAAACTTCAGTAGTCCTAAAGTGACTACCGACATGAAACAAGCAACTGGCAACTTAGTTACGCAATTAGTGAAAATGCAAAAAGACAAACTAATAGGGCAAGGCACAAGTGCTTTAACTAACTTATTAGGCGGAAATAATACTGCAAATAACAACACTGCAACTACAACCGACACTACTAAAACAAATCCAATAAAAACACCTACAAAAGACGATGTCAAAACCGGAGTAAAAGATGTGATTGGTGGTTTTCTTGGTGGGAAAAAGAAAAAAGAGTAAGTATTTATTATAAAAACAAAAACCCCATTTCTAAAAAGAAATGGGGTTTTCTTATTGCATTTCTAATTGAACTAAACTTCAATATCTACCACGTAACCTTCATTGCTTCGTACATTAAAAACAGTTCCATCCGTAAACAATACATATTGGCCTTTAATACCCATTACAATTCCTGTGAATAAAGGTGTTTTTTCTATGTTTAAACTATTAATTTTCACTGGGTAATTCTCAATAGGAAAATGAATATCGTATAGTTTTTGCTCTGCTGCAAAATAAGGCTTTACTTCTTCTGGCAACCATTGCAAAACAGAATTTCTTTCTGCGATTAAGTCGGCATCAGGCACATTATTTTTAAGCATTTTTTGCCAACTTGTTTTGTCTGAAAAGTGATTTTTTAAAGCAACTTCAGTAATTCCTGCTAAATATCTGTTTGGAACTTCCACAATTGGTATTGCCTTTACAGCCCCTTGATCTATCCATCGTGTTGGAACTTGTGTTTTTCTCGTTACTCCTACTTTCACTTCGCTTGATAAAGCTAAATAAACAATATGAGGTTGTAATTGCACTCTCTTTTCATAAGTCAAATCTCTATCTTCAATATCTAAATGAGCCGTACTTAGTTCTGGTCGCATAATCCAATCTCCTACAGATGCACTACTCATAAAGCAATCGTAACAATAACCTTGTCTAAATATTTTCTTCTGCTTTCTACAATTTAAGCATTCGTATCCTTTAAATGAAATAGTAATTTCTTTACCAATTAATTGGTTCACATTTAAAAAACTATCTTCAAAAACTAAATAATATTGAATAGGATTAGAAAATTCTGTTTGCATTTTTTGCAATACACCTTGATACCTCATGCGTTTAAAATTTTGTAGGAATAGTATAAAATTTAAAAAAAATGTTATTTTTGGTAAAGTTATTATTCATAACGCATAATTCATAATAAAAAGATGGCTTTACCTATAATTAATTCTATTGCTTCTTGGATTTTGAAAAAACGAATTCATCAAATTGAATTGTTTATCAAATACCCAAACGAAGTGCAAGAAGAATTACTTTTTAGCTTATTAAAAACTGCCGAAAACACCGTTATAGGAAAAGAACATGAGTTTTCTTCGATAAGAAGCTACGCTACTTTTTGCGAACGCGTACCTGTTTCTACTTATGAAGAACTTGCACCAATGATTAAACAAACTAGAAAAGGCGCTCAAAATGTATTTTGGCCTACTACAATAAAATGGTTTGCAAAATCAAGCGGAACAACAAATGCAAAAAGCAAATTTATTCCGGTAAGTAACGAATCCCTTGAAGGTTGCCATTATAAAGCAAGTAAGGATTTATTGTGTTTGTATTTAAATAATAATGAAGAATCTCAAATGTTTGTGGGGAAAAGTCTTCGCCTTGGCGGAAGCAAACAAATGTACGAAAACAACAATACTTTTTTTGGCGATTTATCTGCGATATTAATAGACAATATGCCGGTTTGGGCAGAATTTAGCTCTACTCCTAGTAGTAAAATTTCATTAATGAGCGATTGGGAAGAAAAACTTCCAGCTATCATAAATGAAACTATTAATGAAAATGTAACCAGCTTAGCAGGAGTTCCAAGTTGGATGTTAGTCTTGCTTAATAAAACATTAGAAGAAACAGGAAAAAATAGCATCTTAGACATTTGGCCAAATGCAGAAGTTTATTTTCATGGCGGCGTAAATTTTGACCCGTATAAAGAGCAATATAAAAAGTTATTTCCAAAAGACGATTTTAAATATTACGAAATTTATAATGCATCAGAAGGATTCTTTGCAATTCAAGATTTAAATAATTCAAGTGAATTACTCCTAATGCTTGATTATGGTATTTTTTATGAATTTATTCCAATGGATACTTTTGGCACAAAAGATCAAAAAGTAATTCCATTAAGCGAAGTAGTATTATTTAAAAACTATGCTTTAGTAATTACAACCAATTCTGGTTTGTGGCGTTATTTAATTGGTGACACCATTCGCTTTACATCTTTAAGTCCACACAGAATTAATGTAACCGGAAGAACAAAGCACCATATAAATGTTTTTGGTGAAGAACTAATGGTTGAGAATACAGACAAAGCAATTGCAATAACTTGTAAAGAGTTTAATTGTGAAATGATAGATTATACAGTTGCTCCAGTTTTTATGGAAGGAAAAGAAAAAGGAGCACATGAATGGATCATAGAATTTAAAACAAATCCGGACTGTATTGATAATTTTAGTATATTGCTAGACAATACGTTACAAGAATTAAATTCAGACTATGAAGCAAAAAGAAGCAATAATATTACTTTAAATTCGTTAAAAATAAATGTAGCTCGCAAAAATTTATTTTACGATTGGTTGAAAAATCAAAATAAATTAGGAGGGCAAAACAAAGTTCCTCGCTTATCAAACGATCGAAAATATTTAGAATCTATTCTTGAAATACAATATACTTAACCTAAAAAAAGTAATATGAAAAAGAGAAATATAATTATTGGAATATTAGGAATTTTCTTTCTAGTTTCATGTGGACCAAGACGATATGGTTGCGGACCAAATAGAAGGTGCGATTTAAACAAAAACACTACAAAAACACTACAACAAGAACAATCATTCAAAAAGCAGATTCAAAATAGCTGATTTTTTATATAATTCGCAAAGAACAAAACGATTTAGCTTACACTAAATCGTTTTTTTATGCATTTCAACGAAAATTTTAATAAAAAAAATAAAAAAATGTGATTAAAATATTTTATTTTACAAAATAACCAATACTTTTGCACTCGTTTTAAAGAAAGCGATTAATAAACAGAAACTTAGACCGTAATTTTTATGAATTTCACAACCAAAATCACACTTTTATCTTTATTCGTAAGCATCACTTTATTTGCGCAAGAACCACAACGTATGGATGGTAAAGATTCGATAATAAATGTTATTAGTGCATCTACAAAAGGTATTCGTTATGTGTTAAACGACACAGGTATTAATTCAGAATTAAACGAAGTTGGAACATCTTTCTTTAAAAACAAATACATCATTATGTCTAATAAGAAAAGAAGACATTATGAAACAACTGTAAATGAAAAAACAAATACACCTAACAACAATCTTTATTGTGTTGATGTAAAAGAAAATGGAGATCTTTCTTTTCCATTATTATTTTCAAGCGTAATTGATTCTAAAGATAATGAAGGTTCAATTGCTTTTTCTCCAGATGAAAAAACAATTTTTTACACACAAGAAAATGTTGAAAAAGACGGAAAATTAGAATTATACAAAGCTACTTTAGACTTAACTTCTGACGACTATTGGACAAACAAAACAAAAGTAGAATTAAATACTAATGGATATTCTATTGAAACGCCATGTGTATCACCTGATGGTAAAAAATTATACTTTGCATCAAATATGCCAGGTGGTTACGGAAACTATGATATTTATGAAGTTACTATTAATGACGATAATACTTATGGAAACCCAGTTAACTTAGGACCAACTATCAACACAAGTGAAGACGAGAAATTTCCAAATATAACTGCAGATAATAAACATTTATATTTTTCTTCAAAAGGGCATTTAAATATTGGCGGTTATGATATTTTTAGATCATCAATAGTTAATAATAAATACTTACAAGCTTTAAACTTAGGAATTACATTAAACTCAAGAAGAGATGATTTAGCATTTGTTTTAGTTTCAGAAGACAAAGGTTATGTTTCTACCGACAAATCAGGAGCAGGTAATTTTGATATTTTGAAATTTGAAATTAAACATTTAGAGAAAAGTAACCCAAATTTTACAATTGTTGAAAAACTTTCTCAACTTCCATTACCAAATGCAAAAGTTACAATTAAAAATGAATTTGGCGACATTGTAACACAAACAACTTCAGATGAGAATGGAAAAATAAAAATGCAGCTTACACCTGTATCATATAACTACATTACTGTAGAAAAAGAAGGTTACGAGCCTTTTTCTACAAATTTCACATCTGAAAACTTATTAAAAAATCCAATTGAATTAGCACAATCTAAACCAGAAATAACTGCTGATGCAATTGTTATAGAAAATATTTTATTTGCTTTTGACAAAGATGTTATTAAAGCTGAATCACAATTATCATTAAATAAAATAATAGCTGTATTAAATGATTATCCAGAAATGTCGTTAACAATTAATGCACATACTGACAGTAAAGGTAAAGATTCTTACAACTTAGCTTTATCTCAAAGAAGAGCAAAATCTACAGTTGAATATTTAATTTCAAAAGGGATTGCTAAAGAACGATTAACTTATAAAGGTTATGGTGAAACAAAGCCTCTAAACGATTGTAAAAACTGTACACCAGAACAAGATCAATCTAACAGAAGAGTTGAGTTTAAAATAACACAAAAATAACAACAACTAAAATGAAAAAAAAATTCGCAATTCTTGCAATATCAAGTACAGCCTTATTAACTTCATGTTCAAGTGGATGGAGCTGCAAAGGAAGTTATGTGAAAGCAGATAAAAACAAGTCAATTGAGAAGACAAAAGAAGTATAAATAAAAAAAGCGACCAATTGGTCGCTTTTTTTATTTATAAAACTTGTGGCTCTTAACCATTAATAGCTTCTACTCTAATGTCATTATTTTTAAGCATGTCTTTTAACATGTTTTCAATACCATTTTTTAAAGTAAACGTAGATGAAGGACATCCACTACAAGCACCTTGTAAAACAACTTTTACCAAGTTATCATTTTCATCAAATGACTCAAAACGAATATTACCACCATCACTTTGAACTGCTGGCTTAATATATTCTTCAATAATATTAATTATTTGCTGTGAAGTAACATCTAATTTATCAAAATACTCTTCTTGTTGTTTTTGATGACTCTCAGTCTTTACAATTAGAGACTCATCAATTACTACATTTCCGTTTTCAATAAATTCTTTAATAAAAGTTCTAATTTCTAAAGTAATTTCATCCCAATCAGCAATGTCAAATTTTGTGATTGAAATATAATTTTCATCTATAAAAACCTCCTTAACAAAAGGAAATTTAAATAATTCTTTTGCAAGTGGAGAAGCTAATGTATCATCAATATTTTTACATTCCAAAACTGTCTTTGTAAGCAGTTTATTACTTACAAATTTAATTACAGATGGATTAGGTGTGTTTTCAGCATAAATAGAGACTGGAACTTTTTTTGCTGATGTTTCATCCTCTAAATTAATTATAACTCCCCCTTTGTTTATAAAATTTTCAATCTGCTCTGCAACTTCTGCCTGAACGTCTTGCCATTCAACAATTGAAAACCGTTCAATCGCAATAAAGTTACCAGATATATATACAGTTTTAACAAAAGGTAAATAAAAAAGCTCTTGTGCTAAAGGTGAACTCTTAGTTTCATCAATATTTTTAAATTCATAGTTTTTATTCTTCACTATGAACTCATCTAATTCAAATTTAAGAATTAATGGGTTATTTGTTTCTTTAATAGAAATCTTGTGCATTATATTTTTTTTACAAAGATACAAAACAAAATTATGCTATAAATAACTTTTAATTATTTAGACATTATAGTATACTTTAATAACTAATTGTATAAATATTATTGTTAAACTTAAATTAAAATTTATATCTTTGGCAAGTTCGTTGAATTTTGAAGATTATTCAAGAGATATATTACTGATTTTTAACTATTTACACTAAAATATTAAAGATGAATTTAAAAAGAATTATTCTAATTTTTACATTTGTATTTTCACAATTGACCTTTTCACAAGAAGGTGTCGCTGTATATTCAGATTATTTGTCAGACAATTACTACTTAATCCACCCTTCTATGGCTGGAGCTGCTAATTGTGCTAAAATTAGGTTAACAGGTCGTCAACAATGGTTTGGACAAACAGACGCACCCGCTTTACAAACGCTTAGTTTTAACACTTCAATAGATGAAGATGGTAAGTCTGGCGTAGGTGTAATTCTTTTTAACGACAAAAATGGATACCACTCTCAAAAAGGTGCAAAATTAACTTATGCTCATCATATACGTTTTTCTAGAGGTACATCTGATTTAAATCAGCTTTCATTCGGTTTGAGTGCCGCATTTATTCAGAGTACATTAGATGAAACAGAATTCACTGTTTTTGACCCAATTATTGTAGGAGGAGTTTATCAAAAAGACGCTTACTTCAACGTAGACATAGGGGCTTCATATCACTATATGGATTTCTTTACACATCTTACTGTTAAAAACTTTTTAGCAGGCCAAAGAAGAGAAATTTATTCAGCTGGAATTGAATCTGATAACTTAAGAAAATATTTATGGAGTGCAGGTGCAGTTTTTGGAGATAGTGACAGACTAATGTTTGAACCTTCTTTGATGTTTCAACTTACAGAAGAAACTACCGAAAAAACAATTGATTTAAACTTAAAAGTTTACAAAGCAATGGATTTTGGAAGACTTTGGGGAGGTCTTTCTTATAGAAGAAGTTTCGACGGTGCGGAATACTACACTGGAACTACTGTGAAAAACCAAAAACTACAGTACATAACTCCAATAATTGGTGTTAATTACAAAAAATTCATGGTATCGTATACTTACTCGCATTTATTAGGAAATGTTAAGTTTGATGCTGGTGGTTTCCATCAATTAACTTTAGGATTCGATGTTTTCTGTAAAGCTGCTGAATGGGATTGTAATTGTCCTGCAGTTAACTAAATAAAAAAATATTTTTATTATATATTTGTCCTGATTAAAATTAATCAGGACATTTTTTTTAAACAAGATTATGCTAATTAAAGAAGTAAACGGTAAAATACCTCAAATACCAAATGATTGTTATGTTGCCGAAAACGCAACAATAATAGGAGATGTTATCTTCGGAGACAATTGTAGTGTTTGGTTTAATGCAATTATCAGAGGCGATGTAAATTTTATAAAAATTGGAAACAAAGTTAACATTCAAGATGGTGCTGTAATACATTGTACATACAAAAAACACCCAACCATAATTGGAAATAATGTTTCTATAGGCCATAACGCAATCGTTCATGGGTGTACAATACACGATAATGTACTAATAGGCATGGGGGCAATTGTTATGGATAACTGCGTAGTAAATAGCAATTCTATTATTGCTGCAGGAGCAGTAATAACTCAAAATACGGTAGTTGAATCTGGAGCTATATACGCTGGTGTTCCTGCTAAAAAGGTAAAAGATATAGACCAAAGTGATTTTGCAGGTGAAATTGAGCGTATTTCGAATAATTATGTAATGTATTCTAGCTGGTACAAGTAGGACAACTAAAATTCTTCTTTAAAAACATTTGTATCCATTCCAAGTATCTTTTTCAAAACAGCTGGGTTACTATTTGTATAGAACAACTGGCTACTCTTTAGCTTAGAATCATTTAACAATCCTCTTTTCGACAAAATATTTTCTGTCTGTTTTGCAACAGCTTCACCAGAATCAATTATTTTAACATTTTTTGGAACAATTTTTTTTAATTGCGGAATTAAGTAAGGGTAATGACTACAACCAAGAACAAGGTAATCTATATTTTGTTTTAACATAGGTTCTACATAACTTCTTAGCAAATTAGTCATCTTATCAGAATCAATCTCTCCATTTTCAATTAACTGCACTAATCCATGCCCTATTTGCTCAATTATATTCACAGAAGTATATTGAGCTATGCTTTCGTGAAACAACTTACTGTTTAACGTTCCTTTTGTAGCCAGAACACCGATGGTTTGCGTTTTAGTTAAACTTACTGCAGGTTTAATCGCAGGTTCAATTCCTATAAATGGCACATCGTATTTAACACGCAATTCACTTATTGCGTTTGTTGTTGCAGTATTACACGCAACAACAATAATTTTACAATCCATATTTAAAAGATATTCTGTGTTTTTTATACAAAGTTCTAATATCTCTTCTTTAGATTTTAAACCATAAGGAGCATTAATACTATCTGCTAAGTAAACAGAATTCTCAAAAGGCAAAAGAGCATGAATCTCATTCCAAATTGAAGTACCTCCAATACCTGAATCAAATAAACCAATAGGATTTGTATTACTCATAAAACAAATGTAAAAAAAAACTGCTTAAACTTTTAAAAGTTTAAGCAGTTATATTATTTAAAATTAAAATTAGAATCCTAATTCTTTTTTAACATCAGCTAATAAATCTGTTCCATCAGCAACTATAACACCGCTTCCAGTTGTAGAATCTAAAACATATTGAAAACCTTTAGCTTTAGCAACTTTTTTAATAGCTGCTTGTGCTTTTTCCATAATTGGTTTTACTAAATCCAATTCTTTTTGTTGTAATTCTTTAGACGCATTATCTCTAAATTGTTGGATACGTTGACCCATATCTTGCATTTCTTTTGAACGCGTTTCGTTCATAGCTTCACCTGCAGTAGGCGCTTCTTGCTCGTATTTTTGTAATTTTGTTTGGTATTCTTGAACCATTGACTTATAATCTTTATCATAAGATTCTTGAACTTTTTGAACCTGCGTTTGCGCAGATTTCATCTCAGGCATATTAGTCATTAAAACCTGAAGGTCTATGTGAGCCGTTTTTTGTGCTGATACTTGAGTTCCTACAAACAATACTAATGCGATTGCTAACGTTTTTAATTGTTTCATTTTTATATTTAAATTAATTTTGGTTATTATTATTCTACTTTGTTTTTCTCTTCTAATAATTTAGCTTTTCTTTCTTCTAAAGCCTGCTTTCTTTCTTCAATTTTTCTATTTCTATCTTCTAAAATTTTAGCTCTTTTTTCTTCTGGAGTTAAAACTTTATTTTTATCATCATCAGACAACGTTTCTATTTTATCTGATTTATTATTATCTATGGTATCTTTTTCAATTATTGTGCCATTTTTTTTAGCTTCTCTTTCATCTATCAATCTTTGTCGCTTTTCTGTCGCTAGTCTTCTTCTTTCTTCCGCTGCATCTTTCTTATCTTGAAGCATTTTTTCTCTTGCAGCTCGCTTCTCTTCAAGTATTCTTTGACGTTCTGCTATAGCTGGGTTTTCATCTGCTAAATTCTCCTCTGCTTCTTGCGCTTCTTGCTCCTTTAATTGCTTCTTAGTTAGCTGCTCTCTTTTTTGAACTCTACTTAATGTACGAACAACCTGATCGCTTATATCAAAACGTTGTGCTGCGAAAAGCATTGTCAAATCTGATGATTTATCAAAAATAAAATCATATTTCTTTGCTTCTGCAATATCTTGAATAGCAGTAAAAACCTGATCTTGAATAGGTTTTACTAAAACAGTTTTTTGAATAATTAAATCTCCTTTTGCACCAAATCTTTTCTCTTGATAATCTAAGAGTTCTTTTTCTAAAAAAGAAATCTCTTCATCTCTCTCTTCAATCAATTCTTTAGTTAAAAGTACTTTTTCAGTATTTAAGTTCTCTTTTAACTTGTTAATTTCATTCTTTTTAACCTCAATTTCTTGCTTCCATTTTTGAGCTTTTTGCTCTAATTGGTTTTTAGCTTCAGCATAATCTGGAACTTTTTCTAAAATATATTCCATATCAATATATCCAATCTTCACACCTCTTGTTTGTGAATAACTAGACAAAGAAACAAGTAATACAAATAATGAAATTATTTTTTTCATTGCTTAATTTTTTAAATTTTAATGCTTTTATGGAAACTTAAAAAAACATTCCGAAAGATATGAAATGTTTTTTTAAGTTAAAATTCTAAAATTATATTTTCAATTAAACGTATTATTATTAAAATTGTTGCCCTATAATAAAATGCGTTTGCCATCCACTTTTTACATTTGTACCAGGAACTGCGTCAAACCCATGCGCTAAATCTATTCCTAACAAACCAAATGCTGGCATAAAAATTCTCAACCCAAAACCTGCAGCTCTTTGCAAAGCAAAAGGGTTATAGGTTTTAAAATCGTCATATGCTGCTCCTGACTCTAAAAATGATAACACATAAATAGAAGCGGCAGGCTTTAATGTAATTGGGTAACGCATTTCTAAAGAGAACTTGTTATATATAACTCCACCATTACCAGAAGATAATGAATTATTTGGATACCCTCTTAATTGAATATTCTCTCTACCATCTAAAGAGAAATTTGCCAAACCATCTCCACCAACATAGAAACGCTCAAAAGGAACAATATTTCTCTCACTATTATATGCTCCCATATAACCAAACTCACCTAAAGTCTTTAAAACTAATTTATCATAAATTCGTGTATACCAATCTGCTTTAAATTTAACTTTATAATATTCTAACCATTTGAATCTTTTTTGATCTACTTTCCCAACATCTGTAGCTGCATCTCTATAGTCAGCTACCGAATTGCCATTTTCGTCTAAATAATTACCAACGTATTGGTTTGAACCATCCGTATTGTTACCATTTGCAGTAGCTTTTACCTTATACTCTTCTTGATTCCCTAGTTCAGAATAATCTACTCCATTAAATAATGAATATGGAGGAGTGAATTTTCCTGAAAGTGTAAACTCTGACCCATAAGTTGGAAAAATAGGATGTAAACCTTTACTGTTTCTAGAAAGAGCAACTGTATATGCTAAATTACGTGAAGATCCATTTCCAAACGTAAACAACCCAGAATTGTAATTATTTAAATTATAGTATTGGAAAGAAACACTTTGAGACAATGTAAAATAATCATCTGGCACTTCTAATCTCTTTGCTAAACCAACAGCTATAGAAGATATTGTAAAATTTTGATCTTTTGTAACTTTTCTTGTAGCATAATCATATAGAAACTGTTTACTCTGAGATAAAGACACAGAAAAACCAACTGGTTTTTTTCCTCCAAACCAAGGCTCAGAAAACGACAAACTATATGTTTGAAAAAAAGAACTTCCTTGTAGTCTTAATGACATTTTTTGACCATCTCCCATAGGTAATGGTCTATATGCTTTTCTGTTAAAAATATTTTTTGCTGAAAAATTATTAAACGAAAGTCCTAATGTTCCAATGAAACCACCTCCACCATAACCTCCCTGAAGTTCAACTTGACTTGAGCCTTTTTCTACTAAACTATACTCTACGTCTAAAGTTCCTGCTTGTGGATCTACATTTTTAAATTCTGGCTTAATAGCTTCAGGATCAAAAAACCCTAATTGACCTAATTCTCTAATAGAACGCATCAATTCTTCTTTACTATATATTTGACCAGGTTTGGTTCTTAGTTCTCTATAAATAACATGATCGTTAGTCTTATCGTTACCAACAACTGATATTTTATTAAAATAAGCAATAGGTCCCTCAGTGATTCTGATTTCAAAATCAATTGTGTCGTTATAAGTTTTAACTTCAACAGGACTTATGCTTGAAAATAAATAACCGTTGTTTTGGTATTCATTGGTTATGTCTAACCCATCTGGTTTTGACTGGTCTGCTATCCTTTTTTGAAGCATAACTCCGTTATATACATCTCCTTTTTTGATGGCTAGAATTCTATCTAATTGTTGGTCCGTATAAACAGAGTTCCCTAAATAACGAATGTCTCCAAAGTAATATTTTCTACCTTCTTCAACATTTACTTTTATAGCTATTTGGTTTTTATCTTTATTATAGATAACTGTATCAGATGTAACTCTAGCATCTCTAAAGCCGTTCTCTTTATATTTTTCAACTAAAGAACCTAAATCTTCTTTATACTTATCTTTTATGAATTTTGAAGTTTTAAAAATACTGAATATACTTTTTTCTTTTGTGTTTTTAAAAGCTCTCTTCAACTTTTTAGTCTTCAATTCTTTGTTCCCAATAAATTCTATCTTACTAACCTTTACTTTTGAACCTCTATCTACATTAACAACTACATCTACATTTGTCCCTAAAGAATCTGGTATTGTATTTATTGCTACCTTAGTATTATAAAAGCCTACTTTTTTATATTTATTCTCAATATAATTTTTAGTAGTTGTAACTAAATTTTCATTAACTACTTTACCTTTTTTAAGGTCAATTTCCTTAATTAGCTCATCTCTTTTACCTTTTTTAACTCCTTTAATCTTAACATCTGAAAGTTTTGGAGACTCAATTAAATTTAATTCTAAAAAGATACTATCTCCTTGAATTTTATTAATGTAAAAATTAACATCACTAAATAAACCAAGTTTCCAAAGTTTTTTAATAGCTACACTAATTTCTTCCCCTGGAACCATAATGCTTTGCCCTTTTTCAAGTCCTGAAAAAGTAACAACTGTTTGTTCATTATAACTTACTTTACCAGTAACCTCAACGTCTGCTAAAATATATTCCTTACCACTCTCTAAGTTCGTTTCTTGTGCAATTGACACATTGCTATTTCCTATTATAAATAAGGTAAATAAGACTTTTAATCCTCTTTTTAACATTCTTTTACTTTGAAATTTGTTCACTTGTTTTTCCAAATCTTCTTTCTCTATTCTGGTAGCTGATAATTGCCTCATATAAATTTTCTTCACTAAAATCTGGCCATAATACATCTGTGAAATAAAATTCAGCATATGCAATTTGCCATAATAAAAAATTACTTATTCTATGTTCGCCACTTGTTCTTATTACTAAATCTACATCTGGCATATCTTGCGTGTAAAGATGCTCATTAATAATTGATTCATCAATAGTGTCGCTAGAAATTATATTATTTTTAACTTTCTCACTAATTTTTTTAACAACCTGTATAATTTCCTCTCTTGAACCGTAACTTAACGCAAGTGTCAGTTTCATTCTGGTATTACTTGATGTCAACTGGATAACTTCCTCCAATTCTTTCTGAACTTTTATTGGTAAATTTGTTAAATTTCCAATTGCGTTTAAGCTAATATTATTTTCCTGAAGTGTTTTAACTTCTTTTTTTAAAGAAGAAATCAATAATTTCATTAGAGTATCTACTTCAAGTCTTGGCCTATTCCAGTTTTCAGTTGAAAAAGCATATAACGTTAAGTTTTTCACACCTAATCTAGCGCAAGCCTCAACAGTTGTTTTTACTGATTTAGCCCCTCCTTTGTGGCCCAAAGCTCTTAGAAGTCCTTTTTGTTTTGCCCAACGACCATTCCCATCCATTATTATTGCTAAATGAGCAGGAAGATTGTCTGTGTTTATGTCTTGAAGTAAACTCATATTATTTTGTGCAAAAACAAGGATTTTTACCAAATGTATAGGTTAAAGTAAATCCAGAAAAAACATACCAATCTTTACTATTTAAATTACCAAAACGTAAGGTTTCAAAATTATCATTTATTGGGTTACTACCGTCTAAATTATCTGTAAACGTATATCGAGCACCAACTTCAACACCTAAAATAAGTTTATTGACCAATCGGGTTTTTAAACCCACGACCATAGGAATAGAAAATGCACTATGTCTATAATCTAACTTACTAACATTATTTAATATGAAAATCTCATTGTAAACAAAGTGATTAATTCCAGTAAAAACATATGGAGTAGTCGCTTTTTTATTATCATGCAAGTCAAAATCTAAGAAATTAAATTCTAGACCTGCTGAAAATTCCATTATATTATTTTTAAAACTATTTCCTCGTAATTTTCTGCCTGGCACATCGCTATCAATATCTTTTGATGTGATTGCGCCTTGAAAATAAGAGAATCTAAATGAGTGACGTGGACTTTTATTCCATTTGTAAATTACCCCAAAAGCAGGTTCGTTAGGTGAAATATAATCCGTAGGTCCAACATCCCCTATGTAATTAATCCCTCCTAAAAAAACACCTAATTCGTTAATCTGAGCACTTGTTTGAAAAGTACAAATCACGAATAATATATAAATGAATAATGCTCTCATTTTATTAATAGTTTGCAAATATAACAATATTGACTTCTTTACCACATTTTATGGCTTTTTTTATAGTAACTATAAAACGTAAAAAAATGAATTTGTTATATAAAACTTTTAATTTCTTCTGTCTTCACCCCAAAGTAATTTTTTTCGAATTGTTTTTAAGAAACCCTCATCTTTAAATTCAATCATATTTATTTGAAAGGAAGTTTTTCTAATTCGAAGCAATGTTTCGTTAGTTACAGAAGTAATTCGAGAGTCTAACGAGACTAAATAATGTTCTTCTCGGCCTGAAACACGAAGCTCAACTTCAGTTTCATCAGGAATTACTAATGGGCGAGCGTTTAAATTATGAGGTGCAATTGGCGTTACAACTAAGCTTTCAACCTCTGGCATTAAAACCGGCCCACCACAACTAAGTGAATACCCTGTAGAACCCGTTGGTGTGGATATAATTAACCCGTCTGCCCAATAAGACGTTAAATACTCTCCATTTAAAGATGTTTCTATCGTAATCATCGAGGTAGAATCTTTACGAGAAACAGTAATTTCATTTAACGCAAAATTTAAATCGGTTAAATCGGGGTTTCTTGGAGTACATTGTAGTTCTAATAATCTTCTTTTTGAAATAGTATATTCTTTATTAATCACTTTTTGCAATAAAGCTTCTATGTTTTCAATCTGAACAGTTGCTAAAAACCCTAATCTACCAGTATTTACACCAACAATAGGAATGTTTTTATCCCTAACAAATGTTACCGCTCTAAGAATAGTTCCGTCTCCTCCAATACTTATTAACGCATCAAAAGAAGCATCCAACTCATTATGCTCTGAAAAAGTAGAATGATTTTTAGTTGAGTTTCTAAAATTATCACTGAAATTTTTCTCAATAACGATTTGAATATTGTTTTTATCAAGAACCCTTAAGACTTCTGCTGTAACACTTTCCGTATTTTCTTGATAACTCTGTCCAAAAATTGCGAATTTCATACTTCTAAATTAAATATTTAAATATTTATCTAAATAATCTGAACGGTCTTTTAAATTCTCTATATAAGAATCTTCTTGATGCTGAGAAATAATTTGATATTCAAATCTTCTAAATGTTTGAATTATCTCATTCAATCCACCCAAACTTGTTTTTAATGTGACCTCAATTTTTCCGTTTTCAATTTTAGAAATAAACATACCTAAAATTTTAGCATTATTACTTTCTACAATTTGCGCCACTTGACTCATAGAAAAATCACCTTCATTTTTTTGCACAACAACAATACCACCTTCTTCTTTTAAAAATGGAGTTTCATTAAACAAACGAACTATCTCTTCCATTTCAAAATAACCCAAATAATTATTTTCATCATCTAAAACAGGCATCAAATTACTTTGATTTCTTGAAAATAATTCTTGAACATCTAACCAACTCATACTAGAACGAGCATAGAAACGCTCTAAATCTTGTCGATTTTCTTCTATTTTAATTCCTCCTTCAAGTGTTTCTGCATCTTCCCTACTTACGCATCCTATATAAACACCATTCTCAATTACAGGAAAATGAGTATAAGGTAGCTCCAAGAATAAATCTTGTGCATCCGTAATTTTATCTTTACAATTTAAGGGCTTTATACCCTTATTTATATATTCTAGGAGATTATCCATTTCTATGTCTCAATTTTAATGCAAAATAATCAAAAATAGCTTATTTAAGCTACATATAGTTTGTATTTTTGTAAAGTTAATTAAAATAATATGACAAAATTATCTGTAAACATTAATAAAATTGCTACCCTAAGAAATTCAAGAGGTGGCGATGTGCCAAATTTATTAAAAACAGCAAAAGACATTCAAAATTTTGGTGCCCAAGGAATAACTATTCACCCAAGACCAGACGAAAGGCATATTCGTTACCAAGATGCACGTGATTTAAAACCTATTGTGCATACAGAGTATAATATTGAAGGAAATCCACAGCATAATTTTATTGATTTAGTGTTAGAATGTAAGCCAACACAAGTAACGCTTGTTCCTGATGCTATTGGTGCTTTGACATCAAATGCTGGTTGGGACACTATTAAACATCAGTCTTATTTAAAGGAAGTTATTCAGGAATTTCAACGTAATGGAATTAGAACGGCAATTTTTGTGGACGCAAATGTAAAAATGATTGAAGGAGCAAAAGAAACTGGAGCAGATAGAATTGAATTATACACCGAAAGTTTTGCGCACGAATTTGGATTAAATAACTTAAAAGGCATTGATCCTTTTGTACAAGCAGCAATTAGAGCAAATGAATTAAACATTGGAATAAATGCTGGGCATGATTTAAACTTGGATAATATTAAATTTTTTAAAGACAATATTCCTAATTTATTAGAAGTATCTATTGGCCATGCACTTATTGCAGAATCCTTATATTTAGGACTGGAAAACGTAGTAAATATGTATCTTCAAAAATTAAAATAATGTTATATTCTAAAATAGAAGGAAAAGGAAAGCCTTTTTTAATACTACATGGTTTTTTAGGAATGTCCGATAATTGGAAAACTATTGGAACACAATTTGCACCTTTAGGGTATCAAGTTCATATGTTAGATATGAGAAACCATGGTAGAAGTTTTCAAACACCAGAATTTGATTACCAACTAATGTCAAATGACGTTTTACAATATTGCCAATTAAACAATTTAGAAGAAATTATCCTATTAGGCCATTCTATGGGCGGAAAAACAGCTATGCTATTTGCTTGCGACAACCCAATCCTAATAAATAAATTAATAATTGCCGACATAGGGCCTAAATATTACGCACCACATCATCAGTCAATTATTGAAGGTCTTTTAGCTGTTGATTTTTCATTAAAACCTAGTAGAACTGATGTTGACGCAATTGTCGCAAATTACATATCAGACTTTGGAACAAGACAATTTTTATTAAAAAGTCTATATTGGAATGAATCCAAAGAACTAGCCTTCCGGTTTAACATTGAATATTTAAGTAAGAATATTGAAGAAATAGGCAAAATTCTTCCAAATGAAAAAAAATTCTTAAAGGACGTATTATTCATAAGAGGAGAAAAATCAAAATACATTTTAGATTCTGACATTAGTGCTATAAAAGAACAATTTCCTAAAATGAAATTAGAAACGGTTATAAATGCAGGACACTGGTTACATGCTGAAAACCCAGTTGATTTTTTTAATTATTTAAAAAGATTTATCAACGAAGCATAAAAAATACTATGAACGCATAATATTTTTTAACAAAATATTGGTAATTCCATAATTTATTATAATTTTGAACATTACGATTTTAAAAGATTCTGAAAAAACTAACATTAATTTACACTATGAGAAAATTACTTTCCTTAACATTATTAGCTTTAGCTGGTACTACTGCATTTGCTGGTGGATACAGAGTAGCTATTCAAGGTCAAAAACAATTAGCAATGGGACACACAGGTGTTGCGGTTGTGAACAGCGCAGAGGTTGCTTTTTTCAACCCAGCTGGTATGTCATTTTTAGAAGATAAATTCAACTTATCTTTTGGAGCAAATGCTTTATTTGCTGAAACAAAATTTCAAAATTCAACTTACAATTGGTCTGCATCGACTAGCAATGTAGGTACTCCATTTAGTTTATATGCTACATACAGACTAACAGATTGGTTAACGGCTGGTTTAGCTGTTTATACTCCATACGGAAGTTCTGTAGCGTGGGATAAAGATTGGAAAGGTGCGCATTTAGTAAATGATATTGATTTAAAAGCAATATTTGTACAACCAACAATCTCTATAAAAATTGCTGATCAATTTAGTATTGGTGGTGGTCCAATTTATGTAAATGGATCTGTTAATTTTAACAGAAACGTAGCAACAAACCCTTTATTAACAGATAATGGTAGCGGAACAGATGTAACTTTAGACGCTAAAGGAATTACAGCATGGGGTTATACTGCAGGTTTTATGTTTAACCCAACAGATAAATTTAGATTAGGTCTTAATTACCGTTCTGAAATTATTATGGAAGCTCGTGATGGTAGTGCTACTTTTAGCGATGTACCATTATTTGCATTAACTACACCAGCTTTACAAAATACAACTTTTAATGCTGACTTACCTTTACCAGCTGAAGTTACTGCAGGTATGTCTTACAAATTAACTAGCAAATGGTTAGTAGCTTTTGATTATAATTATGCATTATGGAATGTTTATGAAGCTTTAGCAGTTGATTTTGCTACAGGTGGAACATCTTACAACGCAAGAAATTACAAAAACGCAAGTACTTATAGAGTAGGTACACAATATGATGCAACTGAAAAATTCACATTTAGAGCTGGATGGTATTTTGACGAAAGTCCAGTACAAGATGGTTATTTTGCACCAGAAACTCCAAGAAACGATTCAATGGGATTTACAGGTGGTTTAACTTACCAGATCAACAAAAAATTAGGTGTTGATGCTTCATTCCTTTACCTACACTTTGACGAAATTGACAATTCTTATGACCATTACACAGAAAATGGAAATGTTCAACCATTTGGTGGAACATATAAATCGTCAGTATTTTCTCCAGGTTTAGGATTAACATATAGTTTCTAATTTTAAAAAAATAAAGATGAAAAATAAATTTATATACTTAGCTGTTTTAGCTGCTGGCTTCGCCTCATGTGAGCCAGAATTTGAAAATGAAATAAATGCAGAATATTCTGCTGGAGAAGCTAACTTTACTACTTATGTAGCAGTAGGTAATTCTTTAACTGCTGGATACATGAACGGAACTGTATCAAGAGGTGGTCAAGCATATTCTTATCCTAATTTATTAGCTACACAGTTTGCAACTGTTGGTGGTGGTGTTTTTACCCAGCCTTCTTATGCAGATGACGTTAACAACTTAGGTGGATTAATGTTAGGTGGAATGCAAATTGGCGGAACAAGATTAGTAATTGATGCTCTTGATGAAAGACCAGAACCAATTGCTGGTACTTCAACTATTGAAGTTTCTAGTTTACAAAAAAGAGCTTTCCATAACATGGGAGTTCCTGGTGCAAAATCTTTCCATTTAGTAGCACCTAATTATGGAGATGTAGCTGGAGTTGTTCCAGGAACTGCAAATCCATATTTTGTAAGACATGCAACAACTTCAACTGCTAAAGTTTTAGATGATGTTGTTTCAATGAATCCAACTTTCTTTACTAACTGGATAGGTAACAATGATGTTTTATCATATGCTACTTCTGGAGGTTCTGGTGTTGATGGTGGCATGGGAGCTAATGACATTACTCCACCTGCTGTTTTTAATTCTGTATATTCTCAAATTATAAATGGTTTAACTGCTAATGGAGCTAAAGGTGTTGTTTGTACAATTCCAAGTGTAACTTCTATTCCATATTTTACAACAGTTCCTTACAACCCATTAACACCATCTGCATTAGGTGGTAGCGCAAACATCAATGCTCTTAACACTAATCTATACGGGCCTTTAAACGGCATTTTCAGTGCTTATGGAGAGCCTAATAGAGTGAGATTACTTTCTTCAACTTCTACAAACCCAATTTTAATAACAGATGTAGATGCAGCTGATAGGTCTGCTCAAATTACAGGTGCTTTAACTGGAACTTTTGGACCAACTTTAGCAGCAGAACTTGGCGCAATTTTTGGAAAAGCTCGTCAAGCAACTGCAGCTGATTTAGTTGTTCTAACAGCTTCATCTGTAATTGGATCAGTAAACACAACACCCTCTGCACCTTTAGCAGGACTTGGAATTAATATAAATGGCGTTTCTTTTCCAATGGCAAATCAATGGGTTTTAACAGCTAACGAACAAGCAAAAGTTGCTAATGCTACTGCTTCTTACAACGCATCAATTGTTTCTATTGCAGCTTCTAAAAACTTAGCTGTTGCAGATATGAATTCAATAATGAGAGCTTTAGTAGGTGGTTTAAGAATTCAAACCGGACAAATTTATACAGCAAACTATTTTAGTGGTTCTGCTACTGAAGGAACTGTATTGTTCTCTTTAGATGGTGTACATCCAAATGCAAGAGGTTATGCGGTAATTGCTAATGAAATTATTAAAGTAATTAACAAGCACTATAAATCAAACTTACCTTTCAATCATCCTTCATATTTTCCAGGAATTGACATTGTAGCAACAAACTAGTATTTGTTTTAAATAAATTAAAAAAGGGGTAACTAAAAGTTACCCCTTTTTTTTGTGGTTAATCTTACATAGATTAGTTAAACACATGTATTAGGTTCAAACAACATTTAACTCTTTTGGACTATTATAACTTTAGAATAATATAAATTAGAGAAACAACAATAAGCACTCTTAGATTAAAGACTTAATTACTTTTAAAGAAACTTCTAAGGAAGTTAAAATGTAAACCACCTAAACTATATTTTATTCTAAACATTAACTTTACATTCTATTAAATACAAAAGGAGCACCTAGGCGCTCCTTTTGTATTTATAGGAATAATTTTATTTAGTCTTTTTTACGTACTGATCAAAATCTTTAAACAATTCTAAAAGATTCATAGTAGAGTTAATTAAATCATTGGTTTCTAATAGCAAAGCAAAATAAAGCTTACTATTCTTTGGACTGTTTTCTGTAGTTCTAATTCTTTCAATTTGCTTTTGAATTAAATCAGAAATTTTATTTAATGTAACATCTTTCTCAGCCAAAATTGTATCTATATTTTTAAAATCTTTAGTATTAAAAACAACAACAATATTATTAAACAATTCTAAAACGTTAAGTTCAATACTTTTTAGATCTCTAGTTTGATTAAATTTTAATTGTTTATGATTATTATTCACATGAGAATATCCGTTTTGAACAATAAAACTCATAGATTGAGAAATATCTTGTAAATAACCTAAAATTAAAATATAAAATTTACTTCCCTCAACCGAAGTTTCATCAAGGTTTTTAATAAAATAGTATACATTATTCTTAAGTTCATCAACCTGTTTTTCAACTTTTTTAATTGCCTTTTTATTTTCTTTTAAAACTAATAAATCTTGCAAACTTAAACCACTAATAACGTCACTATAAATTTTATTCGATTTATTAATTAAACTTGCTATCTGATCTGAGCTCTCATTTATAACTTCATTAATTGTTACTATATCTTCTTTATTTAATAAAGTTTCTTCATCTTTTTCTTTAGTCTTTTTTGAATGATTTTTAGCACTTTTATAAAGCATAATTGCAACAAAAATAATTAAAGCAAAAAAAGCAAAAACCTTCCCGAAATGTAAAAAAACCGTAATTATTCCTGCGGTTAAAAATGCAGCTATGGCCGTAACAAACCAACCTCCTATAACATTTATAACACCTGCAACTCTAAAAACTGCACTTTCTCTATCCCAAGCTCTATCAGCAAATGAAGTACCCATAGCAACCATAAAAGTAACATATGTTGTAGATAAAGGTAATTTCATAGAGGTTCCTATTGCGATAAGAATACTTGCAACCATTAAGTTAACAGAAGCACGAACCATATCAAAGGCAGCTTCGTCAGTTTTTTTAGATTTCAACTCAGGCTTTATAAACCTCTTATCAATATTTAACTGGATAGTTTTTGGTAAAATAAAATTAATTCCTTGTCCTACATACATAACACCTCTAACAACAATTCTTGATAAATTATTAGCGTCGAACTTCTCAGTACCTTCACTTTGTCTTGACAAGTCAACACCAGTAGCTATAACATCTTTTGCTTTTTTAGATGTCCAAATGGTATAAACCATAATTAAACCACCTAATAATAATAACCAAAAATTTGCTTTAATTTCTGAAGAAGCTAATGCTCCCATCATCATATTTGCATTACTTCCGTTGTCTAAATAAATATTATATGATTCTAAAGCAGCCATTGGAACTCCAATGAAATTGACCAAATCATTTCCTGCAAATGCTAGTGCCAAAGCAAAAGTTCCAATAACAATTATAACTTTAAAAACGTTTACTTTTTGCGTAATTAAAACTTGAGATAGAATTGTCCAAAAAACAAAACTTACACCAATTATTAGCATTTGATGAGTAGACATATAGTCTTTTATACTAACAGGTAATAAAGTAGAACTTTTTAATCCTTTAAAAAGGATAAAAAAAGTAATTGCCGTAATTCCAATTCCACCAAAAATGGCGCCAAAATATTTTACTTTTTTCTCATATTCAAAAGAGAATAAGATTCTAGATATGTATTGAACAAAAGCACCAATAGTAAAAGAAAGCAAAACTGAGAGCAAAATACTCGTAATAATCTCTGTTGCTTTATCTTGATTAATATATTCTAGAATACTTGATGCTGAAGAAGTGTCAGCTAAAAGCTTAAATGCACCTAAAAATATTGCACCTCCAAGCAACGAAAACACAATAGACACCGTTGTAGAAGTAGGCAAACCTAGTGAGTTAAAAACATCTAGCAATAAAACATCTGTAACCATTACGGCTAAAAACATAATCATTACATCATTAAATGTAAACATTGAAGGTGTAAAAATACCACTACGTGCAATTTCCATCATTCCACTAGAAAATAAAGATCCTAGTGCAATTCCAATACTTGCAACAATCATTAAAGTTTTAAATGAAACAGCTTTTGAGCCGATTCCAGAATTTAAAAAATTAACAGCATCATTTGCAACTCCAACCATTAAATCAATTGATGCTAAAACTGCAAGCGCAACAAGCATTATCACATAAATTTGTTCCATCTAATTATATCTAATTATTTTATGCAAAAATCCTTTAACTTATTATATCTAATGTTAAGCTAACGTTATTTATTTTAAAAAAGAAGTTGCAAAAATGTTTCTTATTTTGTAAATTTAAAAAAATATTAATCAATTAAAAAAATCTATTATGGCAATTTTAAAAGTAATTGAAGTATTATCAAGTTCAGAAAAAAGTTGGGAAGACGCAACTAAAAAAGCAGTTACACATGCTGCAAAATCATTAAAAAACATACGTTCTGTATATGTGCAAGATCAAAGTGCTTCTATTAAAGATAATGCTGTTGCAGATTTTAGAGTAAATCTAAAAATTACGTTTGAAATTGAGTAACCTATTCAAATTCATTTAACATACAAAACATTCTATTTATAGGATGTTTTTGTTTTTATAAGAACATTTGAAAAATTACCTTTGTATTTTCAAACTTTAAAATAAAAAAATGAAAGAACAAGAAATTGGGAATTATTTTACAACAATTAAAAATCTAATTTTAGAATATTCTCCAAAAATATTATTTGCCGTTATAATTCTTTTTACTGGTTTATGGATAACAAGTATCTTGACCAAATTCGTGAAAAAACTACTTAAGAAAAGAGAAGTTGAAGAGACATTAGCAAATTTTGCCGGAAACCTTCTTTTTTGGACTTTACGAATTCTTGTTTTTATTACATTTATTTCAAAACTTGGAGTAGAAACTTCTTCCTTTGTAGCAATTTTAGGAGCAGCAGGTTTAGCTGTAGGTTTAGCCTTGCAAGGTTCATTATCAAATTTTGCTGGAGGAATTCTAATTATTCTATTTAAACCTTTTAAAGTTGATGATGTTATTGAAACACAAGGCTCAATAGGTGTTGTTAAAGAAATTCAAATTTTTAATACTCGATTACTTACTCCAGACAATAAAACCATTTATATTCCTAATGGAATTTTATCTAACGGTGTTGTAACAAACTACACACAAGAAGGAATTAGAAGAGTAGATATAGTTATTGGTGTGGATTACAGTTCTGATTTAAACTTAGTGAAGAATACTATTAAAGAAGTGATGAGTAAAAACACTAATGTATTAATAGAACCAGAAGCAAATACTTTTGTACTAAATTTAGCGAGTAGCAGTATAGATATGGCAATTCGTCCATGGGCAAAGTCTGAAGACTATTTTAAAGTTCATTCTGAAATATTAGAAGAATGTAAAATGGCTTTTGACAAAGCTAATATTGAAATTCCATACCCTCATCAAGTGGAAATTCATAAAACAAAATAAATTATTTATTTAAAACAAAATCTTTTAAATAATACGGTTCAAAATAGGCGACATCTACAAAGTCGCTTTTTTTGTATTTTTCAAATGCAATAGCGCTCATTTCATTTGCTGAAGGATAAATTACAGAATCGTGAAAAATAAATTTATTATTAGTAAGTACTTCTTTAAATTTTGCAATACCATCACCTACTAGGTGAACATTTGCATTTATTTCTGAATAAGAGTTTTCGTCTATAATATCTGCCCTAACTTCTCTTTGTATATTATATTTTTTGTCAAAAAAAGCAGTGTAAACTTCCATACGTCTAGCATCGATCATTGGAATAATGATACCGTTTTCAATAATAATTTGCTTAGCCAATAAGGTTAAAGTATCAATTGCAATCATTGGAATATTTAAAGCATAACACAATCCTTTTACAGATGAAACCCCAATTCTTAGACCGGTATAAGAACCCGGTCCCTTACTCACAGCAATTGCGCTTAAGTCATTTAAAGTAATACTGTTCTCCTTTAGAATTTCTTGTATAAAAACATGTAACTTTTCAGCATGTGAAAAATTTTGTTCTGCAATTTCTTTACAAGAAACAGTTTTACCATTATTTGAGAGGGAAACTGAACAGTTTTTTGTTGCTGTTTCAATACTTAGAATAAAAGCCATTATATTATTAATTTTTCACAAAAGTACAAAGTTTTGCATTAGTATATAAGCAAAAAAGACACGAATAAATCGTGCCTTTTTATTAAAACTTAATATGTTTTACTATTTCTTATCTTTTGATTTAGACTTATCTTCCAATTTTACTTTATCATTTGAAGACAAATCTTTTGAGACAGTAGTATATGGTCCAACAATTATTTCCTCACCCTTTTTAAGTCCGGAAATGATTTCAATATTTGTATCGTCTTGAATACCTGTTTTAACCACTCTTATTTTTGCTTTATCTCCTACTTTTACAAAAACACATTCAAACTTTTGATCAGACTTATATGTCCCATTTTTCTCTTTCACTTCTTTTTCAAGCTCTGCTAAGACGTCTTTTTTAACAGAAGTTGTATCTTCTTTTATAACGATTGCACTAATTGGCGCACCTATTACATTTATCTTTCTTGTAGTGATTATATCAACCGTAGCTGTCATTCCTGGTCTAAAAGGCGAATAAGATTCTGGCTTACCATTCATTAAATCTAAATAAGACTCTTTAAGAATTCTAACTTTTACTTTAAAATTAGTTACTTGATCTGCAGTTAATGCTGAACTTGCCGAATTAGAAATACTCGTAACAACCCCTTTAAATTCTTTCTTTAAATATGCATCTACTTCAATTTTTGCAGAATCGCCAACGCTAACTTTTACAATGTCGTTTTCGTTTACATCTACTTCAACTTCCATATGGTTTAAGTTTGCCACACGAAGAATCTCTGTACCTGCCATTTGTTGTGTTCCTAAAACACGCTCTCCTAACTCTATAGATAGTAAAGAAATAGTTCCGTCTGCAGGAGCGTAAATAGTTGTTCTTCCTAAATTATCTTTTGCCTCCGTTAAGGTTGCCGATGCACTTTGTACATTAAAGTAAGCAGATTGTTTTGACGCAACTGCAACTTCATATGTAGAAACAATTCTATCCCATTCAGATTTTGAAATAACACCTTTGTCAAATAACTTTTTATTTCTATCGTAATTTGCTTTTGCTTCTTTTACTTGTGCGTCTGCCTGACTTAATCCTGCTTTGGTATTTGACACAGAAGCAGCAGTTCTATTTACACCTGATACATAAATATCTGGATTAATTTTAACTAACAAATCTCCTTTTTTAACTTGCTGACCTTCTTTTATTGGTAACGCAATAACTTCACCTGATACTTCAGACGATATTTTAATTTCCACTTCTGGCTGAATTTTTCCAGTTGCAGAAACCGTCTCTACAATGGTCATTTCGTTTACAGTTGCGATTTCTACAACTTTTACATCTTCATTATTTCCTATTACTCCAGCGCTCTTTAAACCAAATAAACCTGCTATAAAAATAATTACTAAACCTGATGTGATGAATATTGACTTCTTTGTCATAATTTATTGTTTTTCAATTAATGGTATTCCGAAATAAAACTCTAGTACTTTTGTTTTAAAAATGTAATCATATTTTGCTCTAAGAACTTCAGATTGTGCATTCTCTAAAGCAATTGAAGACTGTGAGAAATCAAAAGAATTTAACAACCCTACATTATATCTTTCTTTAGAAAAATCGAAAGCTAACTTTCTTGCTTCTAACGTTTTTTGTGCTGCTTCATATGTTTTTTTGGCATTTGACAGATCATTATATGCTTGATAAACATTACGCTCTAAATCCAACTCTGTTTGTTTTAACTGAATTTCAGCTTTTTCTTGATTAATTTTTGAACGCTGAACTCTTCCTCTAGTAGAAAAACCATTTAAAATTGGAACATTTAATTGTAACCCTACCGCTGTTCCATCAAATAAAGATAATTGATCCGGAAAATTAAGCGGAGTACTTTCTGACCATCTTGTATTATATCCTACAAAACCTGTTAATGTTGGTAAATAAGAAGATCTAGAAAGACTAACATCTTTTTTTGCTATATCAACATTTGAAAGTGCAATTTTTATATCCTTTACAGATTCTTTTGCTTTGGCTAAAATAGATTCTTGCGACTCATTTTCCACATTAGAAAGTGTCACATTAATTTCCTCATCTGATATATCAAAGTTAGCATAATCTTCAATTAATAAAGTCTGAGAAAGAGCAATTTTTGATATTAACAATACATTTTGTATACTAATAATTTGCTGTTGTTGTGTTGCATCAGTAGCGTTTAACTCGTATATGTCACCAGCAGCAACTGAACCCGCTTCAATTAATTGCTGCGTTCTCTTTATATTTTCTTTAGTTATCTTATTTTGATTTATTTGAACTTTTAATTGTTCTTTATTAAATAATATCTGCAAATAAGAATTAGCAACTGAAAGCGCTATATCGTCTTTCATTTTATCTAATCTATAGTTATTTGCAATCTCGTTAAGTTTAGCTCTTTGTAATGTTTTCCAATTAGCTAAGCCATTAAACAAAACTAAACTTGAATTTGCAGAAGCAGATAAAGATTTAAAGGTTGAGTTTTGAAATTGATTTGTTGCTGGGTTAATGTTTGCACCCGTATTTACACTATATGTAGATGATCCAGAAAGTGTTGGTAAAAAACCACCTATTGATTCCATTTTTTCTACATCTGATGTCTTTAAATCCAGTTCCGATTGTTTAATTGAAATATTATTTTCAATTGCATAATCTACACATTCCCTTAATGTCCATTTTTTTTCTTGAGCAGATAGCTGAGTGCTAACTAAAAAGAGAAAAAATATAGTTTTTATTATTTTCATTTTATATTACTTGTAAATGATTTATTTATAAGACCAAAAAAGCAGCAATTTGTTACAGTAAACGAATAAAATTTTACTTTTACATCCAAATATTTTTTATCATGAAATACATTATTGCTTTTATTTCTTTAATCACAACAGTCTTAACGCTTAATTCTTGTAGTTCTATAAAAAAAATAGATACTTTAAAGCCTACTGCATCAGACAACAATCCAATGGTTTATAAAAACAAAACATCTTTTATTGCTATGCCGGTAGAAATAACTTTAAAGGATATTCAAAATCAATTGAATAAAAACTTAAAAGGATTAATTTATGACGATGATAATATTGACGATGACAATACTAAAATGAAAATTTGGAAAACAAATGACATTGAAATTGAAGAAAAAAATGGAATGATAACTTCTAAAATTCCATTAAAAATAATTGCAACTATAAAGTATGGAACAGAATTTTTAGGATTAAACGACACTAAAGACATTTATTTAAATGGAGTTGTTACTCTAAAGAGTAGAACGCATTTAACAAATTGGAAACTTACGACTACTTCAACTATTGAAAACTTAGAATGGAATGAGAGTCCAAGTATTGTAATTGCAGGTAAAGTAATACCTATTACTTATATAATAAATCCAACTTTAACTATTTTTAAAAGTAGAATTGCAAAAGAAATAGACAATGCTATTGATGCAACTTGCGACTTTAAGCCTTATGTTTTAGACGCATTAGAAAAAATAAGCACTCCTTTTTTAGCAAACGAAACCTACACAACTTGGTTTAAACTACACCCAGTGGAACTTTACGACACAGCTGCCGAATTAAAAAACAATAAAATTACTATGCAAATGGGCTTAAAGTGCATCATGCAAACTATAGTAGGGCAAGAACCAAAGAACAACTTCAAAAAAGAAAACATAGTTTTAAAGCCTGTGGCTAGTATGCCTGATAAAATTACAGCTTCTATTGCAGCAGTTTCAACGTATAAAAGTGCCTCTAAAGTAATTACTAAGAATTTTAAAGGAGAAACTTTCACTTCAGGTAGCAGAACTGTAACGGTACAAAATGTTGAAATTTGGCAAAAAGACAGTAAATTAATCATTGGATTAGAACTGTCTGGTAGCTTAAATGGCACTATATATTTGTCAGGAATTCCCAATTACAATTCGGTAACTAACGAAATTTATTTTGACGATTTAGAATATGTTTTGAATACCAAAAGTATTTTATTAAAATCCGCTAATTGGCTTGTAAAAGGCACCATTTTAAGAAAAATTCAAGAAAACTGCAGGTATTCTATTAAAGAAAATTTAGAAGAAGGAAAACAGAATATGCTTCCTTTTCTAAATAACTATTCGCCAATGAAAGGTGTTTATATTAATGGAACCTTAAATGATTTTGAGTTTGAAAAAGTGGAATTAACAGATAAAGCAATAATAGCATTTATTACAACTTCTGGAAAAATGAAAATTGCTATTGATGGAATGGAGTAACCCAGAACTATTCTTCTGAAATTTTCTTTTTAGAATACTTAATTTTATAAATAGCATAACCAGCCACTGCAACTAATACGTAAGGAATAATCATTAAGTAAACAATACCATCGTTTATTGCTTTTGCCTGAACCGCATTTCCTTCACTCTCTAAAGAAGCTCTGCACATTGCACATTGTGCTTGAGAGAAAAGAGGAAAGAGAAAAGCGAGAAAAATAAAGAAAGCTGTATTAGACCTTGAGCTTCTATTCTTGTTTTTTCTATAATCTAAATTAAACATAATACGGAGATATCATTAAATAGACAATAACACCTGTAATGGCAACATAAAGCCAAATAGGAAATGTAATTTTTGCAATTTTTTTATGTTTATCAAAACGTTTTGCTAATGCTTTAACATAGGTAATTAATACTAATGGAATAATAATAATTGATAAAACAATATGTGTTATTAAAATAAAAAAGTAAACTAGCTTAACAAAACCTTCTCCACCAAACTTTGTAGAATCTGCTGTCATATGATAAGCAACATACATCACCAAAAAAGATACAGAACAAGCAATTGCAAGTTTCATTAACCTTTCATGTAATATTCTGTTTCCTTTTTTAATAGCAACAACAGCAAGAATTAATAAAACAGCAGTAATTCCATTTATAGTTGCGTAAATAGGCGGTAAGAAAGATAATGGTTCCACATTAAAACCAAGTTTTCTCAGATTAACACCAAACAAAGCCGCAACAGCTAAAGGAATTATGATTGACAAAGCAATAATTAGCTTGTTGTACTTTGTTTCTATATTGTTTTGTTCCATCTTATTCTTCTAATAATTTTTTAATATCTTCTTTTAAAGCTTCTACACTTTCTTTTTCAAGCCCATCATAGTATAAAATAGGATTTCCAAAGTCATCTTTTCTACAACGTATATTTCCGTTTTTATCTATTAAAGCAAAAAATCCCGAATGTTCAAAACCACCTAAAGCTTTATTATTCTGACTTGCATATAGATTAAATCCTTTAGTGGCTAAATTCATAATATAATCTTGATCTCCTGTTAAGAATTGCCAATTTTTATGTTTTACTCCTAAATGAGCAGCATGTTCTTTTAAAACACTTGGCGTATCATTTTCGGGATTTATAGTAATGGATGCAATACCAAAATCATTATTCGCCAAAAATTCTTTTTCAATTTCTAACATGTTTTGATTCATTTTTGGACAAATTGTAGGACAAGTAGAAAAGAAAAACTCAGTAACATATACTTTTCCTTTAAAATCAGAATCTGAAAAGGCAACACTGTCTTGATTAATCAAATTAAAACGTGGCGAAGAACCAATTTCAAATAAAGAGCTTTTATTATTTGATCGCGAATTAGTGTTTAGTCTATTGTTATCAACAGTAGACCCATTACTAATTCTATCTATAATTTTTGGAATAAAAATTATCCCAAAAATTAAAAGTATAAAAGATAATCCTATGTAAGATTTATTTTTCATATTATTCGTTTTTAGCTCTTTCTTCAACTTGTTTTGCTATTTTATCTCTAAAAGCATCACTTCTTTTATTCTTTTTTAAGGCAAGTCTATATTCACGTAAAATAATCTTAACATCATCCGTCATTTCATTATGCAAATCGGCAGCTGAAATCGTATTATAACTTTCTTTATATTCTTGATTTCCTTTTAAATCTTTGCCTTTACGTCCTCTATGATTAATTTCTTTATCTAAAATAAATACCGCAGCAGTACTTTGATTTTCATCTAACCCTCCAACCAAATTAAAGCTTTTATAATAATCCACTAATTCATTCTTTGGAGCATAAACAAACTTCCAGCCAGACAAATCTTCTGTAATTGGCTTAAGTTCTCTTAAAACAGTCTCTACAACGTCTTCTTGACCTTCAGAAACAACCATTACCAACTGAAAATCAGTAAAGCCATAGTATTTTTTATAAATTTTTTGATTTAAGTTAAAAAGGTTGCTTTTACTTATTTCAACATTACTACCAAGAAAGCCTAAAATTGTAATTTTATCTCTTAAGGCAATTTTTTCATCTTCATTTGATGTTTTCCAACTTGAAGGTAATTCTTTATTTGCTTTTGAAAGAGTTGGCAAAAACAATGAGTTATGTTTAGCTGTTGCAAATATTAAGTAGGTAACAATAGGTAGGATAAATAACGATATTAAAACAATTTTCTTTTTCATTATACTTTAAATGTTTTACAAAAATAAAAAAATCCCGCGAGAAGCGGGATTAATTATATTTAATATGTTGTTAAAAATTCCATTTTATTTGACCAGTCTTATAAACTTCATAAACATAATCTCCTTCGACTAATAATATAAAGCATAAATATAATATAAGAAATACAAGAGGTGCAACAATTGACCATCTCAAGCCTTTAGTTTCTCCTTCTAAGTGCATAAAAGCCCAAACAATATAGTAAGCTTTAACTACTGTAAGAATAATAAATATCCAATTCAACAAACTCATTGACAAGAAGTTGTTCATGAATAAAGCTTCTGGTTTAATAATACCTAATGCAACTTCCACAGTTGTAATTACAGATAAAATTCCAAAAACATACCAAATTCTTTTTGTATTTGATTCGTGTGTATGTGCCATTTTATTTTATTTTTAAAATTATACTAAGTAGAAGAATGTGAATACGAATACCCAAACTAAATCTACAAAGTGCCAATATAATCCAACTTTTTCAACCATTTCGTAACTTCTTCTTTTTTCATAAGTTCCTAAAATAACATTAAAGAAAACAATAACGTTAAGTAAAACTCCTGTAAAAACGTGAAAACCGTGAAATCCTGTAATAAAGAAGAAAAAATCTGCAAATAATTTATGTCCGTATTCGTTTCTAATTAAACTAGCTCCTTCAACAACATACTTAGTTCCTTCTATTCTTTTAAGAGATTCTTCTCTAGTAAGAGTCACTTTTTCTTTTTTAACTATTTGCTCTGTTCTTATTAAAACATCTGGATGCGCCTTAAAACCTTCAATCACTTCAGCCACTGTATACGTAGGTAAAGAAGATTCTTCAGTAAACCAAAAACCTTTATCCCTTGTAAGTTGTTCTCTTTCTCCAGGAAGTACTTTTGCAAATTCATGCAAAGCAACTCTTTTTCCGTCTTTATCTACAAATTGTAAAATAGAACCTCCTACAGTTTCAACAGCACCATATTCACCTTTAATAAAGTTTTTCCATTCCCATGCTTGTGAACCTAAGAAAATTCCTCCTCCAATAATGGTTAAAAACATATAAAATGCAACTTTTGATTTTTTTAATTGATGACCTGCATCAACAGCTAATACCATTGTTACAGATGAAAAAATCAAAATAAACGTCATCAAAGCCACATAATACATTGGAGCAGAAACACCATGTAGAAATGGAAAGTGTGTAAATACCTCATCTGCTAAAGGCCAATTTTCAATATATTTAAATCTTGAAAAACCATAAGCTGCTAAGAATCCAGAAAAAGTCAAAGCATCTGATACGATAAAAAACCACATCATCATTTTACCATAGGTTGCTCCTAATGGCCCTGGACCTCCGTCTAATAAAGCGTGTTCGTCATTCGAATTAACTGTCGCTCCCATAAATTAAATTGTTAAATAGTTCCCAAATTTATTACTTTTTTTCTATTTGTAAAAATAGAAGAATAAAAACAAACAAACCCAAATAAAATCCATAAAGTGCCAATACATCGCACTTAGTTCAATACCAAGGGTTTGAGTGGCATTATATTTTTGTTTATAATGATTATAAATTACAATAAATAATGAAATAAACCCACCTATTAAGTGTGCTAAATGCAAGATCACCACAATGTATAAAAAAGAAGTAGTTACACTACTTTCGCTTCCCGTAAAATAATGCCCGTCAGCAACAACTTGCTGAAATCCTTTAAATTGCCAAAAAACAAACAAGAAACCTAAAATCAAAGTTGCCCAAAGCATCAATGTAGTATTAGTTCTATTATTACTTTTTATAGCTTTATAAGCAATATAAAAAGTAAAGCTACTAGCAAGCATAGTAAAAGTAGAAATCATGAACGGGTAAGGCAAAACAAAATCATTTAACCAATCTGGCCTTGAACTACTAACTATATAAGCACTTGTTATACCTGCAAATATCATAACCATACTAATCATTGCAAAAATGAGCAACAATTTATACGATCTTCCTTTTCTATCCTCATGCTCTTCAAAAGACATTTTAGCTTCCATATTATCTTAAAAATTTATCTAAAACAAAAATTATTTGAATCAATGAAATGTAAGAAACACTCACAATCATTAATTTTCTTGCAGCTTTGGCATCCATATTCTTATATAACATCACTGCCGCATACAACATCCAAAAACCAAGTAACAAGACTATTCCACCTGAGAACTTAGTCAAATACAACTTACCTGTTATTCCAAAAACAGGAATAATAGAAGCAATAATCATCCAAATAGTATATAAAATAGTTTGTAATGCGGTTTTTTTATCTTTTTTACCGGTTGGCAACATAAAAAAACCTGCTTTTTTATAATCGTCATACAAAAACCAACCAATAGCCCAAAAATGTGGGAATTGCCAAAAAAATTGAATTATAAATAAAGCACCTGCTTCAATACCAAAATGTCCTGTAGCCGCTACCCAACCTAACATATAAGGAATTGCTCCTGGAAAAGCCCCAACAAAAACAGATAACGGTGTAACCGTTTTTAAAGGCGTATAAATACTAACATATAGAAATATAGAGATAGCACCAAACATTGCCGTTTTAGGATTAACACAATAAAGTATCACCAACCCAATAATAGTAAGAATTGCACCTAATAAAAAAGCTTGTTGTTTTGTAATATCTCCGGATGGAAGTGGACGATTTTTAGTTCTATCCATTAATGCATCTAAATCAGTCTCAATTATTTGATTAAAAACATTAGACGCTCCAACCATACAATATCCACCAACTACTAGCATTAATAAAACTATCCAGTTAGAATTGTCCCATGAGTCAACACCAAGTAAATAACCTGCAATTGTAGAAAAAACGACACTTATTGCTAAACGAGCTTTCGTAATAGCTACAAAGTTTGCAAACATTGTTTTTTTAACTGTTGTTGTTGTTGGATTCAAAATAATTAGTACTCTTTATTTAATTGGGTGCAAATATACAAATAAGATTACTTAAAAACAGATTGAAAAACTAAAAATTAAAAAGCATTTTAATAATCAAAATACCAATTAAATAAGTCGCTTTTCACTCCTACCGAAAACCAAGTTGTACTAGATTTTAAAGCGGTTAATGTTTCTGAGGCTGGATTAAAATCTCTGTAAATAATATTTCCAAATAATTTCAAATTTGAAGATGGATTAACAACATAACCAAACTGCATATCTGCAATCATAACATTTACCTTATTTCCTTGTGCTATAGCTACACCCGTATCAAAAGGCCTATTTTCATCATAATCTAAATAAATATTCCCACCGTAATTATTGGTATTTGTAGCAGAATTATAATCTAAACCACGCTGTCCATAAATAAATTTAGCTTCTCCAAAATACCTTCCCTTAAAATACCTTCCAATTCCAATAAGCTCCCTAAAATTAGCTCCCCACATATGTCCCATACTTTGGTTGTTATGCCCATAGTTTGTCAATGGATTACTGTGTGAATATACATATGGCCTAATTTGATTGTATTCGATTTGAAGGATTAGATTTTTTATTTTAAATGCATCGTAATATTTTGCACCAACTTGATATCCAAACTTATTTCTCCAACTTTGATTTCCTTCCTTTACATCTCCAATTGAAAATTCATCAATAATAAATTGTCCATACAAATTAACCTGATTGTTCCATTTATATTTTGCAGACATTCCTAAAACAGCATTTCCACTCCTTGAAGAAGAAGAGAATTCAACAGCTCTGTAAAAAATAATTGGATTCACAAAATTTGCATCAAACCCTCTATCGTTTGTATTTGTCCAAACAACATTCTCAAACAAACCAATATTCAATTTTTTAGAAACGTTGTAACTTAAATAATGACTCGCCATATATTTTGTAGAATACGTTCCATCAATAGTTGCTTCAGGACGAACATCTTTTAACCACATATAAGTGTTAGTATACTTAATTTTCCAAAAAGTAGTGTTTATTTTTAAATAAGGATACGGACTTGTTGCATCACTTTGCAATAAAGATCTATATCCATCTCCTATAAAATTACGCCCATAACCTAATTGCATATTTAAGAATTTACTTGGCGTAAACTTAATATTCGCATCAGCCATAGGAAAATCGAACGCATCAGTTTTAAATTCTTTTGCAATTCCAATTCCTGGAACGATTGCTGGATTTCCTCCAGAAGGCTTTAAACTAACAGCATATTCATTATAATAATCCGCAAAACGGCCTTGGCTTTCAAAAATTGAAGCAGAAAAACTTAATTGTTCTCCAAGCGCTCCTTGAATTTGCAATCCTCTCGTGTTAACAAAAGTATTAGACAATGCACTTTCTGTGTCTTTCCCCATTCTTAAATCTAAGATTGGATTCATAGTAAACCAATAACCGTCACCTTGAATTGCAACTAAATTTTCATTCCAAATTTTCCTGCCCAAATAAGAAGTTTTTTGCTTTAACAACATTTGATTTGCAATTTCAAAATCGTAATATTTTGAAACTTCCGCATAAGAATAAGGCTTTGTAGCTGTGTGATTATTACTTCCAACTTGATTCATTAACGCATCAAAATTAGCGTAGTTTAAATGCGAAAATGCAACATTTAAATTACTTTTATATTGAGGGTTTTCAAAGGCTTTATAATTTTTTGCTACATCTTCAAATTCTGTTAGTTCTTTTGAATTATCAATTAATTTTGAATTTGTTTTATCTTGTGCTTGTAAAACTTCCCCACTAGAATAAGGAATAGGCTTTTGTAATGGAATAGGTATTTTAATTGTAAATTTAGAGTACACTTTTCTTCCAGAATAGGTTGCAGAACTCACATTTGGCAATAAACCAAAAACTCTTTTCGTCTCTTTTTTGAGATCTTCATTGACTGCATCAATATAAATTATACTAAAATTACCTAATGTATCCGTTTCAAACAAAGCCACAACAGTTCCGCTATATTTTTCTTTTTGAGACACCTCAGGCACTTTAAAATTTTCGAAGAAAAAATCTTGAATGGTATTATAAAAACAAGCTTCACTTTTATTCGCTGTTATATTTTGGCAATTTGGAAACACCGGAAATTGTTCCGTATTCCCTGTTACTTGTGCCTTAGTAATTAAAACGTTACATAAAAAAAACAATACAAAGCTGAATTTTTTCATTTTTTAATTTTTAATAATCTGATTTTACAATTTCATCATTTGCTATTTCTTTAGCAGATGAAGTTCCAATTCGCTTAACACCTAGTTTGACAAACAGGACGGCATCATCATAACTTTTCACACCTCCAGAAGCTTTTACAGGTAAAGGGAATGCATTTTCAAGCATTAATTTTATTGCCGACAACGTTGCTCCATTTGACGAACCGTCTTGCGTAACAAAAAAACCTGTAGAAGATTTAACAAAAACCTTTTCAAATTGACTTTCCTTAAAGTTAGCAATAACACAATTTTTAATTGTTGCAGTTAATTGTACAATTTGATGGTCATTTAAAGCCGCAATCTCAATAATCCATTTTACAGTTTTGTTATGATTCAATCCTAACTTTGTGCACTGTAAAATTTGATTTTTCACATAATCTAACTCTCCTCTTTTAAAAGCTTCATAATCTACAACAAAATCCAACTCATCTACACCATTTTTAATTGCAAGTAAAGCCTCTTCGCATTTATAATTGGTAGTATTTTGTCCTTTTGGGAAATCAATTACGGTACCTATTAGAAGTTTTGAGCTAGAATCAGCCTTCATTTTACTTGCAACCGAAACATATTCTGGACGAATCATTATCAACTTAAAGCCTTCAAAAATTGCCTCTTGAGTAGCATTTATTACAATTTTTAAATTTTCAGAATCCAAAACACCAGCTTGTTCAGCTGTTTTTAAATATGTAGAATCTAAATATTGTGTGATTTTCATAATACAAGTAATTATATCAAAATGTAAAAATAAAAAAATCCCTTCTAAAAGGGACTTTTTTTACACAATTCTTTGTTTTATTTTAATTTAAAAGACACAGGCATTAAATATTTAATCTTGACATTCACACTTCCTTGTTTAGCAGGAATAATTTTAGGAATCTTTCTAAAAGCTTTTTCAGCTGCTCTTTGCATATCCAAAGTTGCTCTTTTATTATCTAAAGCTTTAACATTTGTAATATATCCATTTTCATCAATTACAAATTCTATTAAAGCAGTCCCTTGTTTACCATTTTCAAAATCGTTAGCAGGATATTCAATATTTTTAAAAACTGCTTTTGCTAGTTCCTCATCGAAACATTTTTTTTGTTCCTCACGTCTTAAACCTTTACAAGCCTCAAACATTGGCAGTTGTTCAACAGAAAATGCAGTATATTCACTTACAACTGCTGTTGGGCTAGTGTTTACAATCACACTTACTGGCTCCACTAAAGTATTAGAGACAATAGTATTGTCAACCGCAGGAATAACATTAGCAACTGGCTCCACTACTTTATCATTTTTTACCGCTTTAAAAACGCTTGTAACTTTTGGCGATTTCATTACTGGGCTTACTTCTGCAACAGGCTTACTAACATTAACTATTGGGTTATATACAAAAGGAGCTTCAATATCAACTTCCGGAACATACTTACTTGTTGTACTCTTTATTGTTTCAAAATTATATTCTAACACAAATAAAGCAGCAACCATAGTTACAATTAATCCTAATTGAAAATAAACAAAACTATTTTTTGTCTTATTATTGAATTTTACGTTTGGTCTCATAATGCTTAATTTAATTGTTAATACTTATTTACAATTAAACCTATACAAGTTATATGCCAAAAAAAATCCCAATCGTTTGATTGGGATTTTTTTTATTTTTTTAATTTGAAGTTAATTGGTAAACCATATTTAACTCTAACAGCCTTACCTCTTTGCTTACCAGGAGTAAATTTTCCTAATTTACTTATAATACGCTTAGCTTCTTTTTCTAATAATTCAGAGTCATTTTTTATACCTCTTCCTCTTGCCATAATATCAGTAACTTCTCCATCTTTTCCAATAGTAAACTGAACAGCCACAACACCTTGAGATTCGTTTTCTAAAGCCTTATCAGGGTAAGAAAAATGCTTATTAATATGTGCGGCCATTTTTTCTTGGAAACAATCTAACATTTTATTTTTAGATACACCTTCACAACCAGGAAAAACAGGAATGTTTTCAATAACTGCAAATGGCAATTCATCCGGAATATCGCTATAGTCATCACCAGGCTCACCTACTTCAGAAGCTTTTACAACAATAACAGGTTTCTTTTCATCTATTTCAGTAGTCTCAATTTTTTTGTCTTCTAAAATAATTTTATCCTCAACAACTTGAATTACTTCAGGCGCTGGTGGTGGTGGTGGTGGTAATTTTTGCACAGGAGGCAAAGTAATAATTACCTCTTCGTCATCCACAAAGTTGTCTACTAAATCTAACGATTCTGTTTGAATAACAAGATCGGCAGATTTTAATTCAATACCTATATACGTTAATAACATTACTGCAGCTAAACCTACTTGAAAAAATAGCATACTATTTCTCTTTGGGTCTACATTTGGGTTTTTCTTAAGTTCCATAACTTTAATTTTGTGGTGCTAATATAATTATTTTTAAAACTTTAATTACTCTTTTCTTAAAAAATTATTCTTAAGGAAAGGAAAAATTAAATATGCTATAACTGCTCCAAAAGAATTTGCAACAACATCTAAGATATCTGCTTCTCTTTTTACAGTAAAAACTTCTTGAAATACTTCAATAATTATGCCATACAATATTGCAAAACATAAAACTTTAATCTTAATACCTAGACTAGTCTCTTTAAAACTGAAGAACCAACTTAAAACTAAAACAAAATAAAACACAAAATGCGCATATTTATCTTTTGACTTAATTGGAATACTTGGAATGTCATTTAAAGGCATCAAGCACAAAACAGCTATTAAAATTGTCCAAAATATTGCAAAATAAAAAAACTTACGCTCCAATTAAGCTAGCGTAATCTTCATTTGAAAGCAATTCATCGATTTCAGATACGTTTCCAATTTTGATTTTAATCATCCATCCGTCTCCATAAGGGTCTGAATTTACTTTTTCTGGATCAGATTCTAATGAATCGTTAAATTCAATTATTTCACCTGATAATGGTAAAAATAAATCAGAGACAGTTTTAACAGCCTCGACCGTTCCAAAAACCTCATCTTTGTCTAATTCTTGATCTAATGTTTCTACTTCAACATATACAATATCTCCTAATTCACTTTGCGCAAATTCAGTAATTCCTACTGTTGCAATATCTCCATCAATAGAAATCCATTCGTGATCTTTTGTATACTTTAAATTAGCTGGTATATTCATTGTTTGATTTTTATTTTTTTTCTACGCACAAATGTAGTTTTAATAATTTAAATGTAAAATATCTTTTTTGTTATTTTATTTTATATTCATTTTTTTTAATTTCCAAAATTATATCTAATTGTGAACCCTGCTCTTATATTCGTTATTGGAAAAGAGGTTGAAATTACTGCTTGTGAAAACTGGTGATCATAAAAGAAAATTGCAGTAAGGTTTTTACTGAACGAATAATCTGCTGTTAATTTAACAGACCACAAATCTTGTCCTCCGGCTAACTCATTATTATTATAATCTAAATATCTAACTATAGTATTGTTTTTTCTTAGAGTAAAATCAGTCTTAATATTTATATCACTTCTAATAACTCCTGTTTTACTATCTGCTAAGAATGAATTAAAAGTAACGTCTTTAATTCTATAACCAAGACCCACCGTATATTCATTCCCACTTATTTCTGTTAGTAAGTTATTATCAAAACTCATGTTCATTGTTCTATCCTTTTTCATTTCTGCCAAAATCTTAATTGCGTTTTTCATTTCAAAATCTACTCTCATAAGTGGATTGAATTGTTCTGCAAGATTTACATTTGAAATTAATTTATCGGCATAAAAGTTACCATTTACATCAACAGCTGAAGCATTTAAATTTGTACTAAATGAATTTATATTATAACTCGCTCTATAACCGTGTTGCAATGAGAATCGCTTAAATTTATCTTTAAACCAAGTATATCGCATTAATCCAGTGTATTTAATAGTCCAATTTGGCAATGGAATATCTTTAAACGCTCCTGTTGAAGAAGACGAAGCGTCTTTGCCGGAATATGCAGTAAAAAATGATGGCAATAACACCTGTTGGCTATTTTTTCCAAACCCTAAAGGATAACCTTCTGCATCTGTTGGAAAACCACTTGTTCCATAGTAACGAGTAGCTAATCTATTTGCAACAATTAATCTATTATCTCTAAAATCTTGAAAAGATTGAGAAAAAGCTTCATCACTTTGACTAAACGCAGTCTTAATTAAAATAGTAGAAATACTATAATTTCCGTTTTCATAGGGCGACCTAGAATTATACACCCCATTAGAAACGTCATATTGCTCTGAATAGTTTTCAGTATAAGACCTATCAGCGGTTAAATCAACTTTTAAGTCTGGTAATACTTCTAATTGAGAAGTGAAATTAATTTTCTTTGTAGTTACTTGTGTATAATTTTGATTAAACTCAGGAAAAGTAGTTAGCCAACCATTTTTAGCTGCTTCATATCTAACATCCGATTGACTTCCGTAAACAAAACCTAATGTTGGTTTTGAAGTTCCAAAGAAACCAAGACCTGGAATATATCCTGGCAAAATTGTTCCGCTATTTTGCGAATAATTAACTTGAATATTTTTAACACTCATCAACATTCCTTTTAGACTATTTACTAAAAGATTACCATCTGAATTAGAATTTTTAGCTTTCGCTGTAATTTTCTCTCCCGGAATAGGGATTGCCGTGTTCTTCCCTCCTATGTTCTTCTTGTTTTTCTTTTTACCAGTAAGACCAATATATCTGTAAAACAAATCCATATTTAATGTAGTATTCAATGTATGCGAGCCTGCATTTTGAATAGTATTTCCTAAATTCCAAGAATCGTTATTTTCATCAATATAAGTGGCAAAAGCATCTGAAGATCTTTGCCAGTTATAATCTCCTGTGTAAGAATAAGTAGATTTTACAAATCCTAATGCAGGAATTTTATTAATAGGTAAATCATAATTGACAACTAATTGTTGATTATGTTGATTAGACTGACCAATATCCCAATATCCATCCCAAATATCTAATCCATCGATTGGAACATCTGAATCATCTAAATAATTTCTAACAATATTACTTGATGCAGCTGTATAATTAACCCTTAAAGACTTCGTAAGATTATAATTAAAACCATATTGATAATTAAAGAAATAATTTCTTCTATATAAAGGCTCTATTCCAATACCTTCTACTTCAATTAATCTGAATTTTTGCCTATTGAATTGTCTTATAATATTTGAACTAAAAGAAATATTTGACGGAAGAAAATTAAAATTAAAATCGGTTAACATTTTATAATACCCATTCTTCTTTAATTTAGGTGATTTATCAAATGGCTTAATCTCTAATGGCTTAAATGAATATGCATAATCTAAAGTTGTTCTATTTTGTTGATCAATTAGATTTTCAACTTCATAATCATGGTGCTCCATTTCGTTAAACGAATAAGACATTGTAAGATTTTCTACATCATAAAAATGTTGTTTTTGCTCTTCAGCTCTATCTTTTCTTACCCCAATAAAGTTAAGACTAGTTCTTTTTGTATAATCTATTGCTCTGTTTTCAAACTCAGCTTGTTTAATTGGATCTTGTGTTACTGAAAGCAATTGTTTTAACTCAATATCTTGATAAAAAGGATCATACTTAGGAGTTATAGTTTGTTCACCCACACCATAGTTAAACGGTATTTTTATTCCTGTTTTCTTAGGTAATAATTGTCCTAAATTAATATTTGTAACAACATCATATTGAAAAACATCTTCTCTACTACGTTCATTAGGCCCTTCTTCTATGCCTCCAAAACCAATAGTACTAATTCTTGAAGTAGCAGACACATCAGCAAAATCAGCTACGTTTGTATCTAAATTTGCAACTGCAGCATAACCTCCTTTATTATCCATCTCTGACATACGAAGTTCATTAAACCAAACTTCCCCTCTTATATCAGCTGTACTATTCTTATTTTTAACACCCACCATTAAAGTACGAACTAAACCAAAGTTTGGATTTCCTTTGATACCTATATCCAGTTTATTACTAGAACTTCCCAAACCACTTTCATTAAGAAAATAAATTCCATTAACATCAGGCGGATTTAATTCATTACTTATTTTCTTAATTTTTAAGGCTGTTAATATGGATAATGGTAACTCAATTTCATTATTTAATGGCCAGATTTCTTCCGAAGAAAAAGTGCCATGAGGTGTTACTTTTAAAGGAATTTCTATTTGATAGAAATTATCTGTAAAATCATTTCCAAATCTAATAAAAGCAACCATTTCATCGTCTTTTAATCTATTTGAGTTTCCATTTCCTTCAATAGCTTCAGCATGTAAAAACATACGCAACTTTTTAAATTGACGCATATCTACATTCACATTTTTAAATACTGCTCTTGAGTCATTTAATTCTAAACCATTTGTTCCACCTGTTTTATCGTAAACACGTAAAGATAATGATTGCTCATTCTGATTTATAACTGAATTATTATTATACAATTGCTCTCTTACAACATCTGGAGGTGTAACATAATTAATTGGTGTTCTATTTCCGTTTTCTTGCACATTTACAGCAATAACATCAAAATCCGTATTATCATCACTTGGGTCAACATCTAAAGCATCTAATGTTCCTGTAAATCTTCTCCACTCACCTCTTACTAAATCTAAAGCACCAAAACGCAGAGTTACTTCATCTTTAAACTCCTTCATATACATTCTCATGAAACGAATAGAACGAAAATCACTTATTGAACCTACTTGATTACTTGCGTCAAATTCCTGAATTGGAATTTTATATAAAATCCATCTTACTTTTCCAACAGTCCCATTTGGTAAAACAACACTATTATTTTCTCTTACATCTGCTATATAATCTTGCCCTGTAGGCACAGGAGAACCTTCTGGATAATAATTAATTGGCACTTCAAATTTAAAGTACGCATTAATTGTATTCATTGTATTATCACGATTAATATCTTCTACATCCGGTAATGTTGTGCTTCCTCTATTTGTATCTGTAACAGTAATTGGTGAATTCCCCTGAACACCATTATATCTTTTATATCTTTCAATTACACTTCCAGTACCGCTTAAATAGTATTGATAATTATCCGCAGCCGGATCTGATTGACCTGCAAAAGCTGAATATTTAGCAGCCTCCTCAGCATCAGTTAAACCATCAAAACCTATATCTTGAATATTCCTATTTGCTTCATTTGAATCAAATGCGTAGATTAACGATTGAGAAGTTGGAACTTTTCCCCAATTAGTAGCTATAGTTGGTTGCAAAGAACCAACTTCAGGTATTCCGTTTTCATACAATTTTCTACCATCCTTCAATACATCTTCGGAAATTTCTCCTAAATTAAAAACAAGTTTTCCTGTATTTGTAATATCCGCATCTGGGTTTCCATAAAATGGATCCATAACCCAAAATTGAATATATTCAACATTTGATTGTTCGAAATTTGTAGTATTTATAGCTCGTGTAATTCCACCCCAATTATTAGGAGCGTCAATATCAGCAAATTGATTTGTTGCTGCTAATGCGGGATTAAAGTTATACATTCCTCTTTCCTTTGGAAAATAAGATAAATCTAAAGTATTTATCACAGTAGATTGGCCTTGCGCTATATTTGTTACTGGATATAATTCTTCGTTATATATTCTTCTGGTTTTATTTAAGGATAAATCATTATCATTTAAACCATTTGGAGTTTGTGTATAAAAAATGGGGTCAATTGAATACCAAGATAATCTTGCTCGCTTATATCCAATGGTTAAATTATCAGCTGCAGATTCTGTATTTGTAGGGTCGCCATCAAAATTATCTTCTAACGGAACACTTGCTAAATTCCAACTTAACACAGAACGTAAATCTACTGTAGATTGAGAACCTTCAAAATCATCAATATAAGTTGTTGCTTCTCCATTAAATTGATCTGCTTTTGAAGCGCCAGGTTTTAAATATGCAATTTCACCTCTAAAGGATAAATTAGAAGGAACATCTGTATCAATATTTGGCAACTTATTAACTAATCTAGTTAAAAAAGGAACTTCAGTAGAATAATTAGTATTAAAACCAAAAATTGAATTATTTATAGACTCTTGCCCGTAATTAGTTTTATTTGTAAACGGCTTTTCTGACAAGTTTAATAAGGTTGCTCCTATTAAAAAATTCTTGTTAAACTTATGCTCTACATTAACTCCCCAGAACCTTCTTGTTTGTTGTCCAAAAACAGAATTGTTTTCAACAGAGATTTCAATTGGTGTATTTGAAGCTTGTAATGATGGATCTAAAATTTGAACTTTACCTAATTGGTAATTAACCGTATAATCTTGTCCTTCTACAAGTAACCTACCGCCAGCGGTAACAACAACCGAACCTTGTGGAACATTAAACGCTCCTATAGAAATTCCATCACCACCTGTAGATTTAAACTTTCCTCTTAACTGAAATTTATTTTTTGAACTTTCTTGTAAAGCTAAGGCCTTTGTAGATTTATACAAATTACGAAATACATATTTTTCTTGATTTGAATTATAAGTAAGTTGAGCATTATAATCTTCTCCAGCAACAGATAATTTTTTAAATAAATGTTCACCAAAAGGCTCTTTAGTTGTGAAGATAATTCTACCTGTTTGAGTATCTATAGTTATGCCCGGAACAAAATCGAAAAAACCATCTCCTCCAGTTTGTGGGTCATTCGTATAGTTTAATTTATCCACATTAAACACTTTTAACAACGGAGTTTCTCTTACGTCTGATGGTAAAGGTGTAATTCCTGATTGAGAAATATAATTTATTGGTGATGGGTCTGTATAAAGAATATTAAATTTAAAGTCTTCTCTTTCTAATTGATAGGCTCCTGGGATTTGATATATATTCTTCATCATCAAATTCCAAGTTGGCATCGTTAAATTTTGGTTAGGAACTTTTTGTTTAATAGCTGTTAAATTACTTTTTAACAACTTTAATAGCAACGCTTGAGATGTAGGCACTCCTGAAGTTGCATCAACTGAAGTTGCATCAACTCCATCCGTTCCAAACTCTCCTACTTGATATACATTATCCCCAATTGTATATTGGTATGATACTGCTAAAACTTCGTCATTACCTAATTTTTGATTTAAGGAAACGTAACCTAATTGTGGATGATACGTAAATTCTGAACTTGTTAATTTACGAGCATTTTCAAGTTTTGCATAATCCAAACCTTCATTCATTCCTGAAATCGTAAAACCGTTTCCAGCTGTTGCAACTTCTCTAATTTCATTTTTCAAAAAACTCGTTCCAGTTATCCCTACTTTATTAGGGTTGAATTTATTATTTGCATTATCTGAAGGTGTATCAGCAAGTACATTAAAAAATGTTGGATTTACAGCCAAATCAATTGAAACAACCTCTTGAGGAGACAAAGACGTTAATGAAGCTTCTCCAATATCTTGTAAAGCAATAATATTACGTAGATTATTTTCTGTAGAGTTTATTCTATTTTGTTTATTGGTTATCCAAACCTCAATTCTTTTAATTTGAACCCTACTATTTATATTAGGATAATTATTTAATGAAGAATCATATTTGTCTCTAAAGTATTGCGACAAAAAATAGTGCTTGTCCGCATCATAATCTAACGCGAAAATTTCAAAATCTGTTAATGTTCCACCTCCTTGTGATGTTACGGATCTAGTTTGTGATTTTTGTTCTGAAAAAACACCTGTTACTGTTGTTTTTCCAAATTGAAGTTGTGCCTTTACACCAAATAAACTTTGAGCTCCTCTAATTAAAGAATTAGAAAGCGGGAAAGAAACATTACCAACTTCTAATTTTTGAAGAATATCATCCTCATCAGAGCCGTATTCTAATTTAATTAAATTCTGAAAAGCAAAAGTAGATTGTGTATCATAATTTACATTAACATTTAACCTTGTTCCAACTTTTCCTTGTAAACCAACACTAATTCTTTGATCAAAATCAAAGGTTGTGGTTTTTCTGTTTCTAGGAGAAAAAGAGGGGTTGTCTTGTTTTGTAAATCGGACACCTAAGTCTATTTCAACAGAACCGGTAGGCTTTATGTCAATTGTATTACTTCCAAAAATGGCTTCAAAAAAACGAGAATTTACATAATATCTTGGTAATAAATTTTTCTTTGCTTCTTCACTTCCTTCTTTTTTACCATCAATAGCAGCTGATTTTTCTTGATAGTACTTTCGCATTTCTTCACGAAGCACCAATTCTTGGTATTGTTCAGGTGTTAATACTAAGGGATAATTAATATTAAAGCCATCAAATGTATGTGTATAAATATATCTATTAGAAGCAATGTCATAAGTATATGCTTCGATAACACTACGAGGGTTTGGCACTACTATTTTACCTAAATCAACTCCTGTTTTTATCGAATCCTGTTCTTGTTCATCTACTTGAGAATAAACAAAAAATGGTGCTATTAAAAAAATAATTTTTAATGCTTTTATAAACTTGTAAAACATATTTATTCTAATTGCCTTTTCCAAATTTTATAAATTTTTTAATGCTTGTTTAATTAGATTTTCAACAGAAGAATTTGGGACTTCTTTTATTATTTTTTCTATAATTTTTTCAGCTGCTTTTCTAGCAAAACCTAAAACTTCTAATGCAGATAACGCTTCTTCTTTATTTGTATTGTATCCTGAAATTGAAACTTCATCTAAATCATAAACTTTTAACACCTTATCTTTTAAATCCAAAATAACTCTTTGTGCTGTTTTTGCTCCAATCCCTTTTATACTTTGAACAGTTGCAACATCATCTGTAGCTATTGCCTGAATTATTTGTTGTGGTGCTAATGAAGAAAGCATTGTTCTTGCTATATTTGCTCCTATTCCAGAAACAGAAAGCAATAACTTAAACAGCTCTCTTTCTTTTTTTTCTATAAAACCATATAAGGAATGTGAATCTTCTTTAACCTGTAAAAAAGTAAAGAGTTTTAAATTTTCGCCCTCTGGAATTAATGAAAATGTGTGCAGTGAAATATTTATATGATAACCAACACCACCACAATCAATAACAACTTCCGTTGGTGTTTTCTCTACTAATTTTCCTTGAATGTGTGTTATCATAAACTCTATTACAGGTTGGTTACCAAAAATATAAAATTATTTTTTATTAGCTTGTTTTAATTTTCTTTCTTTTTCTTGCGCATCTACAACGGATACGGCTGCCATATTCACCATCTCTTCCACACTAGCACCTAATTGAAAAATATGCACTGGTTTATCTAAACCAAGCATAATAGGACCAATTGAGTCAGACTTATTCAACTCTTTCATCATTTTGTAGGTTATATTTGCCGCATCTAGATTAGGAAATATTAAGGTATTAACTTTTTTGTCAGCTAATTTAGAAAAAGGAAATTTACTTTTTAATAATTCCGGATTTAAAGCAAAATCAGTCTGAATTTCACCATCTACAATTAAATCTGGATAATATTTATGTAAATACGCCACTGCTTCTCTTATTTTTGATGAGCTATAATTGCTTGATGATCCAAAATTAGAAAATGAAACCATAGCAATAACAGGATCCATTCCAAACATTTTTACAGTTTTTGCGGTCATCAAAGCAATTTTGGCTAAATCTTCTGCTGATGGATCTGGATTAATTGCGGTATCCGACAAGAAGATTGGCCCTCGAGAAGTCATCATCATATTGGTCGTTGCAATCTTTGTAACACCAGGTGCCTTATCAATTAATTCTAAAACTGGTTTTACAACAGTTGGATAACTTCTTGAATAACCTGTTACAAGTGTATCTGCATCTCCTGTATTAACCATCATAGCTGCAAAATAATTACGCTCTCTCATCCACTTCTCAGCATCTAAAAGCGTTATCCCTCTTCTCTTACGAGTTTCCCAGAAAGACTTAGCATAAGCATATCTTCTTTTGTCTTCGTCTTTACTTTTTGGATCAATAATAGTTATATCTGCATCAAAACCAATCTCTTCCTTAAGCTCTTCTATTATTTCTTTGCAACCAAGCAAAATTGGAAACCCAATACCTTCTTCATGTACAATTTGCGCAGCTTTCAAAACGTCTAAATGATCAGCTTCTGCAAAAACCACTCTTTTAGGGTTTGTTTTTGCTCTTGTAATTAGCATTCTTAACATTTTATTGTCAGAACCTAATCTATTCATTAATTCTTCTTCGTATTTATCCCAATCTTGTATTTCCAATTGCGCAACACCTGAGTCCATAGCTGCTTTTGCTACTGCAGGAGCTACAACCGTAATTAATCTAGGGTCAAATGGTTTTGGAATTATATATTCTTTACCGAAATTTAATTTTGTTTCACCATAAGCAATATTTACCTGCTCAGGAACTGGTGTTTTAGCTAATTCTGCAAGTGCACGAACTGCAGCCATTTTCATAGCTTCATTAATTTTAGTCGCTCGAACATCTAAAGCGCCTCTAAAAATATATGGAAATCCTAAAACATTATTTACTTGATTAGGATGGTCTGAACGACCTGTTGCCATAATAATATCATCACGAGTAGCAATTGCAAGATTATACTCTATTTCTGGTGTTGGATTAGCCATTGCAAAAACAATAGGATCTTTAGCCATTGAAACAAGCATTTCTGGCTTTAAAACATTTCCTGCTGAAAGTCCTAAAAACATATCGGCATCTTTTAACGCTTCACCAAGTGTTGTTTTTGGCTTTCCTTTGGCATATTTTTTCTGTAAATCAGATAGATCCGTTCTTTCAGGAGACAAAACACCATCTTTATCAAACATTATAATTTTTTCAGGATCTACGCCTAACAAAACATATAAATTTGCGCAAGCTAAAGCAGCAGAACCAGCTCCCGAAACTATAACCTTTATTTTTGAAATATCTTTTTCTGCTAATTCTAAGGCATTCAATAAAGCAGCTGATGAAATAATTGCTGTGCCATGTTGATCATCATGCATTACAGGAATATTTAATTCTTCAACAAGCCTTCTTTCAATTTCAAAAGACTCAGGAGCCTTTATATCTTCTAAATTAATTCCACCAAAAGTAGGCGCAATATTCTTTACAGTTGCTATAAACTCTTCTATATCTTTAGTACCAACTTCTATATCAAAAACATCAATGTCTGCAAATATTTTAAACAACAATGCTTTCCCCTCCATTACAGGCTTAGAAGCTTCTGGACCTATATCTCCTAATCCTAAAACGGCAGTTCCGTTTGTAATGACAGCTACTAAATTTCCTTTTGCAGTATATTTATACACATTATCTATATCTTTTGCAATCTCCAAACAAGGCTCAGCTACTCCAGGAGAATAAGCCAATGACAAATCTCTTTGAGTCGCATATTTTTTTGTTGGAACAACTTGTATTTTACCTGGTGTAGGTTTTGCGTGATATAATAAAGCTTCTATTCTTTTTGTATCTTTATGCATATGATATTAACTATATGAACTTACAAAGTTAACATAAGCAACGCTACTAAAAAATTTATATTCGTCTTATTTACATCAAAAATTAATCTTTTTATTACAAATTAAAAATTCTAAACCAAAACATTACATGCTATAAAAACAAAAACCCAAAGTAGATACTTCGAGCTTTTGTTTTAGTAATTAAATTATAAAAAGGGAATCTAAAATAATCCACCTTGAATGTTATTTTTAATTTTTCCCAAATGCGTATAAGCTTTTTCCGTAACTTCTCTTCCTCGAGGTGTTCGCATAATAAACCCTTCCTGAATTAAAAATGGTTCATATACTTCTTCAATAGTTTCACTACTCTCAGAAACAGCAGTTGAAAGTGTCGAAAGTCCAACAGGGCCTCCTTTAAATTTTTCTATAATGGTAATTAGAATTTTATTGTCCATTTCATCTAAACCATGTGCATCTACATTTAAAGATTTTAATGCAAATCTTGAAATTTCAATATCAATTTTACCATTACCTTTAATTTGAGCAAAATCACGAACTCTACGCAATAAGGCATTAGCTATACGAGGTGTTCCTCTACTTCTACCTGCAATTTCAATTGCAGCTTCCATCGTAATAGGCATCTTTAAAATAGAAGCACTTCGTTGTACAATTGTAGTTAAGAGTTCTGTTTTATAATATTGTAATCTTGATTGTATCCCGAAACGAGCACGCATTGGTGCTGTTAACAATCCTGAGCGAGTAGTTGCACCTACTAAAGTAAAAGGATTTAAAGTTAATTGAACCGATCTTGCATTTGGACCAGATTCAATCATTATATCAATTTTAAAATCTTCCATTGCAGAATATAGATACTCTTCAACTATTGGACTTAATCTATGTATCTCATCAATAAAAAGAATGTCACGTTCATCTAAATTCGTCAATAAACCAGCTAAATCTCCTGGCTTATCTAATACTGGGCCGGAAGTTATTTTAATACCAACACCTAGTTCATTTGCCAAAATATTAGCCAATGTTGTTTTACCAAGACCTGGAGGCCCATGAAACAAAGTGTGATCCAAAGCCTCATCTCTTAAATTTGCAGCTTGAACAAATACTTTTAAATTCTCAAGAACTTGGTCTTGTCCAGCAAAATCATCAAATGAAAGCGGACGTAGTGCTTTTTCAACATCAATTTCTTGAGGTGTAAAACGTTCTTTATTTGGATCTAGATTTTCATTCATATAGCAAATATAAGCAAAGTTAAAACAAAAATACCTTTCCAGTTCGGAAAGGTATTTTGTATATATCTATAAGATTCTAATGATGTAACTCTTCTTCACCATCTTTCATTGGAACGGTTTGAGGTACAAAATCCTCATCATGTCCTGGCTTACTATAATCATAAGGCCAACGATAAACTTCTGGAATTTCTCCTGGCCAGTTACCATGTAAATGCTCTACAGGGGTAGTCCATTCTAAAGTAGTAGATCTCCATGGATTCTGTGTTGCTTTTTTTCCATAAAACATACTGTAGAATATATTCCAGAAGAAAGCAATTTGAAATGTTGCTCCAATAATTGCAAACATCGTAATTAAAACATTTACATCTGCTAATTCATCAAATAAAGGGAATTCAGAGTTAGTGTAGTAACGTCTTGGTAAACCAGCCATTCCAATAAAGTGCATTGGGAAGAAAACTCCATAAGCACAAACAACAGTTACCCAAAAGTGAACATAACCTAATGTTTTATTAAGCATTCTACCAAACATTTTTGGATACCAGTGGTAAACACCAGCAAAGAATCCATAAAGTGCAGATATACCCATTACTAAATGGAAATGTGCAATAACGAAATATGTATCATGAACGTTGATATCTAACGTACTGTCTCCTAAAATAATTCCTGTCAAACCACCAGTAATAAATGTAGAAACAAAACCAATTGAAAACAACATTGCTGTATTTAATTGTAAATTTCCTTTCCACAAAGTAGTAATCCAGTTGAATGCTTTTACAGCAGAAGGGATTGCAATTAATAATGTTGTAAATGTAAATACAGATCCTAAGAAAGGATTCATACCTGAAATAAACATATGGTGACCCCAAACGATTGTAGATAAAAATGCAATTGCAATAATAGAAGCAATCATGGCACGGTAACCAAAAATTGGCTTACGTGAACTTGAAGCCATAATTTCAGACACAAGACCCATTGCTGGTAAAATTACAATATACACTTCAGGGTGACCTAAGAACCAAAACAAGTGCTCAAATAAAACTGGAGAACCACCTTGATAATGTAAAACTTCACCTGCAATAAAAATATCTGACAAGAAGAATGATGTTCCAAAACTTCTATCGAAAATTAATAATAATGCTGCTGAGAATAAAACCGGGAATGAAATAATACCAATAATTGCTGTAACAAAAAATGCCCAAACAGTTAAAGGTAAACGCGTCATTGTCATTCCTTTTGTTCTTAAGTTGATAACCGTAACTACATAATTTAAAGAACCCATTAATGAAGATGCAATAAAAATAGCCATTGAAACCAACCATAAAGTCATACCAGTTCCTGAACCAGGAATAGCTTGAGGCAATGCACTTAAAGGAGGATATATTGTCCATCCTGCTGAAGCCGGTCCAGATTCAACAAATAATGAAGCAATCATAATTACAGAAGAAATGAAGAACATCCAATATGAAATCATATTCATAAACCCAGATGCCATATCTCTAGCTCCAATTTGTAATGGAATTAATAAATTACTAAATGTTCCACTTAATCCAGCAGTAAGCACAAAGAATACCATGATAGTTCCGTGAATTGTAACTAATGCTAAATAAATATCATTTTTCATAACTCCACCTGGAGCATAATCTTCGCCTAAAAATATTTTAAATATTTCAAAAGATTCTTCTGGCCAAGCAATTTGCATACGGAAAAAAATCGACATAGCGACTCCTATAATTCCCATTAACATTCCTGTAATTAAATATTGCTTAGCAATCATCTTATGGTCAATACTAAAAATATACTTAGTAATGAATGTTTCTTTGTGATGACCGTGTTCGTGTGCTGACATAATCTTATTCTATTATTTAAAATCTAATTATTTTATAACTTGAGCTAAAACCATTGTAGTATCAACTGCTACCTCTAACGGAGCAGCTTTTACTTCTACTGGAGCAGGTGCGTTTGCATCTTTCCAAACTTGTGTAACCGTTGGTTTTTCAGCCAACCATTTTTTAAAGTCTTCAGGAGTATCTACAACAATCTTCATTTGCATATTGTAATGTGAAGCTCCACAAATTTTATTACACAATAACAAATAATCGAAAGTATATGAATCTAGTGCTTCTTTACCTTCTGCAACAAGCTTTATGCTTTTTGCAGCTCTAATTTTATTGATTTTATTAACTTTTGCGACAATTTTTTCATCTAAACGCATTTCAACAGTTGTAACTGTAGGAACAAAAGCAAACTGAGTAACCATACCTGGCACACAATTCATTTGTGCTCTAAAATGAGGCATATAAGCAGAATGCAATACGTCTTGAGAACGAATTTTGAAAACTACTTTTTTACCAATAGGTAAATGCAATTCGCTAACCGCTTTATCATCATTTGAAGCAGGATCTTCTAAATCAACCCCTAAAGTATTAACTCCCTCAATTAATCTTACGTTTGCTTTTCCTAAAGTATTATCTTCTCCTGCATACCTAGCTTCCCATGCAAATTGTTTTGCATAAAGCTCCACATACATTACATCTTCGTCTTCATCTACATACATGATATCATTCCAAGTATATAAACCATACATAATTAGACCTGAAAGAACTATAACTGGAATTATTGTCCAAACTGCTTCTAACTTATGGTTATCTGCAAAATATAATGCCTTTTGTCCTTCTTTACCAGCATATTTAAATGTAAAATAATGCAGTAAAAACTGTGTAATAGTTTGAACGAAAAATATCAAAGCCATAGAAATTTCCATAAGACTATCTACTTCTGGACCATGTGCCGAAGCAGGTGTTCCTAAAATTAAATCGCCCCATGCAACAAAAGAGTAAATAGTAAATATATAGATGAAACCAACAAAGGCAAACATCAAATAACCATTAACTTTATTATCGTTGTCGTTTGCAACTCCAGAATCGTCTTTTGAAGTACCAACTTGAGTAAGGTCAAAAATTTTAGTCAATTGCCATACAGCAACTCCAATTAAGGCTATAACTAAGAATATCAATAAACTTGTCATTTGTTTATTTCTTTTAAATATTAATAATGAAAATGTTTGCTCTCTTCAATGTAAGGATTTCTTTTTGCAACTAACGGTGCTTTTGTTAAAGCAGTAAACACAACAAAAATAAATAATCCAAGGAAGAACAATAATGAACTTATTTCTGGAATTCCTATATACCATTGGTCACCAACTGTTGCAGGCATAATCATGTTAAAGAAATCAACATAATGACCAAACAATATTACAGTTCCAGCCATAACAATAATCCATGTAAGACGTTTGAAATCTGTATTAACTAATATCAGTAGAGGAAACACAAAATTCATTGCTAACATACCGAAAAATGGTAAGTTATAATCTTCAATTCTTGTAATAAAGTAAGTTACTTCTTCAGGAATATTAGAGTACCAAATTAACATGAATTGAGAGAACCATAAGTATGTCCAGAAAATACTGATACCAAACATAAATTTAGCTAAATCGTGAATGTGACTTGTATTAACCTCAGGTAAATACCCTTTCGATTTCAAATATAATGTAACTAAAGCAATAGTAGTAATTCCACTTACGAAGAAACTTGCAAATACATACCATCCAAATAAAGTACTATACCAATGAGGGTCAACAGACATAATCCAGTCCCATGACATAATTGATTCAGAAACAATAAAGAATACTAAGAATGCAGCCGAAATATTAAAGTTCTTTTTAAAGAATGAATTATCTGCTGATTCATCTTGTGCTAATGAATTCTTTCTTGAGAAATAACGATACAAATTCCAAACAATTAAGAAAAATGCAGCTCTAATCAAAAAGAAAGGAACATTTAAATAGCCAACTTTACCTTGTAATAAATGATCTTTAGCAACAACTGCTTCATCCATCCAAATAAACAAATGATTCCAATGCATTCCAGCAGCAACTAATATTAAAAAGAATATAATAGAACCTGGTAATAAATAACCTGTAATACCTTCCATAACTCTAAAAAGAACTGGAGACCAACCCGCTTGTGCAGCATATTGAATAGCATAAAAAGCTAAGACACCTACAGAAATTAACATGAAAAAGATACAAGCAACATAAAATGCAGCCCATGGCTTATTTTGTTGCTGGTGTAAAACATGTTCTAAATGCGCTTTATGCTCAGCTTGAGCATCATCTGCGTGATGTGTTCCATGAACTTCAGCGTCTCCATGAGATGCAGCTTCAGCATGCGCGTCATGACCGTGGTCAGCGCTTAACATATGTTCTACTTCTTCTATAGTTTTTGGTGCATTCATAAAACCTACCCCAATACCAACTACCCCTAAAAACATAAGGATAAAAGAAAAAGCTTTTAATTTACTTGAAAATGTATACATATCTATGACTTTCAAAAATGTGTTTTACAATTATAATTCCGACTTCAATTTCAATACGTAATCTGCTACTTGCCATCTTTCTTTTTGAGAAAGTTGATTTGCATGAGAACCCATAGAGTTTAATCCATAAGTTATTACGTGAAAAATACTTCCTTCTGTAATATCTCGATCTGCATAGCTAGGTACTCCAAGAAATTTTTCTCTTTCTACTAACTTTCCTTTACCATTCCCCTTATCACCGTGACAAATTGCACAATAAATATTGAACAACTCTTTCCCTTTTTCAGCATCCATAGAAAGTGAATCAAGAGGTGACTTTAAACTTGTTTTAGCCAAAATAAGTCCTTCAGGAGTATTTGGAATTTCATAAGGAACAAATCCTCTTTTGATAGAACCTTTTGCCGGTATTTGACCTTCTTTACCTTTTAATCCATCTTTAGAATCAAATGCATCTGACTCTGCATATGTTTCATACGCAACAGATTCGTACATATTAGGAAAAAACTGATAGTTTGGTTTTGATTTATCAAAGCAAGATGTTGCCATGAATGACAAACCTACTACAGTTACTATTTTATATAAGCTTTTCATATCTTGATATTAATGCTTTTCGATTACTTTAACTTCAACTGCACCCGTAGACTCAAAGAAAGAAATTAATTCTTCTTCATTTCCATGTACCCCTACTTCCATTAAGAAGTGATCATCAGTTGTTCTTACATCTGGGTTTTCAGCTTCTTTAAAAGGCCATAATTTACTTCTCATATAAAAAGTAATTACCATTAAATGGGCAGCAAAGAAAACTGTTAATTCAAACATGATAGGCACAAATGCAGGCATGTTTTCCAAATAATTAAAACTTGGTTTACCACCAATATCTTGTGGCCAATCTTGAATCATGATAAAACGCATCATGAATGTTGCAAACGATAAACCAACTACACCATACATAAATGATGCGATTGCTAATCTTGTAGGCGCTAAACCCATTGCTTTATCTAAACCGTGTACTGGAAAAGGTGTATAAACCTCTTCGATATGATGATGAGCTGCTCTAGTTTGCTTTACAGCATCCATTAAAACATCATCATCATTATATATAGCGTGTATAACTTTATTACTCATGATATTAATGATTATCTGAATGATTATTACCGTGTGCTTCTCTTTCTCTTTTATAATTATCTCCAGATGCTTTTAAGATAGTCTTAACTTCAGCTTGAGCAATTACTGGAAAACTTCTAGAATATAATAAGAATAATACAAAGAAAAATCCTATAGTTCCAATAAAAATACCTGCATCTACAAATGTTGGTTGAAACATAGTCCAAGAAGAAGGAAGGTAATCTCTATGTAATGAAGTAACAATAATTACAAAACGCTCAAACCACATTCCTACGTTAACCACAATAGAAATTATAAATGAAAATGCAATACTTGTTCTTAATTTCTTAGACCACATAAATTGAGGTGAAAATACATTACAAGACATCATTAATGCATATGCCCACCAGTAAGGTCCTGTTGCTCTATTTAAGAATGCATATTGTTCGTATTCTACTCCTGAATACCAAGCAATAAACAATTCAGTAATATAAGCACAACCAACGATAGAACCCGTAATCATAATTACGATATTCATTAATTCAATATGTTGAACTGTAATATAATCTTCTAAGTTTGATACTTTTCTCATAATAATTAACAATGTGTTTACCATTGCAAATCCAGAGAAAATAGCTCCAGCCACAAAATATGGAGGAAGAATAGTTGTATGCCAACCTGGAATTACTGAAGTTGCGAAGTCAAAAGATACAATTGTATGTACAGAAAGCACTAATGGAGTTGCTAAACCTGCAAGAACCAAAGAAACTTCTTCAAAACGTTGCCAATCTTTTGCTCTTCCACTCCATCCAAATGAAAGTATAGAATATACTCTTTTTGTAAAAGGCGTTACAGCTCTATCTCTAATCATTGCGAAATCTGGTAATAAACCTGTCCACCAAAAAACTAATGATACAGATAAATACGTTGAAATTGCAAACACATCCCAAAGTAATGGAGAGTTAAAGTTTACCCATAATGAACCAAATTGATTTGGTATTGGTAAAACCCAATATCCTAACCATGGACGACCCATGTGAATAATTGGAAACAAACCTGCTTGCATTACAGAGAAAATTGTCATTGCTTCTGCAGAACGGTTAATTGCCATTCTCCATTTTTGACGGAATAATAAAAGTACCGCTGAAATTAAGGTTCCAGCATGACCAATACCAACCCACCAAACGAAGTTAGTAATATCCCAAGCCCAACCAACTGTTTTATTTAATCCCCAAGTTCCTATTCCAGTAGAGATGGTATAAATCATACAACCTAATCCGTAAAGAAAAGCTGCTAATGCGATTGAAAATACAATCCACCATTGCTTGTTTGCTCTACCTTCAACAGGTGCAGCTACATCAACGGTCACATCGTGGTAAGATTTACTTCCTACTACTAAAGGCTTTCTAATGGGTGCTTCGTAATGAGACGACATATCCTTTATATTGTTTCTTAATTAATAATTATTTATCGTTTCTAACTTTAACATGGTAAAACACATTTGGTTTTGTACCAATATGCTCTAATAAATGATACATTCTGTCATCTTCTGCTAGAGTAGCAATTTGACTTTCTTTATCATTTACATCCCCAAACATCATCGCTCCACTAGAACAAGCAGCAGAACAAGCAGTTTGGAATTCACCATCTTTTACTAATCTACCTTCACGTTTAGCGTTTAATTTAACCGCTTGAGTCATTTGGATACACATTGAACATTTCTCCATTACTCCACGTGAACGCACGTTAACATCTGGATTTAAAACCATACGTCCTAAATCATCATTCATATGATAATCAAATTCGCTGTTTTTACTATATAAGAACCAGTTGAACCTTCTAACTTTATATGGACAATTGTTTGCACAGTAACGAGTACCTACACAACGATTATACGCCATATGATTTTGACCTTCTCTACCATGAGATGTTGCAGCAACAGGACAAACTGTTTCACAAGGTGCGTGATTACAATGTTGACACATTACAGGTTGAAAAGCAACTTGGGGATTTTCAGATGGATCCTCCATAGCACTCAATGTACTAATAGAACCCATAAGGCCTGATGAACCACCTTTTATTTTGTTATCGCCATCAAAAGTTTCTTGAGAAGAATAATATCTATCAATACGCAACCAGTGCATATCTCTACTTCTTCTTACTTCAGATTTTCCAACAACAGGAACGTTGTTTTCTGCATGACATGCAATAACACATGCTCCACATCCAGTACATGCATTTAAATCTATAGATAAATTAAAATGATGACCTGTTGATCTGTCAAATGAAGTCCATAAATCCACTTCTGTTGCAGGCGTATCTTTATGATCTAAAGAAACCATAGGAACCGGGTTCCAAACAGCAGAATCTTCAGAATTAAATATTTCAAGAGTAGTTTCTTTGATGATATCACCTCTACCCATTAATGTTTTTTGCAATTGAACACAAGCAAATTCATGCTCACCTTCTTCTTTTGAAATTGCTACAGTTTGATTTGCATTCAAGTTAGCATATAATTCATATGCATTAACACCTACTTGCATTTCTTGCTTCATAGAAGCTTTTTTACCGTAACCAAAAGCTAAACCAACAGCTCCTTTTGCCTGACCTGGTTGAATAATAACTGGAACATTTTTTAAAGTAGCATTACCAACTTTTAAAGAAACATAACTTCCATTTAAACCTCCATTTGCAACATTCCAATTTTCAAGACCTAATGCATCTGCATCAAATTTAGAAATAGTAACATAATTATCCCAAGAAGCTCTTGTAATTGGATCTGGAAACTCTTGCAACCATGGATTATTAGCTTGCTGACCATCTCCCATACCTGTCTTAGTATACAATACTAATTCTAATCCTGAAGATTTAGCTTGTGCTAATTTAACAGCTGAAGCAGAGGCATCAACTACACCAGCAGATAATGGTGACACTTCAGAAGTAGAAAAACCATCATGTACTGTTTGATTCCAAGTTTTTCCATTCAATTGACTTGAAGCAAAACCTTTTAAATAATCGTGATATTCTGAACTATTTTCAGTTAGAGTCAACAACACATCTTGAAGTTGTCTTGTATCGAATAACGGACGAATAGTTGGCTGCATGATACTGTAATTCCCTCTTACAAGAGAAACATCACCCCAAGATTCTAAATAATGTGGTGCAGCAGCAGCTATATTTGTAACGCTTGCCGTTTCATCTTCTTTCATAGAAAATGCAACTGATAATTTTACTTTTTTAAGACCTGCAACAAACTCTTTCGAATTTGCTAAAGTATATACAGGATTAACTCCACTCATAATTAAAGTATGAACACTACCTGCGTTCATATCTGCAACTAATTGCGAAACATCTTTTGCACTACCATTTCTTGTTAATCTCGCAGCAGAAGGATTAAAAGATTCAGAAGAAATTGCAGCATTAATAGCTAACACTAATAACTGAGCATCTAAATTATCTAAACCACTTACCAAAACTCCTTTTGAACCAGCAGCTTTTAGCTGATTTGCAGCTTTAATAACTAAATCTTCGTTTGCAATTTTTGAAGTTGAAACTGAAGAACCAGTAACTATATTATATATTTTAACTAACGCTTGTTTTTGATCAGTAACATTTAAAGGTATTCTTTTATCTGCATTCGCACCAGCTAGAGACATATTCGCCTCTAATTGAAAGTGCTTAGACATTTTTCCTTGTTTAGGAACTCGCCCTCTTGCATAACTAGCATCAAATCCTCCACCTTGCCAATCTCCAAGAATATCAGCTCCAACAGAAACAATTACATCTGATTTAGAAAAATCATAATCTGCTAAACCTCTAACCCCATATACAGACTGAAAAGCATCTAATGCATTTGATTCAGAAACCGCATCATACACCACATGTTTAACAGTTGGGTATTTAACTTTCAATTCTGACAACAATGCATCTGTAGAAGGACTTGCCATTGTATTTGTTAACACAACTACATTTCCACCTTTTGCTTTTGCATCTTCTAATGAAGATTTTATTTTAGAATTCACTTCCGACCATGCAGCATCTTTTCCAGCAATTTTAGATTGCTTTAAGCGCATACTGTCATATAACGAAAGTACCGAAGCATGAACTCTAGCATTTGCACCAGACTTAGCTCCTTCTAATTTATTGTTTTCAACTTTAATTGGACGACCCTCACGAGTTTTGATTAAAATGTTAGCAAAATCAAAACCATCTGCAATTGTAGTTGCATAATAATCTGCAACTCCAGGAATAATCTCCTCTGGCTGCACTACATAAGGAATTGACTTAACAACAGGACCTTCACAAGCTACTAAAGAAGCAGCTGCTGTACTAAATCCTACGTATTTTAAAAAGTCACGACGAGAAGTTGAAGCGTTTTCCAATGTGTCTTTATCTCCTAAAAACTCATCTACAGGAATTTGCTCTACAAACTCGTTGTTTCTTAGCGTCTCAACAATAGAACTATTTTCGTTTAGTTCTTCAACACTTTTCCAGTATTTTATGTTTGATGCCATATTATTTATTGATATTAACTACTTAATTTATTATTAATAGTGGCACTTACCACATTCTAAACCTCCCATTTGCGCTGCAGTTAAATTGCTAACACCGTATTTTTTAGAAAGCTCTGCATGTACTTTTTTGTAGTACTCATTATCCTCAACCTTCACATTAGTTTCTCTGTGACAGTTAATACACCAACCCATAGTTAATGGAGAATGTTGCTTCATAATTTCCATTTCTTCAACGGGACCATGACATTTTTGACATTCAACACCAGCAACAGTAACGTGTTGAGAGTGATTAAAGTAAACGAAATCTGGTAAATTATGAATTCTAACCCATTTAACCGGGCTCGTTTTACCTGTGTATTTTTGCTCACCCTTATCCCAACCTACAGCATCGTATAACTTTTGGATTTCACCATCATAAAACGCTTTTGTGTATTCTTCTGTAGCTGTACTTTCAGCAACTTCACCAATGTTTTTATGACAATTCATACAAACATTTAATGATGGAATTCCTGAACTTTTACTTTCACGAGCAGCAGAGTGACAATATTTACAATCTATACCATTATCTCCAGCATGAATCTTATGTGAATAGTGAATTGGCTGAATTGGCTCATAATCTTGATCTACACCTACTTGCATTAAATATCCGTAAGCAAAATATGCCGACATCAATAAAAAGAAAATAGACGAAACCAAAACTAAGAATTGATTTTTAGCAAATGCTTTCCATATAGGAAGAGATTTTTCTTTAGCAGTAGTTTCAATACCATTAGCTTTTGCAATTTTTGTTAAAACATTATTAACTAAGAATAACATCACAACCAACATTAGTAAGACTAACGAAAGAGCTCCTAAAATTACATTGTTTGAAATTCCAGAATCATCACCTTGAACGACCTTATCAGTTGGCGGAGACGGAGGCGTTGCAGCTACTTCAGAAGTATACGCTAAGATATTATCAATATCCGCATTTGACAATTGCGGAAAAGAAGTCATTACTCCTTTACCATTTTCTTCAAACGTCTTTACTGCTTGCGCGTCACCAGACTTGATCAACTCACTACTATTGTGAACCCATTTATACAACCATTCTTTTTCATATTTATCCGCAACACCGCGAAGTGCGGGACCCGTAGATTTTGCGTCTAATTTATGACAAGCTGCACAATTAGAATTGAACAATTCTTTACCTTTTATAGGATCAGCACCTGATGCTGCTACTTCTTCAACAGCTACTGTATCTTGTGAAAACACAGATAAAGAAAAGGATAGCAATAATGCTAAACTGAAGAAAAACTTTGAAAACGATTTATGGTTACCCACCTTTTTCATATTTAATTAATGATTATCGACAAAATTGGTATGGTTTTAGTTGTTAAACACAACACAAAACAGCACACTAAAATTTTAAACTCCGACAAAAATACAATATTCAAGCAATTCTCAAAACCCTAATATTATCTTAAAATGCAATTTATATTAATTCTAAATAATTCAAGTGGTTTTGTTTTCTCTTTTAAGTTGTATTTTTGCTTTAAATAAAATTCATTATGAAGAATATAGCTTTTAAAACATTTTTTCTTATTGGTTTCACAATCTTAGCGTTAGGACTTAAATCTTATGCTCAAGAATCTAAAACTACAGTTGAGCAAGACTCAAAATTCCAAGTCTTATTAAAGGAAAAGCAAAAAATAAACAACAATATTTCAATAACTGACAGTTATAAAATTCAAATATTTTATGGATCAGGAGAGGAAGCAAAAAAAAAACTTTCTGAATTTAAAAGAGATTTTAAAGATATAGAAGGAACTATAATTTACTCGAGCCCTACTTACAAAGTATTTGTTGGCAATTATAAATCTAGACTTCTTGCAGAAAAAGGATTAATTGACATTAAATTTAAATACCCGAGCGCTCTTTTAATAAAACCGGGAAAGTAACAAGTCCATGAAGCTAAATTTAACAATATTATTGTTGTCAATTATATCAACAACAATTACATTTTCGCAAACAGAAAACGACACTATTAAAGCAAATCAATTAGAAGAAGTAATTATAATTACAAATAAAATCCCAAGAAATAAAGAGTTAATCCCATTTCAAATTGAATCTGTTTCACAAAAAGAAATAGAATTTCAGAATTACCAAAACACAGCAGATTTATTAGCCAATTCTGGTAATTTACATGTACAAAAATCACAACAAGGTGGAGGTAGTCCAACTATAAGAGGTTTTGAATCGAGTAGAGTTTTACTTGTAGTAGATGGAGTGCGAATGAATAATTTAATTTTCCGTGCAGGACATTTACAAAATGCAATAACAGTAGATGAAAATTTATTGGAAAATGTGGATATTTTTTACGGACCAACTTCTACTTTATTTGGAAGTGATGCTCTTGGCGGAACCGTTAGTATGAATACTAAAAAAGTAAAATTTTCAAATGGTAAAACTCCGTTTTTATCAGGAAACGCCTCTACAAGATATAGCTCTGTAAATGAAGAAAAGTCAGGTTATTTTGATTTGAATTTTGCAAGCACAAACTGGGCATCTTTAACAGCATTTTCCTATAATGATTTTGGGGATTTAAAAATGGGTAAAAAACAAAATAAAAAAAATGATTATTTTGGCGAAAGAGAATATTACATTTCAACAGTTGATGGGAAAGATATTTTAGTAAAAAACGAAGATAGATTTTTACAAAAATTTTCTGCTTTTAAGCAATATAATTTTATGCAAAAATTGAGTTATAAAACTGCAAAAGGATTTGAACATGGATTAAATTTTCAATATTCAACAACAACAGACATTCCAAGATACGACAGACTAACTGACCCAACTTCAATAGGATTAAAGAATGCGGAATGGTTTTATGGACCACAAAAGAGACTATTAGCAATCTATAGTATGTCTAAAGAAAAAGTGTTTTTTGGAAGTGATTTAAAAGTAGATATTGCCTATCAAAATGTAGAAGAAAGTAGACACAACAGAAGGTTCAATAAATATGATTTACAAAATCGTGAAGAAAAAATAAATGTTTATTCTTTTAGCGCTGATTTGCATAAAAAATATACTAAAGGAGAACTATTTTATGGTTTAGAATCTTATTATGAAGATTTAAATTCGTCTGCTTATTCAAATAACATAAATACAGGTGTTGTTAAAGATATAGACACAAGATATCCAAATGGCAAAAACTATATGATGCGAAATGATTTATATGTTTCATATAGCGAAAAAGCAACTGCAAAAACCGCATGGAACTTAGGCGCAAGAGCTGGTTACACTCTATTACATAGTAGTATTGCAGATGACACATTTTTCCCATTACCTTTCAATGACATTAACCAGAAAAATTTCACTTATAGTGCAACAGCTGGTATTATACACCAACCTTCTAAAAACGTAGATTTAAAAACAAACATAAGTTCTGGCTTTAGAGTTCCAAATATTGATGATTTAGCTAAGATTTTTGAATCTGGTGGTGGATATGTAATAGTTCCTAATGCTGATTTGAATCCTGAAAAAACAATCACTACTGATTTAGGCTTTACACTTAAGAGTGATAACAAACGTTTTCAATTAGAGACAACTTATTTTTACACACGTTTTATAGATGCAATTGTAACGGATGACTTCCTTTACGAAGGAGAGTCTACAATTACTTATAACGGAACAACAAGTAAAGTTTTAGCAAATCAAAATCAAGGGAAAGCATTTGTAACTGGAATTTCTTCGAATTTAAAAACGTATATTTTTGAAAAATTACAATTTAACGCTACATTCAATTACACTTTAGGAAGAATTACTGAAGAAGGAAACAAAAGCCCACTAGACCACATTCCTCCTTATTATGGGAAATTTGCTTTGAATTACTCAAGAAGTTGGGGAACGTTTGAAGCTTACATGTTATACAATGGTAAAAAACCAATTAATGATTATTATTTAAATGGTGAAGACAACGAACAATACGCTCCTAAAGAAGGAATGCCGGCTTGGGAAACATATAACTTTAAAACATCGTTTAACATTATTAAAGGCGGAACTTTATTTGTGGGTGCAGAAAATATATTAGACACGCAATATCGCGTTTTTGCTTCTGGAATAAATGCTCCAGGAAGAAATATTTATGGCGGATTAAAATATAGTTTTTAACTCCATAACATCGAAACATTTTTATAAACAGAAAAGCAACTCATTTACGAGTTGCTTTTCTGTTTTTATTGTATGTGTGTAGGTTTTAAAATCTAGTCTGCTAAAATAATTACTTTTTAGAAGAATCTATAGTTAATAAATTGTATGAAAGTATTTCCATTTTATCTTTGTCATTACAGCTTAATGAAAACTGCTCTATCGTTTTAATTTTGTCGTATGAAACCTCAAATTCTAGCTTCATGTGAATCAATTTACTGCCATGATAAACAGGTGCATAATTAGTTAATTTGTGCTCGATATAATTCCCAAATCTTAAATTAAATTCGTTTAAGTTTTTTAAAACAACATCTTTTGGCATTTTTTTAAAAACATCCTCATTAAACAAGTTCAAAACACCTTCATAAGAATGGCTTTTAACAAAACCATAATAAGTGTCTGTAACTATTAAAGTTTTTTTCAAATCCTCTTCTTGATTTATTGAACATGAAGAAATTAAAACAAATAGAATAAAAAGTCCCTTTTTCATTGTAAATAAATATTGTTAGCAAATTGACACTATAATTCAACAGGGTCAATTAAAGTTTTTACACATACAAATCTAACAAAAAAATCCCAAGCTTTCACTTGGGATTTTGTATTTATAAAACTGAATATTATTTCAATTTCTTTTTCACTTCTACTTCGTGGAAACATTCAATAACGTCATACTCTTGAAGATCGTTATATCCTTTTATTTGCATACCACAGTCATATCCTTTAGAAACTTCTTTTGCATCGTCTTTGAAACGTTTTAAAGCAACTAGCTCTCCTGTATAGATAACAACTCCCTCTCTAATTAAACGAATATCTCCGTTTCTTAGTATTTTACCATCTGTAACCATACATCCGGCAATAGTACCAACTTTAGAAATTTTGAATAATTCACGAACTTCTGCAGTTCCTGTAATTTCTTCTTTTAATATTGGAGAAAGCATTCCTTCCATTGCATCTTTTAAATCGTCGATTGCAGCGTAAATAATTGAATAGTTACGGATATCGATTTCTTCTTTTTCAGCAAGTTGTTTTGCATTTCCTTGTGGACGCACATTAAATCCGATAATAATTGCATCAGAAGCCGAAGCTAATAATACATCAGATTCTGTAATTGCACCAACTCCTTTATGTATAATATTGATTTGAATTTCTTCGGTAGATAACTTAGAGAATGAATCTGCTAATGCTTCTACTGAACCATCCACATCTCCTTTAAGGATAATGTTTAATTCTTTAAACTGACCTAATGCGATACGACGACCAATTTCGGCAAGTGTAATATGCTTTTGTGTACGAACAGATTGCTCACGTTGTAATTGTGTACGTTTTGCAGCAACTTGTTTCGCTTCTCTTTCGTCATCATAAACTGAGAACTTATCACCTGCTGTTGGAGCTCCATCTAAACCTAGTATAGATACTGGTGTTGAAGGTCCTGCTTCCATAACATTGTTTCCACGTTCATCATACATGGCTTTAATTTTACCATGATTCTTACCTGCTAACATGTAATCTCCAATTCTTAAAGTACCTGCTTGCACTAGAATAGTTGTTACATATCCACGTCCTTTGTCTAATTGTGCTTCCACAACTGTACCAATTGCATTTTTATCTGGGTTTGCTTTAAGCTCTAAAACTTCTGCTTCAAGCAATACTTTTTCTAATAATTCTTTAACTCCAGTTCCCATTTTTGCAGAAATATCATGCGATTGGTATTTCCCTCCCCAGTCTTCAACTAGTAAGTTCATTGCCGCAAGCTTTTCTTTAATTCTTTCAGGGTTTGCAGTTTGCTTATCTACTTTATTGATTGCAAAAATCATTGGCACACCAGCAGCTTGTGCATGGCTAATTGCCTCTTTTGTTTGTGGCATAATATCATCATCTGCCGCAACAACAATAATTGCAATATCTGTTACTTGAGCACCACGAGCACGCATTGCTGTAAAGGCCTCATGACCTGGCGTATCTAAAAAGGCAATTGTTTCGCCACTTTCTAATTCTACACCATAAGCACCAATATGCTGTGTAATTCCTCCTGATTCACCACCTATTACATTAGTCTTACGAATATAATCTAATAAAGATGTTTTACCGTGATCAACGTGACCCATAACGGTAACAATAGGAGCTCTATGTACTAAATCTTCTGGTTTGTCTTCAATAACTTCCGCAGCTTCTTCAATATCTGCAGATATGAACTCTAGTTCATATCCAAATTCATCTGCTACAATTGTTAGTGTTTCTGCATCTAAACGTTGGTTCATGGTAACCATGATTCCTAACGACATACATGTACCAATAATTTTTGTAATTGGAACGTCCATTAAACTTGCAATTTCACCAACAGTTACGAATTCAGTAACTTTTATAGTTTTACTTCCTTCGTCAATTGCTCTTTGCTCGTTATCTGATTTTTCACGATGCGAATCTCTTTTATCTTTACGATATTTTGCTGCTTTAGAACCTCTTTTTCCTTTCCCTTGAAGTCTTTCAAGAGTTTCTTTAATTTGGTTTTTTACTTCCTCTTCAGTAGGTTCTGTTTTTTGAACAACTACTCTTTTCCCTTTTACAAACTTAGCGTCTTTAGAAAAAATCTTTTTAACACCAACTTGACCTCCACCACCTGCACCTGCTCTTGAAGCTGAACTTGATGCTGAACTTGATGCTGAACCTGGAGCTGGTTTAGTAATACGCTTACGCTTGTTTTTATTGTTATTTGCTCCTGCGCCATCTGGTTTCTTACCAACTGCTTTAGGGTCTTCTTTTTTCTTTTTAGGTTTATTAAATTGAGATAAATCAATTTTTTGACCTGTAAAAGTTGTACCAGATAATTTTTGGTAATTTGTAGCTATTGCAATTTCTTCAGGTGTTTCGCCAGTTGGAGTTTCCGAAGAAACTTCTTTCGTTACATCTTTTGAAACTTCTTTCGTTACATCTTTTGAAACTTCTTTAACAACTTTCTTAAAATCAGCTTCAGGCTTATTTTCCTTCTTAAAAACTACCGCCTTAGCTTTTGGTTTTTCTGTGCTTTCTTTAACAACAGTGGCCTCAGTAGCTTTATTTTCTTTTTTAACCTCCGTAGAAGCAGGAACTACAGGTTTTTCTTCCACAACTTGTTGTGGTTTTACAACCTCTTTTTTAAGTTCCACTTTTTTTGGATTAAGATCAATCTTTCCAATAGTTTTTGGCCCTTCAAGTACCGCTTTTGCTTTAACAACCTCTTGTCTTTGCTTTTCTGCAGCAGCTTCTTGTTGGCGCTTCAACTCATGTTCTTTTTCTAACTCTTTTTTAAGTGCCTCCTTCTCCTTCTTCTTTTCCTCACTTACTTCAAGAGACGCAACTTTTTTTCCTTTATCAGCAGAAAATTGATCGCATAAGACGTTGTACTCCTCTTGAGATATTTTAGCATTTGGACTCGACTCAATTTCATGATTCTTTTCTTTCAAAAAGTCCACTGCTCTATCTAGAGAAATATTCAACTCTCTTAAAACCTTGTTGATTCTTATAATTCTATTATCAGACATATAATCTTTTTAATAATTCTTTTTGTGTGTTATTGGTTGCTTTAGAATAGTAAAATTAAAAAAATTAATCTTCTAATTCTTCTTTTAGGATACGAACAACTTCTAGAATCGTCTCCTCTTCTAAATCAGTTCTTCTAACTAAATCTGCAACATCTTGATTGATGACGCTTTTTGCAGTATCTAATCCTATTTTTTCGAATTCATCGATAATCCATTCTTCGATTTCATCTGAAAATTCTCTTAACTCAACATCTTCTTCCTCTACAACACCTTCTCTAATAACATCTAATTCGTAACCAGTAATTTGACAAGCAAGTTTAATATTATGACCTCCTCTACCAATTGCTTTTGAAACTTCTTCTATTTTTAAGAACACTTCCGCTGTTTTCTTTTCTTCGTTAATTTTAACAGAAGAAACTTTTGCAGGACTTAACGCTCTTGTAATAAATAATTGAATATTTGAAGTATAATTAATAACATCAATATTTTCGTTTCCTAATTCACGAACAATTCCATGAATACGAGAACCTTTCATACCAACACATGCTCCAACAGGGTCAATTCTATCGTCATAAGAATCTACGGCTACTTTTGCTTTTTCTCCAGGAATTCTTACTACTTTTTTAACGTTAATTAAACCGTCAAACACTTCCGGAATTTCTTGCTCAAATAATTTTTCTAAGAAATCTGGTGATGTTCTAGACATTATAATTTGAGGCTTGTTCCCTTTCAACTCAACTCCTTCAATAATACCTCTTACATTATCCCCTTTTTTGAAATAATCACTTGGTATTTGGTTTTCTTTTGGCAAGATAATTTCATTTCCATCATCATCCATCAAGATTACCGCTTTTGGACGCACATGGTGTACCTCAGCAGTGTAAATATCGCCAATAATATCTTTAAATTGCTTATAAAGATTTGTATTATCATGCTCGTGAATTTTAGAAATTAAGTTTTGGCGTAATGCCAAAATAGCTCTTCTTCCTAATTGTATTAATTTAACTTCTTCTGAAACTTCTTCCCCAACCTCAAAATCAGGCTCAATTCTTCTTGCTTCTGAAACAGATATTTCTGAATTTGAATCTTCCACTTCACCGTCTTCAACAACAGTTCTATTTCTCCAAATCTCCATATCTCCTTTATCTGGATTAATGATAATATCAAAATTATCATCAGAACCATATTTCTTTTTTAATGCATTTCTAAACACATCTTCTAAAATTGCCATTAAGGTAACTCTATCGATAAGCTTGTCGTCTTTAAACTCTGAAAACGAATCAATTAATGCAATATTCTCCATGCTAATTCTATATTTAAAATGATACTATTACTGTTGCTTCTTTTATTTCACTATACGTTAACAGTTTCTTTTTGTCAACGGTTTCTTTTCCTTTTCCTATTTTTTTTGGCTCTCTAGCTTGCCACTCAAGAGTTATACTGTCTTCTGAAACATCCGTAAGTTCAGCTTCGATAATCTCACCAGACAAAGTTACTATTTTTAAGTCTCTTTTTAAATTTTTTTTGAATTGACGAACCAACTTTAAAGGACTTGACAAACCTGCAGAAGCAACTTCTAAAGAAAAATCCTGCTTTTCTCTATCCAGATTGTTATCTATAGATTTACTAATATCAATACAGTCTTGCAGATTGACCCCATTATCACCATCCAAAACAACTTGTATTTTATTAGCAGTGTCAATTTTTAGATCTACAAGAAATAAATCTTGCCTTGCTTCTAACCCCGCCTCTATTAGTTGATTTACCTTTTCTGTAAACGTCATAATCTTATAAAAAGAGGCACGCAGTGCGTGCCTCATCATTAAATAATTAACAAATAATCGGTGCAAAGATACATTTTATTTTTAAAATAAAAAAAATTGTCTATCTAAGATTTATTTAGTAACTTTATTGTACATAAAAATAACGACAATTACTATAACCAACTATTTATGAAAAAAATTTTAGTACCCACAGATTTTTCAAATCATTCTGAATATGCTTTAAAAGTTGCAGCACAAATTGCAAAAAAGGATAATGGTGAAATATTTTTAGTTCACATGCTAGAACTTCCTTCATCTGGTAACGATGCACTTTCTTCTTCACATGATATTCCTGAACTTATGTTATTCAAAAACGTAGCTTTATCAAAACTAGACAACCTTGCTAACTCTTCTTATCTTGACGGAATAAAAGTTACCAAGATGATTCAATTTGAAATGGCATTTGAAGGTATTATTAAAAACGGAGAGAGTCATAATGTTGATCTTATTATAATGGGATCACATGGAGCTAGAGGTTTTCAAGAAATGTTCATAGGATCTAATACTGAAAAAGTTGTAAGAAATTCAAAAGTACCTGTGCTAGTAATTAAAAAAGAGGAAGAAAACTTTAAAGCAGAAAGTTTTGTTTTCGCATCTGATTTCTCAGAAGAAACGAGAGCTCCTTTTGAGATGGTAGCAAATTTTGCAAACAAATTCAACTCTCACTTACATTTAGTAACTATAAACACACCTAATAATTTCAAATCAACACGTGTTGCTGAAAAAATAATGAACGATTTCACTTCACAAGTCAGTATAAAAAACTTTTCAACTCATATTTATAACGACATAAATGTTGAAAAAGGGATTTTACATTTTGCAAAAAGTATAGATGCAGATATAATTGGAATGTGTACACATGGAAGAAAAGGAATTTCACATTTCTTTAATGGAAGCATCAGCGAAGACTTAGTAAACCATGCCAAAAGACCCGTTGTTACTTTTAAAATATAGCTGCAAAACAGTTAAAATAAAAAAAGTCCTGCTAGAAGCAGGACTTTTTTGTTGTCCCACAAGGACTCGAACCTTGAATGACGATACCAAAAACCGGAGTGTTACCATTACACCATGGGACAATACCAAACAACCTTTTCGATTGCGAGTGCAAATGTAAAACATATTTCCAATTCTACAAATTTTTCTAAAAAAAATATTAAAAAAAAATATTATCCGTTACAATACGTAAAAAAATAGTTTCTTTGTGTTTAAAAGTTTAAACATCCCTAAAAATATATTGTTTTATGACATCATTTAATTTTAAAAAATGGAATACTATCTTAGGCTGGAGTGTATTTGCCATTGCTTTAATTACATATTCATTAACCGTTGAACCTTCAGTAAGTTTCTGGGATTGTGGAGAATACATTGCTACTTCCGTTAAGCTAGAAATTGGCCACCCACCAGGAGCGCCGTTGTTTCAAATGCTAGGTGCTTTCTTTGCTATTTTTGCTACAAACTCAAGCAAAATTGCCTTAATGATGAACATGATGTCCGTGTTTTCAAGTGCTTTTACAGTGTTATTCCTGTTTTGGTCGTTAACACTTTTAATGAAAAATTTTCTTTTTAAAAATGAAAATGAAAGCAAAAACACTCAAATAATGATTCTTGGGAGTGCTTTTATAGGCGCTTTATCATTTTCGTTTACAGATAGTTTTTGGTTTAATGCCGTAGAAGCAGAAGTATATGCAATGGGAACTTTATTTATTGCATTACTTTTTTGGCTTGGGCTTAGATGGGAACAAGAAATGAATAATCCAAAAGGAAATAAATGGCTTTTGATAATTTCTTTAGTACTTGGTTTGTCATTTGGAGTTCACTTTCTAGCCCTATTAACTATTCCTGCAATTGGTTTTTTATATTATTTTAAAAAATACAAAAACATTACTATCAAGGGTTTTATAATTGCAAACATTGTAATTGTTGCTATTTTACTTTTCTTATTTAAATTATTATTACCATACACATTAGGCTTCTTTGGTAAAATAGAAATATTCATGGTAAACAGTCTTGGCTTACCGTTTGATTCAGGAACAATATTTGCCTTTTTACTTATTCTTGCTTTTTTCTACTTTAGCTTAAATTACACAAGAAAAAAAGGACATGTTTTTTATAATACCATAATTCTATCAGTACTTTTTATTTTAATTGGATTTTCAAGTTGGTTAATGCTGCCTATTAGAGCTAATGCAAACCCACCTATTAATGAGAACAAGCCTTCTGATGCTGCAGAAGTATTAGCATATTACAATAGAGAGCAATATGGTGAACAAAAGCTGTTTTATGGTTCTCAATTCTCAGACACTTATTCTGGCTTAGATGAAAACAACCCATATTTAGATGGAAAACCTAATTATGAAAGAGATTACGCAACTGGAAAATATATAATTACGAATAATTTTAAAAATTCCGAACAGAATACTGACGATAATCATAAAGCATTATTACCAAGAATGTGGAGCTCAGAACATGCTGAAAACTACATGACATTTACTGAGCCATTAGATTTTAGAATTAATCCGGAATATGCGGAAGAGCAAGAATTAACAAATATTGTTTCAAGTTTTAGAACAGCTTATAATTCAGGAAAAATAGACTTAGAAGATTATCATAATTTTCTAAAAACATATGGCGAATATTTAATCATAGACAAACCTTCATTTGTAAACAACATAAAATTTATGTTTAAATACCAATTTGGCTACATGTACTGGCGATATTTAATGTGGAACTTTACTGGAAAGCAAAACGATGTTCAAGGAAAAGGAGGCAATTTAAACGGAAACTGGTTAAGTGGAATTACTCCTTTTGATGAAATATTCCTTGGCCCGCAACAAAACCTAACTACAGATATGGCTACCAATAGAGGAAGAAACACTTATTTCTTCTTGCCTTTCCTATTAGGTATTATCGGGATGATATTTCATGCTAAAAAAGATGTGAAAAGTTTTTATGTTGTTTTAGTATTATTCTTATTTACAGGTTTAGCACTTAAAGTTTTCTTAAATGAAAGACCTTTTGAAGTACGAGAAAGAGATTATGCTCTTGTTGGTTCATTTTATGCATTTGCCATTTGGATTGGACTTGGCGTTTTTGCTATTTACGAAGGTATCAAAACCTACTTACAACCTAAAATTGCTATTCCAATAACACTTGCTGCAACTTTATTAGCTTCACCTGTTTTATTAGCAACAGAAAATTGGGACGATCATAATCGTGCAAATAAATACACTGCATTAGCTTCTGCAAAAGCTTATTTAGACTCTTGCGAACCAAACGCAATTCTATTCACCATTGGAGACAATGACACTTTTCCTCTTTGGTATGCTCAAGAAATAGAAGGATTCAGAACAGATGTTCGTATAGTTTGCACCAGCTTATTCATGACAGATTGGTACATTGATCAAATGAAAAGAAAAGCATACGAATCCGATCCAATTCCTTCTTCTTTTAACAGAAATTTATATAAAGGGAGCAATAGAGACTATAGTTTTTTTGTTGAAAAAACGAAAGACACTCTAATATTAAGCGAATTTATCAAATTCCTTTCTTTTGAAGACGAAAGAGCTAAAATTGAATTGAGAAGCGGGCAATTTGTAAATTACTATCCTTCAAAAAATGTTGTGATACCAATTGACAAAAATAATATTATTAAAAACAAGGTAGTATCTCCAAAATTTTATGATTCCATTGTACCTGCTATTTACTTTAAAATTAAAGAAGACGCTTTATATAAAAATCGTCTAATGATGCTAGACATCGTAAGTGAAAATAATTGGAAAAGACCAATTTATTTTACAGGAGGTAGTTTTGGTGATGACGACTATTTATGGATGAAAGATTACTTGCAACTTGATGGTATGTGCTATAAACTTGTGCCTGTAAAAACAAAAAGTGGTAAAGATGGTCCAAATCCAATGGAAATGGGATATATAGACACTGAAAAAATGTACAATATCGTTACTAAATGGGATTGGGGAAATAGTGGAAATCCTGCAATGTATCATGATCCCGAAACGCGTAAAAACGGAATTAGTTACAGAACGAATATGGCGCGTTTAATGGAAGCTCTTTTAAACGAAGGTCAAGATGCAAAAGCTGAAAAAATTATTGCCTTGGCAATGGAAAAAATGCCAATCAACTATTTTGATTATTATACACTTGTAGAGCCTTTTGCACAAGGATATTATGAATTAGGCAAAAAAAACAAAGCAAGAGCTATTCTAAGAGAGTTAATAATTAAATATCAGGAAGAACTTACTTTCTATAAAGAATACAAACCTAGCGATCAAAGAAGTGCCGCTATAGACATTGTAACCAATATAGAACGATACAGAAGTCTGCTTGAAATAATGAAAATATCTGATGATATAGAATTTTATAATCAAGAAAAAATAAAGTTCAATAATTTCAATAGAATGTTCCCTATATTCAATAGAGATATGGAATAATTATTTTTAAACACTTAAACAATGTGTCAATTAATAAAATAGTTGACACATTTTTTTTAGCTTTGAAGTAATGATACGATTTTTTAAAACCTATAAAATTATACAGTTTTTATTCCCAAAGTACACTTGGGAATTACCTAATGCTGAAAAAAAAATATTCTTAACATTTGATGACGGGCCAATTCCGGAAATTACCGAATGGGTTTTAGATATTTTAAAGCAAGAAAACATCAAAGCCACTTTCTTTTGCATAGGTGATAATATTCAAAAACATCCTGCAATTTTTAAAAGAATAATTGCTGAAAATCACTCTTTAGGAAATCACACTTTTAACCATTTAAATGGCTGGAAAACATCACCAAAAGATTATATTGAAAACGTACAACTTTGTGAAGATGAAATTTTAAAACACTCTAATTTAAAATCAAAATTCTTCCGTCCTCCGTTTGGTAAAATCAGAAGGAATCAAGCAAGTGCAATTCAAAAATTAGGCTATAAATTAATAATGTTGAATGTTTTAAGCTATGATTTTGATAAAGACTTAAGCCAGGAAGAATGCTTACTTAAAGTCGTTAAAAACACATCAAACGGAAGCATTATCGTATTTCACGATAGCATAAAGGCAAATAATAATTTGAAATTTGTATTACCAAGAGCAATACAACTACTAAAAAAGAAAGGTTTTATTTTTGATAAAATAAATTAAGCTTGTTCTTGAACAAGAGAAATCAAAGTATTAGCATCTAATTCTCCACTTTGTCTCCAAATCATTTGTCCTTCTTTATAAATCATTAAAGTAGGCAAACCCTTAATTCGCAAAGCTTCTGCTAATTCCCTGTTTTTATCCACATCTATTTTAATCACTCTTGCTTTATCACCAAGAGCAGCAGCAACATGACGAATTACTTCGTTCATAGCCACAGAAGGCTCGTTCCATTCTGTAAAAAAATCAATTAAAACAGGAACTTGAGTATCTATTAATTCTCCAAATTTTGACATAAACTAATCTATTAAATTGGCTTAAATTGTGAGTAAAACTCAAAAACAATATACAAATGTACCATTTTTAATGAATTATACTACTTTTTGAGTTCTTTTTAGTTTTAACACAGTTATTTCGGGCATAATACCTACTCTTCCAGGATAGGCATGAAAACCAAATCCACGATTCACATAGATATATCTACCTGCATTTTCATACAAGCCAGCCCATTGTTTATAAACATATTGCACTGGACTCCATTTTAACCAACCCGGAATTTCAATTCCAAACTGAAAACCGTGTGTGTGTCCTGACAATGTTAAATGATAATGATTTTCATCATGTTGCACTTCCGAATCCCAATGACTTGGATCGTGACTCATTAATATTTTAAAATCTTCTTTAGACAAACCTTCAGAAGCTGTTTTTAAATCGCCAACTTTCTTAAAATGTTTTCCCCAGTTCTCAACACCTACAATTACTAATTCACTAGCGCCTTTTTTTAACTTAATGTTTTCATTTAACAATAATCTAAAGTCTATTTGTTGGTGTATATCTTTAATTGCTTCGAAATTAGCTGCTTTTTCTTCTTTAGAATCCCATTCAAAATATTCTCCATAATCATGATTTCCAAGAACAGAATACTTACCAAATTTTGGATTGTGAATTCCTTTAAAAGTATCTATCCACGGATTCATTTCTTTAGCATGTGTATTTACTATATCTCCTGTAAAAAGAACCAAATCAGAATTTTGTTCGTTTATCAAATCAATCGCATATTGTATTTTTTCAGTATTATCAAAACTTCCGCTATGAATATCAGAAATATGGGTTATCGTCATATCTTCAAAATCCTCTGGCAAATCGGGGAAAAATAAAGTCTGTTTAATTACTTTAAAATTGTATTTACCTATAGTCATTCCATAAAGTAAAGACAAGAAAGGAACAGCTGCAATTCCTAATGCTATTTGACTCACAAATCTTCTTCTATTAGGTAAAAAATAATCTCCATCATTATTACCAACAAAACGGAGTAAAACTGCTTCAAAAAAGCGAAACACATCTTCCCCAAATAAAATTAGCGTTAAAACAACCTTTGGAATTAAAGTAATTAACAATAAACCTATAGTAAAAAGTGATTGTTTGTTTTGTCCCGATCCTCTATCGTGCGACATTAAAAAATACACTACATAAGCAATTATTGCCAATGAAATAAGCACGTAAACCCATAAAAAAATCTTGGTTTTTGTAATGGTTTTAACAACTTGGAACGAATATATTTCAACAATACTTATTAAAAGTAATGGTATAAGCCAACGCATAATTTTAAATTTTATGCAAAGTAACTAACTCCCTAATAAATAACACTATATATTAATTCAATTTTAACAAAGTATTTTTAAGTAAAGAATTGTATTTTTGTTTGATATTATTATATTTAAAATGAAAAGAACAATATTACTTCTAATCTTATTTATTCCTTTTTTTATAAATGCCCAAGATCCGTATAATTACAAATTTGGCGGAAGAGTGTTTGAAAACGGAAGAAAACTAACTCCTTCAGATATAAATATTTATTTTAGTGACAACCCAGAAATACTCAAATTATACACCAAAGGAATTGTTAAAAAATCAACAGGGAATTTTCTACTCTATTCAGGGCTTCTAAGTACAGCCTATGCATTACACGAAGTTAACAAAGAAGGAAATGAAACTGTTATTGCAGCTACGTCTGGATATGGCGTTTTAGCTATTCTATTTTCTATTCCAATTAAAATAGGTTATCAGAAAAAAATAAAAAAAGCTGTTTTATTAATGAATAAAGAAATTGAAAGTCAAAATAAAGAAGTTCTTTTATATGATGTAAAATTAATCTCAACTCAATCAGGAATTGGATTAAAAATAACTTTTTAATATGTCACAAAAACGATTATTCCTTCTCGATGCTTATGCTTTAATTTTTAGAGGGTATTATGCTTTTATAAAAAATCCAAGAATCAACTCAAAAGGAATGGATACTTCTGCCATTATGGGTTTTATGAATTCATTAATGGATGTTATTAAAAGAGAAAAACCAGATCATTTAGCCGTTGCTTTTGACAAAGGAGGAAGCGCTATTAGAAATGAAATGTTTCCAGAATATAAAGCCAATAGAGATGCTACGCCCGAAGCTATAAAAATAGCCGTTCCTTATATTCAAGAGTTGTTAAAGGCAATGCACATTCCCATTATTGAAGTTGCTGGCTTTGAAGCCGATGATTTAATAGGGACTATTGCAAAACAAGCTGAAAAAGAGAATTATCAGGTATTTATGGTTACACCCGATAAAGATTTTGCCCAATTGGTTTCTGAAAATATTTTCATGTACAAACCAGCTCGTATGGGTAATGGTATTGAAATATGGGGCGTTCCTGAAGTTTTAGCTAAATTTGAAATAACAGATCCTTTACAAGTAATTGATTTTCTTGGAATGATGGGCGATTCTGCAGATAATATTCCTGGACTTCCTGGTGTTGGTGAAAAAACAGCAAAGAAATTTTTAGCCGAATACGGTTCAATGGAAAACCTTTTAGCGAATACTCATGAACTGAAAGGAAAAATGAAGGAGAACATTGAAGCCAATAAAGAGAAAGGAATTTTATCTAAAGTTCTTGCAACTATACTATTAGATTGTCCTGTTCAATTTAACGAAAAAGACTATGAATTATCTAAACCAGATGTAGAAAAAACAGAAGCGCTTTTCCAAGAATTAGAATTTAGAAGAATGCAAGAGCAATTTGACAAATTGTTTAAAGGAGGAAGCGACTATGATGAAATAAATACAAAAGGAAACGACACTGCTGGTGAAACACCAAAACCAGCAAAAAAAGTAGCTCCAAAAAACGAAGAACAGTTTGATTTATTTGGTTTTACGGATGAAGATACTAACAACACAACAGAAAGCTCTTCTTACTATGCAACTTTAGAAAGCACAGAACATTTTTACCAAATTATTCAAGGTGATTTGGCTATAAAATTACTATTACAAAATTTAGAAAAGCAAAATTCTGTATGTTTTGATACAGAAACTACAGGTTTAGATGCATTGAATGCCGAATTAGTAGGAATTGCATTCTCCTACGAAAAAGGGAAAGGATTTTACGTTCCGTTTCCAGAAGACCAAGAAGAAGCAAAAATTCTAATTCAAAAATTAATTCCGTTTTTTGAAAATGAGAAAATTGAGAAAATTGGTCAAAACTTAAAATACGATTTAAAAATATTAGCTAACTATGGTGTTTCTGTAAAAGGAAAATTATTTGACACCATGATTGCGCATTATTTAATTAATCCAGACATGCGCCATAACATGGATGTTTTGAGCGAAACGTATTTAAAATACAGCCCAAAAAGTATTGAAGAATTAATAGGTAAAAAAGGAAAGAATCAAAAATCAATGCGCGATATTGCAGTTGAAGAAGTGAAAGAATATGCCGTTGAAGATGCCGATATTACCTTTCAATTAAAAGAACATTTTCAACCTATTTTAGAAAAAGTTGGCACTAAAAAATTATTTGACGAAATAGAAATTCCATTAGTTGAAGTTTTAGCAGCGATGGAAAAAGAAGGAATCAATTTAAATGTTGCATTTCTGAAATCCCTTTCTACAGATTTAGCTTCTGAAAGTAATGCTTTAGAACAAAAAATATATAAAATTGCTGGCGAAACCTTCAATTTAGCTTCACCAAAACAATTAGGAGACATCTTATTCGACAAACTAAAAATTGGCGGAGCAAAACCAAAGAAAACAAAAACAGGTCAATACGCAACTGGAGAAGAAGTTTTAAGTTATTTAGCAAAAGACCACGAAATTGTTTCTAGTATTTTAGAATGGCGACAATTAGTTAAACTTCAAAATACTTATGTAGATGCTTTACCAAATCAGGTAGATGCAAAAACAGGTCGCGTACATACCGATTATATGCAAACGGTTGCTGCAACTGGTCGTTTAAGTTCGAATAATCCTAATTTACAGAACATTCCAATTCGTACCGAAAGAGGAAAGCAAATTAGAAAAGCATTTATTGCTCGTGATGAAAACCATACTTTACTAGCAGCCGATTATTCTCAAATAGAACTGCGTATTATTGCGGCTTTATCTGGCGAAGATAATATGATTAAAGCGTTTAAAGACGGAGAAGATATTCACCGTTCTACCGCTTCAAAAGTATTTAATGTTCCGTTAGAAGAAGTTACCAAAGAACAACGTAGTAATGCCAAAACAGTAAACTTCGGAATCATTTATGGTGTTTCCGCATTTGGATTAAGTAATCAAACCGACTTATCTAGAAGTGAAAGTGCAGAATTAATTGAAGCATACTATAAAACTTATCCAAAATTAAGAGCTTACATGTCTGAACAAGTTGATTTCGCAAGAGACAATGGCTATGTGCAAACGGTTTTAGGCAGAAGACGTTATTTAAAAGATATTAATTCGGCTAATGCAATGGTTCGAGGTGGCGCTGAACGAAATGCTGTAAATGCTCCTATTCAAGGAAGCGCTGCAGATATCATTAAAATTGCAATGATTAACATTCACAAACGATTAATTGCGGAAAATTGGCAATCAAAAATATTACTTCAAGTGCATGATGAATTGGTTTTTGATGTTCATAATAGCGAATTAGAAAAAATTCAACCCATGATTAAATTCGAAATGGAAAACGCCTTTAAATTAGAAGTTCCATTAACGGTTGATTTAGGTTTAGGTAAAGATTGGTTAGAAGCACATTAAAATGTATTAAAATGTATTTTTTAACCAAAGAATTATATTTTCCATCTGTTGAAGAGACAACCGAAGAAGGTATTTTAGCGGTTGGTGGAGATTTATCTACCGAACGGCTAATGCTTGCCTACAATAGCGGCATTTTCCCTTGGTTTGAAGACGACGAACCTATTTTATGGTGGTCGCCAGAAGAGCGAATGGTCTTATTTTTTGAATATTTAAAAATTTCAAAAAGTATGCGAAATGTTTTAAATAAAGGTGAATTTAAAGTGACATTTAATAAAGATTTTAAAGCTGTAATCACCAATTGCCAAAGTGTAAAAAGAGTTGGGCAAAACGGAACTTGGATTACAGATGACATGATAAATGCGTATTGCAAGTTACATGAATTAGGTTTTGCTAAGTCCGTTGAAGTTTGGAAAGATAACGAACTTGTGGGCGGTTTATATGGAATAGATTTAGGTGATGTTTTTTGTGGCGAAAGTATGTTTTCAACAGTTTCTAATGCCAGTAAAGTTGCTTTTATAACATTAGCTCAAAAACTAGAAAAGTCAAATTATAAGTTAATTGATTGCCAAGTTCACAATAGTCATTTAGAAAGTTTGGGTTGTATAGAAATTGATCGAGACGAATTTATGGCGATTTTAAATTTTTAGTTTACCTCTTTCATGCTTAGAAAAAATTAGAATTTAGGCAAAGTTTTGATGTACAATTCTTCAACTTTTGTTCTTGCCCAATCTGTTTTTCGTAAGAATGTTAAACTCGATTTTACAGAAGCTTTTTCTTTAAAACATTTAATATTTATTAATTCGCCTAAAGTATCAAAACCATAGAAGTCTACTAATTGTTCTACAATAGTTTTTAATGTTTTTCCGTGTAATGGATCGTTACTCATATTGTTTTTTTCTAGTGAAGCAATCTTGTAAATGGTCGTTTACCATTCCGGTAGCTTGCATGTGTGCATAAATTACGGTAGAACCTACAAATTTAAATCCGCGTTTTTTTAAATCTTTACTTATTCTATCAGAAAGCGGAGTTGTTGCTGGGACTTCCGAAAGTGTTTGCCATTTATTATCAATTGGCATTCCATCAACAAAATTCCAAATATACTTTGAAAAACTTCCAAACTCTTCCTGAATTTTTATAAATGCTTGTGCATTACTTACTGCCGATTTTATTTTTAATTGGTTTCTAATAATTCCCGCATCTTCAATTAAAATTTGAAGTTTTTTATCTTTGTAAGCAGCTACTTTTTTTACATCAAATTTATCGAATGCTTTTTTAAAGTTTTCTCTTTTTTTTA